>OMGS01000276.1_pt1 | contig 37458 bp, 29 predicted proteins | sample 1646081 | NCBI WGS metagenome assembly OMGS01 (sample SAMN05578591, study PRJEB25193) | human gut metagenome | biome: Human Microbiome; feature: human-associated habitat; material: feces | host: Homo sapiens | place: USA:Birmingham | reverse complement strand
TTCGCCAGAATGCCGACTTTGAAATTTGTAAAATTTCAAAGTTAATCTGCTCTAGTTACTTGGCGGCGGCCATGTCCTCTTCAGCGGCTTTGACCAGACCCGGGCCGATCTTGGCGGTCCAGTCCGCGCGCACCTTTTGGGTGGCCTCATGGAATTTGGCGATCTGTTCCGGGCTCAACCGGGTGACGACCATGCCCTGTTGTTCCATGAAGGCGTAGGGCTCGGTCACTTCCGGCAGTTTGTCGATGCTCTTCAGGTAGGACAGGGAAGAGCCGTCGTCCATGCCCAGGCGGGAAAGCGCCTTGCCGTATTTTTCGGTTTCCGAGGCGCATTCCAGAAGCAATTTCTGGTCCTCGGGGCTGAAGCTTTTCCAGACCGTGGGGTTCACGCCCATGAGCAGCGGGTCGATGATGTAGTGCCAGTCGCAGTGATACTTGTGATAATCCCAGATTTTCAGCGGGATATTGATGCCGTTGGTGGGATTTTCCTGCCCGTCCACCACGCCTTGCTGGAAGCCGGTGGTGGCTTCGCTCCAGTTCATGTTCACGGGATTGGCGCCCAGCGCCCGGAAGGTCTCAATGAAGATGGGGCTGCCCACCACCCGGATCTTGAGCCCGCTCATGTCCTCGGGCTTGCTGATGGGGCCCTTGCTGGTGGTCATTTCGCGAAAGCCGTTCTCGGCCCAGCCGATGATTTTCACGCCCTTTTTCTCAATGGCGTCAACCATCATCTTGCCGGATTTGCCCGCCATGACGGCGTCCATGGCCTTGTAGCGGTCCGGCTGCACGGCCAGGAAGAAGGGCAGGGCCGTGAGGTTCAGTTCCTTGATCTGGGGGGACCAGTTGATGGTGGAAGCCAGGGCGAAGTCAATGGCCCCGTTGCGCAGCATCAGGAATTCCGAGGTCTGCTTGCCCGCCAGCAGCTGGCTGGAAGGATAGACCTTGATGTTGATGCGCCCCTGCGAACGTTCGCGCACAAGATCGGCGAAATACGCGGCGGTCATGCCCCAGCCGGACGTGGCGCCGGGCACCACGCTCAGTTTGTACTCGGCTTTGTAGGGGGCCGCCGGGGACGGGAGCGGCGCGGCCAGCAGACAGGCGCAGAGCGCCAGGGCGCTCCGGAGCAAACAGCGTTTCATCAGTAAAACCTCCTCTGAAGATATGCGCGGTAAAATCAGATATTTTATCGCGGGATCGACTGCGGCGCGCCGGGCGTCAGAGCCGCGGCAGGACCAGAAGCAGAGCGGGCAGCACCGCCACCAGAGCCAGTGTGCTGAAAATCCAGCAGGCATTGGCCAGATCCAGGTCCAGACTGAACAGGGACGGCGGCACCAGCGCGGTCATGGCCACGGGCATGGATGAGAGCACGGCCACCACTTTCAGGGGCAGGCCGTTGTCGATGGCCCCGTAACCGACGGCCTTGGCAATGCCGGTGATCAACAGCGGCACGCCGATGAATTTTATGGCGCACACGGCAAGGCTCTGGCGGGTATACCGGGCCAGACGCGACAGCCGCAGGCTCAGACCGATGGCAAACAGAAAAAGCACGGTAGCCAGAATCATGAAGCCGGAGGCCAGGCGGCCGCAGAATTCCGGGCGGGGCACATGCAGCAGATTGAGCGTGATGCCGAGCAGAAGGGCACTGAGCACCACTTTTAAAATGGGATCAAAGCGCAGATTGCGGAAGGAAAGCCGTTGGTTGTCGTTTTCCCGGCTGTACCAGCGGGCGATGGGAAAGGAAACGCTGAAATAAAACAGTTCCTCGCAGAGCCGGTACAAGGCCACCAGGGCGATGGCGCTTTCGCCGAGAAAGAGCACGCAGACCAGTGAGCCCACGGCGCCGATGTTGGTGAAGGTGCCGCAGCAGTACAGGCTGCCGGTCTGGGCCCGGTCCAGCCTGAGCCAGCGGGCGAAGAGCAGTGAGAGGGCGCCGCCCCAGATCCAGGCGGCAAGGCCCAGCAGGGGGAGGGCCAGCAGGCGCGTGTCCGGCGAGGGCAGGCCCCAGAGGGAGAGCATGGCCGAGATGGGAATCAGCACAAAGACCGCCGCTGTCTGCAGGCGTTGGCGCGCAAGGATCAGGGTTCCCTCGGAAAGGCGGACGCGCCCGGTCGTGACGGCGTGCCGGAAGGCATAGCCCGCCGCCAGGCTGACGAAAATGATCCCGAGAGTGAGCAGCAACCTGTCCATGAAAAACCGGCTCCGGCCATTACAACATTTTGCGTTTGAAATGTTGCACATCTCAAACTCTATACCGCCCGAGTGCTGCGGGGTCCGCTCACGCGACCGCCAGAGCAATTAACGTTTGAAATGAGTGAATTGCCTTGGCACGGAAGTTTCCCCAACGGGTTCCGAAACAAAAGGGGGAAATAGAATATGGTCTCGGCCAATCCTTGTCAAAGCAAACAGCCCGACGACGCCGTGCGCACATGGCGGACACGCACTCAGGGCAGGCTTTCCGTCACCACCCGTACGCTGCTCGCCCGGCCCAGGTCGTCAACGGCCGTGAGCCGGGTGACGCCCGGCGCGGCCTGCCAGAGCAGCGGTTCGTCCGGCCCGCTGCGGCCAAGATAGCGCGTATCCGCGAACCAGTAGACACAGCCCGCGTCGGCGTCCGCGTCGGCCAGCAGAGGAATTTTTTGCGGATGTTTGAGGCTCGCCGCATAGACCAGGCCCGGTTTGGGCGAAGAAATCAGCGGGGCGCGGCCGGGAACCTGCCAGGGGGTATCCGTCTCGCGGCATTCCGGAGCCAGAGGTGGGGCCGGGGGCTTGCGTACGCCGGCCTGACTGAAAAGACGACGCAGATCGGCGGGCCAGAATTCCCAGACGACTTCCCTGGTGCGTCCCGGCACGGCCCGGCATTGACGAAAGCCCGTCGCATCATCCACCAGGATGCGCCGCAGAATGCCCGAATCGCGGATGGGCGAGATGCCGGGGATGAACCAGGTGCCGGTCTGGCGCGATGGTTCCGGGCAGAGGCTGAGGTCCGTATCGCCCGTGGCCGTGCAGACGGCGATACGGCGGATATTCAAGCCCTCGTCGTCGGCGGCCGGATCCGGCAAAGCGCCGGTCGGGTTCAGGGCCTCAAGGGAGCGCCGGATACTGAAGAAAATGGGGGCCGCCGCGTGCAGGCCATTGAAGCCGGGATTGGCCGCGCCGTCAAAACAGCCCACCCAGACCACCAGGACGTAAGGCCCGAAAACCCCGGCGGTCCAGGCGTCGCGCAGACCGTTGGACGTGCCGGTTTTCCAGTAGGTCGGCGTGCGGTCAAAGCCTTGGGGCGACGGCGCGCGCAACATTTGCAGAGCCACAAAGGCCGCTTCGGGCTTGAGCAGGGGAAGCGGACCGGTCGCGTGTTCGTCTCGCCGGAGCACGGGAGCGCGCCAGATGCCCCGGTTGGGCAACAGGGCATACAGCCCGGCCAGCTCGCGCATGCTCACCTCCGCGCCGCCCAGAACCAGGGCCAGTCCGTAATGCTCCGGTCCGTGCTCGAAATGCACCCCGGCTTTGCCCAAAAAACCGTACAGGCCCGGCGCGGGCAACTGGCTGGCCAGAGCGATGGCGGGGATGTTGCGACTGCCCAGCAGGGCCATACGCGCGCTGATAGGGCCGCGAAAACCGCCGTCGGCATTTTCCGGCTCATAGCCTTTGAACGCGCGCGGCGTGTCGGAAAGCAGGGTTTCCGGATGGATCAGTCCCTCCTGCAGGGCCAGGGCGTAAATAAAGGGCTTCAGGGTGGAGCCGGGCGAGCGTCGCGCCGCCGTGCCGTCCACCTGCCCCTGGATCGCGGCGTTGAAATAATCGGCTGATCCGGCCAGGGCGAGGATTTCACAGCTGCGCCAGTCCAGCAGCAGGGCGGCGGCATTGTCCATGCCCCACAGCCGTCCGGCCTCCACGGCCCGGCGCAACTGGCGCTCCAGCAGGCGTTGCAGGCCGAGATCCAGGGTGGTGGAGATACGGCCTTGGGGAAGTTCGCTTCCGGCCAGCAGGCTGTCCACGGCATGCGGCGCGGCAAAGGGCAGCTCTGAAAGCGCATGCACCCGCAAAGGCACATTGGGCAGGCCTTGGCCGGCATCCTGTGGATGGGCCTCGCGCCAGATTCTGTCCAGGCGCGCACGGGCCAGGGACAGGGCGCGGCCCCGGCTTGCCAGGGGATTGCGCGCAGCCGGGTGCTGGGGCACCGGTGCGAGGGCCAGAATTTCGGGCAGGCTGAGTTCGGCGGCCTCCTTGTGGAACCAGATGCGCGCCGCCGCGCCCACGCCTTCCACATTGGCGCCGTAGGGCGCAAGATTGAGGTAGGCTTCGAGAATTTCATCCTTGCCGTAATGCCGTTCCAGCACCAGAGCCTGCCAGATCTGGCGCAGTTTGCCGGGAATGCTGGCCGTGGAGAACTTCCGGGTCAGGCGCACCACCTGCATGCTGATGGTGGAGCCGCCCATGCGGCGGCCCCCGAGAGCCATCTGGGCCACGGAACGCAGCAGGGCCAGCGGATTGACGCCGGGGTGGCGATAAAAGGAACGGTCCTCGTAGAGCAGGGTGGCTTCCATGAGTTCCGGGGGCATGGCCGTCAGGGGCGTGAAAATACGGTATGCGCCGTCCGGGGCCAGGGTAATGCGCAGCACGCGGTCCCGGCGGTCCAGAAAAATGCGCGAGAAGCCCGCCTTGCCGTAAAGGTCGGGCCTGGGCGCGGCATGCAGCGCCAGCACAAAGGCCAGCGCCGCGCAGCAGAGCGAAAGCGGGAGGCCGACAAGGACCAGCCTCCCGCACGGACGCCGTTTACTCCTCAATGACTATCTTCTCCGGCAGGCTCAGGGCCCGGGCTTCCGGGTCGTACATGGCTTCGGCCTGCACGGGCGGCCAGGTAAATTCGCCCCGGCCCGTGATCTTGACCCGGTAGCGGAAAACCCGCTCGCTCGTCGCCAGATCCGTGAAAATCAGCATCCGGTCTTCCCGGCGTTCGGCATAATCGGGCTCCATGTCCCGGTCCTCGTGGACGCTTCCCTGATTTGTTGCCAGTTCCGCGCTTTCTCCGCTCTGGCTGACCACAAATTCAAAGCAGCCGGGCAGCATGTCCACAAGGGCGATATTCTCCCGCTCTCTGTCAAAGGCGCGGGCAATGACAGCTACCACCACCTCGTCGCCCTGTTGGGGGGCTGTGACGGGATCGCCTTCGGGCGTGCGCAGTTCGCGCCGTATGCTGAGCCCTTTGCTGACGGCCCGCGTGGGCAGATCTCGCCCGAAGCCCACGTTTTCCAGTTGCCAGAAAAAGGGCGCGTCCGCCGTGAAGCTCAGCCCGGCCAGTTGCTCCAGCAACGCGCGGGAGGGCGCGCCGCTTTCGCTGTCTAGGGCCAGGGCGCGCACGCCCTGGCCCTGAAGCGGCGGCAGGGCGAGAGTTCGGCCTGTCTGATCCAGCCCGCTGACCGAGGCCTGCGCCAGCCCGGCGTCCAGGCTCTGGCTGTACGCCATCAAGGCCCTGGCCGCCTGCGCCGCCGAGATGGTCGTATAGCGCTGTTGCGCCGCCAGGTCGAAGATGTCGTCGAGCATGTCCTGGGCCTTCTGCCCCCGGAGTTCCTCCGGGAATTGTCCTGCCAGCACCGTAAGAAACAGGGCGCGGGAGCTCAGGCCGTCGAAAGGATAATCCGCCCGAAAGGATTTCGCGGCCTCGGGGCGGTATCCCCTGATCAACTCTCCGGCCAGTTTGTCTTCCCTCATCAGTTTCCAGCTGCCGGCCATGAACACGGTGGTCAGGTCATTGCGCCACTGCTCCGGCCCATAACGCTCCAGCCAGGCCGAGAGTGTGGCCAGGATGTTGCTGGTCAGTACGCCGTTGCGGGTCAGCACCCATGTCGCATAAGCCTTGACGCGGGCGTCTTCCAGGCTGTCGGGGCTCTGCATGGCTTCCTGTTCCAGAGCGGCCAGGAATCCTTTGTCCAAGCCTTCGGCCAGAGAGAGGCCCGCCGCCCTGGCGGTGGTCAGGAAGTCCGCCGCATAGGCGGAAAGGAAGAGATCGCCTCTGCCGCCGCCAGGCCAGGTCGCGAAATGCCCTTCATCCAGCTGCCGGGCTTGAAGCATCTGCATGGTTTCCAACACCCAGGCACGAATTTTCTGTGGCGTGTAGCGGGCGTCAGGCGGCGTCAATTCGGGCCGGGCCAGAAGCGCCAGGTCGGGAAAAGCCGCGCTGACGCGTTGCTCCGTGCAGCCGTAAGGATACGCGGCCAGCCAGCGCATTAGGCCGTGGGCCAGCGGCAACGGCAGGGCGGAGATGGAGGCGCGCAGTTCCGCGAACTGCGGGTAGAGTCGGCGGGGCGACTTGGCCTCGGCCGTGTACGGGGCCTGCCCGACCCGGCCCAGAAGCACGTCGGTGGAGCGCGGCAGCGCGGGCCGGATGGAAAGGCCCATGGGCCGCGTCACCGTTTCGCCGGGCTGGCCGGGCAGGGGCGTGGCGATAAAGCTCAGCTTGTGTCCTCCCGGCAGGTCCTCGGCACGGAAGCGCAGGCGCACGGTCTGTTGCCGCGCCGGTTTAAGATCCAGGGGCTCGGGCAGGGCGTCCAGCAGCGTGCAGCCGCCGTCGCTCCGCACGCCAAGAACCACACGGCGAGCTGTGTCCTCCTGACCCTCCGAGCGTTCCAGCATGTCCGTCAGGCTGACGGAGGCCTCAAAGACATCACCCGGCGTCACGAAAAGCGGCAGCATGGGTTGGATGACGACTTCGGCCCTGGACACTGCCTCGGTCCGGGCCGCGCCCACGGCTCCGGGCGCGCAGCCCACGGCCATGATCCGCAGTTTGCCGTTGAATTGCGGCGGCACCGGGATCTGGACCAGGCTTTCCTCGGGCCCCACGTCAAGCACGCCGGACCAGAAGACCATGGGCGCTTCGCCGGGCCTGCGGAAAGGGTTCTGACCCAGGGCGGCCTGATTCGGCGGAGCGGGAGCTTCGCCGCCGCCAAAGGCCGAAATCATGCCGCGCAGATGGCGGTATTCCGGCATCAGCAGGTCGAAATACTGATAGGTGTCCACCTCCAGGGCCCGGTCGCCCAGCAGTGCCCGCAGGGGGTCGGGCGTGGCGTAGGAGGTGAGCTGCAAAATGCCTTCGTCCACGGCGAAAACAATGGCTTTGGACGGTTGTTCGGCGCGCACCCGCACGGGGAGGGTCTGCCCCGGCCTGACCAGCTGGCTTGCCGCGCGCGCGGCGTCCGCCTCGGTGCGCACGCTCAGGCCCAGATCGCGTCCCCGCATATTAATGCTGAACGGCAGCACCACGCCGGCCATGGGTTGGGTAAAGATATCAGCGTCGTCCATGGCCCGGAAATAGGTGATATTGCAATATACCCGGCCTTCAGTCCCCCTGGGCAGGGTCAGGCGCTGCACGCTCTGTCCGGCCATGGCTGTGAACCAGGTTTCAGCCAGCACGTCTTCCCGCTCCACCGTAATCAGGCCCGCGCCTTTGTAAGGCGTGTTCAGGGCTATTTCCATGGTTTCGCCCGGGGCGTAGTCCTGCTTGCTGAGTTTTGCGGTAAGCCTGGCCTCGTGTTCCTCGCCCAGGCGCGCCTGGGCCGTACCGGCTACTTCGTAGGGCACCCGCAGGACCAGATTGCCGGTCTTGTCGCGGGCTTCCAGCAGATGCGGGCCCGGTTCGTCCAGGCGCAGGTCCACAACCGCCTTTTTGTCCATGCGAAGCTTTTGCGTGCCCAACGGCTTGCGCCGGGGCAGATTTTGATAGCGGTACTGTCCCTGGCCGTCGCGGGTCAGACTGCGCGTATAACTGATGCCCACAAAGCTCAGTTCCAGTTCTCCCAGGTCCACGGGGGCGAGTTTATGGTCCACGGCCAGCAGGTCCAGCCGGGCTTTGCCGTGCTGGGGCAGATAGTTCAGGTCGGCGTCGCTACGCCAGCCCACTACTGATTCCAGAGGCGAAAACAGCAGGGAAGCGTCGGCCATGACGCTGCGCCCGCCGCCGGCGTCCATGCCTTCGGCCAGGGCGCTCAATCGGAAGGTGGACTTCTCGTAGCCCGCCAGATCCAGGGCGAACACGGCGTCCCCCTGGTCGTCGGTCTGCCGGGTCGGCACTTCCGCCGATTGGCCGTTCAGACTCCGGGCCGCATTGTAAAAGTTGTAGTCGGCATATTCACGGAAGTGAAACGCTGCGGGCGCGAAGCGCACTTGCAGTTTGACGTCGTGGCCCACAGCGGGCGCGCCGAAGAGATTGACCAGATTCACCCGCGCGGACAGGCCGTTTTCCTGATCCTTTTCCTGCCCTTGTTTCAGGTCCTGGGGCCGCAGCCAGCCCTTGCCCGCGCCGGGCGTGAGCCGCAATTGCAGGCGAAGGGTTTCGGGCTGGAATTCCTCCACCATGACCCTGGACACGCGCAAAACTTCGCCGCGCTGTCCGCCGTCGGCGGTGCTCAGGCGCAATTCCCAGGGGCCGGTGGGGGCTGTTTCCTCCAGGGGGAAAGATAGTTCGCCGAAACCCTCGGCCGTCAGTGTGATTTTTTTACCGGCCGCCTTGTTGCCGCGCGGATTGTATAGCGTGGCCCGCAACGGCAGGCCCGCAAGCTCCGTGGAGCCCCATTGTCCCTGTTTGACAAGATAGCCGAAATGCAGGCTTTCACCGGGACGGTACATGCCGCGCTGGCTGAACAGATAGGCGTTGAGCCCTTGGTCGGAAAGCCGGTTGCCGCCCACGTCGAAGCGCGAATAATTGAGCTTGCGTGCATATTGCTCCAGGGGCAGGAAGGCCAGATCGCTCCCCTGGGCCGCCGCCAGGGCCAGGGGTTTCTTTTCGCGCGTGAAGCCCGCGAGAGAGGGCAGCACGGCCTTGCCGCGCGCATCGGTTCTGGCGCTGAACACAGGCAGGCCATTGGCTCCGATCACCTGGACGTTCACATTGCCGCGCGGTTTGCCGTCGGCCAGGCTGACGGCATAGACCACACTTCCGCCTTGGGCGGAGGTCTTATGGATCAGGCCCAGGTCCGTCATCAGCACAAAGCGGTTTTCTTTACTCACGCTGTCGGCGTCGCGCCGACCTGTGAGGCTGAGATAGAACAGGCCTTTCTGACCGTCGCGGAGCAGGGGGCGCAGATTGAGCGCGCTGAACTGGGCCGACATGGCGTCACGCCGCTGCAGCGGCAGGCTGCCCCGGCTGATGACGCTCAGATTGTCAAGATCCGGGCGGCTGCCGGTATAGGGCTGATCATAATCGTAATTGTCGTAGTCCAGTTGATCCAGGTTGGCCAGCAGAAAGGTATTGAGAAATTCGGGCCGGATCTGGGCCACTTCATAGTCCACGGCATCCAGATTGCGACTGTAGATGGAGACCACGGCGTCGCCGGTCAGAGCCAGCACGCCGCCCTTCTGCATAATACGCAGAGCTTCGGGAAAGGCGGGCGTTTGCAGCAGCTTCCGGCTTTCCGCGCCGGAATGCAGCCCCGCAGCGCTGGCCAGGCCCTGGGGCAGGCACAACAACAGGCTGCGGTCGGCCTCCAGGTTGTCGGCAATAGCGAAGAAAATATCCGTGGACGGCTTGTCCTCCTCATCCCCGGCTTGCAATGCGAGCCGGGGAGCCTGGGAGACTATTTCCGGAGTGAGCTGTTCCATGGTCCAGGCCGGGGCTCGCCGGGATTTTTCGTTTCCATCGCCCTCTTCGTCTTCGTTGTCGGGCTGTCTTTGTTCCTCACTTTCCAGGCCCGGCGGCAAGAGGCGCACGTCCAGCTTGCCCAGAACCTCCGAAGGCTTGACCGGCAGGGAAAAATGCAGCGCAAGCACCATCTGCGCCCGCAGGTCGGGCCGGGTGGCGACGCTGAGATCAGCGGTGTTCAGTGTGAACAGGTTGTCGATGGTGGGCAGGCGCACGAAAAAATCCTCGCCCTTGGAAGGGGGGCCACCGTGCACCGCCGTGAAGCCCGGCGCCAAGGAGACACGCAGGCCCGCGTCGTTTGCCGCCAGGCGCAGGACCGGCAGGCTGTAGTTCAGACGATCATCACCGTTGAAATGCAGCACGGGCTCACCCAGCAACAGGCCTTCGCCCTGGGGAGTGGCGCTGAAACGGCTCTCCACGCCGGTTTTGTCCACAGACGAATTGAAGTGTATTTCGCCGCTGACGGCCATGGTTTTGAGATTTTCAGGATCAAATTTGAAGCTGCCCGTAATTTTTGCGCGCAAGGGCGCGCTGCGGAAGGTCACCGCGCCGGACACGGCTATGCGCGGCGGCAGGGCCCGGCTGATATCCACCTTGTAGGCCGTGTCCACGGGCCAGCCTTTTTCCGGGAAAAAGAGCAGGCGGTCTCCGCTCCATTCCCAGTGGCCCGGAATGGGCGGCGTGATCGTTACTTCGGGCGCGGGCCGTCTGCCGAAATTACGCCGACAGACCGATTCGCCGTCCTCGCCGTAGGCATCTCGGCACTTTTGCTTGTCCATGCTGAAGCCCAGTTCCAGCCTTTCCTGGCCGCCGGGTTGCTCCACCGGGCCTTCAAAACGCCAGTAACTGATCAGGCCGTTGACCTTCTGGGGGATCGGAGCCTTGTATTCCGGCGCGGCCCAGGCGTTTCCAACAGACAGGAACAGCAGAAAAAGGGCAAATGCAAGTCTGTTGCGCACAGTGCCGAAAATGAGCTCGGGCGTGGACATGCTGATTCTCCGGGCTTGGAGGTGGGATAAAAATGTTTTTATTTTGAGCTTGCCTAAAGCCGCACTGTTGTCAAGTACGGGGCGGCCGTGGTGCAGGGCAGACGCATCTAAATTCTGAGAGCCTGAAGGAGAAAATCTTCACTCAGCGCAATCTTGAACCTCTTGCCCTTCAAGCTCGATTTCCCTGGCATGCGCCGAAGTAAATTGAGGCAGATACTTCGCAAAATTCCAAGATTTTTGCCCGCATTACGAACCCGTGCTCGACTTTGATCTTCATCAAAAACTACATCAAGACACCAGTGCAAGGCGTTTTCTATCTGCCAATGAGCTCTCACGCTTTTAGCGGCACGCACTTCATCCTAAGCTAAACTACTTATGTAGTAACGACGGTTTGTCTCGATTTTTCCTCTACTTTCACGCACTGACTCAATAAGTACAAAGCTTTGCAAGCCAGCCCACTGCTCCTTATCGCTATACCAGTCTATTGAAGGTGATTGCCAACACCGCCGGGTTTCAATACGGCCATGTTCTTTCTCAATTTGTTCAAATCCCGGTGGAACGTCACAGGATAGAGCATCCATATGCATACGTACTTCCTCGTAAAACATAGGATGATTGCTCTTCAATGCCAAAAGGTAAGCAGCCTGTTTCTCGATGGCTTTAGCCGCTACAACTTTTTGGCAGTTGAGCGCATCGGCCGTTACTACACACCCTTTCAAGGCCAGCATATCCATTAATTGGGGAATGGCTGTAATTTCATTACTCTTTTCTTCTACGGCCAGTTGTCTGAGAACCAAACGATTTTCCACGGACCAAGCGTTGAGCATATGTAAAGCTGTCCCATTCTTCTTGGTAGTGCGCCGGTGTGTTTTTCCGTCAAAGGCCACTATGTCGCCGGTCACTTTCTCCCGAAGACGTCGGGATAATTCAAGGAGACATTCGCCAAAGCAACTCGGGGAAATTGCCTGAAATACGCGGTTGAAGGTATCATGACTGGGAATGCTTTGCATGCCTATATGGCTGCTGAGCCAATCCTGCCTGGCATGGGCATAATCTTCCATGTCATAAAAGCCGTCACCGTCTGACAAGTACGAACATAAAGCAATAAACATAATAGTCTCAAGATGATGTATCTTTGTGCGCTCTACTCGTGGGGCAGGCAGGTCACGGAAAATAGCCAATGTGATTTCAATAGGGTCTTCCATAGCCCCCAGTCTATAGATCTTTTTTAGATGCGTCTGCCCTGGGCCGTGGTGCCGCAATGCTTGCGGGCGGCATGGTTCAGGTGGTAATTTGAAATGTTGCATTCAGGCGGCGTCTTTTCGGCCGGCCGGATGCATCGAACGTATTTAGTTGTGATGGAGATATGGCTAAAAATCTGACTCAGGGCAGCCCGGCGAAGCTGATTTTTTTCTTCGCGCTGCCGCTCTTTATCGGCAATCTTTTCCAGCAGATCTACAATATGGCCGATACCCTGATCGTGGGGAGGACCATCGGGGTCACGGCCCTGGCGGGCGTGGGCAGCACCGGCAGCCTGCTGTTTCTGGTCCTGGGCTTTGTCATGGGCATGACTTCGGGGTTTTCCATTGTCACGGCCCAGTTTTTCGGTGCCTGCAACAAGGTGGGCGTGCGGCGCAGTTTTTGCGCCGGTATTCTGCTCAGCGCGGTTGTGGCGGTCGTTCTGACGATCTCCGGCGTGTTGCTTTCACGCACGGTGCTTGTACTCATGCTCACGCCGCCAGAGATCATGGAGGACGCCCACAGTTATATCATCGTCATTTCCTGGGGCATCGGCGCGGCCGTGCTTTTCAATCTGCTTTCCAACATGATCATGGCCCTGGGCGACAGCAAGACCCCGCTGTTTTTTCTGATCATCGCCTGCCTCCTGAATATTGTTCTGGATTTCATCTTCATCCTTTACTTTAAGATGGGCGTGGCGGGCGCGGCCTGGGCCACAGTGCTGGCCCAAGTGGTATCGGGCCTGCTCTGCGTGGGCTACATCCTCAACAAGCAGCCCCTGCTGCGGCCGCACGCCAAGGACTGGAAACTCGGCTTCAAGGATATCTGGAAACCCATGCGCATCGGCTTGCCCATGGGCTTCCAGATGTCGGTCATCGCTGTGGGCGCGATCATTCTGCAGGCGGCCCTGAACAGCCTGGGCCCCCTGGCCGTGGCCGCCTACACCGCCGCGCAGAAAATCGACATGGTGGCCGTGCTGCCCATGATGTCCTTTGGTCTGGCCATGGCCACCTACACGGGACAGAACTACGGCGCGCGCAATCTGGAGCGCATCCGGCAGGGCGTGCGCCAGTGCTGTTTCATGTCCGTGGGTTTCAGTATCGCTATTGCCGTGGTCAATATTACGGGCGGACACCATCTTATCGCGCTTTTCGTGGGTGAGGGGCAGGAGCGAGTCATCGAGATGGGGCAGACTTATCTGGAGATCAGCGGTTGCATGTACTGGGTGCTGGCACTGCTCTTTATTTACCGTAATACCCTCCAGGGTCTCGGGCAAAGTCTGATCCCCACGCTGGCCGGGGTCATGGAGCTGCTCATGCGCGCGCTGGCCGCCGTGGTGCTGGCTGTCTGGTGGGGCTTCAACGGGGTTTGCCTGGCCAATCCTCTGGCCTGGCTGGGGGCCGCGTTGCCCTTGGGCATCGCTTATTACGCGAGTATGCGCCGCCTGAAGCGTGAGGGCCTGCCCCCGCCCGAGGCCGTGTAACACACTGTGCCCGAGGATTCAGATCAGGCTCTCCGCGCCGGGCCGCCGCGACAACAGCCGGGCCCGGACCACAGCCTGGGATTGATTGGCATAACAATAGACGCAGGCGTGGGCGCAGGTGCTGTACGCGCCGATATCCTTGGCGGGCAGGCATTGGCAGTGCTTGCGGCGGCTGGGATCTTTGGCGGCCTTGCCGGGTCTGCTTCCAGGCAGTAAGGACGCGCGTGTCGGGTCCAGGCCGCAGAACCGCTGGATCTCCGCGTCGTCCGGGCAGAGGCGACTGATCAATGCCGGATCCACGCAGGCATTGGGCGCGATGCCCAGGGCGGAAAGATTCAGAGCTTCGGCGCAGGTGCACAGCGCCAAGGGATGCGGCCACGCGGCGTTGCGGCGGGCCAGGCCTTGAGCCAGGGCCAGCATTTCCGCTTCCGAAGGCGCGCGCGGCACTGCGGCATGGGCGGCCAGACGGCTTCTGATCTTCAGGTACATATCCAGAAAGCTGATTACCAGCTTGTCCGTATACGGACTGATCCTGCGGCCCAGGGCATCCAGGCGTTCCAGCAGGGCTTCCGGAGGCAGTTGCGCGGCCAGCAGCAGCGGGTCCCAGCGCCAGATCACCCGCTGCCTGCCGAGCCGTTCCGACAGGCGCCAGAAGGTTTCCAGGCGCTGCTCCAGCGGGGGCAGGCCCGGCTCCAGGCCCTCGGCTTCATAATTGTTGAGCGTGAACTGAAAGTAATACTTGAAGCCGTAATCCTCGATTTCCGACAGATGCGGCAGCAGGGGCAGGGGATTTTTGCTCCAGAAGATCAGCAGCCTGCAACGCTCGAAGGAGACGTATTGTCCTTGTCCGGCGTTAAAGGGATTGCGCCAGAGGCAATATCCGGCGCGCAGGCGTTCCAGCAGCCAGCGGACGTGAAAAGCCGGAATGTCCGTGGCCCGGCTGGCTGAAATGACATACGGGGCCACGGCCCGGCTCGGGCCGTGGGCTGTGGTGATCTGAAGAGTGGGCCAGGGGGACATGGCAGCGCGCGGGTTCAGGCCCGCCGGTGCCCGCGCAGGGCGGCCCAGACGCAGCTTGCCGCGAACCAGCAGCAGGAAACCAGAATTATGGTGGCTCCACTGGACGTGGCCAGCCAATCCTGGGCGGACAGAGTCAGCCCGGCGAAGCCGGAACTGATGCCCACCAGCAAGGCCCACCAGAACATGCCGCCTGCGGTGCGGGCCAGATTGCGGGCTGTGGCCGCCGGTACGATGAGCATGGCCGTGACCAGCAGCACGCCCACGGCCCAGACCGAAAACATGACCACCAAGGCCAGCAGGCCCGCGAAAAGATATTGCCAGAGAGCCACGCGTATGCCGTGCACCCTGGCCATGACCGGATTGAGGGCTATAGCCAGGAGGCGGTTGTAGCCCACGGCCTGAAAGAGCAACATGCCCAGGAAGAGCAGGCCCAGAAAGGCGATTTCGCCTTCGCTGATAGTCAGGATGTCGCCGTAGAGGAATTGCTGCATGTCGCGGGCCACGCCGCTGGCCCGGCTGACCACGGCCAGGCCGAAGGCCACCACCGCTGAAAACACGATGCCGATGGCCGTATCGGCGGAGAGATTGCTTTTGCGGCGCACGACCATGACCGCCAGCCCCACCAGCACGCCGAAAAGCGGCATGGACAGCCGGGGGTTCACAGCCAGAATCAGGCCCAGGGCCACTCCGGCGAAGGCCGAGTGCCCGATGGCGTCGGAAAAGAAGGCCATGCGGAAATTGATGACCTCCACGCCCAGCACGGCTGCCATGGGCGTGAGCAGCAACAGACCCAGCAGGGCCTGTTGCATGAAGCGGGCCTGCAGGCAGTCCAGGGGCAACAGGCCGATCAGCGTGTAAACCGGCGAGAAATCAGGCATGAGGATTTCCCCCGGCGGTATTGCCCGCTTCGGCCGGATTGTCCGGTGCTGCCGTGGCCGCCGGGGGCACGTGCAGAGCGCAGCCCCGGCAGGGAAGGGGGGCCAGGACGTTCAGCCGCTGTCCCGGATCGGACGGCAGATGATCCGGCCCGTGCAGCGCCCCGCACTGGGGGCAGGCCGGGTCCGCGCCGTCGCACTGGTCCGGATAGAGGTGGATGGGCACACCGAAGAGATTCAGCAAGGTGGCGGCGGTCAGGGTGGTGCGCGGCGGACCCTCGGCGCGCACATATTTGTTCAGGCAGATCACATGCGTGGCGTAATGGGCCGCCAGGGGCAGATTGTGGCTGACCATGAGCTGGGTAAAGCCGTATTCGCGCCGGGCCGTGTCCAGGACTTCCCAGAACAGGCGTTCGCCCTGAAAATCCACGCCCGCTTCCGGTTCGTCCAGCACCAGCAGCTCCGGCTCATGGCCCAGAGCCGCTGCCAGCAGCACACGGCGCAGTTCGCCGCCGGAGAGGTCGCCCAGGCGGCGGTTTTCCAGATGTTCGGCCCGTACCAGAGCCAGCAGGCGGCGAGCCCGTGCGCGCGCCCCGGCTTTCAGCCCCAGCCAGAGCGGCCTGCGCTGGCGCTCCAGAGACAGAAATTCGCTGACCAGCAACGGCAGGCCGCCGTCCATCTGCAATTGCTGGGGCACATAAGCCAGGCGCGGCCAGGCCGCGCCGCGCCTGCCGTCGGGAAGGATGCGCCCGGTATAGGGCGCTTCGCCGATGAGGCAGAGCAGCAGGGTGGTCTTGCCCGCGCCGTTAGGGCCCACCAGCACGGTATTGCCGCCGCGCGGCACGCCGGCGCAGATGTCCTCAAGAATCTGATTGTTTCCCCGGCGTACGCTCAGATGCTCAAAGACGATGGCCGGGGCGGAGTCTTCAGCGCGGGTCAAAATAATGCTCAAGGGTTTTGCAATTGGCGGTCATGACGGTCTCATAGTAGCTCAGGGGCGCATCGGCGGGACCCGAGGCCACGGGATCAAGCTGCGCCGCGGGCACGCCGGTTTCGCGCGCCAGGGTCTGGGCGGGTTTGTCCGAATACTGCGGCTCGCCGGCAATGAGCACGGGCTTTTCTTCGCGGATGCGCCGCACCAGTTCCATGAGCCGGGCCGCCGAGGGTTGAACGTCCTCGCTTTCCTGAATCACGTCCATAACCTCCAGGCCCGCGTCATAGACCAGATAGGCCAGCGCGTCGTGTTGCAGCACAATGCCCTTGCGCGGGGCGCAGGCCCCCACCTCGGCAAGACGGCGGCCCACGGAAAGCAGGCGCGCGGCATAGTCCTCGGCGGCGGCACGATAGGCCGCCGCCCCTTGAGGATCAACGCGGGCCAGGCCTGCGGCGATATTATAGACCATGGCGGCGGCTTGCCGCGGTCCGGCAAAAATGTGCGGATTGACATTGCCGTGGTCGTGTCCGGCATGCGGAGAAGGCGACATGCCGCGCGGCAGGGGCAGAGGATCAATGCCTTTGCTGCTGTCAATGACCGTGACCTTGGCGTTGATTTTTTTCAGGGGGGCGGCCAGGAACTCTTCCAGCCCCAGGCCGTTCATTACCACCACCTGGGCCTGCGCCAATTTTTGCAGATCGAGGGGCGTGGGGGCGTAGTCATGGGGGCAACCGGCCTGAGCCGGAATCAGCAGCTCCACCCGCACATAGGGGCGGCTGTGGGCCACATTACGGGTGAACAGATATACCGGAAACGTGGTCGCCAGCACGCGCAGTTCAGCGGGTTGGCCGGAGGCTTGGGGCGGTGCGGCCTGCACGGGCTGGGGCCGTATGCTGAAAAAAAGCCCGGCCAGAACAGCCAGGACAAGCAGAATATGGGTCAGACGGACAGGCGGACGGCCCGGCGCGGCGGAATGTGCGGACATGGCGGTATTCCACGGTTAAGATAGTAGCAAGACTACCTTTCATAAGACCCGAAATGGGCGCTGTCAAGGCGGCGGACGGGCCTGCGACGTTGCCGGGGCTTGCCGGGCCGCCTCGCCCACAGTACTCTGAAAGAACGTGCATGCCCGGCACGCGGGTGGTGTAGAGTTTGAACTGTGTCACATTTCAACCCTAAAATATTCTTAATGACAACAGGCTGTGCCGGAACAATCCGGTACGGCGGGAGTTTTATATGATTGAAAATATTTCCGCTTTGTTGCGTCTTAATGACGGCATGGAGATGCCCGGTTTCGGCTTCGGCTGTTATAAGGCTTCAGGGCCTGAACTGGCTCTGGCCGTGCGGGAAGCCGTGGCCTGCGGCTATCGCTATATTGACACGGCCGCGTATTACCACAATGAAGGCACGGTGGGCGAAGCCTTGCGGCGGAGCGGCCAACCGCGCGAAACGCTGTTCGTGCTTTCCAAAATCTGGCCCACGGACTTTGCCGAGCCGGTACGCGCTCTGGATCAGAGCCTCAAGCTGTTGGGCCTGGATTATCTGGACGGCTGTCTGTTGCACTGGCCGGGCCTGGACGACGCCCGGCGGCTGCGCGCTTTTGAGCAGTTGTTGCGCCAGAAAGAGCAGGGCAAGATCCGCGTCCTGGGCGTTTCCAATTTTCTGGCCGAGCATCTCAGCGAAATGCGCGACACCTTCGGTTTCTGGCCTGCGCTCAACCAGATTGAAGTCCACCCTTTGTTCAGCCAGGCGGGGCTCTGCCGTTTCTGCGCCCAATGCGGCATCCAGGTCGTTTCCTGGAGCCCGTTGGGCCGGGGACGGGACATGGAGCAGCCTGTTGTGCGGGAACTGGCCGCCACGCTCAACAAAACACCGGCTCAGATACTGCTGCGCTGGCATCTGGAAAAAGGTCTTTTGCCCATTCCCAAATCCGTCCATCGGGAACGGATCAGGGAAAACAGCGAGGTTTTTGATTTCCGACTGACCTCGGAGCAGGTGGCGGCCTTGGATAACCTGGAACTACCGGACGGGCAGGGACGTATGGGACCGGACCCGCTGACCTATCCCCGTTGACCTATCCCCGTTGCCCTATCCCCGCTGTCCCCCACTGATCCACTGTCCGGCCTCTTGTCTGTTTGCCTTTTCTCCCGGCCCTCCTCATATAATCTTCTTTTCCCGGTATCCTGGCCCCCCCAGGGGCGGCCCGGATACCGGGGTTTCGGCCCGTTCAATAAGCCGCATCAAACACTTGGGATGACCCTTGTGATGTTCCGCCGGGAACGATTGCCGACAGACAAGATAACCGGGGTCGACCAGCAATCTCCCATATATATTTTTTAATAAATATGATCATATGAAGGCAAGGCGTTTGCCTGTTCCGGGCCGGAGGCATTCATGGGCCCGTGGTTCAGGTCGGCCCGTTGCGAAGGACTTCAGCGCACAGCCGCGGACGTTGCGGCCGTGCGTCTATATACCGCAATGAAGCGGGTTTCTCCACATAACGAGGCGTTCTTATGTTTACGAGCAGTATAGGCAAAAAAATCGGCAGCGGTTTCGCGCTGCTTCTTCTGCTCGCCTGTCTGGCGGGCTACCTTTCTTCGGCGGAAATGCGGCGGGCGGCCGATGATTCCCGGCGCGTGGCCGCCGAATATATTCCCAAGGTCAAATTCGCCCTTAACCTGGGCTGGAGCCTCAACGACGCGTTGACCCTCATCAATGAGGCCCCCGGAAGCGAACAGGCCGGACAGGAGGCGTTACAGGCTCTGGAAAAAGTGCGGGCCGACTTTGAAAAAATGCGTGAGCATTCCATAAAATACCCCTCGCATGTGCCCTTGGTGGAATTCGTGCGCGATTTCCCGGCGCCGTTTGAAGCTCTGGTAGCATCCACCCGGGAAACTATTGAAACCGGGGAACACACGCGCGCCGTCATAGCGCGTATGGAGGGGCTCGGCGCGGCGGCTCTGGAATCCCTGACGGCTCTGGAAGATCTGGTCCGGGAAACCACACGCGAGTTTGTCGAGGCCGGCAATACGGCCATGAGCCTGCAATATGCCGACAATCAGCGTGACGCGGCGCGTCTTTACGCCATGACCCAGGAAATCCGCCTGTTGATGAAAGGCGTTATATACAACAACGATGCGGCGGCTTTTGCCGCGGCGGAAGAAATTTTCACGCGTATGAACGCGCTTGCCGCGACAGTAAAGGGAAGGCTGGTCAAGCCCGCCTGCCAGGAAGCCTTTGCGCGGGCGGAAAAAAGCATGAGCGAATATATGACCGGCGCGCGCGAAATGTTCGCGGCCAAAGGCAAAGAGGCTGAGATTTCGACGCGGCTGGCAGACTATGCCGCGGCCACAAGCCGTCTGACGCACGACATCGGGGTAACGGGCTTGCGCATTGCCGAAGGCATTGTCAACAGCAATTACGAGGATCTGAAATCCACCGTTCGCAACAGCCTGATTATTCTGGCGGCGGTATTGCTTTTGGGCGCCGCGCTGGCTGTGGGCATTACGCGTATGATCACCAAACCCCTGCGCGCGACCGTGGACTTCGCTCAGGGAGTGGCTGCCGGAAATCTGGACCAGGAACTGGCTCTGCACGCACGGGATGAGACCGGCCGTCTGGCCGATGCCTTGCGCAGCATGGTGGGCAGCCTGCGGCAGCGTCTGGCGGAAGTGACCGAACAGTCGGAACAGGCGCGCCGCAAGGGCGAGGAAGCCCGGCTGGCCTTGGAGGAAGCCCATGCCGCGCGCAAGGCTGCCGACAGCGCCCGCAGGGAAGGCATCCAGTCCGCGGCTGCGCGGATGGAGGACATTGTGCGCGCCGTGTCCGAGGCATCGGAGATTCTGAGCAGCCGCATTGCCGGAGCCGGGGCCGGAGCGGAAGATGCCGCGGCGGGCATGGGCGAAACCTCTACCGCCATGGATGAGATGAACGCCACGGTCTCAGAGGTGGCGCGCAATGCTTCTGAAACGGCTTCGTTCAGCGACAGGATGCGCAGCCGCGCCCACGAAGGCGCGGGTGTGGTGCGTGACGCCGTGAACGGCATTGAAAAAGCCCGTAATCAGGCCTCGGTGCTCAAAGAAGCCATGGAAGCGCTCGGCGAGCAGGCCGAGGGCATCAGCCGGATTATGACCACTATCTCGGACATTGCCGACCAGACCAATCTTTTGGCTCTGAACGCCGCCATTGAGGCGGCGCGGGCCGGGGACGCGGGACGCGGTTTTGCCGTGGTGGCCGACGAAGTGCGCAAGCTGGCGGAAAAAACCATGAGCGCCACCACGGAAGTGGGCAGCGCCATCGGCGACATTCAAAAGGCCACAGGCAACAATATCCGGCATGTGGAACAGACCGTCGCAATGATCGTCAGCACCTCGACCCTGGCGGACAGCTCCGGCGCGGCTCTGGAAGAGATCGTCTCCATGGCCGTTGAGGCTTCGGACAAGGTGCGCACCATAGCCACGGCCGCTGAGGAGCAGTCTTCGGCTTCGGAAGAGATCACCAGGGCCGTGGGCCGGGTGAACGGTATTTCCGGCGATGTGGCCGAAGCCATGCGCGAGGCTTCGCGGGCTTTGGAAAGCCTTGCGGCGCAGGAAGAAGTGCTGCGGCAATTGATCATGGAACTGAAGCAGGGATAAGGAAAGGCCGGGAGCGTTGATTGTCAACGCTCCCGGCCTCCGGTTTTCGATAATGATTCGCTGATGCTCTGGGAGCTGTTTCTAAATTAGGCTTTTCGTTCTCTGCCAAGAAAGGCGTATCCTGGGCGGAGGGAGCATATTCAAACATATTCGACCTTCGCACGGGCGAGCCTGACGCCGGCAGAGAACGAAAGGACAATTTAGAGACAGCTCCTAGCCGCGCAACACGCGCTGGAACAGGTCCCGGCGGGAGATGTTCCGGGCGGGCTGCGTTTTTTCGGTGCTGGCCAGCATGGTCCGTGAGGCGTCGGCCACGGCATGCTCAAAGTAGGCGGCCGGGGCTTCTTTGAAGAGATAGATGACGCGCACGCTGTCCGCATCCCCCAGGCTGGCCTCGGGCCAGTCTTTTTTGACTTCCTCCAGGCGCTTCCCGGCGAGGGCCTGCATTTCTTCCTCGTCGCCGAAGTTCATGCAGCCCGTGGGGCATGAGGCCACGCAGGACGGAACCATGCCCTGCGTAATGCGGTCAAAGCACATGTCGCACTTGGTGATCCGGCCGCTTTCCTCGTCTTTGCGGGGAATGTCATAGGGACAGGCCGAGCGCACGCCTTCAAAGTCCACTTTGGCCGAATCCGGCATGGGCACCACGGCCCCGGTGGCTTCATCGTGCAAAAAGGCGCTTTCCGATTCCATATCCGCCTGTGCTTTGCAGGGGGCATCCACACAGTGGCGGCACTGCTCGGGGAAGAAGTTCCAGCTGACCTTGCCGTTCTTGTCCGCTGCTTCCTTGAAACGCACCACCCTGATGGTCTGCCCCGAGAGATCGGGCGGGTTCTGGTGCGAACCGCTGTTGCGGGTTTTTTCAGCGGGCAGGTTTTTCCATTGCTTACAGGCGATCTGACAGCCACGGCAGGCTGTACAGCGCGTCAAATCCACAAAGAACATCTTGCCCATGACTAGCCCGCCTTCTTTTCAATGTTGACCATAAAGGCCTTGCTTTCCGGAATACCCGTGTTCGGGTCGCCCACCATGGCGGTGAGCAGGTTGGCGGCGTCGCCGCCGTCTTCCGGAACCAGCCAGCCGAAGTGCCAGGACGTGCCGATGACGTGCACTGTCTTGCCGTTGGCGGTGTAAGGCTTCAGGCGCGGGGTGACCATGGCCATGCATTCTATCTTGCCGCGGGGGCTGGTCAGCACGACCTTGTCGCCGTTTTTGATGCCCTTGGCCTTGGCCAGTACCGGGTCCAGCTCCGCGAAATTCTGGGGCTCGGCCTCGGTGAGCCAGGGCACGCGACGGGTCATCAGGCCGGTCTGCCAGTGCTCGGTCACCCGGTAGGTGGTGCCGATGTAGGGGTATTTTTTGTCATTCACGGCCAGTTGCTCGCCCGGAGCCTTGTAATAGACCGGACTGCGCGCCTGGGACGAGAAGTCGTGCTTGGCGAAGGGAGATTCGGCGGGTTCGTAATATTCGGGGAAGGGCCCGTCAGCGCAGCCCGGCCCGTAAATGGCCCCGAAGCCGTCCTTCTGCATAATGAAGGGATGCTTGGCCCCCGGACCGCCTCCGCCGTCCACGATGTCGCCTACCCAGGCCTTGCCGTCCCAGGCGATGACCGCCTTGTCCGGATTCCAGGGGTTGCCGTTCTTGTCCACCGAGGCACGGTTGTAGATGATCCGGCGGTTGGCGGGCCAGGAGAAGGACCAGTTGGGGAACAGGCCGATGCGCGCCTGGCCCTCTGTCTGGCTGTGCTCCTGCCGGGCCATCAGGTTGCCCTTTTCAGTCCACGCGCCGGAATGCAGCCAGTTGCCGCTGGCCGTGGAGCCGTCGGCCTGGAGCACCACAAAGTTGGGCACCTGCTCTCCGGCTTTGTATTCCTTGTCGCCGATCTTCACGTCGCGGGTGAAGTAACCGTTCATGATCTTGGCCACTTTGGCCGGGCTGAAGGCATGGCCTTCCTTCCAGCCGTCGATGCCCAGCTGCAGCACCGGTTCCGGAAACGCGCCGCCCTGCTGGTAGAGCTTGCGGATTTCCTCCATCAGCTCCAGCATGATGTCGCCGTCGGGCTTGGTTTCGCCCCATGGGGTGGGCCCGGCATAGCGCCACTGGATCCAGCGTCCGGAGTTGCTCACCGAGCCTTCTTTTTCAATGGAGACGGCGCAGGGCAACAGGAAGACCTCGGTCTTTATCTGGGCGGGGTCCATGCCGGGACCGCGCCAGAATGAGCCGGTTTCATTATCAAAGAGATTGACGTTGACCAGCCAGTCCAGCTTGGTCATGGCCTGGCGGTGTTTGTTGGAGTTGGGACCGGAGCAGGCCGGGTTCATACCCCAGGCGAACAGGCCCTTGATCTCTCCTTGGCCCATCTTGTGGAAGACGGACTGCCAGTAGTAGTCCAGCAGGGATTTGCCCGCGTCCACGCGTGGCAGCAGGCTATAGCCCTCCTCGGGCGAAAGCGCCGGGAAGAAGGATTTGATCAGGCTGGCCATGTACTTGGGCCGGTGCTGCCACCAGTTCACGCTCATGGGGTCGGCGGACTTGGGCGTGGTCGCGTTGTAGTCCGCCAGGGTCGCATGGGCGCTGGTGGGACCGGCCAGATAGCCGGGGAAGCTGGACGAAAGCAGGCCGTGGTCCGTGGAGCCCTGCACGTTGGATTCGCCGCGCAGGGCGTTGACGCCGCCCCCGGCCACGCCGATGTTGCCCAGCAGCAGCTGGACCATGGACATGGTGCGGATATTCTGCACGCCGTAGGTGTGCTGGGTCCAACCCATGGCGTACAGAATGGTGCCCGCCTTGTCCGGCCTGCCGGTGGCGGCAAAGGCCTTGTAGACGGTTTCCAGATCCTTGGCCGGAGTGCCCGTGGCCTTGGCCACGGCGGCGATGCTGTAGCGCTTGTAATGGCCGCGCAGCAGGTTGAGCACGCAACGCGGGTTCTTGAAGCTCGCGTCACGCACGGGCACGCCCTTGTCGTCCAGCTCAAAGGCCCAGGCCTTTTTGTCGTACGCGGCTTTCTTGGCGTCAAAGCCCGCGAACAGGCCGTTTTTAAAGCCGTACTTCTTGTTCACCACCAGAGGGGCGTTGGTGTATTCGCGCACGTATTCCTCGAAATAGAGCTTATTGTCGAGGATGTATTTGATCATCCCGCCCAGAAAGGCGATGTCCGAGCCGGGGCGCAGGCCCACATGATGGTGGCACAGGCCCGAGGTACGCGTGAAGCGCGGATCCACATGGATGAGCGTGGCGCCCTTATCTTTGGCGCGCAGCACCCACTTAAAGGAAATGGGATGGTTTTCGGCAGCATTGCTGCCCATGATCAACACACAATCACTGTTGGCGATATCGTTCCAGTGATTCGTCATCGCACCGCGTCCGAAAGACTCTGCCAGAGCCTTGACTGTGGAGCTGTGTCAGAGACGCGCCTGATGCTCGATATACACCAGGCCCAGGGCGCGCTGCATGGCCTGAAGGGCCCAGCATTCTTCATTGTCCAGAGCGGCGGAACCCAGGGAGGCAATGGCCTCGGTGCGGTTGACCACCTGACCGGCCGCGTTTTTCTCCGTAAAGGTGGCGTCGCGGGTGGCTTTGACGCGTTTGGCGATCTCCGGCAGGGCCCAGCTCCATTCCACTTCCTTCCATTCCGTGGCGCCGGGCGCGCGATACAGCGGCTTTTGGGGCCGGTCTTTATTGGACGCCAACTGGAAGGTAGACGCGCCTTTGGCGCACAGGCTGCCTTCATTGATGGGATGGTCTGGGTTGCCTTCCACGTTGATGGCCTTGCCCGGCCCGTCGGGGTGCCCTTCGGCGCTGGTGCTGACCAGCAACCCGCAGCCCACGGCGCAATAGCAGCAGACCGAGGTGGTCTGCCTGGTCCATTTCAGCTTGGCGTCCTGCGCCGCCGCGGCCACCGGAGTCAGGCTGATGCCCAGACCGCCGAAGGCCACACTGGCGGTGGCGCCCGCGCCCAGCTTCAGAAAGCCTCTGCGCGAAAATTGCATATGCTCTTCTCCTTGGTAGAGGAATGCGCTGTCCGGCATTCTTTATTTTATTATGCTTTAAAAAACATAATAAAAAATTTGTGTATAACGCGCTCATGCCATCAGAATATTCTCGCCATCCTCATATACTTCTTCCTTAAGCGATGAAAATGACAGTCATCATGGGGTATGCTGCGTTATGGTAACGGTATATGTGCCTTGCTGCCATGTCAATATAGTGAAAAAAAATTCATGATTGCCTCTCAACTTCCGCTGTTATAAATTCCGCCGTATTGTTAGATACGGGCTGGACAAAGGGCCTCGGAGGCGGCCAAGGCGACGCGTAAAATTTTTCGCGCGGTTGCACGGTTCCGGCTTCTGTCGTATAGCACGAGCGGGGGATTGTCCCGCATCCTCCGTGGTCCTGCTGCTTTTACCCGGCACCCTCAGCGCCTATGGAAGAAATATATGGTCACTCTCTTTTCCCTTGATGACGCCGCCCTGAGCCGCCGCCTGGAGCGTCTTGCCTCCCTGGCCTGGCTGCCCGGAGCCCTGCTGGAAATTGTGGGCGGCACGCTGCGTCTGCAACGAGCGGCTCGCAGCAGCCTGAACCCGCCGGATGCGGCGCGTCTTGCTGTAGCCGGACCCGGGGCCCGGGCCCAGGGCGCGCCCTTGCTGGCCGCCGCTGACTTTCCCTATGATCCTGCTCCGGCCCGTCCGCTCTGGGACGAACTCTGCGTCCTGCTGGCCTCGCTCCGGGGCAGCCCGGCCGAGGCCGTGCAAACCCTGCGCCGGGAAACTGCGGCGGATGAGATGCTGCCCGCCAAAGCCTTCGCGGCCTTCATGCAAAACGATGAAGCCTTTTTCTCCGCCTGGGCCGCCCGCCTGCCGCAGGCCCCGGCCCTGATTCATTTTCTGGCCCAGGCCACCCTGACTCCGCAACTGGCCGCCGTGACCGATGCTCTGGCCACCGCGCGCGACGACCGGCGCGTCTGGGAACACGGGCATTGCCCGCACTGCGGCCGTCCGCCCTTCATGGGCGAACTGCACGGCAAGGAAGGCCTGCGCCGGCATACCTGTTCATTCTGCGGCGCGAGCTACAGAGCGGCCAGGTTGCAATGCCCCTTCTGCCTGGAGCGTGGAGAGGACAAGTTACGCATGTTTACCACCGACAGCCTGCCGTTCTTTGAAGTGCATGTCTGCAAGACCTGTAACAACTACATAAAGCTGGCCGATCTGCGTGAACAGGCCGAAGCCCTGCCGGCGGCCCTGAGTGATCTGGCTTCGCTGCCGCTGGACATGCTGGCCCGGCAGGAGGGCTACAGTCGCCCGACGCCGTCGGCCTGGGGTTTCTGATGCATAGCGCCCGCGGCGGATGGCCGTCCGGCCCGGCCCCTCTGGATGTGCGGGCCCGGCGCTTCCGGCGCGGCCGCTGGGAGGATCTGCCTGAGGTGGCCGCCCGTGAAGAAGCCGTACGCGTGCTTCATCCCGGCGGAAGCGCCGACCTCTGGGCCTGGCCGCACGAGCTGGAGGATCTGGCCTTGGGGCATGTGCTGCTGGACTGCTCTCCATGCGGAACGGCGGTATCCCGCTCTGACCGAGGGCAGGGGAATATCTTGGGGGACAGGCCCGTGCCCCTGCGAGCCGGGCGGGTGGAGCGTCTGGACACGCCAGAGGGACGGCATTGCCTGCGGGTGTGCTTGGAGCTTTCTTCGGCTGATCCCGCTGCCCCTGCCACGACGCCGCGCCTCGGCGCCACCGCTCTGCTGGCGCGGATGAATGATTTTTTTGCCGAACCGGGTCTCTGGGACGGCACGGGTTCGTTCCACCGCGCGGGCTTGTTCCACCCCGAAAAAGGGCTGGTACGGGTGGCCGAAGATATCGGACGCCACAATTGTCTGGACCGCCTGGCCGGATTCTGCGCCCGACAGAACCTTGAACCCGCTGCGCATGCGCTGTTTATCTCCGCCCGGATCACCGGCAGCCTGTATGCCAAGGCCCGGCGGGCGGGCTTCGCGTTGCTGGTCAGCCGGGGCGCGGTGACCGGCGCGGCCCTGACAGCGGCCATGGCCCAGGACATAACTCTGGTGGGCTTTTGCCGCCCTGCGGAGGAACGGTTGGCCGTGTTCTGTGACAGTGCCGGGCGGGTGACGGCATGACCAAAACCACCAGGGGCGATGTGGCCGGTGTGGTGCTGGCCGGAGGACTTTCTTCCCGCCTGGGACAGGAAAAGGCCCTCTTGAGGGTGCACGGCCGGGAACAGCCGGATCTGCTGTGCCGCACGCACAACCTTTTGACCGCGCTTTTGCCCCAATGCTGGGTGGCCTGCCGTCCGGGACGCCCGCGTCCGGGCTATGACTGTCTTTATGATCAGGTGGCGGGCCTGGGCCCGTTCAGCGGCGTGCATGCGGCCCTGCGCGGGGCAGCGCAACAGGGGTATGCCGCCGTACTGGCCTTGTCCTGCGATCTGCCTTTCATGGACGACGCCACCTTGCGCCGCCTGCTGGCCGCGCGCGACGCCGCGTCCTCCGACCGCCTGCTCACAACATTCTGCCAGACTGAAACGGGTTTTATCGAGGCGCTCACGGCCATCTATGAAGTGGCGGCGCTGCCCTTGTTCGACAAGGCCCTGGCCCAAGGCGAGCGCAAGTTGAGCCGCATCATTCCCCTGGAACGGCAGGAGCGCATCGCCTACAGCCAGGGCGAAGCCCTGCCATTTTTCAACATCAATTATCCCGCTGACCTGGAGCTGGTGCGCCGCCTGCTGGCCGCAGTCTAGACCGGATTACCTTTGAAACGCTTTGCGTTTCAAAGGTTCATTCAGCCGAAGAACGCGGTCTTCGGCTGAATCCGCTCCGCGCTGCTCTTGATGCTGTATGCCCTTTGGGCTACAGGCACGGCCCTAGGGGCCGCCCGTCGGGTCGGTCTTCGCGGCGCGCCTCACCGTGTTCGGCCTCAGAGCATTTCAAAGTTGAAATGCTCTGAGGCCGCCAGATACGAAAGGAGCCGATGAAAGAAGGTCACGCCATCCTTTCATCGGCCCGGTCTCAGGAATATTGGTAGGCGTATACGATTACGCTCGGGCTCCCGCGGTCTTTTTGGCGTGCTTGATAAAGGTGCCGTCCTCCAGTTCCTGGAAGGCTTCGCGCAGTTCATCCTCGCTGTTCATAACGATGGGGCCGCCCCAGGCCACGGCTTCGTGCAGGGGCTTGCCGGATACCAGTACCAGGCGCGCGCCCTCCGGGCCGCCGGTCAAAGCCACGGCGTCGCCTTCCGTAAAGAGATAGGCATGCTTGGCCGACAGCATGGCGTTGTTTTCCGTAAGCGCGCAGGTGCCTTCCACCAGATAGGCGAAGACCGTATGCGAGGGCTTGGTCTCCACGGTCCAGGTGTAGCCCGGCTTGAGGGTCATATCCAGAAAACGCACATCCACATAGTCGCCCTTGGTTGCGCCTTCCACATTCTTATACCGCCCGGCCACCACAGCCACGGTGCCCGCCTCTTCTTCCACCTTGGGCACCATGTCCACGGTGATGTCGCGGTATTTGGGCTCTACCATCTTGTCCTTGCGGGGCAGGTTGATCCAGAGCTGCAGGCCCAGAATCCTGTCGCTGGCCTGCGGCATTTCCTGGTGCAGAATGCCGCTGCCCGCAGTCATCCACTGGCAGCAGCCGTCCAGAATCTTGCCCGAATTGCCCAGGCTGTCCTTGTGGTCGATCTCGCCCTGGATAAGGTAGGTGAAGGTTTCAATGCCCCGATGTGGGTGCATGGGAAAGCCCTTGATGTAGTCAGCGGGATTGCGGGAGTCGAAAGCGTCCAGCATCAGAAAAGGATCAAAACTTCTTACAGTGGGGGAACCCAAAACGCGGACCAGATGCACACCCGCGCCGTCAATGGCGGGATGGCCGGTAACATCGCTTTTAATAGTGCGGTATTTCATGGTGCGCTCCTTTTCCCGGCCGCTCCATGCGCCGCATGGCGGCGGAAAGGAAATATATATGTAACCGGATCACGCGGCCCTGGGGCAACGTCCCCGGCAAAAAAGGATTGCGCTTCGGAGTCGGAGGAGCGGACGTAACGCTTGCCCGGCAGCGGCAGCGCGGCTGCCGCCATGCAATCCTAACGGATTGCATATAATTCCGAAAAACAGACTGTCCAGTGGTGGAGCGGCGAGCATAAAAAACTCCCCGGCGGTAACCGGGGAGAATATGAAGACTGTCCGGGCTGGCCGCGCTCAGGGCTTGAGCTTGTCCATCAACTGTCGGATTTCGGCCATCTGGCCGTTGAGCTGCTGGGCGGCGTTGTTGGCGTCGGCAATGACCACGGCCACATCCTTGAGGGTGCTGTCCACCGCTTCCACGGCTTCGTTGATCTGCGCCGACGAAGCGGACTGCTGTTCCGAGGCTGTGGCAATGGCCCGCACCATGTCGGCGGACAGGGCCGTGATTTCCACAATGTCCTTGAGCCGGTCGCCCGAGGTGTTGGCAAGGCCGGTCACTTCCTCGATGCTGACCACGGCGCGGTCCACATGTTCCATATTGCGGCGGGTGCCCTGCTGGATGTTTTCAATGGCGCTGCCCACTTCCGTGGTAGCGTTCATGGTTTTTTCAGCCAGCTTGCGCACCTCGTCGGCTACCACGGCAAAACCGCGCCCGGCATCACCGGCGCGGGCGGCTTCAATGGCCGCATTGAGCGCCAGCAGGTTGGTCTGGTCGGCGATATCCGAGATCACGGTCATGATCTGGTTGATGCTCTGGGCTTCGTCGCTCAGCTTTTCCATGTCCGCGCGCAGAGCCAGAGAGTTTTTCTGCACCAGGTTAATGGAGGAAACCACCTGTCCCACGATGTTCTGGCCGTCCGTGGCCGTAGTGCGCATGTTGTCGGAGCTGGCGGCCGCGTCGCTGGCGTTTTTGGAAATGTCCAGCACGGCCATATTCATTTGTTCCATGGCGGTGAGCGTATCGTGCATGCGTTCCGTTGTTTCGGCGGTGGCCTTGTCGGTTTTCACCAGCACGCTGACCAGTTGCTCGCAGGCCGCATTGGCCGCTTGCAGCAGATCCAGCACCGAGGCGGCCACGCCGCGCATGGTTTCGCTGTTGCGCTTGATGGCTTCCTGCTGCTCAAAAGTTGTAGTGGTGTCCAGCAGGATCAGAATGGCATGCGACAAGCGGCCCTTGTCGTCGCGCATGGGCTTGGTGAAAACGTCCGCATGCATGGGTTTGCCTGTTTTCCGCTCGACAACGAAGTCCATGCTGGCCGCTTCTCCGCTTTCCAGGCAACGAGTGATGGAAGTGGCGCGTGCCTCGTCATTGTAGTAAAATTTGCCGGACGTCATGCCGATGAAGCCTTCCATCTTTCCCGGATGGCCAAAGGTGTTCAGCATGGGGGCATTGGCGAAAGCCAGTTTGTTTTCCGTGTCGAACACGGCGCAGGGCACGGGCAGGGTGTCCAGTACGCCGCGCGAAAAGGCGAGTTGGCCTTCGAGCTTGTCCAGCATGCCATTGAGGGCTTCGGACAACGTACCGATTTCATTGTTCGAATGTGTTTCAATACGCGACGCGTAGTCGCCGGCCATGACTTTTTGGGCAAAATCGGAAAGGCGCTCCAGTGGCCGGCAGATGCCCCTGCGGGCGTAGACGGCTGAGATCAGACTGAGCAGCAGGGTCAGGACCAGAGCGAAACAGAGGAAGAGGCCGTTACGATCGACACGCTCGACGCTGCTGTCCACCTGGGCGCTGGTGCGCTTTTCCAATGCGGCGAAAAACTCATTGAGCGGGGCCATGATCTTTTCGGTTTCCGCATTATAGGCCGGACCAAAGACCAGTTCACGGGCCCGTTCCATATTGGGTTCGCCCTTGATCGTGTAGTCGCCCTTGGCGTCTTTGTAGATGCCTTTGACGGCGTTCATGGCTTCGGTTTCCAGGGCGATCAGCGCGTCGGAAAGCTGGTTGCCTTTTTCCACCAGAGCGAATTCACCGGCGGTGACTCCGTACTGCTTCATCAGGTCGGTAAGCGCGATTTTCTGGCCCGGGGCCACGTCGCGGCTGGCCGCGCGGGGCGTTTTGCCCGCCCGCTCGTCCACAATGCCGAAATAGATTTTTTCATACCTGCTGTCCCCGGTGGCGGCGTATTGGCGGACATTGCTGGTGAGCTGCTTGGAGGACTCCATCAGTTCACCGGCAAGCTGAACGGCGATTTCCTTGTTGCGCGCGAGATCCAGATTATTTTGAATGGCGTAATACAGCTGGAAGACAAAATAACCCACAAGGCATGTCAGGATAATAATCCCAGCGTTTATGGCGGATGAGGCCTTGCTGATGCTCATGCAGTGCTCCTGAGGCAGAGGTAGTTTTTATCACGAACGTTCGTGTTTGCCTGATTAATCGCCAGAAATCAGAAAAGTTTTAGGGCAAAATCCTTGTCAATCGGCGATTTTTAATGATTACGGGAAAAAAGAGCTTCGTGTTTCCTTGCCATGGCGGGACTTGACGCGCAAGCCCCAGGCGGACAAAAAGGCGTAGTATATTCATCATGGGAGGCCGAGTTTGAAAACCATGCTGCACCATGCCGCCGTTGCGGCTTTGTTCCTAGCTCTGTCGGTCGCCTTGCCTTGCCTGGCGGCGGAGGAGAGCGGCGTGCCGCAAACCCCGGCCTTGCCTCCGGCCGCTGATGACGGCAGCGCGACAACGGCTGCGCCGCCCTTGTCCGTTGAGCGGGAAGCGGGCAAACTGCCGCCCTTGGCGGAAATGATCACCTCGCCCTTCGGGCGGCGGCGTATGCCCGGTTGGCTGAGTCGGCGCGGCATGGTGATGCGCGAGCATTCCGGCCTGGATATCCGTGCCCGGCTGGGCTGGCCTGTGGTGGCTTTTGACGGCGGCATGGTCAGCCATGCCGGGCCACACGGCCTTTCCGGCATAGTGGTGGAAATCCGGCAGGATGACGGCATGACCGCGCGCTATGCCCATCTGCAAAAGGCCCTGGTCCCTGCGGGACAACGGGTACGGCGCGGCGAAGCCGTGGGCCTGGTGGGCTGTACCGGCAGAACCACGGGCGCGCATCTGCATTTCGGCCTGCAAAACGCCAAGGGGGAGCTGGTGGACCCCCTGCCGTATCTGCGCAGCGCCGAGCAGTTGTTGCGGCCCGTGCCCGAGCAGGTTCCCGCTGAACTCACGCCGCAGCAGTGCGGCCCGGTGATCCGGGGCCGTAACGGACGACCCGCGCGCATGGGCGACCTTAAGGCCCTGGAGAATTACGGCCCGCCACCCCTCCCCGCCTGGGACGAAGGGCGGTAGCGGCATCCGGCGCATCCGGCCGCCTGCCTGAAATTTAGTCTCCTTTTTCTTTACGCCTGTTTTGCCGTCCCTCGCCGTTTCCGTGCGCGGGGCGGCGTTTCTGTTGTTTCCGCGCGCCGCAACACAGGCGTCAGCCATAGAGCATTTACCATTTGCCCTGAGCGCCGGACTTCGTAAAATCTCTTTCTGGCCCGGACATTGCATATCTACTTAACGTTTGGCTGGCTATGCCGGACAAAGGGCTTTTGTTTGACAGGTTGAACAAGGCGGTTCGCGCCCACATTCTTGGAAAATGGCGTTGTGGGCCGCCGCGGACCGCTTCACGCAGGCCATATGGACCGTTTTGCGCAACCTGTTGTTCTGTATAATTGTTATACAGGTGGCAATAATTTTTACAGCCGCCTGTATAGACCAAACAATAAGGATACAAACATGACCACTCTTGGTACGAGATACCCCACTTTGGCGTTCATTTCCGGCGGCGTTGGCGAAGCGGAAGACGGCATCCCGCCGCAGCCCTTTGAAACCTTCTGCTATGATTCCGCCCTGTTGCAGGCGAAAATTGAAAATTTCAACGTCATCCCCTATACCTCTGTTCTCCCCAAGGAACTCTACGGCAACATCCTGCCCGTGGACAAAGTGGAAAAGAACTTCAAGCACGGCGCCGTGCTGGAAGTGATCATGGCCGCCAACGGCGCCCGCATCGAGGATCACCGCGCCATCGCCACCGGTCTCGGCATCTGCTGGGGCAAAAAGGACGGCAAGCTCATCGGCGGCTGGGCCGCTGAATACGTGGAATACTTCCCCACCTGGATCGACGACGACATCGCCAAATCCCACGCCGAAATGTGGCTGAATAAATCCCTCAACCATGAACTGACCCTGCGCGGCGTGGAAAAGCACAGCGAATTCCAGTTCTGGCACAACTATCTGAACATCACCAAGCCCTACGGCTACTGCCTGACGGTCATGGGCTTCCTCAACTTTGAATTTGCCGATCCCGTTGTGGTGAAAAACTAAGAAAACCGCTCCGGCCTGTCCGTGAGCCTTTGTGCGCCCGGCCCGCGACGGATTGTTAGCGTGGGCCGGGCGTTTGTTTTAGGAACTTTTGCCGCTGCCGGGCGGCACGGTTCCGACGCAGATCCGATCCGGCCTTTGTTCCGCCCGGTCGGCCTTTAAGTAAATTATTTCCATGAAGCCACGCCGGCACAAGGGCGAGGTTTAACATATAGAGGATAGAGCAATGGCGCAAAGCACAACCAAAAAACTCGGGGTCGTGGCGCTGGCCAGCGTGGTGGTCAGCTCCATGGTCGGCGGGGGCATTTACAGCCTGCCGCAGAATATGGCCGCCGCCGCTTCCGTGGGCGCGGTACTCATTGCCTGGGTGATCACAGGCTTGGGCATGTATTTTCTGGCTAATTCCTTCCGCATTCTTTCGGATATCCGCCCGGACCTCAAAGCGGGCATTTATATGTACGGGCGCGAGGGTTTCGGCCCCTTTGTGGGCTTCCTCATCGCCTGGGGTTACTGGCTTTGCCAGATCTTCGGCAATGTGGGCTACGCCGTCATTACCATGGACGCCCTGAATTACTTTTTCCCGCCGTATTTCCAGGGCGGCAATACCATCCAGTCCATTATCGGCGGTTCCATTCTGATCTGGATGTTCAACTTCGTCGTGCTGCGCGGCACGCATCAGGCCGCCATCATCAACACCATCGGCACCATCGGCAAGCTGATCCCGCTGTTTATCTTTATTATCGTGATGGTGTTCATGTTCAATATCGACAAGTTTGATTTCGACTTCTTCGGCAAGCTGGCCGTGGACAACGGCCACCACCTCGGCGGCCTGGGCGCGCAGGTCAAGAGCACCATGCTGGTGACCCTTTGGGCCTTTATCGGCATTGAGGGCGCGGTAGTGCTGTCCGACAAGGCCAGGACCCCGAATGACGTGGGCAAGGCCACGGTTATGGGCTTTCTGGGCTGCCTGGTGGTCTACGTTCTGCTGTCCGTGCTGCCGTACGGCTTCATGACCCAGGCGGAACTTTCCGCCGTGCCTACGCCGTCCACCGCCGGTGTGCTGGAGCGCGCCGTGGGCCCGTGGGGCAGCTGGCTGATGAACGTGGGCCTGATCATCGCCGTGCTGGCCAGTTGGCTGGCCTGGACCCTGATCACCGCTGAAATGCCATATGCCGCGTCCAAGAACGGCACCTTCCCCCGCCAGTTCAGCAAGGAAAACGCGGCCGGGGCGCCGTCCGTGTCCCTGTGGGTCACCAGCCTGCTGATGCAGCTGGCGCTTCTGCTGGTTTATTTCTCCAACAACGCCTGGAGCATGATGCTGAGCATCACCGGCGTGATGGTGCTGCCCGCCTACCTGATTTCCATGCTCTTCCTCTGGAAGACCTGCGAGGATGGGCAATACCCCCAGAAGGCCCCCACCGGGCGCGCCGCGGCCCTGGCCTGCGCCGCGCTGGGCACGCTGTACGGCTTCTGGCTGATCTACGCCGCCGGTCTGCACTATATGCTGATGGCCATGGTGCTGATCGCCCTGGGCATTCCCGTATACATCTGGAGCCGCAAGCAGCATCCGGATCAGACGCCGCTGTTCAAGAACTATGAAAAGGTCATTCTGGTGCTGCTGGTACTGGCGGCGCTGGTCGCGATCTATCTGTTCGCGCGCGGCATCATCACGTTGTAACCTCTTGCCTGGAACGGAGACGTTCCCAGAAGGAGTGCCATATATGTCAATAAAATGGAAACAAATCGGCGGATTCGCCATAGCGGCCTTTCTGTTCGTGGCCGTGCAGTCCCAGGCCGCCCAGGAAGACAGGGCGGCGGAAGGCCAAAAGCTGTACGACGACCTCTGCGCCATCTGCCATACGGAAAAACCCGCCAAGATGATGGGCCAGCCCGTGGATGGCCTGGTCGCCAAGATGAACAAGGTGAAAAGTCTGACTCCGCCGCCCAATGAGAAGGTGGAGCAGATGCAGGAAGCGCTGAAGCCGCTCTCCGATCAGGATCTCAAGGATATCGCCGTGTATCTGAACGGCCTGAAATAGCCGTTTGACGAAATAACTCATAGAGAGCAGCCCGGAAAACAGCGTCAATCGCGATTTTCCGGGCTGCTTTTGTTTGCTGCGGAACGTGGTTGTTGCGTGCTTATGACGACATCCGCGCCGCGATTGCGGTTGCGCCTACGCGGATGGAGACAGAAACCGTTCCGCTTCCACCACGGCGATGCGCCGGACCAGCTCGTCCGCCAGCGCGCGTGAGGACAGCCGTTGCAGGGCCTCATAGTCTTTTTGGCGTTCCCACGCCGTTTCTCCGTCCTCGTAAACATCCTCCGTCTGTCGCCGGAACCGGCAGGGACCGGCCCCGCTCAGAATCCATTCCGGATTGACGTTTGCCACACGCAGCAAGGTCAACAGCCATTCCGCCGGGATCATGCCCGTGCGCTTGGCATTGGTTACGGCGGAACGGCGCACGCCCAGATAAGCGGCAAGCCCGCTCTGGTTGTGCGTGCCGCTAATCTGGTGGATACGTTTAAGTTGTTCGGTAAATTGGGAGGAATTTTCTGCGTATATCATTACTTCACTACCAGATAACTGATTAATTTATTTTGATAATTGTGCCTTTACATCTACCGGTCAAAAATTATTTTCTGACCTGGCTTACCTTATTGCGGGTCTGAAAAGCGCCTTCGTTGTATCGATGATCTATTAGAGAATAAGATAAGCTATGTTTTGATTTATAAATCAAAATCTTGGCTTGGTAAAGATATATGGTTCATGTTGTGCCCTACAAAAGAAAGTTACCCTTCCTCTCCGGAGGGCGGCATGAACGATAATAGCTTAATTTTGCTTGGAAAACGAATCAGGGAATTGCGAGTAAAACACGGATTGTCGCAGGAAAAACTTTCCGAACTGTCCGGCATCAGCTCTCGCCATATCAGTGAAATGGAACGGGGAGAATCGAATCCGAGTTTTCAGGTCATGGAACAGCTCACTTTCGCCCTTGGCGTCTCAATGAAAGAATTTTTTGACTTTGAACACCATGCGGATGACGAGGCAATCCGTGACGAATTGTGTCGAATGCTTGTCGGGTTTTCGCGTCCCAATCTGCAATTGGCCTACAAGTTGCTGCGAGAGCTGTCTGACGGCTGACTCCGTATTGTGCCGCATCTCAATAGGCGGAACCTATTATCATCCACCCCCGCGACTGCCCCAAAGAGGGCGTCAGCTCCCGCACGGTTTCCCTCGTTCCTTTCCTAGCTTCGTTTCTGGCATGGCGACCGACACCGGCGGCACTCCGCCGGGATGGTGCTCATGCTTTTGGGCGTTGACCACGCAGAGCGGCGCGCGCCTAGATAACTATTAGTCAGAGGGGCGACCAACTATTGCTAGCCAATCGACCTACTATAGTCGGTCGAGTTTGTAAATAGGCATTGTATGTGGGAGGTATGAAACCCAAATTCGACGAAGATAACCTGGCAAAAACCTTCATGCCTGCGGTGCTCAGACGGTATCGGGATGCGGCCGGACTTTCCCAGCGGCAGCTCGCCGACAGAGTGGGCATAACCAAGAGCTATGTCTCTTCTTTGGAGCTCGGATACCGCGCGCCTAATCTCAATCTGCTTATCAAGATCGCGCGGTCGCTGGAAGTGCGCCCCGGCGAGCTGTTGGATGCACTGGTTGATGAGGCTGAAAAAAATTAGCGTGACATGGGTATATCGGCATGGGGAGTATGCAACGACGGGAGATAGGTAATCATGCCGGAATACTGCAAAGCTGACGCTGAGATTTTGAAACAGTTTGGCGCGGCTCTCGGAGCCAAACGAGAGGCATTGCATATTTCGCAAGAAAAGTTGGCGGAGAGGGCGGGCCTCCATCGAACATATATTGGAGGTGTCGAACAAGGACGCAGGAATCTGAGCCTTCTGAATATTGTAAAGATTGCCACGGCCCTTGGCGTAAATCCCGAGGAATTTTTTATTGACTGCGACTGTATGAAAAAAATGTGATTCTCGTGATGGTATGTGAGGTTAACGAGATTTACAAAAATGAGTGTGAAGTCAGTTTTTACCAAAGAATATGCCGTAATGCTGGATGTGCTGATCCAAGCAAGAAAAAGCCAAGGATTCAGCCAACAATATGTTGCGGATCGCTTGGGCAAGCCGCAATCGTTCGTGTCGAAATATGAAAACGGTGAACGGCGGCTGGATATCCTGGAGTTTTTTGCTATTGCCGAGGCTTTGCAAAAAGATCCTGTTTAGTTGCTGAAAAAGACCGGATTACTTTAATCTTACGCCACGCTGCCCCATTTTTTGTGTCTGTCTAGGGCCTGTTAACACTATTTGACAAAGAGCGAGTATTCCGTAAGAATGTCTTATGCAAATTA
>OMGS01000270.1_pt1 | contig 37955 bp, 40 predicted proteins | sample 1646081 | NCBI WGS metagenome assembly OMGS01 (sample SAMN05578591, study PRJEB25193) | human gut metagenome | biome: Human Microbiome; feature: human-associated habitat; material: feces | host: Homo sapiens | place: USA:Birmingham | reverse complement strand
GACGTGACTGGAGTTCAGACGTGTGCTCTTCCGATCTTGGTAGCTGTCTATGAGAATCAGGCTGACGACCAATGGGTTGCTCGTGCTCAAAAAGCGGTAGCGGCAGGTCAGATTACTGGTACTGAATACAAGACGCTTCTTAATGCTCGTGATACTATTGCAAGCAAGATGGATACATCTATTAAACCTATGCTGACGGATGCATCGAAGTATATTAAGAACTTCATCAGTCCTAGTAATGGGCTTATGGGAAAAACCAATCCTGATGCTGAAAATAAGTATCTGAAAGTCAATCAGGCTTTATATCGTGAGGCGCAAGGGAAGACGCCTGAGCAAGTAGCTAAACTGGTAGATTTCAATGACCCAGGTAGCTTCATCAATAAACTGATTGACGCAAATACAAGCGACAAACCGAACTTTAGGGATGCGATGTCTGTACCTAAGACGAACTGGGTGCCGACTATTCCGGAGAAAGGCACTCCAGTCATTTCACCTGATAAGGTAAAACGACCTGGTGAGACTTTCTCTGAATGGAAAAAGCGTACACAAGGGAAGTAAATTATGGCATATACTCAGCAGACTAACGAAGCCCTGGCAGCAGGCTTTTCTCTGTCAGAGATTCGTGAACAGGCTAAGCGTGAAGCTGATGAAGCAATTCAGGCGGGCTTTACTGCTGATGAGGTCTATGAGGGCATTAAAACTGAATATGGGTTTTCCTTAAAGGATGATCCTGCAGACCTTGAAGCAGCACAGGATTTTGCAGAGGTTGCCACAGTAGATCCTGTATTGGCAGAGAAAGCCGATATGGAAGTTGCACAAGGTAATCCTCGTCCTGTAGTTGACTGGAAAGAAGCCGCACTTGCTGGGTATCAAAATTCTATCACTGGGTTAGCAGTTCGTGGTGAATTGCCAAACTTGGTCGTACCAGAGACTGGAAGTGTTGCACAAAAAGTATTTGCGATGGCTGGTCAAGCTATTGGGGATATACCTGCTCTTGTTGTGGGTGGTGCTGCTGGTGCTACGACTGGCCCCGCCGCGCCCATAACATCTCCTGCAGCTGCGATGGGTCTTACTGAAGGCCTGCGTACATATATGACTGATATGTATCGTGAGGGTAAGGCAACAACTTGGACTGAAGTTGTTGACCGTACTCTCAATACTTTGTCGTCTGCAGGCAAAGGTGCCGTCATTGGTGCGGCTACTGGTGGTGCAGGTAAATATACTGGTAAGTTCTTTTCTGAAGCCACTCCGGCTATGAAAACTACTGCACAGTTGTTTTCTGAAATCACCACAATGACTACCGCAGGTTCATTGATGGAAGGCAAAATGCCTACTGCTGAAGATTTCATGATCGCCAGTATGGGTTTAGGCGGAATGAAGGCTGCAGGCTTCTATTCGAATCGCCTCATGGGCGTATTTGAAGTTACCGGTAAAACGCCTGAAGCAGTGCGCATTAATTCTATCATTGAACCTACTATCAGAGAAGACGTTGCATCTATTAATCTTGAGGTGCCCCGTGCCTATCGATCCTCGTATCGTCGAGTCTTCACTGAGGGAGTTAATCTTAATCCGGAATCTGCGCCTGCGGGAGTGTGGTATTCTACTAGCAAAAACGTGGCAGAAGCCGCAGCGAAGAAAACTGAAGGGGCGTCTGTACAAGAATATCAAGTCCACCGCAGCGTTCCAATGTTCCATTATACCGATGCGCGCGGCGCAAGGCTGTTCAAAGAATTCCTGAAGACGCCCGAAGGCAAAGCTTCTATGGAGAAAATGGATCCTGAGTTCTTCCAGGAATATCCTAACTTCATTGAAAAGTATAAGAGCGTGTCCCAGGAACGGTTGATTCCCACATCTCGTAAGATGTTCGAGAACCCTACACCTGAATTTATTGAATGGTTATCATCTGACAAGTTGTCTCCTGAAGCTATTGAAACACTGGCTGGAGCAACTAAGGGTAAAAAGGTTCGCGAACTTACGCGTAACATCGAGGGCATTCAAATGGGCTCTCGTATGTTTATTTTCGACCAGAAAAAAGTATCGGCGGCAAAGGCTGCGCCTAAGGGTGAAATGCCCATAGACGCCGCTCAAGCTGAATTGCGGCAGAATATTTCCTTGGGTGAAGAGAAAGGTACTCGTACATGGTCGGAAATCAAGGATTCGACATACCAGTCATTGGTAGATAAATTTGCTCCTCTCAATACTGGAGCATCTCCAGGTAAAATGACTGAGTCTCGCGCCATGGCATCTGCTCTTATGGGATCGCCTAAAATGGCTATGCACTGGATTGAACATTCGCCATTTAAGTTTGGCAGTCGTGAGAACTTTGGCGTACCTCTTGATAAGATAATTAAGGAAGCAGGTGATCCTCGTGGGTTATCTGAATACTTGATTGCTAAGCGTACCATGGAACTGTCTGAGCAAGGTGTAGATACGCGTATTAATCCGGAAGTAGCCTATTCTGTAGGTAAGAATCCGGAAAACGTCGCAAAGTATGACACTGCAGCACAGAAGATCTACGACTACAATAATAACCTGCTCGATTACATGAAAGATGCAGGTCTTATCAGTGAACGCCAACTGCGTGACATCAAAGCGAAGAACAAGAAGTACGTTCCCCTTAACGAGGTTGTTACTGAATTTGAACCGTCATTTGGGGAAGACTTTGCTGCACCCAAGGCCGTCATTATTGACCCACTTGAGAGTGTAGTTCGGAATACCTTTAGTGTCATTCGAATGGCTGAGTCTAATGCGGTCAAGAAGCAGATTGCCAAGGACTTCGGTCAAGCTGTAGAAGTCAGTCAGCGTGAAAGTCCGCTGTCTCATGATGTATCGCGTAAAACGCAGATTACTGTCAGAGAAAATGGTCGTAAGCGCGTATATGCTGTGCCTGAAGAAATTGCTAAGACAGCCAGACAACTGGACATGGATTCGGCGCTCATTTATAACGGCATAATGAAAGGACTGACTGAGGTCGCATCTTGGACTCGTGCAGGTTCTATTACTACGCCTGAATTTGTTGTACGTAACTTGTTCCGTGACCAGTTTACTGCGGCCATTAGCAATCCAGGTTATATTTATGGATTGAGCGCACTGAAGGGCTTTACTTCGGTTATCAGTAAGCGAACTGGTGGACGACTCTTTCCCAAGATGGAACAATATTATTGGGACTGGGCAAAGAACGGCGGTGGCAATGCGTCCCTTGTAGCCCTTGACAGAAAGTTCACTCAGGAAATGATTACTGAGATGGCTAAAGTTCCTGCACGTAATTTGCTCAAGGACCCTGTCAAGAACTATAAAGAAATCATCAGCATGATTAACCCGTTGAACCTTCGTAAGGCTCCGGGTATCGTTAAGAGAGCGCTGCAGAGCGCTACTGAGATGACTGATGAAGCCACACGTATTGGTGGGTTTATTGAAGATGTGAATCGTGGTATATCGCCTTTCGAAGCCGCAGTTAAGTCTAGAGATATTACTCAGGACTCTATGAGAATTGGAGCGGCTACTAAAGGATTCAATGCCATTACGGCATTCTTTAATGCCCAGGTTCAAGGTCTCGATAAAACCTATCGTATGGCTAAGGGTGACCCTATCAGGTTTATGTCAGGTGTGGGGGCAGGAATAGTTCTGCCATCTTTGCTTCTGTCATTAGTTAATAATGACATTATGTACAATAGCCCTGACTCTGATACTGCTAAAGCACTCAGAAACGTACCTGACTGGCAACGCGCTACTTGTTGGATCGTTCCTACTCCCTGGGCAGTATTACGTATCCCTAAACCGCAGGAGCTAGCAGTAATCGCGGCAGCCCCAGTTGAAATGTTTGTTGATTGGGTGTATGAAAATAAAGATAGAAGTCTCCTGCAGAAAATGTGGGATGACGGATTTTTTGACGCCGTTAGTGATCAGATTATACCTAGTGTTATGCCTTCAGCTATTGCACCTGTGTATGAATCTGCGGCTAACTATAGTTTCTTTACCGGAAACCCCATTATTCCATCATTCATGGAAGATATGTTTCCGCAGACGCAATATAAGGCCAACACAACTGAGATTGCTAAGAGCCTGTCGCGTGTCCTCAATTATCTGGACCCTGTAGCAGAAACAGCAATTGGTAGACGTGCATCTTCTCCACTTATTATGGAACATCTTGTGAGAGGATGGACGGGTCAGGTAGGACAATATGTCCTTTCTGCCTTGGATACTGCGGCGCAAGAAGCGGGAATTATAGACAAAGTAGAACGTGCGGCACCGACTCTTGCTGACTTACCTGTGGTTAAGTCGTTTGTTTTCAGATATCCTAGCGTGAGTGCTAAAGCAATTGAAGACTTTCAGACAAAGGCAGGTCAGCTTGAGAATCGTCTGAAGTCAGTAAACATGCTCATGAAAGAAGGTACTGGCGTTGCAGCAGCCATGGCTGAAGAACTCATGAATAGCGGACCTATGGGCCAGTTTACTGGCGTACGGTCTTCTCTGAATAACATGAGCAAAGCTGTCAGAATGATTCAGTTTAATGAAGACATGGATGCAGATGAAAAGCGACAACTAGTCGATCAAATTTATAGTGAAATGATCGATGTCGCAGAACAAGGTCTTCTTGTCATTGACGAGGTTAATAAGGCCTATAAGGAGATGAAGAATGCTGGTAAGCAATAACGTGTTTAAGAACCGTTATGTTTGGGACGGTTCTCAAACCAACTTCCCAATTTCATTCCCATTCCTCGATAACAACCATATTCAAGTATGGTACGCCCAACCTGGTCAACCGGATACTGATGCCGTAATCCTGGGTAAAGAAAACTATACTATTACTGGTGCAGGAAATCCTGCAGGTGGTGTTCTTACGCGTACTACTGGATGGGCAGTAGGTGCTACCATTGCTATTGTGCGAAATGTGCCCATCACTCAGTTGCATCAGTACACGCAATATGACAACTTTCCGGCGGAATCGCACGAGGATGCTTTAGCCAAACTGACAATGATTTGTCAGCAATTGGATGAAATCTGCTCGCGTGCAATGACTGTGCCTGTCACATCTGAAAAGAATCCGCAAGAATATTGGCAGGATATTCTTGAGCAGAACCAAATTGCTCTTGAAGCATCCTTGCGCGCTGTTGCTGCTGCTGAACAAGCTGAGACTTGTAAGACACAAGCTTGCCAGTGTGCACAGGATGCGCGTGATACCGAAGCCAGGATTGAGGCTGCCGCTACTGGTCAGATTACGGCTATTAACAATGCAGGGCAGACTCAGATTACCGAAATTGGTAATGTGGCTGCAACCAAAAAGAATGAAATTACTGCTGAAGGTAATAACCAAGTCAGTCGTGTATCTGGCCAAGGTCAGACTGAAGTTGATCATATTAATGCGATCGGCGATACCCGTCATGAGGAGATCGCGACTCTTGGTACCCAGTATGTAAACACCATTAATGGTGACGGTTCTAAATGGGTGGCAGATATTACTAACACTGGTTCTACCAATATTACATTGGTTAATACGGCCGGGTCTAATGCCATTACGTCTATTACTGACACCGGTAACTTCCAGGAATCGCGTATTATTGGTGTAGCAGCCAATGCTGTACAAGATGTACGTCAGGAAGCACAAGGTGCACGACAGGAAGCTGATAGAGCAAAGAACGAAGCTGACCGCGCCAAGGCAGAGGCTGACAGAGCTCAACAGACAGTCATTGGTGAATTGCCTATTGCCAATCATTTTGTGCAAGGCATCACTCGTTTGGCTACTAATCAGGAACACCTGGATGCTACTGATGACACTATTGCTGCAACGCCTCTTGGTGTAAAACAAGTTGCCCAGCAGTTTGTGAACATTGTTATCACGCAGCCGACCATTACTGGTCCGGACTCTGTACGTGAACAAAGTACTCATATGTATTCTTTGCATGCTAAAGCCCTTCTGCCTGATGCAAAGATTGTGGCATTCTATTATCATATTGATGAACTTGGTCCTACTCCGACTAAGGTGGATGTACCTACGGCTTCTCAAGCTGTCGAAGTAACTCTCGATACCGATGTTACCTTCCCAGGTAACATCGGTACGGTCAATACACTCATTGTGTACGCCGAAGATAGTTATGGTAACTTGTCTCGGTATTCTTCCAAGCCGGTGGAAATTCGATTGAATGAACCACCAAATATGGCTGGTTTCACGCATACGATTCCGGCCAATGTCGCGAAGGGTACTACTTACACCATTAAAATGAGTGGTGCCGTAGACCCGGATGGCGACCCTGTTACATACAAGTTTGATTTCGGCGATACCGGTATTGTTGCCACGCCTAATACCGGTATTATTGATAATCAGAATGTGCAGTTTACTCTGCCTAAAGACAATACGAAGTACCCGCCATCTGCGACTAATACAACATATGTTCTGACGTTTAAGGTCATTGCAACGGATTCCCTGGGCGCCACGAACCAGGTAATTATTACCACAGTTATGAGTGTTATTTTTGACGCTCCTATTATTGGTAGTCCACGTCAGGGTCAGACTGACTTTAATCCAAAGGGTACTGTTACCTGGAGCGAAGCTTCTATTGCAAATGACGTCATTGACCCTGATATCGCTATCTTGGCCATATCTGAAACTTCAGATATGACTAATCCGGTATGGCGTAAGGAAATGAAACCTGCAGTTTCATCTGTAGCTGTAGATCTTCCTTATAATAAGGCACTTTATGCTCAAACACGTTATAGGAACAACGCTCATAGCATTGACGGCGTACCGAGTCTTAAGATTAACTTCACCACTCAGGTTGTATTACCTAAACCTACTCTTGCCGTCACAATAGACGGCGTAGCGGCTACTTCTGGTGACACTACTACTCAGTCAATGGCTGAGGCTAATAAAACGGTAATTACAGTCGCGACTAATACTGCAGTGCCTACCGGTGAAACAGCAGACAGGGTAGAATATCAGGTTGCTGATAACTTGTCATTCACCCATTCATATTTGACTGCTGGTGCTGCGCATACTGTTTCGTCAGCATATAGATTGGCAATTAAAGGTGGGTTCATTTCTGCGGGCGTTCCTGCGAAGGCAACGTATTTGCGAGTAAGGCAAGTGGCGCAGCAGATTGGGCCGAAAGGGTATAAAGTGGATGTTACCAGTCCATGGTCGGATATCTTTGAACTCAAACTTTTGAGTGCGTCTCTGACTGCTCCGGTTCCTACTACTCCAGCCACTGGTACAGGAAATATTCCGAAGACTGGAGTAACTCTTCAGTGGAACAATGGTACTCCCGTCGGTCAGACTATTGATAAGGTCCAAGTTCAAGTTGCAACTGATGCGTCATTCTTAACTATTGTTAAGGATTCAGGCGCTATCAATACTGGTACATCTTGGAATGTAGTAGACTTGGCTCTGAACACAACCTATTATTGGCGCGTACGAAATAATGGTACCGCCACTGGTTGGAGTGCCTGGTCGAATACTTTCAATTTCAAAACGTTTGTCAATGAATTGACATCTCAGCCACCTATTACGGCGCCAACGGCCAATCAGTCTCTTATATCGCGTAAAAACCCGATAGCTGTCACATGGAATAATCCTAATACTGCCAATGCAAATGGTAGTGTTCAGTATATTGTCAATGTGTATGACGCTTCTTGGAATCACATGTACAGTTCCGGCCTTCTGGGAAATGCGGTTAGGAGTTTTAATATTCCTGCCAATACTTTGCCGAATGCCAATACACCGTACATCATCCAAGTTTGTGCAACCCTTGATGGCGGAACTAGCAGTCCTGCTGAATACAATCAGTGGAAAGCGTCTGCACTTACTATTACCACTTCTCCGCCTCCAGTTCATGAAGGATTTCCATCTAGCAGAAATTGGACGGCTCCATATTCTGGAACATATCGCATAGAATGTGTTGGTGGCGGCGGTGGCGCAGCAGAAGAAGGAGCTGGAGTCTATAGTGGTGGCGGCGGTGGCGGCGCTGGTGGTTATCTTGCAGTAGATGTTTGGATAAACGCTGGCACATCTATTAGTGTTACTACTGGTGCTGGTGGAATTTATGGCCGTAATTGGGGTGTAGGCGGTGATGGCGGTGCAACTACTGTCAATATTGCTGATGTAGGATCTGTGGTCGCTTATGGCGGCCGTGGAGGACATTCTGGGTCTGGTACTACTAATGCAGTAGGTGGTGCAGGCGGATATGGTGGTGGAGTAGCGAATAACACTGCTGGAACAGTACCTGTATTCTATCAGGGCGGCGATGGCGGTAAAGGTACTAGTTTTAATTCGTATTACTGCAATATAGTAGAGCCAGGTACTGGTGGTATGTGTAGAGGAGTATGTGGAGACAGTACTTGTATTGTTGGATCAGACATACATCCAGCATGTATCAATATTATGGGTACAGTAACTATTAATAGTTTAGCTGGGTGCGGTGGAGCAATCTGCACAGGAACGTTTGAAAACATATATGGTGGTGGCGGTGGTACTATTCGAGGAGGCGATGGCGCACAAAATAAAACTGGAAATCCAGGTGCCGCAGTCATTACAAGTCGTTGGACGGAGTAAACTATGCATACTTATGCTGTAATTGACAAAACTGGTCGTATACTTGATATTATATCAGTCAAGGAGGTCGTACCAGATACTACTGATACGGTTAATATCGATGACACTCCATGGCTAAAGGTTGGGGATTATATTGATAACCCTAATCCGATTAATGCCAATACTATCATTAACAAACGTATCGATGTATTGGATAATATGTTTCAGTCAATTGAAAAAGAACAGTTCAGGTCTTTATGCCAGATTATGGCTGCTCAATTGACTGGACAAGAAATTGACCCTAAGGATAAAGAATTCTTTTTGGATTATGAAAACCAAAAGCGTATTCTTCGTCAGGTCTATCCGATAGATGCACAAGGTGAAGACCAAGATTGGCTTAACTCGATTCAACAATTTACGTTGAATTCTCTACAAGAAATGCCTGAGAAAAAATAATGTACAAATCCCAGACATTGTGGTAATATACTAACAATGTCTGGGCTATCCCATAATCCTGTAACATGTAGGAGGTTTGTGATGTTCAAGTATGCACCGGGTATGGAATCCGGTCTTGGCGCGACTCTTAATATGATGCGTAAGCATGCGGAGCCCGATGGTGACGAGGAAACTCGTGAAAATCCTGAAGAACGCAGGAACTGTACAACTTCATTCACATGATTAAGGGGTAAGTGATGGAATGGCCCAGACAGCTGCTCGATAAGGTGGAAGAGTTTGAAGGCTTCAGTGAAAAGCCATATATCTGTCCCGCCGGATATTGGACTATCGGCTTTGGCACTCTCTGTGATAAATCGCATGCTCCTGTGACCAGAGAAGAAGCCGAGGCCTTGCTCATTGAAGAGCTGGACAGATGTTATAATGAAGCACTCATCCAGTGCTCAGTGCTTCGCAAAGAGCCTGCTCATCGCGCTCAGGCTATTGCGGTATGGATGCACAATCTTGGCTCTGGAGCTTTTGCCTCTTCCACTTTCAAAAAGAAGGTGAATGCAAAAGAATGGTATGATGCCGCTCGTGAAATGATTCGTTGGACTAAGGCCACAGTGAAAGGCCAAAAGGTCGAACTTGGTGGGCTGGTTCGGCGGAGATTTTACGAGGCAAGCGTCTTCCTGAATGGTGCGTAAAATGAGTATCCATGATATCTCAATAGATACATGGTTAGTCATTTGTAACATTGTCTGGGCGCTAGTTGTCTGGGCCATGAAACGCGAGGTCATTATCATAAAAAGTGACCTCATAACTAAAGACGAGTTTGATTCTTATACGTCATTTGAAGCTGCTGAACATGAATCCTTAAGAAAGGATATGCACGCAATGGAAATAGAAGCTGCTCGAACTAAGGCGATTCTCGAGCAGCTTCCAACCAAGGATGATATTATAGATATCCAGACTCGTTTGCAAACTCTTTCAGAGCATTTAACAGTTGTTGCTGCGTCGCGTCCTTCCGAGTTAAGGTGCTCAGCACGCGATCATCAACGGTCTTAGGAATTATTATATGGTCGACTAGCACCGGTTTGGTTTGTCCAGGCCGGCGCAGTCGACCATTTAATTGTTGATAGGTTTCGAGGGACCAAGTAAGTCCAAGCCAGCATATGCGGTGACCGCCATACTGTAGATTAAGGCCGTGAGATAATGAATTGGGGTGACAGAAAAGTACAGGGAGATTTCCTTTGTTCCATTCATGAACGTACTGCTTAGACAATTCGGTAGGAGTGCCCCCAATAATAGCTGGCGCCTCTGGAAGTCTCTTTCTAATTTCGATAAGTTCACTTCTAAACTGAATGGGAACGAGCATGGGATCGCCAGCTGCTTCCTCAATTCGGTCAAAGAGGGTATCCACTTTTGCGGTATTATCGAATATAATGTTACGCTGCTCGTCATAGATAGAACCTTGTAAGAGCTGGCGTAACCGTAATGAGAGTATTCCAGCAGTAGCTGCCGTAAGAGTACTTTCATTTGCAAGAGTCGTAATAAATTCTGTCTGAAACTCTTTATATCGTTGCATGGATGCGGCAGGGAGATACGTGGGAATAGATGAAAAAATGTATGGTTCAAGTTTGAGATAGTCATTTGCATCCAACCTGAAAGTTATATCTTTAATTTTATCAATCACAATATCCATTGCACCGTCGTTCTCAATCCATATGAATCTATCAATTTGAATATGATAGGTCATCATGAATTGAGTTTTCTTTTTTCCAAGGCGCTCTCCATCATCCAAAAGAAAATACTGCGACCACAAATCTCGTACGCCATTTGGTGCGGGAGTTCCTGATAGGGCATATGCGCGTTTAAAGAGTCGTTTAAACTCTTTCATGAGTTTGAAGCGCTTAGAACTAGAATCCTTGAGCTTTGTCATTTCATCCCAAATAATCATGCCGTCACGCATATAATTGGTCATTTCAATGGTCCAAGCCTTGCTCAACCAGTTGATACCATCATAATTTATGATATACACATCAAGACCTGGTTGCAAGTATCTTGTCTTTCCATGAAGTACTTGATACTTAAGATCAGGTCGCCATTTAGCGATTTCCTCCGGCCACGTAATAGCGGCTACAGTAAGAGGTGCAAATATGATTGTGGGACGATCAATCATATGAAGTAGAATTGCGGTCTTTCCCATGCTCATATCGACAGCAAAATATCCTACATCATGGCTATTGCCCCATTCTACAGCCTTTTTCTGATAGTCACGAAGTTCCATAGTGCGTAACTCATTGGTATTATTAAACAATTGAGTTCTATGAGTTAAAAACTTTGACCTAATAAAATCTAAAGGCCCCTCGCGTTTAACTCATAGAACTCGAGTTCTGTGCGTCCTTTTATGCCCTAGGCCTCATTTTTCTCGATTCCCAAGGCGGTGTCAGGTAAAAAGAGGAAACAATTCTCAGGACTGAAAGGAAACCGAATATCTTTCCGCCGCAGACGCAATGACAGAACCGGATACCGCATGATATTGGCCTGAGTCTTCCACCAATCAATAAATGACTGGGGTTCGTCCAACCACTTGTCACATATCAGGTTCTTCTCTGCCAGAGTATATTTGCAAATGAGAGCACGCAGGCGTTGCGCAAGAGCATAGGCTACGGTGCTCTTATTGAAAGAATTACATATCTTACGCGCCTTAGTCACGCGTTCAAGATATTCACCGTACCGCTCTTCTTGAATCTTCTTATTCGATCTCATTATTTATCCCTCCGAATAGCCTTAAGACGAGGATGACGCATGCTACCAGCCGGTGTGATTTCTTGGCAGGCTACTTCAACAGTTTGTCCAATAATTTCAGTGCTGTCCTGGAAGAAAATCGCGCGCTGTACATCAGACAGACCGCTGCCAACCCTAACATGGACGCCATGAAAGTCAATGACAATACCGCCAGCCATGCCAGCGTATTTTCCAGTACCTTCAAACACGTCGATAACTTTACAGTCATAGGTGTCCTCGTTTTTGATTTTCATCCATGCATGAGAGCGCTTACCAATATAGGTAGCGTCCGGCCATTTTACCATTGCTCCTTCATACCCATCAGATCTGAATTGGTTATAAAGATTGAATGCGCCATTCTCGGTATTTACCAGGTAATGCGGCACGAGCTTAATATTGCTCGTTTCCTTCACACAGTCAAGAAGAATACCCAGGCGACTGTGTAGATTCTCATCATGAAGGTCAGGTGTATCGAAAATATTAAACACTACCTCATCAGACTGAGCAAATGACCGAATGTCACCACTCGAATCCTGGAAAGACTTACCAGGTACGAGCAGCTCACCATCAAGTCTGAAAGAGTACTTTTTCAGCTCACTCAGTACACGGTCAAGACCTTTCAATTCAAAGCCCTTGCGTGACCTGATAGTAGGCGTTTCACCAGGCATATACATGGCACGTAGTCCATCAAGTTTAGGACTGACATAACAAGGCCAACTAGCCTTTTTCGGGTCATAAAGGTGTGCGAGGGCGATGGGAAATTCAGGAACAGTACCAGGTAGGGCGCGGTTAATGAGAGTGGTGCCCATTCCAAGACGAAGATCTTTTTCCACCATGCCAGCCAAAAGAAGAGCCGATTCATGGGTGAGCGTATTCATATGGTCATAAAACGCTTTCTTTGCTTCACGACCTCCAGAGCGCATAAGGCCATTCAAGACTTTGTTGGTATCGGCAGAGAATTCATGAAGGCCCAAACCAGAGAAGTTCGACCAATTGACCTTGTTGATATTAAAATGGATGAAGGGCGAATAGGTAGTACGCAAAACCTTTCGCAACTCAGGATGCTTGCGGAGAAAATCTACTTTAGCGTTGGTACCACGAGTATTACGCAGTATCCTGAGAGTGTTATACATGTCGTTGGATGAAGTCATCTACTTGCTCCTTGGTAGATAAAGTTTCAATCTTACAATTAAAGCTCTTAATCAAATCATGAACGTATTCTTGAAGTTTACGCAGTTTCTTGCCTGGCGCTTTAAGCTCTACAAAGATACATCCATGATTTGGAAGAAACACTATTCTATCAGGAACGCCATTTCTTCCTGGAGAAACAAACTTCCAGCATTGACCTCCATGGCGTTCTACCTCTTGTTTGAGATAGCCTTCTATGCTTATCTCTCGAGTCCGAATGCGTGCAAAAGGTGATTCCATTCTTCTGCCTTCCTGAAAGAAATATAACGTGTAAAAAGCCGATGAATGACAGAAGTTCTACGCTTGTTTTCAAGTTCATATTTGAGAAACAGAAGCGTACCATTCTTGTCTATGTTTTTGGTTTGCAGAAAGATATTGATGTATGTCCAGTTAGACATGATAGCATCAATATCAGGATACACAGCCTTGGGATCTTGAGATACACTCCTCAATTCGTCATACAAAGCCACAAATGCCTCCTTATGTGTTTAAGCTTTCTTGTATCGCGGTCCATACCAACCTTCGGCTCTCAAAGGTAAGCCCTCCGCCCAGGGCTCGGTGTGACACATACATGTTTCTAATAATGCAAGACGTTCCTTTGGGTCGTGTTCGAAAGATTCTTCGCATATTACCTCGTCATAGATAGACCCAATAATATTTAAGCCATTTTCACGACACTTAAATTTGCCATCATACAATATATCCCGGCCCAATGCCTGAATGACGTTTTCTGTCAATTTACCTGGAGTGCTATACTGCCGCATGTACGTCTTAGTAGTCTGGTTCATACCCATATATGACAGAGTATCGCCATAGAGACCTGGGGCGATCTTAGGGTCATAATAATACATAGCGCGGCCAGAGGGAAGAAGCATCTGCAGCCAACGATGACCATTGCGATCAATGACTACCTTAAACTGAACTCGGTTTGTTGTAAAGGTATACCCCTCATTTCTAAGAGCATTCATTGCACATTTCATGAGAGCGTACCACATCTTCACAACAAGGTGATACTTAGTTCTATAAGCCTGAACAATGGTCTGAGCTTCAGACATAGAAAGAATTACACCAATACGCTCTGCATAAGCAATAAGCTTTTGTGGGCCCATGCCGTATCCACAACCAAGAATGCCAACTTTACCTGTTTGCCTTTGATCCTTGACTACTTGTTCATAAGTCGTATTATAGATTTCTGCGGCCATATCGATATATTGATCGAATTTTTGAGCGAAACGCTGTAATGCCACATAATCTTCAGCAAGCCAGATAAGTAAGATATATTCAATGGCAGAGTAGTCTGCGGCCAGAATATATTTACCATCTGGTGCTTTAATCATTGACCGAATGAGAGCACGAGCAGACTTAACAGGATTACGCTCGCATATGGAAAAATCAAAATACGCTGCAATCTCGGACTCAACGTCCTTAACACTAGCGCGAGGGAGATTAAGCAACTGAAAACCCATACCAGTAATGCGACCGGTGTGGGCACCGTAGTATCGACTGTTATCGTGCATGCGACCATTATACACCATAGACATAATGCGCTTATACTTTCCGATCGAAGACAAACCAAGGGAAGCGCGCAGTTCAATAAGGCTAACAACAGAATCAGGCAATTCAAGAAAGTGTTCATCATTCATTACCTTTTCTAACTTGTCAGCTGTAAGGCTTTCCAAGAATTCATATCCCATAACCTCATTGATAAATTCTTTTATGCGTTTAACCTGAGTTATCTTTGTAACTTTGCCATTGGTAATGTCTGGCAGAATATTGTTCTGCTCTTCCATATATACGGTAGTTACTTCAAGGATCTTAGCTGCTTCATCAACCGCCATAGGAAGCCCTGTCGCGTTAATATCACAGTTAAGTTCCCATATGGCTTGTTCTCGTTTAGAAAGAGAAGAAGAGGGCAGTGCAGCCAATAGTGCCTTAGTAGAAGTAACGTCCTGCATGTTATACATGACATAACGGTCCCACTGAGGGCCTGTAAGAATGGTACTTGCGAGATGTTTAGGTACAGTACAAAAGTGTTTAATGAGAGAAGAACCCGCAGAATCTTTAATCTGCTGTGGGCACATGACCGCTGTAGCTTTTTCAAGAGACTGTGGCAAGCCATATCGTCCACAGACCGCCTGAACGTCAATAAAATCATGAGGAGTAACCTCCAAGCCCAGTATATAATGGATGACGTCCATTTCAAACTGGGCATTAAAAGCTACAATCTTTGCTTGCTTAGTTATGACGTATTCACTTATCGCTTTAGCAAATGATTGAAAGCCAGTATGCACTGTTTCAGTTATCATTGGCTCGTCATCAATTTGAAAGGAACAGATCTGGACATAGGTGGAAGGGTGGTGCATATATCGTGCACGGCCTTCTACCATAAGATCCACATCTGAACCTGTTTCAAAGTCAAGATATATGTGCATGGAGGTTACTCCTATTATGCGTTAGTGATAATTAAAATGACTGCGGCCAAAGGTACGTACAGCTATGTAATAGAGTTGTGCACGAATGCCGTGCCCCATGCGCTTCATGCAGTCCCTGAGAGCTTTATCCGCTTCTTTGCGGTCTGCTTCAGTACCACCCCAGTTATACGCTTCATCATGCTTGTCACAACACCCTTCCCACGCCGGCGGTGTGCCAAGAACTTTTCTCCAAAACTTGGATATTCCAGCAGAACATCCATCGCCCTTTTCAACAATTGCCATAATCTCTCCTACAAATTTTGTAGAAAGGTGGATAAAAGAAAGGCCGGTAACTCGTGGGTGCTACCGGCCTTTGTATTAGTTATTGCAGATCATCATCGCCGGCCGGCTCAGTATCAGCCACACTAGCAAATGCCGATGTAGCGTCACTAGAGCGCCCATCAAGTCGGTCATCGTCGCGACGCTTCATGATATTGTTCAATCCGCATCCGACGCCGATGGACCCACTGTTGTTGAACGGGAAGAAGTTGCAATCAACCATAGCCCATACGCCGCTGTAGATTGCGCCTTCTTCGAAGATGGGCTTGGCATACCTGTCAACGATTCCCGGCTTGTCATTGGAAGACGCCGACACGAACATATGGCCACGATAAGAGGCTCGCGAATCCTTCTTGTCGTCCGTAGCTATTTCGTAATAGGCGTCGCCATCACGAAGAGGATACTTGAACGTGGGATTCTGAGACCCAGCCTTGTTGAACTTGCCCTTCTGGATACCCTTTTCAATGGCCGCGTCGATCTGGCGCTTGAACCAGTCGATGGCGTCCTTGTTGGTTTTGGGAATCAGGATACCAACAGAGTACTTCAGAACGCCACTCTGATTGGCTTTGGGTTCATCAACGGACACGTACGTAAGGCGAACTTCGGGAGTGATAGCCATAATAATCTCCAGTTTATCGGTTTGAGGTTTGTCAGAATGTTTGCGTGCAGTCTGACGTTAGCGAGTTTTGCTATAGCCAATTTTGATGCGGTCATGATTGACCAGCATCTTTCTTCTGAAAGCCTTTTCAACGCGCTCCCACGACAGCTCGTTGTTTTCCATAAAGGCGCCCAGGAAGAAAAGTATATCAACCACCTCTTCCGCCATGTTGGGTATATCTGTCGGCTTATAATTGATAGGCCGCCATGGCTTCCAAGGGGTGGATTCTTGCAATTCAGTCACTTCATTATGAAGCGCAGCAATCAGTTGGTTGTTCATAAGGCGTACAGCCTCAGGATCGCGGAATGCAGCTTTTTGCTCTTCTTTGGAAAGAGGAAAACCAAGCTCTTCATGATATTCCTTGATCTCGTTGAACATATCTATGACAGTGAGAGACTTTTCAGTTTCCATAGCAGAGCCCCATATATATCCAAGTGTCTTCAGGTCGTACACGTGACCATAATCCGAGACCAGTTTTGTTATGATTAGTCTCATTCACGAACAGCACTTTAGTACATCCAGCATTGATAAGTGCCGCAGTACATTGGATACATGGTTCGAGTGTGCAATATGTCACAAAAGGTACATTGCTTGACCGTTGAATGAGTGCATTTATTTCGGCATGCACAGCATAACAAGGTAAGCCGTCATTTTTAACGCAACAATTCTCATCGCAGCAGTTAAACACGCCTTTCGGATTGCCATTGTAGCCGGTAGACAAGATATTGCCAGTGCTCTCGTCTACCAGCACGCATCCGACCTGCTTGTCAATACAAGTAGACCGCTGCGCGACTGCCGTAGCTACTTGGATATAATACTGGTGACGGGAGATCCGCATGACATCTTTCCCTGGTTGCAGCGGCCATTGTGCATAAAGCAGTATGGCCCGATCATTGAAAACAATTCCGGAAACCAGTCGCAGCACATAGAGTACATAGCCGCGGCCAACATCTGCATTTCCTGAACGTTGCGGCGACAAAGCCGGAGTTGCAAGAAGTTAATGAGTGAGCGTGCGTTCATGGTCACAACCACATTGACGCCGGCGCTCATGGGAAGCAGCATACGAGCTTCTTCTTTTGCTTCACCATCTTGCATAAGAAGAGCATATGCGTTTACAGCTTCAGCATGCGCCTTTTGTACGCGCTCGTCATTGACCATATAAGGATGCACAAAGCAGTCATAGGACGTATAGTCCTGATAATGCTGACTGCTGGACGTGTATGAGGCAATACGATGACGCACATGTTGATCAAAGCAAGCACGAGACATGTCGGTAATGCGGAAGCAAATGACCGCATGCTCCACAGGATTAAGATGATCAGCCGAGATCAAGAACGATAATAGAGCGCTCGGATTTCCCTTGATCTCGGGGTTCTTCTTCATCGTTTGCTGGGCAGCCAGGGCAACCACATTTGCAGGATACGGGGTCGACCATATTACTTGGGCTTTCGGGGCATACGGCTTCAGCATTTTCGTATTCTCCTTCGATTGTGTGATAAACAGGATGATAGACCCGCAGGCCATGAAAACGTGGTGATTTCACGTAATTATCGCCATAGTTGCATGTTTTACACATGCGCCCCTTAGGACGAGAAGACCATTCACAGGTATCACAGCCCATAATTACGAGCTGTTCTACCGCATGGTCATAAGGGTGTCCACAATCTTTGACTACAAAGTTGTTGTCACCCTCATCATTGTTCTTGTAGTATGTACATGCAACGCACTTGTTATTGGTAACAAGATTGTTGCTCAGTGCACTATATACACAATTTTTGCACCCCATTTCGACAGACTTTGCACTATAATTTTGGGGATTACACGCGAACCAATGCAGAAACATAGCATTAGCTGCAACATGAGCAAGGTGAGACTGACCCGACTCAGGGTCATCCATCTCACCACGCTCAAAGGCATTCAGATGACGATGCAGAGCATCAAGATAGCGCCGATGTGCGTTATCTGTGGTTTTCCAATTCTCAGGTCCATATTTTTCTGCGCCCATGGTAAGAACCTTTGCTAGCTCAAGAGCAAACTTAGGTTCAATAAGCGAGAAAAGGGGCTTTCCAAAATCAAATTTCGACATATTAAGCTCCTCTACAACATTTGTTGGAGATTAAAACGCCTTTTAAAGCCCGCCCGAGAGCAGCCTTATACTCGGGCGGGCAGCCATAAGGTGGCGATTATGACGTGATTAAAGCGGTTTCCATCATAATCGCCATACTCATGGCTGAGCCTTAGACGAGTTCTTCGTCCGCGGCATCAACGGTCGGGTCCACGTCCAGGTCCTGATTCGGCTGGCCTTCGACTTCAGAGAGCAGCACGCTGGCGAGCTCAAGCTCAAGCTCAGCGATGCGATGGCGCAGCTGCAGTTCACGGGAATCGGGGTTCATGTTGAGGCGCGCGCCGGCGGTGGTCAATGCCTTGGCAGCGTTGGCTTCGCGCTTCTTGGCCCGGGCGAGGGTTTCTTCAGGCGTAAGGGTCTTGGTCGGCTTGCGATTGGCAGCAGCGGCGGCCTTCTTGGCTTCGAATTCTTCAGAGGTGCCGATGTGGTAGACGCCGTTTTCGTCAGCCATGGGATACTTGCCCATGAGGCGAAGCTGGGCGAAGATCGTGCCGCGGCTCTTGTTGGAAATACCGACCGTCTCTTCGATGATTTCGTTGGTGGCGCCGCCCTGTTCGATGAGCCAAAGGGTGTGTTCGCGCTTGTTCTGAAATTCCATGATAATGCTCCTGTGTTTGTTTTAAATGCATTGTGCACTTGATATGAATTTAATATGCCTCAATTTCATCTTGATGTAAACCCTTTTTTCACCATTTTTAGAAAAATTTTCTCGGGTGCAGGGTTCCAAAGTTATGTTACTCTTCAGTAACATTAGGCAAAAGAGCAGTATACTCATCCAAGAGGCGCTTGAGATCGGGATCTTGCTCTGCCATGTTATAACACATTTCAAGGAATTTGGATTCCGTCAACCGAGTTTCCATAGCCTTTCTGAGCGCAGTCATACGAAACAAAAAATTACGTGCTGCATTTACGTCTGCAATATGATTGGTAACATTGCAGATGAGAAACGCCGAAGCCTTTTCCTTATACTCAAAGCCATCTGCCACAACCTTGACGATCTTATAACCATCGTGGCATTCAGCTACCACCAGGTCGCCGATGGTGCACTTAAATGTGGCTTGATATGAGTACACTTTATCAGACATATGGTCAGAATCGGTTCCTTCCGCGTGCTTGAAGAACCTTACGCCGTAATAATAGAGCTTCATACCTCAGTTACCTCTTTGGTGTTAACGTTGATTGTACCCCAGGCCCATGTATGGTAGTCATCATCTTCAGCAGAACCGAAGGTACACATACCACACATGCAAGTATCATACACCTCGTCAGGGTTGTCGTCATCAAGCCAGACTACAGTACCTAGCTTACCACAGACAATACAATACCTTTCCAGGTTGACATATGCGTAATCTTGTTGAGCTTTCATCGCTACTCCTCCGTATCTGCCACAGATGCAAAGACAGTCGCCGCGTCTCGAGTGAGGCTTATAGTAGGACGTGGGTCAGACGCAGGCACAATAGATGCCGCGCCGTACTCAGTCTGATAGAGCTTGTTGAATTCAGGGTCAGTCTTAAGGCCCTTAACCAGCTTTTCAATGGCTGCTACAGACTTGAGGTCAGCGTCAAACAGTTCGCTGGCATCGATGCCCTTTTGTTCCATGAACTGAATGACACGATCAGAAGATACAGACCACTTGCGTGACCCTCGTCCCTGAACGACCTTGTAACCTGGGATAGCTTCTGCCCCCTTCAGATAACATTGGGTGCGCACATAGTCCTTGACGGCCTTAATGGCGTTTTCAAGAGACGGAATCTTGGCATAGAATTCCGCAATCTTCTCATGGCCTACGCGCTGCGCCTCAATATCCGCGTACATGGCGAAGGCTTCAGCGGCCTGCTGATTGACCTGGGCATGGCGTGCAGGACACACAGCATTGGCTCTGCACCACCTGCATGCGTCAAGAGATGGCCTAAGCACAGGATTGTCAATCCGTTCTGCCGTTCTGAGAGCTGGCGAGAGAACGGACTTATACCAGTTATCCACATACTCTCGTGTCATAGTCTGGTAATCGAAGTTGTCGAGGCGAGGCTGCGCGACATGCACAGTCACCTGGTTAATAGACGGAAACTTTTCCAACAACAACCACGCATATGCGAGGAATTGAGGATTGTCCAGCACAGCCACATGCACGCCGCCGCCAAACTTCCAGTCAATGATATGTGCTGCTGACGTGGTGGGATTGATTAACACCACGTCAGCAGTACCAGCCACATCCGTTTCAACAGCGGAAATCATATACATTTCAGTAAAGATCGCACTGTTGTTGTCACGAATGGACGTGAGGTAGTCCATGCACCGTTCCAAGAGGACCTTGTAATCAGTGCGTACATCAGGCATGGTGTTGGAATCAATATACTGCTCCATGTAGCTATGGAGCATGGTCCCCTCGGCAGCGTAGGGCGAAGTTGGGAGCTGCTCAATCCCCTCGCTCATGAAGACAGAACCTGGGCATGCAATGATGCGAGACAACTGAGACGGGGAATACTTGGCGTGCTTTGCGTTACTCATCGAGAAGCTCCTTTAGCTCTAACATGTTATATACAGCAGGAATTGCTATACTTTCAAAGTTGTAGTTGCGAAGATGGAGGCCTTGTACCGAGAAGGTGCACAGGCCATAATGGTCATGCCATGCTAAGAGCAGGTCTCCAACCATGTGCATTCTATGAGATTTGATCACCCATTTGATGCTGCCCTGCACCTCTTTGCCTGTGTCAGTTAATAAATGACATAAATATAGCATCAGTAGTCCTCCAACGTCCCACCGAAAATGGTGAGACCGATGCCTACACCTAGGCTCAGCGCCTGCCCATGCTGGCTCATGTCGCATGTGAATGCCAGTATAATGAGGAGAACGCCAATGGACGAGAAGAAAAATCGGAGATTAATCATGAGGGTAACACCTCTTAAGTACGATCGGCGCAATGACTGCTAAGAAGGCACCACGCCAATCATTAATGAAAATATACGCCATTGCCGCGCTGTGAAACGCCACGAATGAGAGCCGAGTCCAGTTTACCATAGACATATCCTGCACGCCTTTGCCACGGAATGGGCCTTCTGATTGTCCAAATGATGGAGCTGAAGCAAAAAATAATGCTGCAGGCCTCCGCCTATACGTCCCCAGGTGTCTTCATCTGCGCGCTGTTGGAGCGCTGCAACATGCTTAGAATAAGGACAATTGTAACCTTCTGCCTCAGGAATAGAATTCCAGACTGCAGATTGATCATCCATTGGTTCTAAGGCCATATGCGCATAAAACTGAATTTGCGCCCGTTCTTCCATTGTCAGATTCGTGCTATTCATAATAAGCCTCCTATTCGTTTCATTCATAAATATAGAATAGCACGAATCTGTTTTGATGTACACTGCTATAACATCATTATTTTTAGTTGATTTATTTGGTTATGAACTCTTTAAAGGCTTTGGCTTGTACTTCTTCTTCTGTCCATGGAACCACATAATAGGTTTTAAGAGTGCGACCTGCGCCTATTTGTACTACGCCATCAATAAAACGTGCTGAAGAGTTATTTAAAACTACCGATTGCGAAACACCAGTTTGTAAGTATTCCATGGCATATCTACGTGCAGCATTCTTTATTGCAGGGAGATTACCACGAAAATCTGGCCATCTCATCTGAATGAGAGTAGTCAATTGCTTGGCTGTTAGTAACAATTTAGACGTTTGAACATTGGTTATATTGAGCAGTATTTCTCTTGGATCAAATGAATCATCAATCGGGAAGCACTCTCTCAAGATCATATCGACCTCAGTCATGGCTGTACCCTGCACATTTGACTCATCTAACTGCTTCATTATGTCTTGAGGAAGAATCCAGGGCTGCTTACCTTGCGCTACCAATTGCTCAAATTCTAGCTTCATCTGGCGATAGAAAGCGTGCCAGTTGAAGTATATGAGGTCCTCAGTATGGATATGTTGGACACGCACCCACCACATTTTGCGAGTGCCATTGCGCATCATCCGCTGCTCATAGTCATTGGATGAACCCAACACGAAGGCTTTGCGCTGGAGGCGTATGGAGTCTGAAGAGTAGATTGGTGTCACATCCAACCATGCTTTGGACATAATGGCCTTGAACTGGGAGCTGGATTCCTGGAAATTGATGAATCCCTCTGCCTCATCTATCACCAAAAATGAAGATGAGGCCAGGGCCAACTGGAAGTCCCGGAGCCCTTTTTCACTACGTATGACGCTTGTGAGAGACCTGACCAGGTATTTCTTAAGCGCCTGAGGCACCAGAGATTCGCAAAATGTGGACTTGTATGAGCTCTGAGGCCCGGTCAAGTACAAGAAGCCTTCTGCAGAGTCCATCCCAATTTCAGGAAAGCAATTGAGTTTTATTATGAGCATGAACGACGCATAGAATATGGCTCGCGCCACCTCCATGTCCTGTGACTCATCAAACTCAATAAAGGTCATGAGTTGGTCGAGAGTGGGTGACCAGGTATGAGGTGGTGTGCGCGGCGGGACAGGCAGCAGCGGACGCGTATTTGTAGAATACTGCGGCGTCAGCGACTCATGTGACTTCAACCACATATCAAAGATATTAGGTTGAATAGCCTGTTCTATCATTATCTTCCCTATGCCTTGCGCTGTTTTAAGAGATATATGTGCATGAGGAAACATCGTCTCCTGCACTAATACCGTCATTCGTGTCTTAAAGTCTCTCCCATCAAATGGCCCCATCATCTGTGGTAATACAAATGGCAGATTAAAGTGTTTAGCCAATATCTCCGCATCTCCAGAGATGTAATAGCTCTGAAAGTCAGAATAGATCTTGAGGTCATAATACTTCATGAAGTAAAGGTAGTTTTTTATTGCCTCAATATCTGGAATTCTGGCGCCTTTTTGTGAGACGCGCATAACAGGGAATTGCATTCTAAGCTCTTGAGCGAGAGCAAAGATTGTGGCTTTAGTCAGGTATCTATCATGAGGTATAGCGTTAAATGACGACCATTTTTGAATACATGAATCGCTACCAGTATAATGTGTGGGATCTGTAGCAGACCATTCATCAAATGACATAGCCGCCTTCATTGTCAACTTTTGTGAAACTGATGAATGTAAGGCCATCCCGATTGACAACCAAAAGTCATAATGCTCATATGTACGACCAGTTAAGGCTTCCCATGCGAGCTTGACTTTAGGTGATTGATTTAAAGGAATAAGTTTCAGTGCTTGAATTAGCTCATCAAATTCCTCAGGTGAGTCAATGGTTGCAGTGGAGTTGGTGGTAGTAGAAGGTATGAGAGCGGTTTTACGGGCTTGTGCGCGTTCTTCATGCTCAGTAGGAAGGTCAGTGATAGCATGAAACTCTTCATCAGTCAGAACGTGAAGAGTAGGCGAAGAAATTGGCGCCACCTTCCCTGTCACAACCATGAAATTGCTATGAATTGATGTTTGCCCCTCGCCCAGTGCAGTTTGAACGGGATGCTTGCAATATGCTGGATATTGAAATGACTTATTCTGGTACAGGTAGTATAGGTGCAGTTTATTGTTTAAAGAAAACTCTGTGTACGTATTGGGGAGAAGAGAGGTAAGAGTTGGGTCATGCTGGTCAAGATACCGCTGACAAATTTGAGGATCATCTAAATCCACTACAATCAGTTGATTATAGATGGATGTAAAGATTCCTGCGTTGAATGTCGGATGCTCTGTCAGGAAAGGCAGCAGAGAAATGAGGGTTTGACCGGTTTCACTGCGTGGAGCATCTTGAGTGTCCGCCCACAGCGGGACCTTAGCCTGTGGCGAATTATCCGCGCCAGTGGAACGCGTCCAGTTTGGAATAGACGCTAGAGTAGCAGGGATATTTTGTGTGTTAATAGCCATTAATTACGCTCCATGGCTTCGAAAATGTCAGACATAAAAGCAGGGATAAAGGTCTCACAAAGCTCTGTCATTAACGCTCCCTGGATTGCCTGATATGGCTTCAGAAAGGGGTAAATACGATACCTATCTACTTTCAGATACGCTGCAATATCAGAGACAGGGAACCCCACAGCATAAAGACAAATGGCCAATTTTTGGTCTCTGTCATTAAGTACGGGGGTTGTGCTCTTGATATTTTTTACTACTGCCAGAACTTCAGAACGCGTCATACCCATGACTTTCTCCTGTGTTGAATGGTAAAATTAACAGGCCTTGTACAAGCTCTATACAAGCTTTGTAAAAACATCATAACAAATTTTTATTATGATGTACATACTTTTTTTTTATTTAAGTATTTCAACCCTTTATCGGGCGCTCAGTTAATTCAGGTAGTTACGGAGAATACAATAATTTCAGGTATTTAAAAATGCTTAGTTAAATCAGGTGCTTTGGACGTTTTTCATGAATACGATGAACACGTTTATCAAAGTTAAGTATTTCAACTGTTTATGAGGCGCCCAATTAATTCAAGTATTTACGGAGAATACAATAATTTCAGGTACTTGACTTTGTTTAATTAAATCAAGTGCTTTGGACGTTATTTCCGATAAAAGTACATATAAAAATTAAAGGCAAGCATTTCAACCATTTAATTTTTCCCCCCTGAGGTTAATAATTTCAAGTACTTATAAATTGAGTAAATCTCTTACAAATTCCCAATTAGGTATAAGTGCTTGAAATATATGAGAATCGGAGGAAAGCGGAAAATAGTGGCACATTCCCCGTAAACCTTCCTATATATATGCCTTTAGAACTAATTTATACTAAGTTTAATATGTATTTTTATTAATTTATCACTTTATTACTTTATAATAATAAAATAATATAATAAATACAAGGGCTTATGTAATGCCCAAATGAAAGTGCGGAGGCCTAAGCGATTTTTCGCGACACTTTAGTATTTTTTGCCCTCCGTTCTGCCAATATTTTGCCGAGAGTTTTTCTGAAAGAGCAGATCCGCGAGTCCCCGAATCCTGAGTATAAAAGAAGGCCCGCATCGTGAAATGCGAGCCTTGAAAGTAAGAATTTTTACTGATTAAGAAGCAGCTTCCCAAATGAACTTCTTGCCAAGCGGGTCAGTGGCGATCATGATGCCCGCCTTCTTGAGATAGGACAAATTGGAGCTAATGACCGCGGGCGACGTGTTGCAGGTCTCAGCAAGTTCCTTGATGCTCATATGAGTGCCATTGGCGAGGGCTGCCTGAATCTTGTTCTTAATAGAATCAGGATTGTTGAACTTCTGCTGATACGTCTGTACCGCGAGAACCAAGTCTTCATGAGAGAGGGCATTGAGGGCATCGAGCGACAGATTGTTGAGTTCGTTGATGGTCATGGTAGATCTCCTAATGGTTAGAATTTATTTAGCGTCATCACGCTCATTTGTTGAATTCAGTATACGCCTATTCTAGAGGGTTGTAAACCCTTTTCTGAATAAAATTTAAAAATATTTTCTGTCCATCTTGCTTTCTCTATACGGGTATAATTGAGGACTTGGGTTGTCCTGCAATTCATTCTATCATGTATGGCAGACTTTGTACACGCCAAAACCTGGGCGCCTAAGGACCTGGGCAACCCTCATGGGTCAGTGACAGCTAATGATAGTGAGTGACTCCTGAATGCTCAATCAGGGGTAGGTGACTGCAGGTGACTCCTGAATGCTCAATCAGTGGGTGTCTGTCATCAGCTGTCAGTGACACCCGGTTGAACGCACGATCAGCCGGTCCGTCTTGCCCGCGGCGGCCGATCTGGTGGTACGGTGAACGGGAGTGAACCATATCATCATAGCTGAACAAAGTGAAGCGCTATTATCTGTGGAACAGAGTGACACATTGTCCCAATGGTTGAACCAACGGTGAAACACCTCACGAGAAGCAAGGGCGGAGTCCCGAAGCGTATCTGCTGATTCGAGCGAATAACATGAGCGAGCTTCCACTATTAAGAGTTGAGGCGGAGCCTCAAGCTCGTATATGTCCAGTTACAGCGTAGCAGCGCTAGCTGTATGAGCGATTAGGCTTGTAAGTGAGGGTGGAACCCGAAACGAAGAGCCGCAGCGAATACATTAATAGCGAAGCGGATCAGATAGTTGCGAAAGAATCAAATTATTTTATTTGCGTTCACCGGAAGGTGAATGCGAGTAAAATAATTTGATTGAGCTACCACTCTGTACGCATGTGAATAAAAGAACTATCAAGAATATTGTTGACAGCTATCAATGATTCTGATAAGGTGTATCTAACGAAAGGGAGGAAATATGAATAATGAAATATTGGATAGTTTGAGAAGAATTAGTTGTGGTATGGAAATTGTTATGAGAGATGTAATAGAAGAAAAGTATAATATGGATAGAGATTATATTGAGATAGAAGATTGGGAATTGGAATTAGAGGAAATTATTGGTAAGGGTGTAGTAGAAGGTTGGAAGGAAATAAATAGAGTTATAGAAAAGATGGAGAAGTAAAATGAGAGAAGTATATTGGATTGGTGATAGGTTTATAGTAGAGTGGGAAGATGGAAGAGTAGAAGAATTTGAAGTAGAAAAGATAGAGGAGTTGAAGAAGGAATTGAATTTAAGGGATAGAATAGAGTTTGAATTGAGTATGATTGAGAGGGAAGTAGAAAAGGAAGAATTGGGAGAAGAGGAGGAAGAAAAGAGGATAAAGGAAGAATTGAAGGTTAATTGGGAAAGGATTATGAATGATATAAAGAAGGATTATTTGGAGGATTAAAATGAATATTAGTGAATTGATGTATGATTTGGAAGAATGTAAGTTGGAAGTTGAGAGTGTGTTGTGGGAGATAGTTTGTGATAAGAGAGGTGTAGAGAGTGTGGAGGATTTGGATGATAGGTTGTTATTGGTAGAGTGTATGGATGATTTTTATGGAGGTGATAATTGGGAGTTGTTTAAGTGGTGGATGGAGTTAGAGGAAGTGTTTATGTGGTTGTATGATTTAAGTAATGAGTAGGAATGTGATAGAGGAACTTATAATGGTTCCTCTATCATTTTCTTTCAATCGGCTGGCAACGCCAGATCCGACGAGTAATACTATTATTCTTAATGGGGTATTAGGGAACAACGTGACCGTCCCATTAAGAATAATAGTGTTATGAGGAGGATAGATTGAAAGAAAATGATAGAGGAACCATTATAATGCACATGATATGAGAAATACCTAAATACTTTGCTGCTTAGGTATGAATTATGTCATAAAGAAATGTTTTTCTAGAAAAATTGGGGGCCCCGGGGGCAAGGACGCGGAGAAAAAGTAGTTCTTAGGTCATCCCGCATTATATTTGTCTCTTTTTCCTATTTCTCTACAACATTTGTTGATAATTCCTTATACGTGCGCGTCATGCGAAGAATCCTCATAACACATGAGTTCTATGCACAGAACTCGAGTTCTATAGAAAAAGCATGAGGGGCCTTGGTATTTTATCATTTCCACATTTTTCTCTATAGAACTCACCCCTCATGCCAATTTCACCTCTATAGAACTACTGAGTTCTAAAGCTCCGAGTTCCAGAACTCAGGGCTTTAGAACTAATGAGTTTAGAAACTTGACCAAAATTCTTGTGTACATTTCCCAAAATACTTGATATGGTACTTGTGTAAGGAGAAAATCATGGATATTTCGACCCGGTGTGACAATATGCAGCAGCAAGTTAGGTTGCTGTATGAGATATTCGGCTTTGAGGCGGATGAAATCGCCCCATTTGTCGGTCTCGCGCCCACCATGGTCAAAATGATGATAGCTGATGGGCAGTACATAAAGGCCCCGACTAAATTTTCCAGTTTTTCGAAGAACGCAGACGACGCAAGGGACCAACTGATTGAAGTGATAATGCGTAAACAGATGGCCTTTGCGCCTATTTACGCACAAACTGAACTCATTCTTTTGCAAAAAGTAGCTGAATTAGCATCAAATATGGATGCAGATGACCCCAATGCGGCTCGAAAGCTCGACCTTCTTGCAAAAACTACGGCTACCCTCAATCAGGCAACTGTTGCGGCTATTTTGTCGCAGGTATCACAGAACAAATCTAATGATAGTGGGATGAAGATAGAAGTAGTCAATACATTTTCAAACTAGGGACCTTCATCATGGCCATAGCCCCAAAAGTCATAACCATACCGCGCAATTTCACACCGCGTGACTATCAAATTCCTCTGTACAATTGCCTGGCAGAAGGATATAAACGTGGGTTGGCTGTGTGGCATCGAAGGGCTGGCAAAGATAAAGTGTTTGTTAATATTCTGGCCAGAGAGTCGATCAAACGCGTTGGAACTTATTTTTATATTCTTCCGTATTATAAACAGGCGCGTGCGATCATCTGGGAAGGGATGGACAAAACAGGGTTTCGTCTGATAGAGCATATCCCTAAAGAGCTGTGGGTTCGCAAAGACAATCAGCAGATGACCTTAGAACTCGCCAATGGCTCATTTATCAGATTCCTTGGGTCAGACAATATCGACTCCATTGTGGGTACGAACCCGGTGGGCGTCATATTTTCAGAGTTTTCGTTGCATAAGCCGGAGGCTTGGCACTACCTAAGGCCAATCCTGCTAGAAAACGATGGGTGGGCCTTGTTTAATGGGACGCCTCGGGGTCATAACCATCAGTGGGAGATGGACCTGTACGCACGTACCTCCGACGACTGGTTCTACTCCAAAGCGACCATAGATGACACCCATGTGATGACAGAGGAGCAGGTACAAGAGGAAATCGATGCCGGTCTTCCTCCGGCCCTAGCAAAACAAGAATTTTATTGCTCATATGAGGCTGCATTGGTTGGTGCATATTACGGTGAGCGCATGGAGGCCATCTCGTCACACATACTCCCTACCATTTCATGGGAGCCCAATCTCTTGGTCAATACTGCATGGGACCTGGGCATTGATGACGAGTTAGTCATATGGCTGTATCAGAAGGTGCATAGCGAAATCAGAATCCTTGATTGTATCCATGATAATGGACATGCTCTGGATTACTATGTGCGTCTGCTCAATCAACGTCCATATGCCTATGGATACCATATCCTCCCTCATGACGTTGAAGTCAGAGAGTTATCTTCTGGTCGCAGTCGCAAGCAGACACTGATGGACCTGGGACTCCAAGACATACGTGTCAATAAGCGCATACCTGTGGAAGATGGGATCAATATGGCCCGTAATATACTCCCCAGGTGTTGGTTTAGTGAAGATAAATGCTCAAAAGGCATTGAAGCCTTGAAGGGCTATCGTGCGCAATATGACTCGAAAACGAAGACATATGGGGCGCCAGTTCATGATTGGATGTCACATTACGCAGACGCATTCAGAATGATGGCGCAGCATGAGCGTTACCAAGAGTTTGCAACACGCACTCTACCCAGTCGTACACGAGATTATGACTATAATCCGTTGACATATGGAGAATAACATGGGCGGTACAGTCAAGAAAATTTTTGGTGGTGGCAGCTCTTCCAAGCCTGATACGAGTGCGTATGAGGCCCAGCTCGAGGAGCAGCGCAAGGCGACGGAGGCTGCTGAGGCCAAGGCTGCAGCAGCTGATGCACGTGCTAGAGACCAGCAGCAGCGGTTACAGCAGGGCAGAGCAGCCACCATTTTCACCAGTGGTGAGGGCGACACAAACATCAAGACGAAGAAACCCACTCTGGGTTCTGGGATGTAGTCATGGCATCGCCCGTTAATATTGCGTCTATCTTCATGCGCAAGGGACAGACTCCGACTCCTGAGACTCAGACACCGAGTCAGGGGTCGTCTATCATCAGATCATTCTTTGTTCGTGAGGGCGGGACTGAGGCTACTCCTGCGCCACAGCGACCCAATCCTGTGTTGAGCTATTTTGACCCGGTGGCGTACTCTCAGCAGCGGGCGGCGTACAACAAGTCGCAAGGCATTGAAGAAACTGCGCCTAAGGCAGAAGTCAAAGAACTGACTGAAGAAGAAAAGCGTAATGCTGAGCAACGCAATAAGAACAAGGCATTTGCCTCGGGGCGTCCGGCGACTATTTTTAGTCAACCTGAGTCGTCCAATATCAAGATCAAGAAGCCTACGTTAGGCTCTGGGAGCTAATTCATGACAGTAGGTCGTTCCACAGAGGCCTCTCAGCGAGAGCGGGATGAAGTCAAGCGTATCATTAAGCGCTTAGACCAGCTCAAGTCTGATAGGGCGAATTTTGAAGCTCACTGGCAAAAAATTGCCAAAGTAGTGATGCCTTTTGATATGTCCTTTCTCTCGCAGTATCAGACTGAGGGAGTGGACACTGACCCTCGTGTGTACGACTCGACTGGTATTCACTCCAATGAGCTGTTGGCATCGGGCTTTTATTCTTTGTTGACAAACCCTGCATCACCCTGGTTTGACCTGAGTGTGGCCAATCAGAAATTGGCAAATAACTCGGCAATCAAACGATGGTTGGCAGATGTAACGCGCATCATGGCCTATGAAATTCAGCGCCCTCAGTCGGGCTTTACTACTTCTCTTCATGAAGGGTATCGCTCATATGGCGCGTATGGCAACATGTGCATGTTTGTCACAGAGAAAAAGGACCTGACAGGTCTTCAAATCAATTCTCTGCCTCTTTCTGAATGCTATTTTGCAGAGAACGCTGAGGGGCAGATAGGATCGCTCTACCGAGTATACAGACGCACCGTCCTTCAATTGGTCGAGGCGTTCGGTAAGGCCAACCTGCATCCGGAGATCGTTAAGGCGTATGATGATGGGGAACTGAGCACCAAGTTTGAGATCCTCCATGTGGTGGCTCCGAATATTGAAGCAGATCCCCTCAGCATCAAAGCAGCCAAGGCCATGCCTTACAAATCCACGTATGTGGACACGAAGCATGGACTTGTCATTCAGGAATCGGGATACAATGAACGTCCTTTCATGGCAGCGAGATTCTACAAAGCAGCACATGAGACGTATGGTCGTGGCCCAGGTTCCAATGCTCTTCCCGATCTCCGGATGCTGCAGCAGATAGTTTCGACTAATCTGCGTGCAGCACAGAAAATGATTGATCCGGCTCTTATGATTCCGGACCAGGGTTTTGTGTCACCCATCTCGACCAAGCCTGCGGCGATTAACTATTATCGTACCGGCTCCATGGATCCTAAGGGCGTAGTTCCTATGCAAACAGGTGGACGCCCTGATCTTGGTCTTGATATCATTAAAGACCTTCAGATGCGCATTCGGGAAATCTTCTTTGTGGACCAGCTTCAACTGAACACAGGACCCCAGATGACGGCTACTGAGGTTATGCAGAGAACTGAAGAGAAGCTTCGTCTTATGGGCCCGGTTGTGGGCCGTGCTGAGAATGAGCTTCTCTCGCCTCTGATCATTCGGTGTTTTGGTATTCTTATGAGAGCAGGCAAATTTGATACTCCTCCTGAGGAGTTGATGCAGCCTGGTGTGAAACTGCAGATTGTGTATACATCGCCCATTGCAAAAGCTCAGCAACAGGTTGAGGCTAATAACCTTACCAGAGCTATGCAAGTCCTTACTCCGTTCCTGTCATTTGATCCTGCCGCGATGGACAAGTTCAATACTGACAAGACTGTGGAAGGTGTGTGCGACATGTACTCGATCAATCCTGAATACTTGCGAGATGATTCTGAAACTGCAGAAGTCCGGCAAGCGAGAGCAGAAGCTCAGCAGCAGGCCCAAATGGCAGAGCAGATCAAGAATGCGGGTATCGGTATGAACAACATTGCCTCGGGTATGGATACCTTGGGCCAGATGGAGCAGTAAATGGCAGAACTCTCATTTGAACAGAGACAAGCCAAGCAAGCCGAGGTCATCCGGGCTTATAATCGGTTGTTTAATACGACCGATGGTAAGTTGGTTCTGGAAGACCTTAAACAGGCTCATTGGATTAACCGTCCCACGTTTGACGTTAACACAAACCTTATGAGCATGCGCGAAGGCGAGAGAAACGTGGTTCTCCGCATTATGGCGCTTGTCGAAGATGGAAGGACCCTCTAATGGATAATCCCACTCCGATTTCTGGCGGCGAAATTGCCGCTGGTGGTGGATCCACCACTACTTCTCCGGCCCCTTCCCAGCCGGCTTCCCCGCCGCCAGCCCCCGCTGATGCTCCTAGCACTCAGGCTGGCAATCCTCCGGCCTCAGGGAGTTGGTTTGACCAGCTCCCTGAGGAACTGAAGGGAAGCAAGAGTCTGGCGAAGTTTAAGGACGTCAACAATCTTGCTCAGGCCTATGTTCATGCGGAATCGCTCATTGGACGCGATAAAATTCCGGTACCGAAGACCGATGAAGACTGGCAAGACGTCTATAACCGCCTTGGGCGCCCTGCTACGCCTGATGACTATTCTCTCAATGCTGATGCTCTTAAGCAAATGCAGCTTCCTGAGGATATAGTATCAGTCCTGGAAGAGGACCTTAAATGGTTCAAGCCCACGGCGCACAATCTCGGTCTTAATGACCGACAGGCGACGGCACTCATGCAGGCCTTTGTGGCTAACGTGAGTGAAACTATGTCTTCGAGAACTATGGACCAGGATACCGAACTGAAGCAGTGCGAAAATATGCTTCGTAAGGAATATGGTCAGGCATACGACTCGAAGATTACCATTGCACAGCGTGCTCTGTTTACCCTGGGTGGCGAAAAGCTGGTTGACGAAGTGAACAAGACGAGTCTGGGTCGCAACCCTGCATTCGTCAATATGTTCGTTCGTATTGGTGAACAGATGCATGAAGAACTCGGTTTGGATCTCGGTGGACAACCGGATACTCCTGCAGATCTTGATTCTCAGATTCAGGAACTGCAGCGTCATCCGGCCTTCCTCGATTCGACTCACCCCGAGCATAAGTCTGTTGTTGACAGGATCCGCGTTCTGTTTGAACGTCGGTATCCCAATGGGTCGTGAGTCGCCCATTGAATGAGGGCCCGAAAGGATAACCCCTCACTCAAACTTTATGGAGAAAACCAATGAGTTTTCAGATTACTGAAGCCTTTGTGCAGCAGTACAACAGCACTGTGTCGCTGGTTTCCCAGCAGAAACAGTCGCGTCTGGAACCCGCTGTGCGCGTGGAAACCATCCGTGGCACGCGTGAAGCTTTCGATTCCATCGGTACTGTTGAAGCCCAGCCTCGTGGCGGTCGTCACGCTGACACCCCTCAGATGGACACTCCGCATATGCGCCGGTGGGTTACGTCTGCCCCGTACAACTGGGCGGACCTCGTCGACAAGCCCGACCGTCTGCGTATGCTGTATGATCCCACGTCGCCCTATGTGCAGAACGCCGTCATGGCCTTCAACCGCGCGAAAGACAAAATCATCATCAATGCCGCCTTTGCCCCTGTCTGGACTGGCGAACATGGCGATGTCCAGAAAACGTTCCCGACCAGCAACATCATCCCGCATGGCGACACCGGTCTGACCATCGAAAAGCTTATTCAGGCCCGCGGCATGCTGTGGCGGAATGAAATCGATGAAAGTGAACCCCTGTTCGCCGCCGTCACCAGCTTCCAGCTGGAAGACATGCTGAACAACACCAAGGTTCAGTCGGCTGACTACAACACCATCAAGGCCCTTGTACGCGGTGAAATCAATTCCTTTATGGGATTCACGTTCATCCGTACCGAGCAGCTTGAAAAGGACGGCGCGGCGCGTAAGTGCATCGTGTGGTCTAAGCCTGGTCTGCTCCTTGCCAAGGCGGAAGACATCACCACCAAGATCTCTGAACGTGGTGACAAGAACTACTCCACGCAGGTCTACGCTGAAATGGACCTCGGCGCGGTGCGTATGGAAGACGAAAAGGTCCTGCAGTTGCAGTGCAAGGAAGGTGCGTAATGCAGTACTCCAACGTTGCTGGAAAGCAGAAGTCCAATGACGTGTACCGGTATCCGGCGGAATTGACCTCCGGTAAGGTACGTCGCCTGAAATTCGAAACTGTGACTACCGACGCTGACACCGATATCACCATCGGGTTTTTGCCGTCCGGCACGACCAGTATTCTCGGTATTTCCCGTATGCTGGCGTCTATCGCCACCACTGCCTCCATTGTCATTCCCGCGCATAAGTCCATGGGCGGGGAAGACGTTGCTGAAAAGACCATTCGTGCCGCAGCCGCGGCTAACACTGTGGGCGGTGTGCCCATGACGGATGCACTCACTGGCGTAGACATTGACTCTCAGACTCAGGTCCCGGTTATTCTGAAGTTCTCGGCCTCCGCTGCGAAGGGCACCAAGCTCGACGGCGAGCTGTACTTCACCTACGAATAAGGAGCAAAACCATGGCGTCCTCTATCGAAATTTGTAACGATGCATTGACCATGTTGAGTCAGGAACCTGTTATGGCTCTTGATGACACTACTAAGGCTTCTCGCCTGTGCAAGCAGCGTTATGAACCGGTACGGGACGCCTTGCTTCGCTCTTATCCGTGGTCCTTTGCCATGAAGCGGGAGATTCTTGCACGAGATCTCGAATCTCCCGTTTTTGGATATGCTAACGCGTATTCTCTTCCTGTGGACTGCGTACGTGTAGTTAGTATTAATGACAGGACACAAGAATGGCAAGTCGAAGGCCGTAAGGTCTTGACCAACGCAGACAAGGCGCAACTTCGATACATACGCAAGGTTGAAGATCCTAACGAAATGGATGCGATGTTCAGAGAGTGTTTGACACTCAAGTTGGCCGCTGATATGTGCATTTCGTTGACCAGCAATATTGATCTCAAGTCGATGTATGAACAGCTTCTTGAGCGCAAGATCAATCTGGCTTATAATGCATCGGCCATTGAGAGTACTCCTCCTGAGGTCATCGAAGGTAACTGGATTCTGTCGAGGTATTAAACATGCAGGACGCAATTCCGATTCAAGTATCATTTGCTTCCGGCGAACTTAGCCCGCGAATGCATAATCGCATCGACGTGGATGCTTATTTCGCTGGTGCTGCTGAGATGCGTAACCTGATTGCACTCCCGCATGGACCAATGACTCGTAGAATGGGGTCGCGATTCGTCATCAATTGTAAGAGTGAGAAAGTTAAGCTCATTCCATTTAAATTTAGTACCAATCAATCGTTCATTCTTGAATTTGGACGAACTGGTACTACTAGTTATGGTGGATACATGCGTGTTCATTATAACGGAGGAACTGTCGTAAATGATGATGGATCTATTTATGAACTGCCTACCTACTTTCTTGATGACGCATGGTATGATCAAGTAACCTGGGCACAGTCTGGTGACGTGTTATGGTTGTGTTATTACAACTATTCACCTCAACGTCTTATTCGTAAGGCAAATAATAACTGGGAATTAGATACTCCCATTGCTCATACGCCAGACAATGACCCAGTTCCACCGCAGTGGCAGAATTTTAATTGGCCAAGAGTTGTTGCATATCATGAACAGCGCTTGGTCATGGGAAGCACTCCTGCACAACCATTGACATTGTGGTTTTCTGAGATCGGGGATACTACCCGATTCTATCGTAATCGGGCTTCCTCTGATCCAGTTCTTGATACTGACCCGATGAACTATACCATGGCCACTGATATGGCAGATGGTATTAAATGGTTGCACTCTACTGACGTACTTTTGTGTGGAACTGGTAGTGCAGAATACCGTATTGCGCCATCATCCTTGGGTGAAGCTCTTACGCCAAGTAATATCAAGATTACAAAGCAGACCAATTATGGTTCTATGGCTGCACAAGCTGTCCAATTGGGCTCATCTGTATTGTTCATTCAAAACAGTCGAGATCGTGTACGTTCTCTTGATTACTCGGTTCTTGATAACCAGTTTGCAGCCACAGATTTGACTATCTTTGCAGACCACATTCTTAAAGGTAAAGTCAAAGATGTGGCATATATGAGTGCACCAGACACGTACTTGTGGTGTATTACTGATACTAATCAGTTGATTGGCATGACATATGAAAAGCAACAGAAAGTACTTGCTTGGCATGCCCATTCATTCGAAGCTCAGACCCAATCTGGATATGAGAATGTCGAACTGAAGAGTATTAGTTGTATCCCTGGTCCTAATGGCGACCAACTATGGCTTGTTATTAAAAGAGGAAATCGTACATCTACGATTGAGTATATTGACAAGATTGTCAATGAGTCACCAAATTTGAGTGTTGAGTCTTTTGCTGATGGTCAGGCAGTATATCAAGGTACTGCTACTTCAACCATTACTGGTCTCAATCATTTAGAAGGACTTAAAGTTGCTCCTCTTATTAATGGATGGGTCCATCCTGAAGTGTATGTACAAAATGGCGCAATTACGCTTAATCAAGCAGTAACTAACTGTGTCATTGGTGTTCCATATACTTCACGGTTTAAGTCTATGGTTATTCAGGCATCTGACCAGGTATCTACAGGAGCATCGAGAAAGATTGTTAGTGCTACATTCTCTTTGCTGAATTCTCTGGGATTGAGATTCGGCATTGAGGGCCAAAGCATGCAAGAGAAGTTTTTTGGCCCGACCAAAATTATGAATAAGGCACAGCAGTTGTTTACAGGAGACTTTACTGAGTCTGTAGCGTCTTCTAACAATGAAACGCAACAGCTCGTAATTGAACACAAGACACCCTATCCTCTCATGGTTAGGGCTATTGTGTACCATATCAATCCGAGGCGGGTTAACTAATGAAGCCGATTTTCCGGGAAGTAAATCTGGCACATCACATTGGTAGAGCGATTCATTTGATTGATGCGCACTGCCAAGAGGTAGTTGGACAGGGTAAAAAGTATAATCCAGACATTGATTATCTCTGCATGGGGTCAAATACTGGGTTACTGCATACGTTTGATATTGAGGACAATGACAAGGTAGTAGGATATGCGATTTTTATGATCGCAAAAGATTTTATTACCAGTGAACGGTCGGCGTCTAATGTGGCCATTTATGTGTCGCCTGAATATAGAGGGCGTACAGCAGTCAGGTTTATGCAGTACACTGAAATGATGCTTTTATCCAAGGGTATTAAGCAAATAAATTTTCATGTACCTCCGAGTTCTATGGCAGAAAAGTGCCTCGCTCATTTAGGGTACAATCTTCGTGAGAAGGTTTACTACAAAGAGTTCTAAAGCTCATTGGGAGTAGAATATGGCAATGTCCACCCTCGCTATGGCTGCAGTCGTAGGTTCCACACTTGTTGGAACTATTGGTTCTTTGCAGCAAGCTGAAGCACAATCTGCTGCGTATAAAGCCCAACAGGCGCAATCTCAGTATCAAGCAGAACTTTACGAGCTGAATTCGCGGAAAGAAGCTGCTAATATGGGTGTAGAAGCCACCAGACTGCAAGCTAAGCAGATTGCGGCGGCATCTGCTAGTGGCTATGAACTTGATAGCGGTTCTTTTATGGACCTGGTTAATGAATCCGCGGAGAATGCCAAACTTGATCGTGAGGATGTTCTTCGTACAGGGCGTTTACAAGCTGAAGCCAAACGAGTTGAAGCAGATTCATATGGTAAAGCAGCAAAGGATTCTAAAACCAGTGGATGGGTTAACGCTGCAGGTTCCTTGTTCAAGGGCGCAACCAGTGGTTATCTGGTTGGTAATAAAGCAGG
>OMGS01000269.1_pt1 | contig 38082 bp, 53 predicted proteins | sample 1646081 | NCBI WGS metagenome assembly OMGS01 (sample SAMN05578591, study PRJEB25193) | human gut metagenome | biome: Human Microbiome; feature: human-associated habitat; material: feces | host: Homo sapiens | place: USA:Birmingham | reverse complement strand
GAAATTGGGCGCTGGGAACCGGTGGGGCGGCGGGCGCGTGGGGCCGGGATGAGATTCGGAATATCATTGGTAGCGTAAACTATAGTATTATGACATTTGGGTCGAGTGGAACTGGATCGTTTACTGTTACTGACATTGGTTCCTACACCACCGCATCAGGGGGGGCGAATACCAGATATTCAAGTATAAACTTCAATCCTGCCCGCGTCGTCCCCACCGGCCCGCAGAACGTACCGCCTCACATCTGGCAGCCCATCATCCTATATTTGGGCCGCCCTGCCTAAGTAGAGGATCACGGGGGCATTAACACTGGACGGCATGACGGTGGATGATGCGCCGTAAATCGAATTCGCCCACGACGCATTAAATTGTGGCGACGGATTTTCAGCTTGGTTGATTTGGTCAGTTACGATATTGCCGCCACGTCCTGTCTGGTATTTGAACGCGCCGTAAGACAGTGAAGTTGACCAATATACGCCAGCATTTTGAACGTGCACGCCGAAACCACCTTCTATGTTGGGCAGCCCCGGCGCATTGTAACCGCCCGCCGTCCCATCGGTTCCAAGCACCCAAGCTCGGAAACGCGCACGGCTCTTTGAAAACTCCATAGGGTTAAAAGGTTTTTCCCCCTGCCTCCGGCCTTTCCGAGCTTGGGCGCTGGGCGGGGATGGGACGGCGGGGGCTTGGGAAGCACATCAGACCGAAGCCCTTTGTGCGCGGGTTGGTTATTTCAATAATTATGACGGCGTATATATGCGTACTGTTAGCGCGCCGTTTATTGCCAACCTTTGGAATGGCAATAATCAGAGCTGGAGCACTGTTGAACAGCCGCAGAACCCTTCGCCTGTGTCATCAAAGGTTGATCCGCTTGGTTCTGGCATAACTGTTCCACCCCACACCTGGCAGCCCGTGATCATTTACCTCGGCGGCCCAAGTAGAAGATGACCGGCATATCAATGCTGGGCGGCATGACCGTGTCTGATGCGCCGTAAAGGCCATTTGCACCAGAGGCTAAAAATTTCAGTTTCCAAGCTGCATATGAGCCTGATGTATAACCTGGGACGGGGCCTGATCGTTGCGTTCCTTTTGTAAACACACCTGAGAGCTCCTTGGCTGTAAAAACAGCGTTGCATCCCTCTTGGGATGCATACTCACCAGTGAGCTCCGGCAACCCCGGCGCGTTGTAAGTCCCCGCACTCTCACTGACTCCGAGCACCCAATTTCGGAAAGGCCGGAGGCTGAGGCGAAAGGGATTAAAAACTATGTGATTGTCAAAGAGCGCTGCGCCTTTCCGAGCTTGGGTGCTCGGACAGGAGCGCGAGGCCGGAAGCTGGCAAGAAGACGCGTTACAGGGGCATGTACACGGATACGGTGGTGCGTCAGAACGCCAGAATTATGTAAACGTGCCCACCATGCTGTCAGTGGTGCCGATAGATAACAACAGCACTGTCAGCATGACCAACGCCCAGAAACAGGCATATGTATCTGACGGCGCACACGGTACGCCGCGCATTGCAAGCGACACCCGCCCAGAAAACACCATAGTCCCCGTGATCCTTTACCTCGGGCAGCCCAAGTAGATGATCACGGGTTGCCAGACGTGTTGAGGGACGTTTTGCGGGCCGGTGGGGACCACATCGGAAGCGTTAAATTTGTAAAGCGTGTTACCACTCCCCAATGTGCCAGTACCGTTGGGTCGGCTTGTTCTGGCGTCTCCTGCCGAAAAAACTCCGCTGGCGGTGTTTTCGGAGCTCCAAGGAGCGAGACTGCCGACGATGTTCCTGATCTCATCCCGGCCCCACGCGCCCGCCGCCCCACCGGTTCCCAGCGCCCAATTTCGGAAAAACTGACCGCCATGAAGAGGACTGAATACTGCCGAGGGGTTAGCGCTGTTTGGCCGGAACTGGCCGAGGTGGGCCGCCTGATATTCGGCGTCGGCGTCCCAGGGCATGACAAGGCCAGCAAAACCTCCGGCTTCGAATTTTTCGCCAAACTCAGGGTGAGCGTCGAAGTCTATGAGGTCACCATTAACCCACATATGCCGATCTGGCAGTGTGGTAGAGGTATGCCAGACAGGACGCCCGATGGACAGCTTGCGCAAAAAATCCAGTTCCGTGACCGTGGCGTCCGCCTTTTGAATGACGGACAGCACGCCGTTTTTGTCCACGGTGAGCGAGGTACCGTCAGGTTTAATGATACCCGCACGGGCTGCTGTGGCTACAAGTACGGACAACAGGCCCGCCGCTGTGACGTCGAGGCCGGAGCCCACCTGTACAAGGCCGGGAGCCTTGGTGGTGGCAATGGGAGCCTTGACGCCGATAATCTTGACGATGGCCTGCCAGAGCTGCGATGTATCAGGTTTGTCCAGCTCCAGGCCCGCCTCCGTCACAACCTTGACCAGCTCTTCCTGAACGCTGTTCAACCAGTCCGCCGTTACGGTGGTGGCGGCTACGGGGATTGTGGGATCACCCTCGGTAAATTTATTGTCCGGGGTAGCGGTGCTGCTGTCGATCCTATGCACGGGGATTATCCTCCAGATAACTGATGAGCCCGATAGTATGCGCGGGCTTACGCCAATTGATGATGCACTCCAGTATGGGATCGCCCCAAGTGCGCAGGGCTTCGCCAGCGACGCTTTGCCCGGACCGGAAGGTACGTGATACGTCGCCCGAGGCCTCAACCAGAAAGGCAAAAACCCATCCGCCGTTGGTCAAAACGTCTCCCGCGCGGGAGCGCCCGGCCTTGAATTCGCGGAACTCCTGAATCTCCACGGCATAGCCAGCCAAAGATGCGTAGCGTTTGAGCCACGCGCGGGATATGCCGCCACGCTCCAAGAAAGCCACTGCCAACAGGGCAATACGTTCCTGTAGGAGCTGCCCGCCTGCTGCGCAGGGGCCGGGCAGGCCGTAGACGCGTTCCCAATCCGGCAGCCATTGCTGCCAGAGCCACGGGCGTAACGCGCCCAGCACCGCCGCGCCGTCCGTTTGCACCCGGTCCAGCTCCCGGCCTTCCATGGCCAGCGAAAGGTTCTGGCGCGGCGCGTTGGCGTCGTAAGATACGGGCGGCAGCAGGGCCGCCAGCAGATCACGGTGCGGCATCTAGAGGGCCTCCAGGGTCAGTTCACCAGGGCGGCACCATTGCAGGGCTGTCGGGGACGGATTGGCGGTGGGATCGCGGATGGCCACGTCCACCACGCCCTCCAGGCCGGAGACAGCAGCAATGCAACGGGCCAGGATCAGCGGATCGCCGGGCCGGAGCGCGGAGAATTGAGCCAGCAAAGCGTCCGCCACCGGGCCGCGCAGGCTTTGCAGCGTAGCCGTGCCGCTGACGCGCAACGCAAGGGTCATATCCACAGACAGCAACACGGGCGCATAAACTGTCGCATGTGCGCCCAAGGGACGCTCCGTGTCTATGTGGGCTTGGCAGGCCTGCACCACGTCCGCGCCGGGGATGCCGTCCGCGCCGGTTATCACCACGTCAACCGTGCCCGGCCCCTGCCGCAGGGGATAGACTTGCGCGTCGGTCACACCGGGCACCTCCCGTGCCCAGCGGCGATAGTCGGCCTTCGTGCCGCCGGATGGCGGATTACGCATGTAATCCAGCAGACGGGATAGCAGGTCCGCGTCCGTTTCCGGATTGGTGCCGCCCTCCAAGGTCAGCAATGCACGTGATTGCACTCCGGGCGGCGCGGCAATCAGCGTCACGGGAGCGGCGTCACGGCTCGGCAATGCCCCGGCCTGTATGGCTTCACAGGCAGCTACAGCCGTGGCGGCGTTGTCATCTCCGGTGAGAGTCGCGGCCTCCGTGCTGCGGAACGCCACCTCATCGGCGTCTTTGACCTGTACGCCAGCCGGGACCACGGCCCCGGCTCGGCCCGTAAAGATCAACGTGCCCGTAGCGCGGGAGGCTGGCTTGTGGGTAATGCCACGCAAGGCGCAGTGTTGCTCAAGATATTCGGGGTCCGCTGTATCGGGTATGAGCTGGCGGGCCTGCCACGCCTGATAGGCATAGAGCCCTTCGGAGGCCGAGGCCGTGGCGCTGGCGCGGATGTAAAGGTCACTGTCCGTTTCCGTATGGGCCGTAGCGTCCAGATTGCGCGCGTCGCGTAGCTGCCGCTGCCGGATTTCATCAAAGCTGGGGATGTTATAGGGCACGGTTAGCCTCCCACAACCACAAAATGCTCAAATGTGTAGGCCGCGCCGCTGGCGTCTTCCACCGCCACATGCAGGAGGCAGCGGCCATTATGCGGCTGGTCCACCGACACTTCGATGGATCGCGCCCGCCCATCGTCCAGCAAGGTTTGCAAAGCCTGCTCCGCATACTGGCGGGCCAACACCCCCACGCGCGCCACGTCTTTTTCGCGCGCCAGCTCGTGCAAGCGGCTGCCCAAAGAGGGATCAGCCCACCAGGAGCCGCGAGGCGTTTGCAGCCGCAGATAAACAGCATTGCCAAGATGCCCGATGCGCTGGCCGGTGTAGTCGCCGGAGAGGGGATCAAGCTGTGCGTCCATGGCTCCACAATAGTGGAGTCATGGACGCAAAAAAGGCTGGTGGAGTTCAGCACTTCCTGAGGGACGCTACTGCGGCTCGCCGGTGGTGCCGCCGCTGTCGCCGGGATGGGTATGGTGCATCTGGCTCTTGCCTCCGGCAATCTGGTCGCCGCTGGAGGTGTGGGAGCCCACTTGGGTAATGTCGCCCTGGAGCCGGACGCTGGCCGTCATCTCCACACTGTCGCCTTTTTCGCCGGTGGCGGTCATGTTGCCCGTGACCGTGGTCAGGGGCGTGTCCAGGACAATACCTTGCCCGGCCTCAATGATGGCGCTGTTCTTGGCCTTGATGCGCAGATCGTCACAGTCGATGTCCACCACGCGTCCGGCCTTGATATGGACGTAGGCTCCTTCCTGGCTGTACATGCGGGCCTCGCCCGGCCCCACCTTGAGGCGATAGGCCCCGTGCTCCGTGGCAATGACCACGCTGGCGCTGCTGCGCCCGGCCAGAGGCAGCACAATGAGCTGGCTGTCCGCCGGGATGCCCGACGAAAAACCGAACTGCTGCAAGACTTCCACGGCCTGGGCCTGTTCCCCGGCCAAGGCTTCGCCCTGGGCCAGTTGCAGACCCGGCCCCCCGTCGAGCGCGGAAAGCCGGGCGCGGTACGGCAGGCGCAGGGCGCGCAGCGCGCGGCGGATACGCTCGTCAATCATAGCGGCAATATCCATCAGTCCTCCAGATCAAAGTCCATTTCATCACCGTCGCTTTTCTTCTTACGTTTTTTAGCCTTTTTGGCCGTATCCGGCAGCCAGACGGCCCACGGCTTGAGCGTCAGCATTGTTGTGCGTCCCTCTCTCCCGCCGAGCAACGTGCGCCGGGCCAGCAGCAGGGATATGTCGCAGAGTTTTTCCACACGCAGACGAATGTGCATGCCCGGCTCCCAGAGCGAGCCTGAGTCCGTGCGGTGCCCATGTACCACAGCCGTGAAGGTCAGGCTGTCAAAGACGCCGTCCGTGATGATCTTGCGGGCGCGGGTGCGGGCCATGGCCACGCTGTCCACATGTCCTTCGTCGCGGATCAGGGGGCGGTAAAACCATGCCCCACCGTCCTTGACCGTGGCGCGTAGGGCGTTCTGCGCCTCGTCATCCTCTCCGCCTGTGGACTGGCCCAGCACCGTAACCTCGCTGTGACGGCGATTGCAGGATTCCTCCATATCGAGAGCGATGACATTATTTTTAGTGCCAGCGCTGCTGTCGATGGAGCAAATCAGTTCCGCGTCCACGACGCGGGAGTAGTCCGGCGCGGCCACTCTGAGGGTGCCGTCCGGGGCGAACCAGGGCCAGAGGCCGCTGGCCTCGGCCGCGCGTTGCAAGGCTTCCCAGGCGGTCATCCCCGGTTCGATGCTGACTTTTTTGAATGCCGCGCCACCGGGCTGTACGTCGATTTTGTCCACGCCCAAGGGGCGGACCATAGTGGCGCAGACTTCGTCCAATGCCACCTCGCGCTGGGTAAATACCGGGGCCGAGCAGTCCAGGAGGATGCCCGCGCCGTCGCGTCCGGACAAGGACAGCTCCAGGCCGTCGCGGGCAATGCGGCGGCGCAGGGAATCCACCCGGCCCGTGAGCGCGAGGCTGTCCCCCACGCGTACCTCAACCTTGGCCCAGGGACGCACGTAGCCGGGCAGTTGCGCGGCGGGGATGCCCAGGCTGACGCTCCATGCGTCCGCCGGGGTGAACAAGTCGCTGTCAAGAGACAAGCGCGTCCAGTCCCGGTGCAGATGGCCTTCGATGGCCACGCTGACGCGGTCACTCTCAACGGGCATAGACAAGCACCTCCTGGCCCTGGGCTATAAAGTTGGGATTGCGTACCTGGGGATTGATGCGGGCCAGCTCCCCGGCGCGCGTGTAGTCGCCATAGAGGCGATGCGCCAGCAAATGGAAGTTGCAGGGCTGATCCACTGTACGCATGACCAGCGGCGGGCGGGCATTGAGCGCGGCCTCTCCCAGCTGTTGCACGGCCTGGGCGGCGTCGCGCAGGCACTCGGATATCGGGTGGACCACAGCCTGCGGCAGGCTGGCGCGCACGGCATGCAGGCAATCTTGCAGACGGTCGCGCGCATTGCCCGTGAGGCTTTCCACCTCCGCCGGGGTCAGGGTGGGCGCGGCCAGCTCGGCCACAAGCGTGTCGCGCGCGGCCTGGGCGTAGACCTGGGTTTGCGTCAGCATGGCGTGAGTCGTGGCCTGCCCGATGGGCGTCTGCGCGCTGCCGGGCTCAGGGATCGGGGCTGTCGCGGATGCCGTGGGCGGCTGGCGGATGGCCAGCACAGCCTCCGCCCGGCCCACGCTGCCGCTGACCGGGCCGCTGATCCACGCCGGGCCGTAACTGTTGGCCCCGCTGGGGTATGTGCCGACATTCTCGCCGCTGCTTACGTCCAGGCGCGGCAGCAGACCCGACAATCCGCTCAGGGATGCAAAGCCGGACACCCCGCCCACAGTGGACGCCGCCGACTGGATACAGGCGGACAAATCCGCCACAAAGGCGCTGGGAAAATCCAGATAGGACATGGCGGTGCGCGCCACGCTGCGGGCGCTGTCATAGACCATGAGCAGGCCGTCCAGCTCCGCCAGAACGCGGTTTTGGAGGCTGGCCGCCTGCCCGGCCACCTCGCCCAGAGCTGTTTGCAGGCTGGCGGCGCTGTCGCCCAGCGCCTGGGCAAGGCCGCCCAGCAAGGCGTCAGAGGCGCGCTCGGCCAGAGAGCGCGTGCTCTGGTCAGCGAAAAAGGGATTGTCCGGCGAGGCTTCCACGGCCTCAAAGCTGACTGTGGCGTAATCCGGGCGATCAGCCTCGTGGCCCACGTCCCAAGTGCGGATGGCCACTTCCACGCTGCCGAACACCGGGTGGATCAGCTCGCCTTTGCCCTCTTCCTCAAAGGCCTTGACCAGGGCACGCAGGCCCGAAAGGTAGTTGACGCCCCAGAACACCGCTTTAAGGGGGATGACGCGCGCCTTGCGGCCCAAGTCTTCCACCTCCGCGCCGGAGCGGTAGGGGTATTCGTGAATGGCCAGGGATTTCTCACCCTTGTCGCTGACGGATTCGACCTGGAAGGGAACGCCACGGAACGAGGCATCAAGAAGGGATAACCAGGACATGCGGCCTCCTAACGTCGGGTGGCTTGGCGGAGCTGTACCTGCTCCACCTTGCGGGCAATGACTTCGCCGTCCATTTCAAGCTGGATATTGAGCGTTGCTGCAAGAGGCTGGTTTTGCATGATCTGCGCGGCCTGGAGTACCGTCCGGGTAATATCGGGCTGACTCTGAGCGCCATTTTCAGGCTGCGGGGCCGGGGCCGCCTCATCATCGTCGCCGAAAAACCAGCCGCCCAGCTTCTTGCCCACCCAGGAGCCGCCGAAATATCCGGCAATGCCGCCTCCCAGGCCGCCGATGGCCCCGCCGATAGCCGTGCCGATGGGGCCGAGAAAAGAGCCCAGAGCAGCGCCGCCGATGGCTCCGGCCTTGGCGAGGGCCAGCGATCCGGCAAGGCCCCCGGCGGTTTCCGTGTGGGCCTCATTCTTCTGGGCGCGGGTCAGGGAGTCGTCCAGTTCCGTGCTTACGGCGTCAATGGCTGATCCGGCCACAGCCAGCACGCTGCCCGCTTTGGCCGCACCTTTAAGCAATGCCGCCCCCTTGCCGCCCGCTGCCGCAGCCGAGCCTCCGGCAGCGCCCACGCCCTCGGCTGCGGCCTCTACTGCTGTACCTGCTGGGGGCGTGGGGATAGCTTTGCCGCCGCGTAGCCAACTCCACAGCGAAGAGACACCGGACCCCGCCATATAGGCGCTTCCAACAGCGCCAGCACCCATAGCCGAGGAGGCCAGGACGGGGTTGTCCCGTGCTGTGTCGGCTCCCCACCCCAGCAAAGAGTCCAACGGCTTTTTTATCCAATTAAAAAAACCGCTGGTGGCGATATCTTTTTCATTGGCGAGGCGTTCCTGCTGATAGGCCGTGGTACTGGTCATAACCCGGTAGGACGTATCCGTGGCCCCTTGGGCGTTGGCAAGCTGTCCACGCACGTCCTTGATGGTTTCGCGTCCGTTCATGACGCCGACAAGCCCCAGCAATGCCTCACGATCCTGAATAATTTTGCCGATGGCACCGCCTTGCAGAATTTCCGCAGCCTGCTCCATAAGCTGACGGCGTTCATTTTTGTCTGAGGTGGCGGCAAGCTTTTTTTGCAAGGCGCGGAAATTTTTATTTTTGCCAACTACTTTTTTTTCGATAAGCTCAATAAAGGCTGTTACCGGGTCCACGCCCTCCATGCGGGCCTTGGCCAGCGCCGGGGCGAGTGTGACTCCCGCTTTTTTAAAATTATTGGCTGCATCAGTGCTGGTAATCTTGCCAAGCAAATTAAAATAGGCATTTCCGGCTTGATCATTGGACCCCGTCACTTGGGCTACGGCCTGCAAATTGGCAAGATGAGCCTCAAAACCGCTCATGCCCTTCATGCCTTTGCCTGCGCTGATAATCTGCGGCAGCCAACGGGCCATGTCCTTCAGCTCAAACTGCCCGGCCTCGCCCGCTTTGATGGCCTTATCAATGGCAAATTGGGCTTCATCCGCAGTAAACTGCCTTTGGCTGATGCCCTTCACCACAATCTGCGACAGCTCTTCACCAGATGCGCCTGAGGCGGTACTGGCTTTCATCAGGACAGGCAGGAGCTTATCCTTGGCGGTGCTTTCATCCATCGCGCCGCTGGCCAGCAGGGTGTTAAGCGTGGCGGCTCCTTCTTCGCGTGTGCCGCCGCCGTCTCGCACGGCCTTGACAATGGACGCGTCCAGATCCTTCATACCCGCCATGCGTCCAGCGGCGTCGCGGTCCGCATAGGCCACGTTGGCCATGCTGGCCACAAGCTTTTCGTATTGTACGGACTTGTCCGTGCTGCGTTTGACAGCATAGCCAGCGGCCCCCATGGCGGCCACGCCCTGCATGCCGCCATTCAGGCCGTTTTTAAGCTTGCCCAGATGCCCCACGGCGTCCCGCAGGCCCCTGCCCACCCCACGCATGGCGTGGGCAAGGCCCGTCGCGCCCCGTTCCGCGCCCCGCAAGCCGGATTGCGCCTCCCGCGCGCCACGGGCCACGGCGTCCATGCCACGGGCGGCCTCAGTGGCGTCACGGGCCACGCGTTTGACGGAGTCCGCCCGCCCCACGGCATCCACGGCGTCGCCCGCTTTTTTGGCGTTTTTACCCAAGGCGTCCAGCGCCGTACCGGCGGGCTTGCTCAGATTGTCTTTGAGCTTGAGTTCGGCTTGTACTTGCAGATCGCTCATGGGCGTTTCCATTTTCGCCAGTTCTGGCGCAGGCTTTGCACGCGGGGCGTGCCCCTACGTTGGGCTTGGGGGTACAGGATTTCCACAAAGGCTTCGGCCTCATCCACGGACATGGCGCGGATTTCCGCCAGCGCGAAGCCCTGCCGCACCAGCGCGGCCTCCACTACGCGGAGGGGGCGGGCTGTACGCTGACGGCGGCGAGCTTTTTTAACAGGGATTCCTCGACGGCGGAGAGGACGCCATACTCAGTGCTGGCAAGCCTACCCAACAGTTCCGGGGTAATGGCCGGGGCATCCAGATCGCCCAGACGGACAAGGCAGGATGCCCATTTGTAGCGACTGATGCGAGCCAGACTGGGCGCGTCCCCGGCGTCGGCCTGGGCACTTTCCAAAGCGCATTCCACGTCTTCCATAGTAGGCAGGCGCATTTCAAAGTCCTTGTGCCAGACGCCGCCCACCTCAATTCCATATAAAAAAGAGCCTTTTTCGGTCAGCATGGCTTATTCCTCCACCCGGTCAACGGCGAAAAGTTTGATATCCCGCTTGGCCTCGCCCTCGGACTCATAGGCCGGGGAGACCTCCTGCACCACGCAACCGGTGTAGGCCGTGCGTTTGCCGTTGCCGGAAATGGGATAGATGACCATTTTCACGTCAAAGGCGTTGAACCAGTCCAGTTCCTCGCCGTCCACGGGAATGGGCACGGAGGCCGAGATTTCAAAAGTGGCCACGCCCGTGGAATAGCCCGCGATACGGCGTTTGCGGTTCATAGTCTTCACGGGCTGGCGGCCCGTGTTCTCGGTGACGGAAAAACTGCTGCACTCCACCTCGCGCCCGTCCACCTCCAGAACAACAGCGCCCACGTATTCCTTGATTGCCATAACGTCTCCTTTCGCGGGCATGGAATGAAGAAGGCCCGCACCGCCACAGTAGTGGCGGCACGGGCCTCAAGAAAGGCTGGCGGAGTTCAGCGGTTGGCTAAAAGGATTCTTTGGCTTCGGAAGCCTTCTTTTGCATATCCTGAAGCGCCGCGAATGGTGCGAGGAATTGGATACCCAAAAGGTTTCCCGCGCGCCGGACTTCCACACTGCGGAGATCACGGGGAGCCTTCATGGCGAAGTCCGCAAAGCTGGCGATGCTCTTATCCTTCGCAATGGGCTGAGATTTAGCGGCTTCATAGAATGCGTAGATCAGCTCCGGGGCATTTTGTGATTCGTTCTCGAAATTGACGACGGCTGTGGGTATGGCCTTGCTACCCTGCTGTCTGGCGATATGAATAACGTCAAGCTGCTTGGAACCAGTACTCATATTCAGGAGGGCATAGTCATTGGCAGCCACCGTTTGAATGGCGGCCATGAGCGATTGCGCATCAAGGCTTTTCGCCAACATAACGGAAGTAAGTTTACCGTCCTCAATCATAAAAACCTGTTCCCATTTTTGTTTGCCAAATGTCACAAGTTTTTTTACGCACAGATCACCGATAAGGTTTTCATGCTTACAGTCCACAGCTTGTGACTTTTTTTGTACTTCAGCCTTGGGCATACCGTAATAATAGTCCTTGAAGAGCGGAATGTTGTCTTCAGCTAACGCCGGAACAGCAAGCAGCAAAAGCAGGAAACAGGCGAGCAGTTGTTTCATGGGGGCGGCTCCTTCTATGTGTTTGCCGTTAGGATACGAAAAGCCCCTTGCCGGGGCAAGGGGCTTGCGGGTCAGGCGGCGGCTTTTTCCTGGGATTCCAGAAGTTGCACCGCATCGGTTATGTTCTGGTAGATATCCTCAAAGGTGAAGTACAGGCCGTTGGCATCTTGGCTGTTCATATCCACGCCCGCCCCGGCGGGCAGAGAGCAAAGCAGGCGCTGCTGCCAGCGGATGCGCGCGGCCGCCGCCGTGAGCAGATCGCAGGGATTGGCGTCAGGCATGGGCCACCTCCAGCAAATTGCCCTGCACCGGCTTGGCCGGGGCGGACAGGGCCGTACGCAGACGGCGCAACCGCAGCCGCAGAGTTTCGCGGTTGCAGTCACAGAGCTTGGCGGCTTCATTGAGGGAAAGGCCTCGGCGCATATAGCTCAAGGCCCGCTCGGTGACGGCAAGGCCGTCCTGGCGGCGCTGGATACGGATGCCTTCTTCCAAGGCGGCAGTGCGGATGTTCTCACGCACGGCATTTTCCAGTGCATTAAACGCCTGAATGTAACGAATGCGCCATTGTAAGGCGGCCTGCCCGGTGAAGCCCATAACCAGCAGACAAAAGCCGTCGCGGGTCAGTTGATAGGCAATAAGTTTTCGGCCTGTGGAATCAGTGTATTCACTGGGCCGAAAATTCGGCCCAGTGAATGATTCCGGCGTGTTGATGATGATTTTACGAATTTCTTCCAGCACATGCTTATGCTTTTTCTGAAAGTGCCGGGCCACGTCCAAGGAGGATACCACAGGCGTTTCATCATTGATGAAATCAACTCGGATCAGGCTGTTATCTTTGACAAAAGGCGTATCTTGAGATATTATTTCCATAGCCATAAATCCCTCCATATCAGGGGTTTAGGTTAGGCTTCAAGTGGTGTTCCAGCACTACTTGGAGCCGTTTTCTTTTTCCTGTTCTCTTTTCAGCCTTGAAATTGCTTCCATAAAAATTTCGCGTAAGGTTTTCCCAGCCATCGCCGCGATAACTTTTGCCTGCCTGTGCTCATCCTCCGTAAGATTGATTGTGAGAGTTTTCCTTTTTTCCACGCAACCTCCTTGCTTCACGTCTAGACTGATTAGCTGTTATCAGTCAAGCGAAATTTTCGCGACGGTTGGCACTGATTTGGGAATGAGTTATAGACAAAAAAATAGCTAGAAAGCCAAAATCTTCGGAGGTCCGCATGCCCGAATCACGTGCAAGTGAGGCAGACAAAAAAGAAGAAAACCTTAAATGTGGGCTTATTATGCCAATTTCTGGCAGCCAAAATACAGGTTATACAGAGGTACACTGGAAAAATGTCAAAAATATTTTAGAGAGAGCCGCTACACAGGCTGGTTTTGCCCCAAGATTAGTATCTGATTCTGATCCTACGGCTATTATACAAAAAAGCATTATCAATAACGTGTATTATGATAATATTGTTGTGTGTGATGTAAGTAGCAAAAATCCAAATGTAATGTTTGAATTGGGAATGCGGCTTGCCTTTGATAAACCCGTTGTGATTGTCAAAGATTCTGATACAAATTATACTTTTGATATTGGTATGATACAGCATATTACTTATCCAAAATCGCTAGCATTTCATGAAATTGAAAAATTTATTGCTGAACTTGCAGTAAAAATAAAAAATACTTACGATGGATACCAGTCATCAGCTGAAAAACATAGCTTTTTGCGTCATTTTGGAGAGGTGGAACCACAAAAGCTGAACTCAAAAAATGTTGACATTAAAGATTTCTTAAATACAATGAATAGTAATATTGAGAATATTTCTAATGATATTATGAGATTAAGAAGACAAGTTAATATGATGGAAAAAAACCATATAATAAATAATGTTATAAGTAATAAGGAAGATTTTGAAAGGCATTATTTAAAACAGCAAATGAATAGAAGAATGCTACAGCCCAAGAATATAAATAATGACACTGATGAAGTACCCTTCTAGAAAAAATTTTGTTTTTCATTCCTTCAATTTCCGCCACGTCCAGGGCGGCACGGGGCTTTTATCCCGCCACAGACCGCGCCCGGCGGCCTTGGCCTCGCGCTGGTGCAGCCGCCAGAGATCGCAGACGGCCAGCTTGCAGTAGCGGTCATCCACCCAGGCGAGGCCGGAGCTGACCAGGGCGTCTTGCAGCACCAGCATGTCGCCCAGCAGGACGATGCCGCCCACTACCCGCTTGTAACTCTTGGCCTTCTGCGCCGGGATGACCTGTACCGTCTTGCCCAGCAGCACGCGGGCGGTCAGATCACGGGCCTTGTCGCCATAGGGCTGGTCCAGCTCCGGGCAATCCACTCCGTAGATGCGAACCTTGGCACTTTTGCCGCTGGCGCGGCGCACGGTGATGCTGTCGCCGTCATGGACGCCGACCACCTCGCCGCTCCAGGCCAGGGCGATGGCGGGGGTAAATAGAAAAATAACTATGAAAATAAATGAACGCATGGTTATGTTATATGCCGTGCGGCGGGCAAAGAAAAGCCCCGCTAGGCGGGGCTTAGCGCTCATGGCGTGGGCTTTTCCGACGGCGCGCACCGCATGGGGAGCGGGCCACTGGAGCCGATTTCCCACATTTGGGTCAGGCCTCCTTGACCGTATTCAGAACGGGCCAGATAGCTGTAGCCGTTGACGCATAAAATTCGAAGACTGGAAAAACTGTCATAGTGAATTATAGATATATTCGGGTCTGCTTTTGCTTCATTGTTCTCGCAACCTGTCAGGCATACGGACAGGAGCAACACCGTCGCAAGGCACATCAGTTTAACGAGTTTCATCTTTACCTCTCCTGATGTAGCTTAAAATGCTGTCCCGTGCGTCTTGGAACAAGCCCCAGTTGCCCGCCCACGAACTGCGAGCCTCTTCTTTCATTTCGCACAGGCAATCCAGGACTACCTGAGCAAAAATCAGCGGGGATATGGCATACAACAGCGCCAGCCCCACGCGCGGATGCCGCCTGATCCACGCCCGTCTTATCCGTAACCTATTCATTACCCGGCTCCTTTTGGGCGGCGTCTTCCGCCTGTTGGCGGGTGCGCTCCAGCCATTGCCGCACCTCTTCGCGGCTGCTGGTATCCAGAGCGGACAAACGCCAACTGCCGTCATTTCTCTGCACCAGCACAAGGCTTTTCTGCATGGCGAGCGCCGCAAGACACTCGTGTATAGTCCGCGTGCTGCTTTCGCGGGAGTGGCGGAATACCTCAAGGAGCTTGCTGAATTCAGCTTCCCGTTCTTTGTGGCGCATATTCGCGCGATAGTAGTCGCAGCCCAGCGAAACGAGCCAGCAGAAAAGCACCCCATACAGCAATCCACAAGTAAGCCATTCTTTGATACCCATGTTCCCCCTCCTTTACAGCAACAAATCAATGACGCCCGCGAAGACGTGCAGGCCGTTGACCACGTCCGTGGGGATACGGCAGTTCAGGCGGTTGGCGTCCTGTAAGTCGCGCTCGCAGATCACGCCCTCGGCATTGGCCGCCACCTCTTCCACGATTTCCAGCTCTTCGAGTTGGCGCAGCACGTCCAGCACTTCGCTGCGCACCTTGGGCGGGGTACGGGTGGAGAGCTTTTCACGGGGAAAACGCAACTCAATACGCTCGCGCACGGCCTTGGCCACATAGTCCATGGTGCGGATGGTGGTCATATCCAGCATGGACACATCGGCCACGCCCGCCGGGTTTTTGGTATAGGTGGAGATGGCGCGCACTATCTGGACCACGCCGCCCGGCCCCACTTCCAGAGGGGTGACGCCGCTTTTCAGGGCCACTTCCTGCTCGGTGCGGGACAAGCGGGCCGTGTCCGGCGGCGCGGCAATGCCGGTCAGTTCCAGGGTGTTCAGGGGCCGGGCCGGATCTTCCTCACTGGCGGCCACGGCGCAGTAGGCGGCGGCAATTTCCTCCGGCGGGCTGGCGCTGCCCGGCAGGCAGGCAAGACTGATGCGCTCGGAATTGACGCTACCCGCCAGCGTGGCGGCTGTGGCCAATGTGGAGGGCGTGGCCAGCCATGCCGTGGCCCGGCGCTGCTCCAGCGGGCCGCTGACGGCCTCCAGGTGGTCGCGCAGGGTGCGCAACTGGCTTTCCCCGGCCCAGGGCAGACAGTAGAGCGTATAATCCGCACCGAACACGGCGGCCAAGGCGTCCTCCAGCTCCGGGTCCTGTTGGCCGTTGCCCATTTTGACCACGGCGGCGGTGTAGCCCGGCACGGTGCAGGATGCGGCCAGGGAAACGGCATTGCCCAGCGTGCCCTTGTTTTTGGCCGTAATGGTCAGGGTGGGCACGGGGCTGGGGGTCGCTTCCGTCACTTCCGCCGTGGTGACGGCCGCAGTGACGGGCAAATCCTGCTCCGCTTCCAGGGCCTTGTTCAGCTCGGCCAGGGTTTCGGCGGCGGCGTCCTTGTAGGCGACGGCCACACTGATCTGCGCCGTGCCCACGGTGAGGGTCAACACGCCCGCGCCCGTGGCCTCGCCCGTAAGCGTCAGCGTACCCGTGGCCGCCAGTCCGGCGCTGTGCGGGGGCACGGGCAGCACGGACAAGTCCACATAGGGATATGCCTTGATGGCCGCGCGAGTCATCAGGTGGGCCTGGGAGCCATAACCAAAGAGCTCTCCGGCGGTGGCGTCGTCATAGACGCGCACGGGCTCCAAAGGGGCCGTGCTGTCCTCCAGGCGCTGGGCGATGACCAGCATGCTCTGGCCGTTGGTGGCCAGGGTGCGCACGGCATTGCGGGTGTTGTATTCAAAGTATTTGCCGGGCTTGCGGATGCTGGCCGGGATTTTTTCAAACGAAATATTTGTGGAAGCCATAGTTACTCCTTGGAGCCCTTTTTGCTTTTGGCGGCGGGGGCCGGGCTTTCCCACAGCAGCAGATCGCCGTCCGCCATGCGGCGGCGGTAATAGGGCACATCCGGCACTTCCTTGGGCGCGGCGTCGGTAATCATGGCGCGCACGCCCAGCATGGGCACGGCAACGCCCCGGCGGGCGATGACGGTCAGGGTGTTCATTTTTGCTCCTCATATATGTTGATGCCGACGCGGGGGAGAATATCGGTCAGCAGAGGATCATCCGCGTCCGGGTCTTGCGGGGGCTTGAGCCAGTAGTGCAGGCCGAGACGACGCAGCTCCGGCAAGGGCTCGGCGGACGGCGGCAGATAGCCGCTTTCCGGGGGCTCCCCTTCCGAAGCAATGGGCCTCTGTCCCGGCTCCCGTAAGGTGAACTGCACGCGCGAGGTCCAGTCCTGGGCCAGCACGGAAAGAGCCTGGGCTGCTATTTTAGCTGTAAACAGCGTGCGGATGCGGCCAGGGCGCAGATAGTCCACGCCGTCCAAGCCGAAATCCCGCATGCAGATGAGATTCCCCACATCCTCAAGCATCTGATAGGTGCCCACATACGGCGTGCCCGACGGGCCGCCCTTGCGGGCCGTGGCCTCGTTGCGCACGCTGCGGCTGGCCACAACCGTGGCAAACTGCACGCGGGCCTCAAAGCGGGTTTGGGCCGTGTTGCAGGGCTTGGGTTCGGTCATACTCTGAAAGGCCACCCACACGGCGGGCAGCGCGCGGATCACCGCCTGCCAGTCGCCCATGAGTTCGCCGCCATACGACCCGGCGAAGCGCAGATAATGCAGTCGGGCCGCCATGATACGGTCAAGCATGGAGCTTTCAACGGCGTCTATATGATAAAGCATGCCCGTCACCTCCACCAAAAGGGGCGACGGCCTTGCACAAAGGCCACGTCGCCGATGCCTTCGCCGTCATCCTCGCCCCCGCCGCCATCGGGCGGCGGAGGCAGGTCAGCCATCCCCTTTGCCACGGCCTTGAGCCAGTCCAGGGCCTCCTGATAGCGCCGGGTAATGGCCTCGCTTTCCTGGGCGTCACCGCCGGTCAGGTGGTAGCGGGCCATGTCGCCCACAAAGCTGGCCAGCGGTTCGGGCCAGACGGTTTCCCCGTTGGCCTCCGCCAAGGCCAGCGGCACGGAGTAGCGCGTGGCCAGATAGCTGTCCGCTTCGCGGCTGGCGCGGCGCAGGGCATCCAGCAGCAGGGCTTCGTCCAGGCCCTGTTCGCTGTCGCCGGGAGCGAGCTGCAAAAGCTCGTTAAGCCCGAACCGCCGCAGCAGGGTTTGCAGGTCGCCGTAAGACGGCGCGGCGGGGATGTCGGCAACCGGGGGCAGGCTGGTGTCAGGCATGTTATCCGGCGTCCTCATCCGCCTGTTGGGCGGGTTTACTGGCTTTGGCGTTCTTTTTTGCCGCCTCTTTGGCATCGTCCTTTTTGGCCTCGGCCTCCGAGACGTCTTTGTCAGTCACCACAAGCCACGGGTCAGAGCGCAGGGCCGCCAGCTCCTTTTTATCCACCGCAATGATCTGTCCGGCGGCGTCAAAGCACATGCCGCAGCGGCAACGGCGCGCCAGGGGCGGTTTGACCTTTACATGCACGTCCATCTTTTTCTCCTACAGCCACGCGCAATTGATGATGGTAGCCTCGTCATACGTGGGGTTCGACTCGCCGCCATTGATCAGCTCCATGCCCACCACGCGCTTGGCCGCGCTGTACAGCGACGTTGGCACCACCAGCAGGGTGCCGCTTTTGCCGCCGCGCCCCAGACCAAGGGGACGCCCGCCGTCCGTGTGGAAGGACTGGATCATGGCCAAAGCCTTTTCGAAGTTGGCGCTGGTCAGATCGTCGCGCACACAGACGCCCTGCTGCCAAAAGCCAAAGCCCACGTTGCAGCGGTAGCGCACGCCGTAGCGGTATTCGTCGCTCATGAAGACATTGTCGGAGCGGGGATCAACCTGAGAGGCCAGCTCCGGCCTGGTGCGCTCCTGGAAGATCAGGGGCTTGAGCGGGCGGGACACGTCCAGCAGATACCAGGGCGTCTTGCTTTCCGGGCTGGCGGCGGCGTCCAGCAGATTGCTGACGGTGACAGCATCGCCCGTGCCGTCCACTTCCGGATAGACCGGGTGGTCCGTGTCAAAAAAGTTCTGTCCGTCATAACAGAGCGTGCTAAGGCCCTTGCCCAGCAGGCTGAACACCAGCTCGTCGGGATGCGTGGCCGCCGCATAGCCCATTTCCTGGAACAGGGGCGTGTAGATGCCCAGGTTGTCGTCTTCGATGTCCGTGCGCTTGACGCCCACCGTGCTCTCATAGAGCTTGTTGGTCAGGCTGTAACCATGCTCCTGCATGGACTTGACGCTGCGCTGGCCGATCCATTCCCGCAGCTTGGGGAACTGGCCCAGCCAGCCGTAAGTGGTGGAGGCGTTGGCGCTGGGCATCAGCGTGGCGATCTGCTGCCACTGGCCGGGGGCCTTGGCCTTGCCCTTTTCAAAGGCCGCCGAAAAACCGGGGCGCAGGGCGGCGATCAGATTGTTGGTGACGACAGCCATTTATACGGCCTCCTTGTGTTTGGCGTATTCTTCCGCCGTCAGGCCCAACTGGGCGCGGGCGTATTCCTCTTCGGCGGTCAGGCTGGCCGTGCCGGGCGTACTGTCCGGCTCTTTGCCGCCGGTCTGGGTACCCTTGAGCGCCGCCACCGGGGGCGTGGATTTAAGGAATTCGCGCAGAATGTCGGGATTGCTCTTGGCAAGTCCATCGGCCCAGGGCTTTGCGCTGGCCGCAAGGCGTCCGTCCTTGAGCGCGGCCTCAATTTCGCCGGACAGCGCGGCCACCGCGGCGGCCCCCTCCATATCCGCCAGTTTGGCGCGCAGCTGCGCGGCCTCCTGCTGCACAGCCTGGAACGTGGTCATGGCCACATACTTGCCGGGATCAGGCGGCGCGGCCTTGGCGCAGGCCAGTTCGGCCTGAGCCGTGGTCAGGGCGGCATCCTTGCTTTGCAGCAGGGCGATCAGGTTTTGCTGGGGCAGATGCCGGGAAGCGGCAGCCGTTTGCGTGGTTTCCCCGCTTACGGATGCCGACAGCAGCGACAGGGCTTCGGCGCATTGCGCCTCGTCCGCCGTATCCGGCAGGCCCAGCAGCGTGCGGAGCAAAGCGAGCAGCTTGTCCATGTGCTTGTCCTCTTGGGTGTGGGTTTTGGCCTGGGCTGCGGACATGCCGTCCAGGGCCGGGTTGTTGGTCAGCGCGGCGGAATGCAGCTCAAGCACCGCGCCGCTATGCCGGTCAAAAGCAAATGTGGGGCTGATGAAGCGATACTCGCCCGCGCGGATATGGGCGCGGGCCTTATCCGTCCATTCCACGGAGGCAAAAAGCCCTTCCGGCGTCGCCTCCAGGGCGGTGATCCAGCCCGCAGCCGGGGCGGGTTGGCCGTTCTGGCGGCTGAGATGGGTCTGGTGCTCGTAGTCGATCACCACCGGCGTGGCGCGCTGCCGCCAGCGGGCCAGCAGGGCTTCGGCGTCCTCGGGCGTCAAGCGCCACTCTTTGGCGGAGACACCCTTGAGATTGCCGGGGCGTCCGTCACGGGCCGCAAAAGCCCCCGCCGGGAACAGCTGGATGCGCCCGGCGGCGACAGACGCATCGCCGCCGGGCTGGGCAGGAGGGAGCGCGGCCAGGAGAGCCGCGCGGGTAAGGAGGGAGGTGTCCTGGATGGCGTCCATAGCCCTGGTCTACCAGGGCTCGGAGCGCAAGAAAGGCTGGAGGAGTTCAGCGCCCGGCCGATCCCCTGTTGCGTGTCCGCATACAGACGCGGATGAAGGCCGTTAGAGGGGCGTTAGATTTTGCAGAAACACTTCGGCGCGGGCATGGGCATGGAAAGGAGAAAAAACGAGGTGCAGGCGGCACGTCAGCGTCTTTTCCCCATGAGGGCTTCTCTGGCGTAGGCGGCAATAGTTTCTTCCATATCCTGTTTGTCTTGCGGTCCAACACCCAGAAAGCGGCGGCGCGGGATTTCGCTGCCGGGATGGAACACGGCGCGGCGCACGTAGGACTTGCCGCCCTTGCGCCAGGCCAGGGCCTTTTTGTCCTTGGGGCGTATCCAGTGGGCGCGGGTAATGCCGCCGAACTGATGGATCGCGGCATATGTGACATTTGTGCCCACGCGGGCGTAACCGTGGCCGTATTCCTGATGGATATTTGTTTTCAGAGTGCCATCGCGCTGAAGCATGGAGCCGGTGTAGCCGGTTTCCGCCAGCCGGGCTTTGTAATTCGGATTGAGTTTGGGCCACTTCGCCCCCGTAACAGGATCAGCCTCATTTTCAAAGGCTCGGTCCGTGGACTCGCTCATGATCTGGGCCAGTTCCATCATCAGCGGCGTGGTGTCGCGCATGGCATGGGTCAGACGGTCCAGCGCGGCTTTGACCTCGGATGTATCAAGATTGACTTCAATTTTCAGCATGGCTATCATCTTTGCAACAAGAGCTGATACGGGCGCGAAAGCGGGTGCTTGACGGAGCGATACCCGCCGTTAGGTACGTTGGGGAGGCCGTTTGACTCCGCCAGCGTGAGACCCCGTATCAGCTCCTTGTTTTTGTATACACCAGCCATCCTTCCCGCAGCCGGTCCATATCTTGGGGCGCGCGCTGCATCACGTTCCAAAGCAGCGACCCGTCACGGTTGATGCGAACCACCGCCAGCAGCGCATTTCGCCCTTCGCTGAACAGTCCTATATAGTTCTCCCGCAATTTGCCGTCCGCGTGCTCCTTGAGCCATACCTCACAGGGCTGCTCCAGCGTGGGCAAGACATAGTTGGCATACCGCTCCCGCGAGTCAGCTTCCTTGGCCACGATATGGGGCAGACTGTCGCGCCAGATGGTGCGCCGCCCCATGGGCGTGGAGATTACGCGCAGGCGTTCCTTGCCGGTAAAGCCGAGGGCCTTGGCAAGCTGCGCCTCGGCGGCTTCCCGGCTGGGGGCCATGGGCAAAAGAGGTGGCGTGGACTGGCGCAAATCCGCAGGCACGTCGCGCAGGCGGGGCAGGCCCAGATCACGCCAATTTGTGACGGCCTTCTGCGGGGGCTCCGGCATATTTGCCTTGAGGTCGCGCAGAAAGGCTTGGCCGGGATTGTAGTCAAAGCCCACGTCCGGATAAAAAACATCACCTTGCGTCCCGCCGATGCGGTAGCCCTTGACCGTGCGCTGCTCCATTTCTCCGGTGAGCGGATTGCGGACCGGCACCCGTTTTTCCACCTCCAGCCCCTTGCTGGATTCCAGGATATGCCCGCCGCGCCGGAAGCCGCGTTCGGAAAGCGTTTCCACCCGACAACGGCACCCCCAGCCGTTGGGCGGATAATGGCTCTGCCAGATGGGATCATCCCAGCGATACACGCGCCCGTGCAGCGCCGCGTGGCTGGGGCGGGTCCGCGCATCCATGACAGCCATGTAACGCCAGTACGGGGCGGCTTTGGCACTTTCCGTCTGTTGCTTGTAGCGTCCGGCGTTGTATGCGCTTTGCGTGTTCTGGCGATAGATCAGATTGAGGCGGGCCACGCTGCCGCGCTCCCCCTTGCGTATTTCTCCGGTTTCGGGGTTGGCGATCTCCCCCTTGCCCCACCAGCCCTTGCGTTTGACGGTGTCTTCCAGGGCTTGGCGAAACTGTGCCTTGCTTTGCCCTTCGGCTATAGCCGTGGCTGTGGCGGCGCGAATATCGTCCAGCAAATCCTGTTTGGTGACACCCGCCACGGTGAAAGCGCGGGCGTGCTGTTCACGCCAGACATCCTGCCAGCGGAATGATATTTTAAGGCCCCTGCTTTCAAAGTAGTGAATGGCCTCACGCGGCGGGAGCCGACAGACGTAAGAAAGGTCCACGCCCGTGCCTTTGTCAGCCATGGGTACGCCCCCAGACCTCGGCCACGAACATGGCGCGGGCCAGTACGTCCGCCAGTTGGGCCTCGTCCATCTGCGGGTAGAGTTCGCCCAGGCGGGCTTGCAGTTCCGCCGGAGTCAGTCCCGCCTCCAGCTCGGTCATGAGCGGAGCCAGCAGGGCTTCGGCGGCGTCGGCCAGGGCCGCGTCAGCGCCCATTCTGTCCAGGGAGGCCTGGGCCGTATCTTCCGCAGACTGACGCCCGCCCCCACGTCCTGCGGGGGACGGGCTGCCGCTTGCCGCAAGCGCGGTTGCGGCTGCGCTCCCGTTGCGCGGCTGGCCGCCGTCCCTGGCGGCCTTATCTGTTTTCCCCCTAGCATCTCCGTCGCCGCCCTCCGGCGCTGCCGCTGCTGCCTGAAAAACGTCATTTTGGCCGCTGGCCTGGGGCAGTTTAAGCCGCTCGTGCACAAACTGCCTGCTGATCCGCATGTACGGGGCCAGCTTGGGCAGGGCGTCGGCGTATAATTGCAGATCCGCCGCTTCCTGGGTGTCAAACTGCCAGTATGGCAGGAGCGCGCGCTCAGTCACGCCCAGATTGAGCAGCGCCAGCGGCCGTAAAAGCTGTTCGCTCAGCGTAGAGGCCAGTTGTCTGGCGTCCGCCGCCAGAATGTCGCGCCGCACCTCGTTGTGTATAATGCCCAGGGCGTTGGTGCTGGTTTTGCCGTCCGCCTGGGAGGTCAGCGTACCCCCCAGAATGGCCTTGCTCATGCCCTGTTCGCAGCGCGTCACCAACTCGCCGGGGATGTTCCGCACCGTGGCGCTGGGGGATTCGAAAAGCACTTCCATGCCGCTGGGAATGATGCCCGCCGCATCCTGTCCCAGGCAGCGCAGGGCGTTGAGCAGCGCGGACTTATCCTCTTTGCTGCTGCCCGGCGGGTACTTGCCCAGGCGCAAGGGCAGACCATGTATCTGGACATACTGGATTTCGGAGCTGGCGGCATAGGCGCGGATCAGATAGGTCCAGGCCAGCACGCGGAACAGGCCCGCGCGAGGCAGCCAGCCCGATTTGCTTTTGTGGGTATGCACCAGCCAGCCGCAGGGCCACAGCTCCACACCGTCCGCGCTGCCGTCGCGCAGGCGTAGGGCGTTGCGGTCGGCAACCAAGGTCTGGAACCAGGACTGCGGGCGGAAGGTCAGCGCCGCAGGGATATGCAGGCCCTCGCTGTAGTCCCACTGGATTTCCAGAGCCGCGAAGCCGTGGCCGATGGCGTCAGCCATGTCCGTGAGCATGTCCTCAACGCTGGGCAGCATGTCCACAAATTCCCGGACCTTGGCGGCCACGTCCCTTGCCTTGGCGTCTTTCGAGGCGGGGATCACATCCCATTCCAGGGGCAGCAGCGCCCGCTTCCTTTTGCCCATCTCCGCCGCAAGGTGATCGCAGCGATCTTCCATGTCGGCAAAGAGCGCATGTTGTTCCGCGATATTGCCCGCGTCGGCGTCGGCCAGGATGCGGCGCAGGCGGTTGGGCGTAAGACCGTGGGTCAGATTCGGCATTTGTTCCAGATAGAGCAGCGAGGTGTTCAGGTCGCTGTCCTGGCTCTGCTGCTGGCCCTTGATGACTTCCGGACGCGGACGGGCGTTCCGGTTGTAGCGGGGACGGCGTATCATCATGGTCAATTCCATCTCTGGCCCCCAGAGGGGCCGTTAAAATCATCGTCATCAGTGCCAAGAACGCCGCCCAATATGCCGGGCGCGCGTGGCACTCGGATGAATGCATCCTGGAGGCTGACAAAACCCTGAGTGGCCGTGCGCCAGAGCATTTCCAACGCGTCCGGGCCGTCGTCGTGGTCCGCCATGGGGAAATGGCGCAACTGGTCGATGAGGACATGACTGTCAGGGTTGAGCAAAATACGCCCCTGGCAGAAATAGGGGTGCAGGCTCTCAATGCGCAGCAGCTTGTCCGTGCTGTTCTTCAGCGGCGACACGGGCAAAGGGAGTCCCTGGCGCACGGCCTCGCGCACCAGCACATCCGCAAAAAATTCCTGGAACTGCACGGTCTCCACGGCCCACATCAGGCAGCGCCAGCGCCGTTGCAGTGCAATCAGATCCTGGATAATGCGGTCTGGGTGGCGCTTGCGGATGTCCGTCTCAACCTCGTAGAGGCGCATATTTTCCCGGTCCAGGCCGCCCACCAGCAGGGCCGACGGATCGCGCCCGGCCCCGGCCTTGCCCAGACTGGGATCGCAGGCCCCGAAGTACAGCAGGCCGGAGGGCAGTTCCGTCCAGTAGACCATGACCCCGGCGAAGGGCGCGGCGTCGCCCACAAGCGGATCATTTTGCTGCTCGGCGTCAAAGGCCGCGCGGTTTTCGGCCCGCTTGCACATCAGCGTGTACAGGGGCCGGAACGTGGGCCAACTGACCACCGCCCCCGCGTTCATCTTTTCCCGGTTTCCGTCATAAAAGGCGCGGGCCTTGTCCGGGCCGTCCGGCGGTACCTTATAGATGCGTTCCCATAGCTCCCACAGATCCAGGCGGTCAGGCATCCTTTCCACGGCCCGGAAGGTCTTGCCCCGCCACTGCGGTTTTTTGAGCGTTCGGGCCAGTACGGAGTCGTAATGCAGGATGGTGCCGATATAGACCACGTCCATACTGTCGTCAGCCGGGCCAAGGGAAAGCACGGTGCGCAACAGCCAGTTCTCCAGCTTGTCCCGTTGCTCGGGGCTACGCACGTTGTCATCGTTCTCCAGGTCATCCAGCAGAGCCAGATCAGGGCGGTGCGGGCCGTGGCGCAGGCCGCGCATGCGTTTGCCCGCGCCGAAAGCCTGTATTTTGACGTTCAGGGCCGTGATCACCGTGCCCACGTTCCAGACGCGCCCCTCGCCGCAGTGGGCCGGATAGTCCGCCGTCAAGCGGGGATTGCTCTCCAGTTCTACCTTGACGGCCTCTAGAAAGGACGCCGCCTGCTCAAAGGCGTCGGCAATGATCAGGATATACCGCTTGCGGCCCGTGACTACGCACCAGAGCAGGAAAAACACGTCCACAAAGGTGGTTTTTGCCTCGCCGCGCGGGGCCGCGCAGGCCAGCTTGACGCCCTCCGGGCTGTTCACGGCAGCGGGCAGCGCATCATCCAGCCAGAGATGCAGACGGCTGTCCCCCGTGGGGGTGCCGTCCTTGCGCCGTGTATAATGCGGAAAGTAGGTGCGCCGAAAAAAGGGGAAATCGTGCTGTGCTTTCCGGCGGCGTTCTGCGCTGGCCGCCGCATCCACCGGAAAGGCGGCGCAGTCGGCCTCTATGGTGCGACGCAGCCCGGCGGCCAGGGCCGCCAGCTCTTCAAGAAATTTTTTCGTGTTCAGCTGCTTCATGGAAGATGCCGCAATAATTGTTTACAAGCGATAAAAATTCATGGCACAGCAACAGGGAATGACCTTCTTTGTCCCTGAATCCATAGGCAGAAAAGATTTTCATCAACTCCCCCTTATCGTGAGGGGGATCAGATGGAACGTAAAAGTGTTCGCTCATCAAATATTCGCTCCATTGGCTATGATGACGAATCCGCCGTGCTGGAAGTCGAGTTCACGAGCCGCAGCATTTATCAATACTATGGCGTCCCGGCAGGCGTGTATCTGGCGTTGATGGCGTCATTTTCCAAGGGACGCTGCTTTGGCGCTCATATTAAAGACAGATATAGATACCGTCAGCTCCGTTAACCGAATCAGCCACGCCCGCTTCCCAGCTTTTCCGCCACCTCGTCGGCAAAGGGTTCCAGCACTTCCAGCAGGGCCGTGGCGTGCTGCGGGAACTTCTGCCGCACGAATTCCGTCAGGAGCTGGATCACGCGCAGGGCCACGGCCAGCTCGTTGCTTTCCGGCAGTACGCGGCGGCTGGCGGCCACCATTTTGTTGAAACTGTCCGCCAGCGAAGCCAGGGACGCCACCTTCTGTTGGGCGGTCATATCCGATGCGGTGATGATCTCGCCCATGAGCGTCTTGTGCTGGGTGACGTAGTCGCTCAAAGTCTGGCGGGCAATGGCCTCCATGCCTTGCCCGGCCAGCAGATTGGCCGCGCGCAGCTTATCCCAGTCATCGCCCTGGGCCGCCGCGCTCTTTTTCCAGCTCCGCAGCGTGGCCAGGGAGATACCGTGCGCCGTGGACACCTGCGTCAGCGGCAGATTGTCATAGATATATGCGGCGCGTGCCGTCGCGCGGGTCTGGGCGTTATGGGCCATGGTTAGGGGCGCTCCCTATGCTGCGTACCGACCTCATCGTCATGCACGGCCTCTCTCACAGCGTGTTCGATACGACGGCGGCCGCCCACCACCAGCGTCTTGAGTATGCCCGGCACGGGTATGCCCAGAACATACAGATGGCCGATGACGCTGGCGCAGTCCGTAAGGATCAGGTAGGCCATGAATATGTCCACAATGGGCAGGCCCACCCCCACGGCCCGCTGGAAAGCCATCTGCACGGCCACGGCCATAAGCAAAAAGAGACCGTAGCAGATATAGCGGGCAAGCCCGTGTTGCAGGCCACGGCACAGGCTCTTGTTGCGTTTGCAATGCACGGCGATGCGCGTCAGCATTTCGCCTGTAAGCGTGGCCAGCAGCACGTAGAAGAGCACTTCATCCATACCCAGCAGCAGGCAGAGCGAGGAAAGGGCCGTCCCCACCGCCACCTTGCCCGGCCACATGTCGGCAAGACGAGCGCTGTAGTAGGCAAAGGCCTCCGGCCAGTTGATGTCCGTCATTTGGAGATCTCCGTAAGCCCGGTGTAAAAATCGCGCAGGGCCTGTTGTTTGTCATTGCAGTCGCGAAAAGCGGCCTCCACATTCTGGACATAGCGCACATATTCCAGCCCGGCCTCACGCTTTCGGGTGTTGGAAACATCCGCCTGGGCGATGGCGGGCAGCACGGCACTATTGACCGGGGGCGGCGGACAGTTCTGGAGCAGCACCGCCGGAGGGCGGACCGACAACGGGGGCGGCATACTCTTCGAGCATGCGGGCAAGGCGCTCAAAATAAGCGCCATCCCCAAGGCCGGGAGCGTCTTGCTCAAGATTGCGCAGATGTTGGGCATTGTTTTTTTCCTTTTCCCTGGCGGCGAGACGGGCCGTATCGAGTTTGAGCAGTGCCGTGTCCGCCGCACTGCGCGCGGTTTCATAGGCGGCGAGGCTCGCGCGGGCGCTGGAGAGTTCGGCGTCAGCTTCCCGCCAGCAGCCCCAGAGCCACCAGTTGGCGACTAGCGAGGCCAACAGCGCGGCGCTGGTCAGCACGCCCAGAGCGGCGATAGCCCAACGGGTCACAGCAGCTCCTCCAGCAGCTTGCCTTCGAGGCGACGGCGGCGTTGGTAGCCGCTCCACAGACTGATGTTCTTGAGGCGGTCCGCCGCGTCGGCCCAGTCCTGAGTGACAAACGCTTTCCAGGTATTGGGATATTTGCGCGGGCTGTTGACCCCGCGTTGGTACTGAATGCTGACGATCACGGCCTGGGCCTGCCAAGGCAGCCGAGAAAACATGCCCGGCACGCCCACGGCCCGGTCATAGTAGCCGGAAATTTGGGCAACGTGGTGATTGAGCATGGCCGCGTCCAGATCGTCGGCCACGTCTTGTCTGAGGGTCAGGGGCAGGCGGTGCAGCACGGCCACGGCGGCGGCCTTCCGCTGGCCCAGATAGGGGCGAAGCTGATTGACCGTGCCGGAGTTCACGCCCATGCCGCCGAGTGTGGCGGCGTCCGTCTGGCCAAGGTCCACGCCCGTGCCGATGGTCACGCCGCTGATGCCCATGGGCACATAGCGCTCAGGGTTCTGGCCCCCGTAATAGTTGGCCGTGCCGCCCGTGGTCAGATCGCACGGGATATAACCGCGCAACTGCTGCGGCCCCTCGAAGCCGGGCCGGTTTAATACTTCCCGTATTTTGTCAAGCTGGATGCCGTTCATGGTCGCTCCTTTGAAAAGTGTGCGGACCATTCACAGCAAAGCCCGCACTGCCACTGTAGTGGCAGCACGGGCTCAGGAAAGGCTGGATGAGTTCAGCGGTCGTCCGGCGGACAGGGCGGGAGTTACAGGAGGCTCCCTTGCCGCTGTGCCGGGGGGGCGGCTGGCTGCGGTTTTTTGAGGATGCGCCAGATATAGCGGTCGCAAAGGCGGTAACGCAGGGCCAGCACCTGTACAAGCTGGCGCTCGGATAAACCCTGCTCCGCCAGTTCTGCGCGGTCGCGCAGGATGGCCGCGTCCCTCACCTTGACCAGAGCCAATTTGCAGTTTGGGATATACAATTCCGTGGCGGCATATTTGCGGGCCAGTGCCCGCGCAGTGTCATGATCCACGCGCTTGGCGATGTCCGCCAGCATGGCCCGGCCCAGGGGCGTTTCACCGTAGGGGATGCGCAGAGTCAGGCCGCCGTAGTTTTCCACCAGCTTGAGCGTGGCGGGCAGGCCCAGCAGGCGGGCAAGCTCCTGTCCCTGTCGCGGCAGCAGAGCGAATTCCAGCACGTCCAGACCGCACGGCTCCGGCGAGCTCACATGCATGGCCTCAAGGTGGCGGGCTACGCTTTCTTCGGGCTGATACATAATACTATCCTCCTGTTTCGCGGGCCTGCTGGCGGACCAGGGCTGCCACACAGGCAGCCAACTGTGCACGGTCGGCGGTGCCAAGCTCAGCGCTATTTTTGCTCTGCCGCCGGATAATGGCGTCCGCGTATGCGATGGGGCGGCCCACGGCGACGCATAGGGCGGCTATCTTGCCGTGCAGTGGGCGCAACTCCGGGGGCACGGCCTTGGGACGGCGCGGGCGCGGCGTCCACCCCTTGGCCCGGAACTCCGCCAGCATGGCCTTGAGCTGGGGCACGGTACACTTGGCGGCGCTGTCGTACCCGGTGACGGATTGCAGCAGATCGCGGTAGGTGGCGTCGTCCAGGGCCATGTCCTTCTGGGCAATCTTGACGCTGGCGATCAAGCCTTTACGGAATGCGTCGTTCATGTCAGGCCCCCAGGGCAAGATTTTGGGGGTGATATTCCACCGGGCGGTCCAGGCTGACCTTTTCCCCTTCGCGGTACCCCTCTCTCATGCCGGTCAGGTCGCCGCTTATAGTGCCATTACGGGAAGTGCCAATATTGGGATACTTCCTCTTGAAATAGGTATCGACAGCGCCCCGGCGGGAGAGGACAAGGGCTGTTTCCTGTAACGTCTCCTGTTGGCGATTACGGTGCGCCTGATGTTCGAGACGTTCCTCCACAGCAAGAGCAAAGCCTTGAAGGAATGCGGAGCGCTTGGCCCCGACAACTCCTTGCTCACGGGCTTTGCGCTGGCTAAAATCCCACAGAAATTCAAAGAGCTGTCGGGCAATATGGCAATCCGGCACAACGCCTACAAAACGAACAGAACGGCGATATCGTAACGATCCTTTCTTGTTGACGGAACGCCATGCATAGATGGCTTTTACGAATAATCCGCATTCTATAGCTTGCACCAGCAGTTTAATATGGGTGGGGATATACTCTGTGCTAAGGATAAAGATTTCGCTTTCGTCGCAGTTATCATCTTCGCACAGATCGCCAACATCCGACATTCCCAGATGATACTCGCGCAATAATTCTTGGGCTCTGGCTGCCGCCGCCTCCGCCTCGCTTTCAAAAGACGAACTGGCGGCAAGGCGCAGTAGCTTCTTCACCTTATCGATAATTTTATGCTGCTTTTCCGTCATACCCGTGACCTTTGTGGTTTCGCGTCACCAAAAACGCACATTTTTTACAGTAATGTTCTTTACCGTTGGGGCTGACCCAGCCCTTGCTTTTCAGACGGGTCAGCAACGTGGAATAACCCACACCCGTGACGGCGCGCCCGCAGCCGTCGCAGATGATGGTGGTTTGCTTACTCATGGGCTGCTCCTTTGGCTGCTCGTCAGGCCGGAGCCACCACGCCCCGGCGACCGCCCCACGCGGGGCGGTTTCGCGGTTAACATCGCTACAGCGCCGCCATATCCAGCGGGATGGCGGCGTATTTGCCGTCCTTGCCGCGCTCGTAGGCGCGCACATATGCCTTGCTGTCCAGCACTTGCAGGCTGTCGCCAATGGCCTGCATGGCCCGCTGCCAGCGCTCATCCTCGATTTTGTGGCGGCGCAGGGCCAGGAGCGCGTTGGTGTTGATGCGGCCTTCCTGGTTGACGTTGAACGCCTGTTCGACGATGGCCCGCAAGGGTGTGGGGCTCTCGCGGCTCCATTCCTCCAGGCATCCGTCAATAAGGGCCTTCGCCGCGCGCAGGCCTTCGTCAAAGCCCAGCGTTTCGCTGTATTGGCGCTTAATCTTGTAGCGCCCGTCGAAAGAAAGTAGCGTCACGTTGCCCTTGTCGCCGCCCACCTTGGCCCCGTAACGTTCGGCGGATATCTCCACAAAGGCCGCCACGTCGCCCATCAGCTCGTTTTTCAGGGCGCGGAGCTGCGCCTGCATGGCCTTGACCTTCTCCACCTTTTCCTTGACCAGTTCGTCGCGGGCGAGGTCGATTTCTTTGATTTGCGCCACGGGCACAAAGCAGCCGCGTGCGTCTTCCATGTAGCCTTCGGGGATTTGTGTCTGGCTCATCGTTGCACCTCCTGCCTACTCGGCCTTGTCGTCTTTGCCGCAGCTCTGGAAAGGGCCAGGGAACGGGACCACCCGACAGCGCCCCCCCTTGTCGGGGGCGGGATTCGGCGCGGTCTGTGTCGTCTCGGCCAGACCAGCGGCGGCGTAGGCCACGGACAGCCCCAACTCCATGCGCCGCGCCTGGACAGCGTGGGCCATCAGGTTGGCGCGCAGCATGCGCAGATACGCCCACTCTTCTTCTCCCACTTTTCCGCCCAGCACGCCGATGCTCACGGCGCAGGATTCCAAGTCTTGACTCAGCATTTTTTTCCACTCCAAAGGTTACACTGTTGGCACTCACGCCACTGGCGGAGCGCATAGGGGTTAGAGGTCGGCATGGGAGCGGCCCGGCGCGAGGCGCAGGCCTCCGGGCCGCGCGCCCCGCCATAGACGGGGCAGGGTTGCCCCAGAATTTCCATGATGCGCTGTTCCATCCTGCCCGTGCCGCCAGGATATTTGCCGTTGATCACGAGACTCAGACTGGATCGGGCCACGCCCAGGCGACGGGCTACAGCCGTGACGCTGCTGCCAGCTACAGCACTTTCAAGCAGGGCGGCGGCAGTGCTATTCATGGGATGCCCCCAGGGCGATGATTTCACCCGTGTTACGGTCCGTGACGCTCTTCTCCGCTCGGTTGTAGGCCGGGGCCAGTGCCCCATGATTTGACTCTGGCCGCAGATAATAGGCTTTGGTGCGTCCGGTCATGCCGAGCATCCCGGCCCGGTACAGCGCCCGGCAGTAGTTGCGCAAATTTTCTTCCGCCCCTTTTTCCTCGCCGTCGCACAGCGTGGTCAGCAGATCGTCCACGCTGAAATGATCCCGCATCCGCATCACATTCCACGCCCGTTGCCGCAGGGTGCGCCCCTCGCTGGTCGCCGCCCGGCCCTTGCGCTGGCAGGGCAGAAATCCTTCCGCCAGTCGCGCCCGGCCTGCCTCAGTGAGGCCGTGCATGCCGCCCTCACTGTGAATAAGTTTGTGGTGGCGCAGGCAGCAGCACAGCTTGCGGACATATTCGCTGGACACGCCTATGCTGGAGGCCAGTTTTCGGGTGTACTGCGGCCCCTCGGATGCAAGCCGCTCCATAATGTTACGCACGGCATCCATGTCACGCCGCCTTGCGTACTTTTTTCGCCGTGCGGCTCTGCCAGTCATGGGCCAGTGCCACGCCTTCAAAATGCGCCACGTCCAGCGCGCCTTGGAGGCCGTTATCTTTGGCCAGCCGCTCGATCCCGGCCAGGATGTTCAGCACTTCCCGCATGCGCCCGGCGGAGAGCCGCAGCACTTCGGCGGACAGCGCCGGGGTCAGCTCGTATTCGCAAAGCTGTTTGCAGGCCAAGGCCACGTCCGCAGCCGTGCATGGCGTGAACTCCACTACCTGGGCGATGCGGCTGCTGATCTGCTTGAACCGATTGATATTGCGCTGTATCTGCTCCATGCCGATCAGCACCACCGTCACCTCGGCCCGATCCGAGAAGTCGCGTACCTTTTCCAGCACGGCGGCATTATCCCGCAAGGTAAACTCCGCCTCGTCCACAATGAGCGGGCACTGACGATCAACCAGCACGCGCAGGGCTCGGTCAAAAAGCTGCTGGGCCGTCCCGCGAGAGTCGATGTTCAGCGCCCGGCACAGCTCGGTCAAAAAATACTTGGGCGTCATGTCCACATTGGCGCGCAGAAAGATTGCCCCGGCGTCTTCCGCCCAACGGGATACAATGTGGCTTTTCCCGTATCCCGGCTGGCCATGCACCAGCATCATGCCCGCCTCAGCCGCGCCGCGCTGCTCCACGGCTTTGACTCCCGCAGCAAAGCGGGCGTAATTCTCTGTTTTCACAAAGGCTTTTTTCATGATCCCTCCTAGTCGATACCTTCAATTTCCAGTAGTTCACGCATGTCCGCGTATTCCTCGCCCTTGCGGTAGATTTTGATGAATGCCGCATCGGCCTCTGTCTGCTGCTCAGGGTGACGCCGCAGCCAGCGGAACCGTTCAAACTGGCTGACAAAAAGCGCCGGGCGCTGTTCTTCCGGTTCCGCCTCAACAGGGGCGGCAGCCGGGGCCGAGGTCAGGTCTATGCAGGGCCGTGTGCTGTCCGCCACGTCCAGGGCCGGAGAGGTGTCCCGTTCCGGCAGGATGATCTCAGCGCCGGGGGCCACGCGCTGGAGCTTGGCGTCTATGCGCCGCACCTGCTCTTTGGCGCGTTTTTCGCGGGCGGCTGCAATCTGGCTGGGCTGGAAATAGGGCCGGGTATTGCCTTCCAGTGCGGCCTCGCAGATGCGCCGCCCGTCCAGGGTCCAGCACCACACGCGGGAGCTGTCCCAAATGTCGTATCGGACCTCCACAAAGGCATCGTGGTAGTCGGCCAGCTCCGGCGCAAAATAGTTGCCATTCTGGAAAAGTACCCAGCCGTTGCGGCACTTGCGGCGCTCGCCCGGCATAAACAGCTCGCTCCCCATGCCTTCCGGCACACGCACCGGAGCAAAGCCGCGCGCCTCAAAAGAGCGCCAAAATTCGTCCGGCGAGTAGTGGCGCATACGGCCCAGGCTGTCGCGGTAGCGCGGCAGTCCCTTGTGCGGCGAGGAATTGTATTCTTCCACCCGCGCCAGCACATGCCTCTTGAACTCATCCCAGGTGGGCAGCACGGCGCGTTTGCTCTTCGCAAGGGCCGCGCGGCTGCGTTTGAAATTTCGGTGGGCGGCATCGCCATCCATCAGCGTGCCCGTGTAGCTTTCCAGCCCTTGGGCGGCGCGTACCCACAATGTCTTGACGCCGCGCTCCATGAGGCCCTTGCCCTGTGGGCGTCCGGGGATGGCGCGGCAGGGTTCGATACCCAACCGTTGAAACATGCCCGTGCGGTCATCCAGCATCAGACGATTGAGGTAGCCGGGGCCGCCGTCGCTGTAGAACAGCGCCGGGATGCCGCCGAAGCAACAGGCCATGCGCAGGGAGTCCAACACCGTAAAACGGCTTTCAGCCAGGGCGATGGAGAGGCCGACACAGCGCCGTGTGGCCACATCCAGTACCGCCGTTACCTCCGGCTTAAAGGGTTGGCCGTTGTCGGGGTGCAGCACCTCGGCGTCAAAGGTGGTACCGTCCGCCGTGTACACGTCACCGGGCCAGAGTTCGGAGGTGTCGCGGCGCTGATAGGGGCGCAATTTCAACAGGGCGTTACCTGTGGCGCGGCCCGCCTCGCGTTCCGGTGCGCTCATCTTGGCCAGCAGGCGGCGCACTGCGTGGATGGAGGGCGGATTGCCCTCCCCGCGTGCTGCCAGCTCCCTGCTAAATTCGCTGTAGGCCAATGCTACGGATGGATGCTGCGGTTTCTGATAATGTCGCAAAAAATCGTCAAACCATGCGGGCACCGGGGCCGTTTTGCTCTGGCTGGGCAGCAGCCCGGATTCGCCACGCTCGGCGTAATCCGCCATCCAGCGATAGAGGGTGCGCCGGGTCAGCACGCCGCCGCGCTTGCAGGCCGTGGCCATGGAAATTTGCTCCATGAGTATGGAGGGGAGGCTGCCCAGGCGCGAGGAGTCCGCCAGATGACGAATGGCCCCTTCTTTACCCAGGATGCCGGACATGCGCTCAATCTCGCGCACAAAGGCCAGACGGGCCGTGGCCACCGCGCGCTCGCGGTCTGACGCGCCTGGAAATAGCGGTGTTGCGCTGGGGGCGGGCGTGTAGTTGATGGGCTGGACCGGAGCCGGAGCAGTGCCAAGCGTGGTGTTATTAATGGTGCCAACTACGGCGCGACTGTCCGCCTCTTGTGTGGCGTATTGTTGCCGCAACAGGCCGGAGGTTATGAGTTTGCGGGTTTCCTTGGGCATGCTGGACACGAGCCACAACTTGCCGCCGCCGCGTCCGAGACGCTGGACGGATTGCCAGCCTTCGCGTTTGGCGCGAGTAAGAACACTCTTGATGGCAACGCCCAAAAAACTAGCAATTTTTTGTGTCGTGTATGTCATATGAACGTCGCCCATCGTTTGTTCCTATCTGTCCGTCGTACGGGGATCGCAAAGATATTCTTCCGCCGCGCCATGCTCGCGTAGCCAATCCAGCACTTTGGGACTATGGATTTTCCCTGACAAAGTTCGGTAAATGGCCTCGCTGGAAACACCTAGATCACGCGCCAGAGCCGCACCCGTCAGCCCTTGGGCGTCCAACACTTCTTGCAGACGGCGGCGATATTTGGCGCGCTCAGCTCCAAGGGCCATTTTTTGGGCAAATGTCAGACTCACAGTTCATCCTCCAATTTGCGGAGCCGTTTTCTCATTTTCTTTTGTTCAATCAGCGTGCGGGCATATTCGCAGAGCTTGCGATCCTCTTCCGTCATAATGTCGAGCCCAAGAGGGCGGAGCATGGCGCGTAGAGGTACCGGGCTCTCCGTGGCCAGACAAAAGGCCAGCACGGCAAGGAGGGACGGAGGATGGCTTTCATCCGAGGGTGACAACCATTTGTCCAGAGTATCTTTACTGATACTTCTGGTGTTGCCCGTGGTTAGCTTCACCCCGCTGGCGCTGGCCACCGCGTTGATCTTGTCCGGCAGCGCCTTGCGGCCTTCTCCCTCCGGCGCGCCCGCTACTGCGCGCATGGCCGCCTTGATGGCGGGCATGGCGCTGGTAAGCGGCGCGCAGTGGTCAAAGAGGGAGGCTTGGCGCATAAGGCTTCCTTTGCTTGTCCAAATCCTGTCAAATCGTGGACGTTGACCTTTTGTTTGTGGGCCGTTAATTTGATTTTAGTTTGGAAAACCAACCGCCCACGAATTTCTTTTAACTTAATACGGTTCAATGTCAACTATTTTTTAGGGTAAAACTTTATATTGCTCTAAAAATATGGTTTGAAAATAATTTCAACCATATGCGAATATTGTCCGGTAAAAGTTAAAGGTAAAGGTTTGGGCAGGGAACTTTTACTATGAATACCCTTGGCGAGCGGATTAAATTCTTGCGTGGCGAAACGTCACAGGCGGCTTTTGCCGCCTCGTTGGGCATCCCCCAAATGACCTTGAGCAACTATGAAACCGGCAAAAGTGAACCAAAATTAGTTTTAATAAAAGCGCTGTGTGAACGCTTTCGGTTAAACACAGATTGGTTGCTTTTCGGACGGGAGCCAATGACTATAGATGGAAACTCCCCCGGCCTACCAGATGAAACGATATCCCCTCAGTGCGATGTTGAGCTAAAACTCATCCCGCTAGTCGAAGCGCGCATATCCGCAGGCCAAGGGAGTCTTGAAGTGGGGGCGACGAGTGAACGTAGTTATGCCTTTCGCATGGATTTTTTGCTGCGTAAGGGCAATCCTAATGCTATGGTGCTGATGCGTGTCGCTGGTGATAGTATGCAACCGGAGATAATGGACAATGACGTTGTGCTCATTGACCAAAGTAAAAAAGATATCATCCCCGGCAAAATATTTGCTGTGGGCTTTGAGGAAGCTATTTATTTGAAAAGGATAGATATGATTCCGGGCAAGGTGATTCTAAAAAGCGTCAATGAAGAGCGTTACCCGCCAATTTCTCTTGATGCACAAGGGGATATGGCCGAACAGTTCCGCGTCATTGGTAAGGTCATCTGGAGCGGGAGAGAATACCGCTAGAAGCCGAATATATTAGTGTCAATTCAAACGCAAAAAACGCGCGAAAAGCAGCAAAGAAGCTGATATTTTCGCGCGTTTTTGTTTTTGCTCTGCATCCGCCACAAACCTACGGCCCAAGCGAGCGCGCCGGGAAATTGCCCCTCATTTCGGTAGTGCCATTTCTATCGCTACCCTAGTGTTTGAAAAATTCTCCGGGCTACGATTAGTGCCAAAAATAGCACGCCATCGCATACAAATAGACTCGGCGAGCGCCATAAAAAGGCGGGGTTTCGTCCCCGCCTTTTGTCATGCCAGTTTACGCCCCTCGCTCGCTAAATACCTTGGCCAGTCTGTCCCGGCTGATCTCAAAATACTCCCGCGACAACTCCACGCCGACATAGCCACGGTCTGATGGACTGCCCGCCGCTGGAATACGGCGGGTCAGTCAGCACCGCGTCCACGCCGGCGTCCGGCAGGGTAGCGAGGACGCGCAACGCGTCCCCGTGAAACAGGGTAACTCTCTCAGACAGATGAACCGTAATCATGACTCTGCTCCGCTGGCCGTCCGGCGGCTCGAAGCAGGGGCGCGAGGCCCTCAGCGTGATAGGGATTACGGCATGGACGGCACGGGCAGGCCCTCAGCCAGGAGGATACATGCCGCAACGGCATAAGACTGCTGCGGCGTTATGCCGTTGCCCAAAGCCTTGAGACGCGGTACCCAGGAGCGCGCCGTGGCTGTATCTACCCGGCCGATTTTGTTGGTCTGACCAGGTTCGCGCCCGTCGGCTCGGTCCAGCCCCTCGGTACGCCCATCATCCACTCGATAAATGACGGGTCCGGGATAGACTTCCAAGGCGGACGTTTTTCGCGCCCGGTCAATCCGTAGGCCCAGCCAAGCAAAAAGCTGCGGAGATTGGTTGACGTTTCCCAGGATTCTCTGGAGCGGAGACAGCAACCGATGCTCTCCGTCAGGCAGGCGACCGTGGGGGTAGGCAACAATGAAAACCCGCTCCCGATGGTGCGGAGCGCCAAGGGCGGCCGCGGGCAGCACTTCCCATTCCGCATCGTACCCGAGCGCGGCCAGGTCTTGCAGGACGCTCTCAATACCGCAGGAAAGCAGGCCCCGCACGTTTTCAATGATGACGTAACGGGGCCGGACTTCCCCGATGAGCCGCGCATATTCATACCACAAACCGCTCCTTGTCCCTTGTTTGATACCCGCGCGACCGCCCGCGCTGCTGACATCCTGACACGGAAAACCACCGCACAGCACATCCACCGGCGGCAGGTCCGCATCTCTGAGCCCGGACACATCATTATATATAAGTGTGTCCGGCCAGTGCCTGGCGAGCACCGCCCGGCAGAACGGGTCGATCTCGCAAAACCATTGATGTTCAAAGCCCGCCCAGGTGAGGCCCAGGTCACACAGACCGGCCCCGCTGAACAGGCTGCCTACTTTCAGCAAGCATTACTCCGTGGCAGGCCGTCCGGCGGCTCGGAGTCGGGGCGCTCGGCCCTCACGATGGTGAAAGCCCCGCAGCGGGGGCATTTGAATTCCATAATCCTGGCCTGGCCTTTGGCCAGGAGTTTGCCGCAATGGCAGCACCTGATTTCTTCGCAATTATCCTTTTGCATGGTATGTAATGATGTTGCGCCCCGTGCAACGGCCTGCTAGCGTGTTTACGCCCTCTCACAAGGGTAAACAGCAGGCGGTTACTCCGCACGATGGGTGGTCCGTCGTGTGGGGCCGTGGTCCG
>OMGS01000265.1_pt1 | contig 38541 bp, 19 predicted proteins | sample 1646081 | NCBI WGS metagenome assembly OMGS01 (sample SAMN05578591, study PRJEB25193) | human gut metagenome | biome: Human Microbiome; feature: human-associated habitat; material: feces | host: Homo sapiens | place: USA:Birmingham | reverse complement strand
CTGGAGTTCAGACGTGTGCTCTTCCGATCTGGGTACTCGGCCGCAGTGGCGTTCCAGCCTTCCAACAACTGGTAGCGCTCGGCGGCAGCCAGGCTGTCCAGCTCGCCCAACGACGCCCCCGGGTTTTCGCACATCCCCAGCAACAAGCGTTCGAGGCGTTCCGCCAGGCACTCGATCGCCGCCTCGTCGAAAGCCTGGCGGGAATAGCTGTAGTGCAGTTCGAGGGTCTCTCCGGCGCTCACCAGCAGCGTCAGCGGATAGTGCGTCTGCTCCTGGTTGCTAAGCGCGTCGATCCGCATGTCCGCCGGTGTCTCTTCCGCCAGCGCTGCGGAAACCGGGTAGTTCTCGAATACCAGGATGTTGTCGAACAGGGCCTCGCCGACCTGCCCGGCCCAACGCTGGATGTCATACAACGGCGTGTGCTCGAACTCGCGCAGCGCCAGGTTTTCACCCTGCACCGCCTGCAGCCAGTCGCCAATCGGCTGCTCCGGACACGGGCTGGCGACCACCGGCAGCGTGTTGATGAACAGGCCGATCTGCTCCTCGATCCCGCGCAACTCCGCCGGACGACCGGATACGGTGGCACCGAAAGCCACGGTGTCCTGCCCGGTGAAGCGTTGCAGCAGTATCAGCCAGGCCGCCTGGACCAGGGTATTGAGCGTCACCTTCTGCTCACGGGCGAACTCTGCCAGGCGCTGGCTCGTGGTGACGTCCAGCTGCCGATAGCGATCGGCATGGCCCTCGGCACCCCGCACCCCGTGGGCGAACGCCGGAACCAGCAGGGTCGGCTCGCCCAGCCGCTGAAGGCGCTGCTTCCAGAACGCCTCGGTGCGACCCGCATCCTGGCGTTGCAGCCAGGCGATGTAGTCGCGATAGCGCCCATCCGAGCGCGACGGCGTCTCGCCGCGGTAGCGCTGCAAGACTTCGCCGAGCAACTGCGAGTTGCTCCAGCCGTCCATCAGAATGTGGTGATTGGTGTAGATCAGGTGGTGCCGGCGTTCGCCGGTACGCACCAGCACCAGCCGCAGCAGCGGCGCCTCGGCGAGTTCGAAGCCGAGCCCGGCCTCGCCGGCGGCGAGGGCATCGAGCGCCTCGGCGAGGTCCGCGCGGTCGCGCCAGTCGTGCACGCTGAACGGCACCTCGACGCGCTTGCGCACCAGTTGCAGCGGTTTTTCCAGCGCGCCCTGCCAGAGGAACCCGCTGCGCAGGACTTCGTGGGCATCCAGCGCCGCCTGCCAGGCCTCGCGGAAGCGTTGGGGATCCAGGCCTTCCACGTCCAGACGCATCTGGTTGATGTAGTCGCCGCTGTTCTGCTGGTACAGGCTGTGGAACAGCATACCCTGCTGCATCGGCGACAGCGGATAGAGATCCTCCACCTCGCCCGCCGCCAGGGGCAAAGCGTCCAGTTGCCGCTGGTCGAGCCCGGCCAGGGGGAAGTCCGAAGGGGTCACGCCTTCGACATCGGCGGCGCAACAATGCTCGATCAGCGCCAGCAGCTCGTCGCGATAGGCATCGGCCAGGCGAAGGATGCTCGCCTCGCTGAAACGCGCGGCGCTGAAGCTCCAGTCGATACCGAGCCGGCCGGCATAGACCTGGCCGTTGAGACTCAGCCAGTTGTCCAGCGGCGCGTCGCTGTCGCGCTCGCTGCCGGCCGCATCGGCGCTGGGACGGAACAGCGCGGAGGAATCGGCGGAGAAGCTGCCGTCGAACTGTCCCAGGTAGTTGAAGGTGATGCGCGGACTCGGCAGGGCCGCCAGCGCCGCCCGATCCTCGGCGCTGCCGAGGTAACGCAGGGCGCCGAAACCCAGCCCCTTGTGCGGAATCGCGCGCAGTTGCTCCTTGATCCGTTTGATCGAAGCGCCCAGCTCCGCCACCGGCGACAGGCGCAGCGGGAACAGGCTGGTGAACCAGCCTACCGTGCGGGTCAGGTCGATGTCCTCGAACAGCTCCTCGCGCCCGTGTCCTTCGAGCTGGATGAGGGTATCCGCCTGGCCGGTCCAGCGACCGATGACCCGCGCCAGGGCGGTGAGCAGCAGATCGTTGACCTGGGTCCGGTAGGCCGCCGGCGCTTCCTGCAACAACCGGCGCGTGGCCTCTTCGGTCAGCTCGGTACGTGCCGAACGGACATGCCGGACCGATTGCGCACCCTCGCGATCATCGCAGGGCAGTTCGGTGGATACGCCTTCGAGCTGCGCCAGCCAGTAGCCGCGCTCGCCCTCCAGGCCGCCGTCGCGGGCATGCGCCTGCAAGCGTTCGGCCCACGCCTTGAAGGCGCTGGTCTTGGCGGGTAGCGCAACGGCCTGGCCGGCCTGCAACTGGCGGTAGGCGGTCTGCAGGTCTTCGAGCAGGATCCGCCAGGAAACCCCGTCCACCACCAGATGGTGGATCACCAGCAACAACCGCTGGCTGCCGTCTCCGAGCGTCGCCAGCAGCGCGCGCAACAGTGGCCCGCTGCCCAGATCGAGACTGCGCTGGGCCTGCTCCGCCAGGGCTTCCAGCGCTTGGCCGTCGGCGACCGACTGCTGCCACAGCAGCACCTCGCCGGCCTCGACCGCGCGGTGTTCGGCGCGCCAGGTCCCGTCTTCGAGGCGGAAGCCCAGGCGCAACGCATCGTGGTGCGCCAGCAACGCCTGCAGCGCCGTTTCCAGAAGCGTACCGTCGAGTGCCTGCCCCGGCTCCAGCAGGACCGACTGGTTCCAGTGCTGGCGCCGCGGGATATCCAGTTCGAAGAACATCTGCTGGATCGGCAGCAGCGGCGTGCTCCCGCTGATCGGCCCCTGTTCGGCGCAGGCCAAGCCCCGGCCCTCGACGGCCACGCCGGCCAGGCCCCGGATCGTCTGGTGCAGGAACAGGTCCCTGGGCGCCAGCCGGATCCCGGCCTGGCGCGCGCGGCTGACCACCTGGATGGAAATGATCGAGTCGCCGCCAAGTTCGAAGAAGTTGTCGTCCAGGCCGACGCGGCCAAGCTTCAGCACATCCGCCCAGATCGCCGCCAGGCGCTGCTCCAGCTCGCTGCGCGGCGCGGTATAGTCCCGCTGCAGGCGGCTGGCGTCCGGGGCGGGCAAGGCGCGCCGGTCCAGCTTGCCGTTGGCCGTCAGCGGCAGGCGCTCGAGGAACAGCAAGTGGGCGGGCACCATGTGCTCCGGCAGGCTCGCCTTCAAGGCCTGGCGCAGCGTGTCGCGCAACGCGGCGGGGTCGCTTGGCGCCGCCTGCGTCACGACATAGCCGACCAGTTGCGTAGCGCCCGGCCCCTCGTGAGGCAGCACGACCGCCTCGGCCACGCCCGGCTGCGCGAGCAGGCGGGCCTCGATTTCGCCCAGTTCGATGCGGAAGCCGCGAATCTTGACCTGGTGGTCGATCCGACCGACGTACTCGACCACCCCGTCGCATCGATAGCGGGCCAGGTCGCCGGTCCGGTACAGACGTCCCCCAGTCGTGGAGAACGGATCGGCCACGAAGCGCGTGCAACTCAGCTCGGGGCGATTCAGATAGCCCCGCGCCAATCCCGCGCCCCCCACATACAGCTCGCCGATGCAGCCCCTGGGCACAGGGTTCAGCCCGGCGTCGAGCAGATACCAGGACAGGTCCGGGATCGGCTCGCCGATCGGACTGGCCGCCCCGCCGTCGAGATCCGCCAGCGACAGCGGACGATAGGTCACGTGCACCGTGGTCTCGGTGATCCCATACATGTTGACCAGGCGCGGCGCTCGATCGCCGAAACGCTCGAACCATGGGCGCAGGGCCTGCACTTCCAGCGCCTCGCCACCGAACACCACATGCCGCAGGGCCAGCGGCGGAACCTCCTGGCCGGCGCAGGCGACCTGCATCAGTTGCTTGAAGGCCGACGGCGTCTGGTTCAGCACCGTCACCCGTTCCCGGCACAGCAGGCGCAGGAAGTCCTCTGGCGAACGACTGGTCTCGTACGGGACGATGACCAGCCTGCCACCATGCAACAATGCGCCGAAGATCTCCCAGACGGAGAAATCGAACGCGTAGGAGTGGAACAGGCTCCAGGCGTCGTCCGCGGAGAAACCGAACCAGTGCCGAGTGGCATCGAACAGGCGTAGCACGTTGCCATGCGGCAGCAGGGTACCCTTCGGTTTTCCGGTAGAGCCGGAGGTATAGATCACATAGGCCAGGTTATCGACGCCGACGGCGCTCTGCGGATCGCTCTCCGGGTAGCCGGCCCACTCATGCTCCGCGTCCAGCAGCAGGCAGGGCAGGCCCTCGCCGAGCGGCAAGCGCTCGCGCGCCGCGCGCTGGGTCAGTAGCAGGCGGATGCCGCTGTCCTCGATCATGTAGCCCAGCCGGTCGCTGGGGTAGCGCGGATCGAGCGGGACATAGGCGCCGCCGGCCTTGAGGATCGCCAGCAGACCGACGATCATCTCCAGGCTGCGCTCGGCCGCCAGGCCGACCAGCACGTCGGGGCCGACACCGAGCTCGATCAGCCGGTGCGCCAGGCGATTGGCCCGCAGGTTCAATTCGCCGTAGTCGAGCGCGCGTTCGCCGTAGACCACTGCCGTCGCCCGCGGTCGCTCGGCGGCCTGGCGCTCGATCAGGCGGTGCAGGCAGGACGCCGGGGGGAAGTCCTGCGGATGGGGGTTCCATTGCAGCAGGTCGGCACGCGCTTCGGCCTCGTCCAGAAGTTTCAGCTCGGCGATGCGCGCCTCCGGCCGGGCCACGATCGACCGGAGCAGGTTCAGCCAGTGGCCGGCGATGCGCTCGGCGCTCGACGCGTCGAAGAGATCGGTGGCATAGGTCAGTTCGGCAAGCAGGCCATTGGAGGATTCGTAGGTATCCAGGGTCAGGTCGAACTGCGCGGTCTGCACGTCCCAGGCCAGGTCCTCGACCTCGAGTTCGCCCAGGGAGGCGAAACGCGAACCGCGATGATCGTCGCGCTGGTGGTTGTACATCACCTGGAACAACGGCGCATGGCTGAGGCTGCGTTCCGGCTGCAACGCATCCACCAGTTGCTCGAACGGCAGGTCCTGATGACCCTGCGCCTCCACCACCGCCCGCCGGACCTGCCGTAGCAACTCGCGGAACGGCAGTTGCCCGTCGAGTTCGGCGCGCAACACCTGGGTGTTGACGAAGAAGCCGATGAGCCCCTCGGTCTCCTCGCGATTGCGGTTGGCGATGGGTACTCCGACACGAATGTCATTCTGCCCGCTGTAGCGATGCAGGAGTGCCTGGAACGAGGCCAGCAGCAGCATGAACAGCGTGCCCTGCTCGGCCTGGGCCAGCCGCCGCAGGGCTTCGGCGAGTTCCGCCGGCAACGGGATGCCGATGCGCCGGCCGCGATGGCTCTGCTGCTGCGGGCGCGGCCGGTCGCTGGGCAACTCCAGCAACGGCTGCTCGCCGCCCAGGCGGGAAACCCAGTAGCCCAGTTGACGCTCACGCTCGCCGCCATCCATCCATTGGCGTTGCCAGGCCGCAAAGTCGGCGTACTGGATCGGCAACTCCGCCAGCGCGGGGGGCTCATCATGCCGAAGCGCGGCGTAGACGCGGATCAGTTCGTCCACCAGGACCTGCATCGACCAGCCATCGGCGATGATGTGGTGAAGAGTCAGCACCAGCACGCATTCGTCCGTCGCCAGCGGCAACAGCAGGACCCGCAGCAGCGGTCCGCGTTGCAGGTCGAACGGCCGATGGGCCTCGGTTTCCACCAGCCCCTTCAGGTCTTCGCCGGCCACCGGCGGTCGTCGCTCCTCGATGGCTATCGGCAGCGTCGGGTGGATGACCTGCCGCGGTGCGCCATCGTGTTCGACGAAGGTGGTGCGTAGCGTTTCATGGCGCTGCACCAGCAGGTCCAGGGCACCCTGCAGGGCATCGCGCCGCAGCGGTCCCTTCAGACGCAACGCCACCGGGATGTTGTAGGCCGCGCTGTGCGGATCCAGGCGCCAGATGAACCACTGGCGTTCCTGGGCGAACGACAGCTGCGGCGATGCGTCCCTGGCGCATCGGACGATCCCGCCCTGGGCGGCCGGCGCCAACTGCGCCACGGCCTGCGCATAGGCGCGCAGGGTGCTGTGCTCGAACAGGGTACGCAGCGGCACCTGCAGGTCGAGGCGGCGGCGTACCCTGGAAACCACTTGGGTCACCAGCAGCGAGTGGCCGCCCAGCTCGAAGAAGTTGTCGTCCCGACCGATGTGGCCGAGCTTCAGGACCTCGCTCCAGATCGCCGCCATGGCCCGTTCCAGCTCGCCCTCGGGCGCGACATGGGCGTCCCGGACCGCGCTCGCGTCCGGCAGCGGCAGCGCCTTGCGGTTGATCTTGCCGTTCGGCGTCAGCGGCAGGTTCTCCAGCAACAGCATGTGCGCCGGTACCATGTAGTCCGGGAGAACCGCCAGCAGGCTGTTCTTCAATGCACTGCGCAGTTCCTGCTGGCGCGCCGACTCGGCGTCGACCAGCGCGGCCTCGGTGGGCACCAGGTAGGCCACCAGGGTCGGCCCGGCCACCCCCGGCTGGGCGACGACCACCGCCTCGCGCACGCTGTCCTGCTCCAGCAGGCGCGTCTCGATTTCGCCGAGTTCGATGCGGAATCCCCGGATCTTCACTTGATGGTCGATCCGTCCAAGGTATTCGATGACCCCATCGGCGCGGTAGCGAGCCAGGTCGCCGGTGCGGTACAGGCGCGAACCGTCGGCGGCGAACGGGTCGGGCAGGAAGCGTTCGGCGGTCAGGCCGGGGCGGCGATGGTAGCCACGCGCCAGGCCGTCGCCGCCGATCAGCAGTTCGCCGGCGACGCCGGGCGGACATGGGTTCATTTCGCTGTCGAGGATGTACAGAGCGGTGTTTTCCAGCGGCCCGCCGAGGAACGGCCGGGCCTCTTCGCCGAGGCGGAACCGTGCCGACCAGATCGTCGTCTCGGTCGGCCCGTAGAGATTCCAGGTCGATGCCGACAATCCGCGCATACGCGCCGCCAGGTCCTCCGCCAGCGCCTCGCCACCGCACAGCAGGGTGCAGCCACGCAGCAGGTCGACACGCTCGCTGTCGCACAGCATCCGCCAGGTCGCCGGGGTCGCTTGCAATACCGTGACGCCCTGCCGCTCGACCAGATCGAGCAGGGCCTCGGGATCCTGGGCCTGCTCGCGGCTGGCGAGCAGCATGCTGGCGCCACGCGCCAGCGGTACGTATAGCTCCAGGCCGAAGATATCGAAGGAGAAGGTGGTCACCGACAGCAGACGGTCCCGCGCCAGCATGCCCGGTTGCCGGGCGATGCTGCAGACGAAGTTGGTCAAGGCTCGATGGCGGACCATCACGCCTTTCGGCTGGCCGGTGGAACCGGAGGTGTAGATCGCGTAGCAGAGACTGTCGGGCGCCTCCGGCAGGTCCGGGTTTTCCGCCGGGTAGCCGTGCACCAGTCGCTCCAGGTCGTCGAGCAGCAGGCTTTGCAGCCCATCCGACTGCGGCAGGCGCGCCAGCACGCTTTGCTGGCTGAGCAACAGGCGCAGTCCGCTGTCGTCGATCATGTACTGCAAGCGGTCCGCGGGATACTGCGGATCCAGCGGCACATAGGCGCCACCGGCCTTGAGCACCGCCAGCAGGGCCACCACCATGGGTACGCCGCGCTCCAGCGCGATACCGACCAGTACATCGCTGCCGACACCCTCCTCGCGCAGACGCCAGGCGAGGCGGTTGGCCAACGCATTGAGTTCGGCGTAGCTCAGGCGTTCCTCGCCGAACAGCAAGGCCGGCGCGTCCGGGGTCAGCCCGGCCTGGGCCTCGAACAGGCGATGCACACCCTGCCCGGCGGGATATTCGCTCGCCGGCAGACGGCTGCGTTGCAGCAGCGTGGCGCGCTCCTCGGCGTCGAGCAGCGGTAGGTCGCCGAGGCGTCTCCGCGGCTCGGCGACGACGGCCTCTAGCAGGTTGCGCCAGTGACGTGCCAGGCGCTCCACGGTCGCAGCCTCGAACAGGTCGGTGGCATAGGTGAATTCGGCGTGCACGCCCTGTTCCGATTCGTAGGTGTCCAGGGTCAGGTCGAATTGCGCGCTGTGCGCGCCCCACGAGAGGTCCTCGACGCTCAGCCCCGGCAACTGCGCCGCCAGCGACTGGCGACCTGCGGAACCCAGGTTCTGGTGGTTGTACATGGCCTGGAACAGCGGGCTGTGGCTGAGACTGCGCTCCGGCTGCAAAGCCTCGACCAGTTGCTCGAACGGCAGGTCCTGATGTGACTGGGCGCCGAGCGCGGCGACACGGGTCTGCTGTAGAAGGTCAAGGAACGGCATCTGCGCATCGAGATCGGCGCGCAGCACCTGGGTGTTGACGAAGAAGCCGATGAGCCGCTCGGTCTCGACCCGGTTGCGGTTGGCCACCGGCACGCCGACGCGGATCTCGTCCTGGCCGCTGTAGCGATGCAGGAGCGCCTGGAACGAGGCCAGCAGGAGCATGAACAACGTCGTCCCTTCGCGCTGCGCCAGCGCCTGCAACTGTCGGCCCAACGCCTGCGGCAACTGCAGTTCATGGCGCGCGCCACGGTAGCTCGGCAGCGCCGGGCGCTGGCGGTCAGTCGGCAGTTCGAGCACGCTCTGCCCTCCGCCCAGCCGCGCCATCCAGTACTCCAGCTGGCGCTCGCGTTCGCCGGCTTCCAGCCAGTGTCGTTGCCAGATCGCATAGTCCGCATACTGGATCGGCAAATCGGGCAGCGTCGCCTCGACGCCTTGCCGGCGCGCGCCGTACAGGGCAATGAGTTCCTCCACCAGTACCCGCATGGACCAGCCGTCGGCTGCCACATGGTGGATGGTCAGGGTCAGCACGTGATCGTCGGCCGCCAAGCGCAGCAGGCGCGCGCGAAGCAGCGGACCGTTACGCAGATCGAAGGGCTGTTGCGTCTCGCTTTCAACGAAAGCGCGAATCTGCGCCTGCGCGTCGTCGTCGCCCGCCAGCGTAACCGGGACGGGTACGTCGACCGACGCCAGCACCTGCTGGCGGAAGCCATCCAGTTGTTCGTCCTCGACGAACACGGTGCGCAGGCTCTGGTGGCGTTCGACGATGGCGCCCAGGCTGGCGGACAGCGCCTCGACGTCCAGTTCGCCACGCAGGCGCAGCGCCGAGGGAATGTTGTAGGCGGCGCTCTGCGGGTCCATCTGCCAGAGGAACCACTGGCGCTCCTGGGCATAGGACAACGGGATACGCTCGAAGGCCGAGGCCACCTCGGGAATCGGCAGGTTGGCCGGCGTCACGCCCTCCTCCTGCATCTTCGCCAGGTACAGCTTGCGCTTGTCGAGAGGAAGCGTGATGAAGCGCCGGGCAACCCGCAAAGCTACGCTCATGTCCATTCAAACTTCCTCCATTTCATCAAGCAGGGCTTCCAGCTTGTTCAGTTTCGATGTGTCGACCTGCCCACCGGCCTTTTCCAGATTGCTGACGAAAAGCCCCAGGGTCGGGAATTGGAACAACAGTTGGGGGGTGAGCTTCATGCCCAGCTCCAGTTGAATGCGCGAAATCACGTTGATGGCCAGCAGCGAGTGCCCGCCGAGTTCGAAGAAATGGTCGTCGAGGCCAACCCGCTGGAGTTTCAGCACCTCCTGCCAGATCGCCGCGACCTGGCATTCCAGCTCGCTGCGCGGCGCCACGTAGGCCTCCTGGAGGAGACTGGCGTCAGGCGCCGGCAGAGCCTTGCGGTCGACCTTGCCGTTGGGGCTCAGCGGCAGGCGTTCGAGGAACAGCAGGTGCGCCGGCACCATGTATTCGGGGAGGCTGTCGCGCAGCAGGGCCTTCAGCTCGTTGCGCAGCGCGGCCTGTACCTCCAGCGTGGCGCTAGCCAGCGCTTCCGCTTGCGGCACCAGATAGGCCACCAGCTGCGCCCCGGCAGCACCCTCGACGGCGATGACCAGGGCCTCGCGCACCGCCGGGTGCTCGCCGAGGCAGGCCTCGATCTCGCCCAGTTCGATGCGGAAGCCACGGACCTTGACTTGATGGTCGACCCGGCCGACGTACTCGATCACCCCGTCGGCGCCGTAGCGTGCCAGATCGCCGGTGCGGTACAGGCGGCCGCCGCCCTGCTCGTCGAACGGATCGGGAATGAAGCGTGCGGCCGTCAGGTCGGGACGCTTGAAATAGCCACGCGCCAGCAGCTCGGCGCCGATCACCAGCTCGCCGACCGCCCCGACCGGCGCCGGTTGCCCGGCATCGTCCAGCAGATAGATGGCGCGGCCCGGCAGCACCTTGCCGATCGGCATGGTCGCCGGGATCGCCTTGCTGCCGTCGACGTAGGGCGCGCAATCCAGGGTGGTGACCGTGACGGTCGCCTCGGTGGGGCCGTAGGTGTTGAGCAGGCGCACATGCTCCAGCCCGGCGGCCTTCCATGCCACCAGGCTTTCCGGCGGCATCGCCTCGCCCCCGGCGTGGACCTGACGGAGCGCGCCGTAGTCGCGCACGCCCTGGTTGGCGAAGTCCTTGGCCAGCATGTTCCAGTAGGCGGTAGTCAGGTCCACCGTGGTGATGCGTCGCTCGACGATCTCCCGGTACAGCGTCTCGCTGTCCCAGATCTCGGTGCCGCGCAGCACCACCGAGGCGCCACAGGCGAGCGGTGGGTAGAGCTGCTCGACGAAGCCGTCGAAATTGAAGGTGGAGAATTGCAGCACCCGGTCGTCCGGCCCGATGCCGAAGAACTCCAGCGAAACGTGGGTATGCCGCGACAGGCTCTCTCGGCTGATGCCGACGCCCTTGGGACGGCCGGTGGAACCGGAGGTGAACATCACGTAGGCGAGGTTCTGCGGATGCGCCCGCAACTGCGGGTCGCTCGCCGGACGGTCCTGCCAGTCCCGCGCCTGGTCGAGCGCCAGGCAGGCGATCCCGGAGGCCGCTGGCAGGCGTTGCAGCAGGTGGCTCTGGCTGAGCAACAGGGCGATGCCGCTGTCCTCGATCATGTAGCCGAGGCGCTCCTGCGGATATTCCGGGTCCAGCGGTACGTAGGCGCCGCCGGCCTTGAGCACCGCCAGCAGGCTGACGATCATTTCCAGCCCGCGCTCGACGGCGATCCCAACCAGCACGTCAGGCCCCACGCCCAGCTCGATCAGGCGGTGGGCCAGGCGGTTGGCCTGGGCGTTGAGCTCGCCGTAGCTCAGCTGGCGCTCCTCGAAGAGCAATGCCACCCGCTCGGGCTCCATCGCCGCGCGGCTGGCGAACAGCTGCTCGACGCTGCGCTCGTCCGGATAGCGTCCCGGGTTGCGCCCCCAGTCGAAGATCGCCTGGCGCCGCTCCGCTGCTTCCAGCAGCTGGAACTCGGCCAGGCAGGTGCTGGCCGGACGCTCGACCATCTGCGCCAGCAGGTGCGTCAGGTGACGATCCAGGCGCGCCACGCTGGCGTCGTCGAAATGCTCGCGGTCATAGGCGAACTGCAGTTCCAGGCGCTGCCCCAGGCTTACGCTGAGGGTCAACGGGTAGTTGGTCTGCTCGTGGTTGCCCACGGCACCGAAAGCCAGGCCTTGCGAGGCCTGCTGCTGGAGCATCTGCGAAACGGGGTAGTTCTCGAACACCAGGATATTGTCGAACAGCGCCTCGCCGCCCTGCCCGGCCCAGCGCTGGATGTCGTACAGCGGCGTGTGTTCGAATTCGCGCAGGGCCAGGTTCTCGCCCTGCACCGCCTGCAGCCACGACGCCAGGCTCTGCTGCGGAAGCGGGGTAGCGATGACCGGCAGGGTATTGATGAACAGGCCGATCTGCTCCTCGATACCGTTCAGTTCCGCCGGGCGACCGGCGACAGTAGCGCCGAAGGCCACGCTGTCCTGTCCGGTATAGCGTTGCAGCAACATCAGCCAGGCGGCCTGGACCAGGGTATTGACGGTGATCTTCTGCTCGCGGGCCAGCTCGGCCAGGCGCCGGGTCTGCTCGCCATCGAGCTCGCGCAACCGTTCCGCGTAGCCCTTGCCGCGCTGCTTGGCCTGGGCGATCGACTGCCCCAGGCGGGTCGGCTCGTCCAGTTGGCGCAGGCGCGGCAGCCAGAAGGCCTCGGCGAGCGCGGCGTCCTGGCGCTGCAACCAGGCGATGTAGTCGCGATAGCGGCCGCCGGAGCGCGGCGGCGTTTCGCCACGGTAGCGCTGCAGTACCTCGCCGAGCAGCTGCGAGTTGCTCCAGCCGTCCATCAGGATATGGTGATTGGTGTAGATCAGGTGGTAGCGCTCTTCGTCCGTGCGCACCAGTACCAGGCGTAACAGCGGCGCCTCGCTCAGGTCGAAGCCCAGCCGGCCTTCGCCGGCAGCCAGCTCGTCGAGGGCCGCCGCCAGGTCCTCGCGACCGCGCCAGTCAAGTACGCTGAACGGCACTTCGACACGCTTGCGCACCACCTGCAGCGGCGTCTCGAAGGCGCCCTGCCAGAGGAACCCGCTGCGCAACACATCGTGCTCGTCCAGCGCCGCCTGCCAGGCCGCGCGGAAGCTCTCCGGATGCAGACCGTCGACGTCGACCCGCAGTTGATTGATGTAATCGCCGGCCTCCTGCTGGTACAGACTGTGGAACAGCATGCCCTGCTGCATCGGCGATAGCGGGTAGAGGTCCTCGACTTCGCAGGGCGCCAGCGGCAATTGGTCGAGACGCGCCTGGTCAAGGCGCGCCAGCGGGAAGTCCGAGGGCGTCAGACCCTGGCCCTCGGCCACGCGGCAGTGGGCGATCAGCGCCAGCAGTTCGTCGCGATAGGCGTCGGCCAGGCGCTGGATGCTGGCGATTTCGAAGCGCTCGCCGCTGAAGCTCCAGTCGATGCGTAGTTCGCCGCCATAGATGCGTCCGTTCAGCGCCAGCCAATTGGCCAGCGGCGCGTCCGGGCTCTGGTCGTCGCCGGCACGCTCGCCGGCCGGAACGAACAATGCGCCCTCCTCCATGGCGAAACTGCCGTCGAACTGGCCGAGGTAGTTGAAGGTGATGCGCGGCACCGGCAACCCGGCCAGGGCTGCCTGGCTCGCCGCGCTGCCCAGGTAGCGCAGGGCGCCGAAGCCGATGCCCTTGTTCGGCACCGCGCGCAGTTGCTCCTTGATGCCCTTGATCGATGCGGCGATGCCCTCGGCCGGCGTCAGGCGTAGCGGGAACAGGCTGGTGAACCAGCCCACCGTGCGCGTCAGGTCGATCTCGGCGAAGAGTTCTTCGCGGCCATGTCCTTCCAACTGGATCAACGCATCGACCTGCCCGGTCCAGCGGCAGATCACCCGCGCCAGCGCGGTCAACAGCAGGTCGTTGACCTGGGTGCGGTAGGCGGCCGGCGCTTCCTGCAGCAATTGCCGGGTCGCCTCGGCGTCCAGTCCGCAACTGACCGAACGGGCATGGCGGTTGCTCTGGTCGCCCAGCGGGTCGAGGCACGGCAGGTCGCTGGAGGCGCCCTGCAATTGCCCTTGCCAGTACGCCAGTTCGCCATCCAGGCCGCCGTCACCGGCAAACGCCCGCAGGCGCTCGGCCCAATCCCTGAAGGCGCTGGTCTTGGCCGGTAGCTCGACGGCCTGACCCGCCAGCAACTGCCGGTAGGCGGTCTGCAGGTCTTCGAAGAGAATACGCCAGGACACGCCATCCACTACCAGATGGTGGATAACCAGCAGCAGGCGCTGGCTGCCGTCGTCGAAAGTCGCCAGCAGGGCGCGCAACAACGGCCCATCGGCCAGGTCGAGACTGCGCTGGACTTCGTCGGCAAGCGCCCGCAGCGCCGCCAGGTCGGCGACCCGAGCGACGCGGAGCAGCGCCGCAGCGCCCTCTTCCACACCCCGGTGGCGCGCCGTCCAGCCGGCCGCCTCGCGGGTGAAGGACAGGCGCAACGCATCGTGGTGCGCCAGCACGCCCCGCAGGGCCTGCTCAAGGTGCCGGGCATCGAGCGGCTCGCGGGCTTCCAGGAGTACCGACTGGTTCCACCAGTGGCGCTCGGCGACCTCTTCGGCGAAGAAACCCTGCTGGATCGGCAGCAACGGCGTGACGCCGGTCACCGGTCCCTGGTCGATCGCCAGCACCTGCGTACCGCTCTCGGCCAGCGGAGCCAGGGCACCGATGGTCTGCGCCTCGAAGAGCATCTTCGGAGTGAAATGGATGCCGAGCTGGCGCGCACGGCTGACCACCTGCAGGGAAATGATGGAATCGCCGCCGATCTCGAAGAAGTTGTCGGCCAGGCCGACCTGCTCCAGCTTCAGCACCTCCGCCCAGATCGTCGCCAGTTGTCTTTCCACTTCGCTGCGCGGTGCCTGGTAGTCGCGTTGCTGCTGGTCGGCACTGGGCTTGGGCAGGGCCTTTCGATCCAGCTTGCCGTTGGGGGTCAGCGGCATGCACGCCAGGAACAGCAGATGCGCCGGCAACATATACTCGGGCAAGCGTTCCTTCAGCGCCTTGCGCAAGGCGTCGCGGCAGGCCGCCTGGGCACCGGCATCCTCGACCAGCGCCGGATCCTGCGGGACCACGTAGCCGACCAGTTGCTGGCCGCTGGCACCCGCCTGGGCGACCACCACCGCCTCGCGCACCGCCGCCTGCTCGCGCAGGCGTGCCTCGATCTCGCCCAGCTCGATACGGAAACCGCGGATCTTCACCTGGTGGTCTACCCGTCCCAGGTAGTCCACCACGCCATCCGCCCGCCCACGGGTCAGGTCACCGCTGCGATACAGGCGGCTGCCGGGCGCGCCGAAGGGATCCGGCACGAAACGTTCGGCGGTCAGTGCCGGACGCTCCAGGTAACCGCGCGCCACGCCTTCTCCGCCAAGGTACAGCTCACCGGCCACACCGACCGGCAGCAGGTTCAACTGGGCATCGAGGATGTAGCCACTGCGATTGCCCAGCAGCGTACCTATCGGCATGTAGGCGGCGCCACAGGGGTCGTCCGGGCGGGCTTTCCAGAGCAGCGGGGTGACCACCGTTTCGGTCGGTCCGTAGCCGTTGAACAGGTATTGCGGGCGTAGCGCGCGCCAGGCCAGGTCGTAGCTGGCCTGCGCCACCGCGTCGCCGCCGAAGCAGTAGACCCGGGCCGCCGGCGGGTTGCCGTCGCGCTCGGCGTGCTCGGCCAGTTGCTGCAGATAGACCGGCGGGAACACCGCGACGGTGACGCCGTGGCGATGCATCTGCGCGTAGGTCTGCTCCGGCAGCCACAGGCTGTCGTCGCGGATCAGCACCCGCGCACCGTTGATCAACGGGTGCATCCAGCCTTCATGGGAGCCGTCGAAGGCGAACGACATGAAGTGCAGCTCGCAGTCCGCCGGGGTCATCTCGTAGCGCTCGCCGGTAGCCACGATGTGCGCCGCCAGCGGGCCGTGGGACACTGCCACGCCCTTGGGCATGCCGGTGGAGCCGGAGGTGTAGATCACATAGGCCAGGTTGTCGCCATGCAGCGCCACCTCTGGATCATGGGCGGGGAAACCGGCCCACTCCTGTTCGCGGTCCAGACACAGGCAGGACAGCCCGTCGGGAATCGGCAGTCGGTCGAGCAGGTGGCTCTGGGTCAGCAGCAGGTGCGCGCGGCTGTCCTGCATCATGTACAGCAGGCGTTCGCGCGGGTACTCGATGTCCAGGGGCACGTAGGCGCCGCCGGACTTCAGCACGGCGAGGAAGGCAATCATGATTTCCGCACTGCGCTGCATGGCGATCGCCACCCGCACCTCGGGACCGACGCCGCGGGCGATCAGCGCATGTGCCAGGCGATTGGCCCGGCTGTCCAGCTCGGCGAAGCTCAGCACCTGGTCGTCGAACAGCACCGCCGGCGCGTCCGGGGCCAGGCGTGCGCGCTCCGCCACCCGCTGGTGGATCAGCGGCGAAGCGGGGAAGCCCGACTCGCTGCGGTTCCACAGCGAATCGATCAGCGCGCGCTCCTCGGCATCCAGCAGGCTCAGCTCGACCAGAGTCCGTTCGGCGTTGTCGACGAAGCCTTCGAGCAAGTTCAGCAGGTGCCGGTCCAACTGCTCGACCGCGGCATCGGAAAACGCCTGGCGGTCATAGCTGTATTGCAGCGACAGACTGTCGCCGACGCCCAGGGCGACGGTCAGCGGGTAGTTGGTCTGTTCATGATTGCTCACCGGGCCGAAGCGCACGCCGCCTGGCGACCCCTTTTCCAGGGCTTCGGCCACAGGGTAGTTCTCGAATACCAGCAGGCTGTCGAACAGCGCCTCGCCGAGCCCGGCCCAACGCTGGATCTCGAACAGCGGCGTGTGCTCCTGCTCGCGCAGCGCCAGGCTGCGCGCCTGCACCTCCTGCAACCAGTCGGTGAGGCGCATGCCCGGTTGCGGCGTGGCGACCACCGGCAGGGTATTGATGAACAGGCCGATCTGCCTTTCGATCCCGGCCAGTTCGGCGGGACGGCCGGCGACGGTGGCGCCGAAGACCACCGTATCCTGCCCGGTGTAGCGTTGCAGCAGTAGCGACCAGGCGGCCTGCACCAGGGTATTGAGGGTCACCGCGTGCCGCTGGGCGAACGTCTTCAGGCGCGCGGTGCGTGCCGGCGGCAGGCTGCGCTGGAACTGGCCGCTGCCGACCTGCTCGCGCTCGGCGGCGACCGCCTGGGCCAGGCGTGTCGGCTCCAGCAGTTCCGCCAGTTGTTCTTTCCAGAATGCTTCGCTGACGCGCTTGTCCTGTGCCTGCAGCCAGGTGATGTAGTCGCGGTAGCGCCCACCCGTGCGCTCGGCCTGTTCGCCGGTGTAGCGAGCGAGCACCTCGCCGAGCAGCTGCGCGCTGCTCCAGCCATCCAGCAGGATGTGGTGGTGGGTGTAGACCAGGTGGTAGCGCTCTTCGTCCATACGCACCAGGACCAGCCGCAGCAAGGGCGCCTGCTCCAGCTCGAAACCCCGCTGGCGTTCGCTCGCGGCCAGCTCGTCGAGAGCCTCGGCGAGCGCTTCGCGACCACGCCAGTCATGCTCGGCGAACGGCAGTTCGAGGTGTTTGTGGATCACCTGGAGCGGCTGCTCCAGATCGCCCTGCCAGAGGAAGCCGGCGCGCAGGATGTCATGACTGTCCAGCGCCGCCTGCCAGGCGGCGCGGAAGCGCGCGGGATCGAGTCCATGGACGTCGACTCGGAGCTGGTTCAGGTAATCGCCGGAAGCCTGCTCGTAGAGCGAGTGGAACAGCATGCCGTGCTGCATCGGCGACAGCGGGTAGATGTCCTCGATCCGCGCCAGAGGCAGGCGATCCAACTGCTCCTGGCGCAACGTCGCGAGAGGGAAGTCCGACGGCGTGGCGCCGACATTGCCCTCCTGGCAGCAATGCTCGATCAGCGCGTGCAGCTCCCGCGCGTAGTCATCGACCAGGCGCTGGACGGTCGCCTCGGCGAACATTTCCCGGCTGAAGCTCCAGTGCAGGCTCAGCTCGCCGCCGTAGACCTGGCCTTCGATGCTCAACCAGTTGGCCAGCGGGGCGCACGGATCCTGGGCGGCGCCGGCGCTTTCCGTGGCCGGTACCAGCAGCGCCGCTCCATCGAACTGACGGTCGAACCGGCCCAGGTAATTGAAGGTGATCCGCGGCTGCGGCAGTGCGGCCAGGCGGGTCGCAGCCTCCTCTCCAGCCAGGTAGCGCAGCAGGCCGTAGCCGACACCCTTGTCCGGCACGCCGCGCAGTTGCTCCTTGATCGCCTTCAGCGACTCGCCGAGGTCCGCGGCCGGGGTCAGGCGCAGCGGGAACAGGCTGGTGAACCAGCCCACCGTGCGGCTCAGGTCGATGGCCTCGCCGAGGTCCTCGCGGCCGTGCCCTTCGAGCTGCACCAGCACGCTGGCGTCGCCGCTCCAGCGGCAGGTCGCGCGGGCCAGGGCGGTCAGCAGCAGGTCGTTGACCTGGGTCCGGTAGGCCGCCGGGGCTTCCTGCAGCAACTGCCGGGTACGCTCGGCGTCCAGGGTCAGGACGAGCTTGCGCTCATGGCGGTTTTCCAGGGCGCCGTGCGGGTTTTCGCATGGCAGCGCATGCGGAGCGTCGTGCAGTTGCGCCTGCCAGTAGTCGAGTTCGTCCAGGCGCGCGCCGGCCTGTTCGTGCAGGTGCCGGCTCCAGGCCTGGTAGGAACTGCTACGCGGCCCGAGATCGGCGTCGAGGTCGGCATAGAGACGCTGCAGGTCTTCCAGCAGGATGCGCCAGGACACCCCGTCCACCGCCAGGTGGTGGATGACCAGCAGCAGGCGCTGGCTGCCGTCGGCCATGTCCACCAGCAGCGCACGCAGCAGCGGCCCCTGTTCGAGGTCGAGGCTGCGCTGGGCTTCTTCGCAAAGCGCCAGCAACGCCTCCTCGGACCCCGCCTGCCGGCGCCACAGCGGCTCGCCGGCCTGCTCGGCGTAGGCCTGGTGCCAGGCGCCGCGCTCTTCGCGGAAACGCAGGCGCAGGGCATCGTGCTGCGCCTGCAGGCGTTCCAGGGCACGCCCCAGCCGGTCGCCGTCGAGCGGCTGGCGCGCCTGCAACAAGAGAGACTGGTTCCAGTGCTGGCGGTTGGGAATCGACTGCTCGAAGAACCAGCGCTGTACCGGCGCCAGCGCCACCTCGCCGCTTGCCGGACCCTGTTCCGCCGTCGCCGCACCCGCCTTGGCCGCCAGGGCCAGGCTGCGGATGTTCTGGTGCTGGAACAGGTCGCGCGGGCTCAGTTGCAATCCGGCCTGGCGCGCACGGCTGACTACCTGGATCGAGACGATCGAGTCGCCGCCGAGGCTGAAGAAGTTGTCGTCCAGGCCGACCCGCTCGACGCCCAGCAGGTCCTGCCAGATTTCCGCCAGGGTTCGCTCCACTGCGTTGCGCGGTGCGCTGTAGCCTGCCTGCGCCACGCTTACTTCAGGCGCCGGTAGCTCCTTGCGATCCAGCTTGCCGTTCGGACTCAGCGGCATCCGCTCCAGCGCCAGCCACTGCGCCGGCACCATGTATTCCGGCAGGCTTTTCGCCAGGTGCGCGGCCAGCGCTTCGCGCCAGTCGCCGCCCTCGCTCTCCAGCACCACGTAGCCGACCAACTGCCTGCCGTCCACCGCCAGCACCGCCGCCTCGCGCACCCACGGATGCTCCAGCAGGCGCGCCTCGATCTCGCCCAGCTCGATGCGCAAGCCGCGCAGCTTCACCTGGTGGTCGATCCGCCCGGCGTACTCGATCACCCCGTCGGCGCGGTAGCGCGCCAGGTCGCCGGTGCGGTACATCCGCTCCCCGGCCACGAACGGGCTGGCGACGAAACGCTCGGCAGTCAGCCCCGGACGCTGGTGGTAGCCACGGGCCAGGCCCCGACCGGCCAGGTACAGCTCGCCGAGCACGCCCACCGGTACCGGCTCCAGGTTGCCATCGAGGATGTAGCAGGCCAGGTTGGCGATCGGCCGGCCGATCGGCACCGCGTCCTTGCCCTCCTCCATGCAGGTCCAGTGGGTGACGTCGATGGCCGCCTCGGTCGGGCCATAGAGGTTATAGAGGCCGGCCTGCGGCAGCTTGGCGAACACCTGCTGCTGGGCGTCCGCCGGCAGTGCCTCGCCGCTGCAAACGATGCGTTTCAGGCTGGTGCAGGAGGCGACGTCTTCATCCTGCAGGAAGGCCTGCAGCATCGACGGCACGAAGTGCAGCGTATCGACCCCCTCGCGATTGATCAGCTCCACCAGCTTCGCCGGATCGCGATGGTCGCCCGGCGCGGCAACCACCAAACGAGCTCCGCTCATCAGCGGCCAGAAGAACTCCCAGACCGACACGTCGAAGCTGAACGGGGTCTTCTGCAACACCGTGTCGCCGACGCCCAGCCCATAGGCCTGCTGCATCCAGCACAAGCGGTTGCTCAGCGCCGAATGGCGGTTGCCGGCGCCCTTGGGCTTGCCGGTGGAACCGGAGGTGTAGATGACATAGGCAAGATTCTCGCCGTTCAGCTCGATCCCCGGATTGTTCTCGGCATGGTTTTCCAGCCAGGCATCGGCCTGGTCCAGGTCGATCCGTTGCACACCTTGCGCCAGCGGCAGCTTCAGGTGCGACTGGCTGAGCAGCAGCTGCACGCCGCTGTCCTCCAGCATGTAGGCCTGGCGCTCCTCGGGATACTCCGGGTCCACCGGCACGTAGGCGCCGCCGGCCTTGAGGATCGCCATCAGGGCCACGACCATCTCGATGGAACGCTCCATGACCACGCCCACCAGGCGGTCCGCACCGACCCCGCGCTCGATCAGGGCATGCGCCAGGCGGTTGGCCCGGCGGTTCAGCTCGGCGTAGTCCAGGCGCTCCTCGCCGAAGGCCAGCGCCGGCGCCGTCGGTGTGCGCTCGACCTGCTCCTCGAACAACCGGTGCACGCCGCGTTGCAGCGGGTACTGGGCCGCAGTGGCGTTCCAGCCTTCCAGCAACTGATAGCGCTCCTCGGCATCGAGCATCGGCAGCGAGTCGACGCTGGCCTGCGGGTTTTCCAGCATGCCGCGCAGCAGGTTCTGCCAATGCCGCGCCATGCTCTCGACGGTCCGCGCCTCGAACAGGTCGGTCGCGTAGGTCAGCGCGGCGTACAGGCGGCCGCCCTTCTCGTAGGTATCCAGGCTCAGGTCGAACTGGGTGGTACGGCTCTTCCAGTCGAGCTGGCCGAAGCTCAGGCCGGCCACGCTGTCCAGCGCCTCGATGTCGGCCACCAGCGGCTGGTGGTTGTACATCACCTGGAACAGCGGGCTGTGGCTCAGGCTGCGCTCGACCTTGAACGCCTCGACCAGGCGTTCGAACGGCAGATCCTGATGGGCCTGGGCGCCAAGCACGGTGTCCTTGAGCCCGGCCAGCAGGGTCGCCACCGACGTGCGGCCGTCGAATACCGAGCGCAGCACCTGGGTGTTGACGAACAGGCCGATCAGCCCTTCCACCTCGGCGCGGTTGCGGTTGGCGATGGGGACGCCGACCCGCAGGTCGGTCTGCCCGCTATAGCGTTGCAGGAGGATATTGAAGCCGCCGAGCAACAGCATGAACAGGGTCAGCCCCTGGCGTCGGGCGGTGCCGCGCAGGGCCTCGGCCAGGGCCGGCTCGATGCTGAACTCGTAACGGCTGCCACGGTAGCTGGGAACCGCCGGACGCGGGTGGTCGGTCGGCAACTCCAGGACCGGATGCCGCTCGCCGAGCTTACCGCGCCAGTACTCCAGCTGGCGCTCCTGCTCACCGGCCTCCAGCCAGCTGCGCTGCCACAGGGCGTAATCGGCGTACTGGATCGGCAAGGCCGGCAGGCCGGGCTCCGCGCCAGTCGCATAGGCACTGTAGAAACGACTGAATTCTTCGATCAGCACGTTCATCGACCAGCCGTCGGACACGATGTGATGCAGGGTCAACAGCAGCACATGCCGCTCCTCGCCCAGGCGGATCAGGCGGACCCGCAGCAACGGCCCCTCGCACAGGTCGAACGGCTGCAACGACTCGCGCTGCGCCTCCTCGCGCAGGCGGGCTTCCTGCTCGGCCTCGGGCAGGCCGCTGCAATCCTCGAAGGCAACCTCCAGCGGGCGTTGCAGGGGCGCCTGCGCCAGGCTGTCGTCGGCGCCGCGCGGGAACACCGTACGCAGGGCTTCATGACGCTGCACCAGGCTGGCGAAGGCGCGCTCCAGCGCCTGGCGATCCAGCGGTCCGTTCAGGCGCACCGCGCTGGGCAGGTTGTAGGCGCCACTCTGTGGCTCCAGGTGCCAGAGGAACCACATGCGCTGCTGGGCGTAGGACAGGCGGTCGCGCTCGGCCGAAGACACGCCGGCCGGAATCGGGAACAGCGAGAAATCGATTCCCTCCCCTCGCAGGGTTTCGAGGAAGACCCGACGCTTCTCAACGGGTAGTTCGATAAAGCGGCGGGCGAGCTTGAGGGAATCTTCTGCGTTCATCGGTCTTCTTCCGTGCACATGGGCAACGAGCGCGGGGCTCGGTCATTCATGTGAAACGGACGACACATCGTGAAAATTAACCGGACAGCGACTTCCGGTCGCACCTTGGCCGATCGGTTTTTTTGCATAGCCATCAGGCGCTTAGGCAAATGACGAAGAAATCCCTCGCGAGGAGCACGAAAGCTTTTGCGAAACATTTGCTTTCATCTTCCCTTTCAGGTTCTGCGCGGCTCATTCGTCCTATATGGATGAACGGGGCGTATCCAGTCTCCGCAACCCATGGTCGGTGCCCACGACCCCTAACCTACCGTTAGCCTCATGTCGAAAAAGTCCCGCTCCAGACTCTGGTTCCTCGTCCACAGCTGGCTGGCCCTGCCCATCTGGTTCTTCGTCCTGATCGTCTGCCTCACCGGCACCCTGGCGGTGGTCAGCCAGGAGATCGTCTGGCTGGCCAACCCGGAAATCCGTGCCAGCAAGCCAAGCGACTCCGCCGAACCGCTGAGCTACAGCCAGGTCCTCGCCAGCATCAATCAGGCCCGGCCCGAGCTGAAGGTCGAATCGATCGAACGCCCCGACGAATCCCACTTCGCCCTGACCGTGGATGTCAGCCATCCCGACGGCAGCAGCGCTGCGCTCTACGTGAATCCCTACACAGGTGCCATCCAGGGCAAGAGCCCGCACTTCGATTTCCGCCAGTTCACCCGCGCCCTGCACGGCTGGTGGCTGATGCCGTTCGATAACGGCTACAGCTGGGGCTGGTACCTGGTCTCGCTACTCGGACTGCCGATGTTGGCCTCGCTGGTCACCGGTCTGGTGGTCTATAAACGATTCTGGAAGGGTTTCTTCAGACCACGCCTGCGCATCAGCCAGGGCGCGCGCATCTTCTGGGGGGATTTCCACCGCCTGAGCGGCATCTGGTCGATCTGGTTCATCGCCGTGATCTCCATCACCGGCACCTGGTTCCTGATCCAGGCGATCCTCGCCGACAATCACATCACTCTCTCCAGCGAAGGCCCGCCGCCGGTCATCGCCCGCAGCGAGGTGCCGCTTTCGCCTTCCGGCCAGCCGGCTGTGCAGATCGACCTCGACGAGGCCGTGCGCATCGCCACTCGGGACATTTCCGGCTTGGAAGCCAGCGGGCTGTTCCTCCCAGGCAACGCCTACAGCCCGCTCTATGTCTATGGCCGCGGCTGGTACCCGCTGATGTACCAGTCGGCAGCGATCAATCCCTACAACGGCAGGATCGAGTCTTCCCGCCTGCTCGGCGACCGCACCCCGCTGGAGTTCGTCACCGAATCCATGCGCCCCCTGCACACCGGCGATTTCGGCGGCATCTGGGTCAAGCTGATCTGGTTCGTCTTCGGCCTGCTGCTGAGCATGATGGTGCTCAGCGGCCTGCTGATCTGGAGCAAGCGCACCGCACAGGCCACCGCCGCGCTGGTCAAGCGCGGCAAGCGCCCGGCGCGCCAGCCGAAACCGGCCAAGCCGGCGCCGGTAATGGCCAACCAGACCGCGGAGGGACAGCCATGAGCAAGGCCGCCGTCGCCCAGCCCGTTTCGCCGCTGCGCCAGTTCTGGCTGCGCTGGCGTTTCCACCTGAACGTTCTGCTGATCCTGATCCCGCTCGGCTTCATGCCACGTTATTTCGCCGACATGGCGTTGTTCTCTGGCAGCAGCGGACTGGGTGAACGCGAGATCGGCGAAGTCCAGGTAGGCCCCTGGAGTCTCAAGCTCGCCGAATGGCGTATCGAACCGCCGCACGACGAAGGCCCCGCCGGCTTCATGAAGGACTTCAATGCCGCCCTCTGCCAGGCCTGCATTCCCCAGGTCAAGGCGACCTACCTGCGCATCGGCAAGCCGCGCAGCCTGCGTGCCGCCGGGGTGATCTTCTTCGGCAGCCCCTACCGCATGGGCACCAGCGTGCCGATCCCGCCGCGCACCCGGCCCGACGCCGAGCTGTGGATCACCATGGAAGGTTGGGACGGCTCCATGCACCAGGCTTCCATTCCCCTGGCCGAGGCATCCCCCGCCACCGTGGCCTGGCTGAACAAACGAGGTAAGCAATGAGCATCCACACCCGCCCCTGGCGCCTGCCCCTGGCCGCCCTGTTGCTTGGCATGAGCGGCGCGGCCCTGGCGCACAACCCGATCTGCGAATGCGAGGAAGTGCAGGCCGGCGAGATCCGCTGCAAGGGCGGATTCTCCGACGGCAGCGGCGCCCCCGGCGTAACCCTCGACGTGATCGGCTACGACGAGCAGATCCTGGTTCCCGGCAAGCTCGGCGCCGACTCGACCCTGACCTTCAAGCGTCCCGACGGCGAGTTCTACGTGCTGTTCGACGCCGGTCCCGGCCACGTGGTGGAAATCGACCACGCCGACATCGCCGCGCCATGAGCGTCGAAACCGTCCGCCCGGCCGGCGCCGGCCACGAGACCCTCTACGTACTGCTCGGCAGCGTGCTGATCCTGGCCCTCGCCGCCACGGTGGTCGGGCTGCGCCAGCAGTCCCATGAAGCGCAAGCCCTGGACGCCCACCAGGTGGACGCCCGGCTCGACCTGAATGCCGCCGAACAGGGCATCTATGCCGACCTGCAGGTCGCCGCCGAAGACATCCAGGCGCGCCTGGACGACGGCGAAGCCGCGCCCTCCGTCGACGAACTGGCCGCCGAGGGCTTCCCGCCCTTCGTCGCCGACGTCGCCGCGAGCAGCCGCGGCGAGCACCGCTGGAGCCACGGCGAAACCGCCGGGCGTCCGAGCTACCTGGGCGTCAGCGGCAAGCCCGGGGTGGCCGGCTCGTTCCTCCTGCTGCTCGGCCCCGCCGAAGTCTGGCTGAAGCCCGCCGCGGCCGCTGCCGGCGCCGTACCGGGCGACGCCCGAGCCCTGGCCGACGCCGGCTGGCGCCAGGTGGTCAGCCGCTTCGACGCCGGCGTAACCCGTCAGCACCGCCATTGATCGCACATCGACTCCACAGAAGGCGTTTTTCCATGCTGTTCTCCCGTCGCTCATCCCGTCCGCGCGGCCTCCCCGCCCTCCTCCCGGGCCGTGCCCTGCTGGCCGCCCTGCTGCTGGCCCTGCTCGCCCCGCTGGCCCAGGCCGAAGACGGCAAGCGCCTGCGCATCGGCATCACCCTGCATCCCTACTACAGCTACGTGAGCAACATCGTCGGCGACAAGGCCGAGGTGGTGCCGCTGATCCCCGCCGGTTTCAACCCGCATGCCTACGAGCCGCGCGCCGAGGACATCAAGCGCATCGGCACGCTCGACGTGGTGGTGCTCAACGGCGTCGGCCACGACGATTTCGCCGAGCGCATGATCGCCTCCAGCGAAAAGCCCGGCATCCCGGTGATCGAGGCGAACGCCAAGGTGCCGCTGCTGGCCGCCACCGGCATGGCCGCGCGCGGCGCCGGCAAGGTGGTCAACCCGCATACCTTCCTGTCCATCAGCGCCTCGATCACCCAGGTCAACACCATCGCCCGCGAACTGGGCAAGCTCGACCCGGCCAACGCCAAGGCCTACACCCGCAACGCCCGGGCCTACGCCAAGCGCCTGCGGGCCCTGCGCGCCGACGCCCTGGCGCGGCTGAACAAGGCCCCGGCCGCCGACTTCCGCGTCGCCACCATCCACGGCGCCTACGACTACCTGCTGCGCGAATTCGGCCTGGAAGTCACCGCCGTGGTCGAGCCGGCCCACGGCATCGAGCCGAGTCCGAGCCAGTTGAAGAAGACCATCGACCAGCTCAAGGCGCTGGACGTGAAGGTGATCTTCTCCGAGATCGACTTCCCCTCCACCTACGTCGAGACCATCCAGCGCGAGTCCGGGGTGAAGCTCTATTCGCTGTCGCATATTTCCTATGGCGACTACAGCGCCGGCAAGTACGAGGAAGAAATGGCGCGCAACCTCGACACCGTGGTCCGCGCCATCCAGGAGTCCGGCGCATGACCGTGGCCGAACGGCTTTGCGCCACGCCTTGCGGGCCGGCCATCGACTTCGCCGGGATCGACCTGAGCCTCGGCGGCAGCCGCATCCTCGATGGCGTGCGCCTGCGCGTCGAGGCCGGCAGCGTGCACGCGCTGGTCGGGCCGAACGGCGGCGGCAAGAGTTCGCTGGTCAAGACCCTGCTCGGGCAGATGCCGCATCGCGGCGAGCTGCGCCTGGAGTGGCCCGGCGCGCCCGGCTGCATCGGCTACGTGCCGCAGGCGCTGGAGTTCGACCGCGGCCTGCCGCTCACCGTCGACGATTTCATGGCCGCCATGTGCCAGCGCCGTCCGGCCTTCCTCGGCCTGTCGCGCAGCCGGCGCCCGGCGATCGACGCGGCCCTGGAACGGGTCGGCATGCTGGCCAAGCGCGGTCGGCGCATGGGCGCCCTCTCCGGCGGCGAGCGCCAGCGCGTGCTGCTGGCGCAGGGCCTGGTACCGCCGCCGCAACTGCTGGTGCTGGACGAACCGATGTCGGCCCTCGACGAGGGCGGCATCCAGGTCTTCGAGCGGCTGCTGCTGGACTGGCGCCAGGCCGGCGTCACCGTGCTCTGGATCGAGCACGACCTGGAGGCCGTCGGCCGCCTCGCCGACCGGGTCAGCGGTCTCAACCGCCACCTGCTGTTCGACGGTCCGGCGGCCAGCAGCCTGACCCCGGAACGCCTGCTCACGCTGTTCTCCACCCAGCCCCGGAAGAACGCGGAGGCCAGCCGATGAACGACGCCTACGAACAACTGCGCCAGGCCGTCCAGGCCTGGGCCGCCGCCGGCTACCTGCCGGAGACCCTGGCCTACGGCTTCGTCGTCAACGCGCTCCTCGCCGGCCTGCTGATCGGCCCGGTGCTCGGCGGCCTCGGCACCCTGGTGGTGGTCAAGCGCTTCGCCTTCTTCTCCGAGGCGGTCGGCCACGCCGCGCTCACCGGCGTGGCCATCGGCATCCTCCTCGGCGAGCCCTACACCGGGCCCTACGGCAGCCTGTTCGGCTACTGCCTGCTGTTCGGCGTCCTGCTCAACTACCTGCGCAACCGTACCGGCCTGGCCCCGGACACCCTGATCGGGGTGTTCCTCTCGGTGTCCCTGGCGCTCGGCGCCAGCCTGCTGCTGGTGCTGGCGGGCAAGATCAACGTGCATATCCTCGAGAACGTGCTGTTCGGCTCGGTGCTGACCGTGAACGGCCATGACCTCGCGGTGCTGGCGGCGGTCGCCATGCTGGTGCCGTGCCTGGCCCTGCCGCTGTACAACCGCATCATGCTGGCCAGCTTCAACCCGCAACTGGCGGCGGTGCGCGGGGTCGCGGTGAAGAGCCTGGACTACCTGTTCGTGGCCCTGGTGACCCTGGTCACCGTCGCCGCGGTGAAAGTGATCGGCGCGATCCTGGTCGGAGCCCTGCTGGTGATCCCGGCGGCGGCGGCGCGCCTGGTCAGCCAGTCGCTGAAAGGGTTCTTCTGGCTGGCGGTGCTGATCGCCACCGTCAGCACGCTGGCCGGTATCCTGTTGCCGATCATGTTCGACCTGCCGATTCCCTCCGGCGCCGCGATCATCCTGGTCGCCGGCCTGGCCTTCGGCCTCGCCGCCATCGCTCGCGGCTGCCTGCCGCACCTGAAAGGAACCCCCGGATGAACCTGAAACCCCATTGCCTCGCCCTGGCCCTGGCTTGCGCCGGACTCGCCGGCCCGCTCCCGGCCCTCGCCGCGACGCCGGCCGCGGCCCAGTCCGCGCCAGTCACGGTACTGGCCAGCCTGCCGGTCACCCACGCCCTCGCCGAACGCCTGCTGCGGGACACCGAGGTCAAGCTGCAACGGGTCGCACCGGCCAACCTGCCGGCCAGCCGCCAGGCCTCGTTCTTCGCCGGGCGCGGCGCCGGCGGCCTGGCCAAGGCCGCCGGGCAGGCCGACGCGGTGATCGACCTGCGCTCGATCTGGAGCGACGACCCGCTCTACCCGCTGGCCCGCCGTAGCAATATCCGTATCGTCGAGATCGACGCCGCGCGTCCGGTGGACGGCGCCCTGCCCGGCATCGCCCTGCGCCCCGGCAGCGACCTGCATGCCTACCCCTGGCTCAACCCGACCAACCTGGGGCGCATGGCCGATGTCCTTGCCAGCGACCTGGAACGCCTGGCGCCCGGCGCCGCAGCGACCATCCAGGCCAACCTGGCGACGCTGAAGAAGCAATTGCTGGAAGCGACCGCCAGTAACGAGACTCGCCTGGCGAAGGCCGACAACCTCAGCGTGATCAGCCTCTCCGAACGCCTCGGCTACCTGCTCGCCGGGCTCAACCTGGACCCGCTGGACGTGGAGATCCAGGCCGACGACGGCTGGACCGAGACCAATATCCAGGCTTTCGCCGAGGAGCTGAAGAGCGAGGATATCGCCCTGGTCCTGCACCATCGCCAACCACCCAAGCCCCTCGCCGATGCCATCGCCGCCAGCGGCGCACGCCTGGTAGTGGTGGACACCGAGGCGGCGGACCCGGTGGCCGGCCTGGAAAGTGACATGAAAGCGATAGTCGAAGGGCTGCTGGCCGGTAAAGGCTGAGCCGCGCCTCGTAACGAAAAAGGCCGGGGAGCGCTGCTCCCCGGCCTTTTTTTCGTCGACATCGGACCCGCCGCAGGGCCTATGGCGCCCTCGCGGGCATCAGCAGATCGCCGCCGACTCCACCGCCAACGCCGCGGCGCCCTGCCCCGCGCGCCAGGCCTCGACCTGGCGCTCGACGACCGCCAGCACCTCGGCCTCGCGCTGATGGATGAAGAAGTGCCCGCCGTCGAACAGTTCCAGTTCGAAACCGCTGCGGGTTTCCTCGGCCCAGGCCAGCAACTGTTCCTCGCTGGCCTTGTCCTCCCTGCCGCCAAGCGTTCGGATCGGACAGGCCAGCGGCGGGCGCCGCTGGTGACGATAGCTGCCGCAGAGCAGGAAATCGGCGCGCAGGATCGGCAGGGTCAGGCTCATCAGCTCGCGGTTGCCCAGCACCTCTTCCGGCGTACCTTGCAGGTCGCGCAGGTCGGCGATCAGCTCGGCGTCGCTCTTCGGTTCGGCGAAACCGCGGTCATACTCGGCGCGTCGCGACGGCGCCGCGGTGCCGCAGGCGAAGAACCCCAGCGGCGTCGGGCAACCCAGCTCGCGCAAGGCATACAGCACCTCGCAGGCGAGCAAGGCGCCGAGGCTGTGCCCGAGCATCGCGTAGGGGCCCTGGCGGACCTCGTCGTGCAGCTCGCGCGCCAGTTGCTGCGCCAGGCTCGCCAGGTCGGTCTGCAACGGCTCGGCCATCCGCGCCCCGCGCCCCGGCAACTCCACCGGACGCACCGCCAGCCAGGCCGGCAGCTTGCGCCGCCAGCGGCTGTAGGTCATGGCGCTGGCGCCGGAATACGGCAGGCAGAACAGCCGTACGGGCGTACCGCCCACTCAGCCGGCCGCCTTGTCCATGTGCTGGCGCAGGCTCAGCGGGCGCATGTCGGTCCAGACTTCCTCGATGTAGGCCAGGCAGTCCTTCTTCAGGCCGCTCTTGCCGGCCGCCCGCCAGCCCTGGGGAATCTCCTTGTATTCCGGCCAGATGGAATACTGCTCCTCATGGTTGACCACTACCTGGAACTGGATGTCGTCACGGTCGAACACTGAAGTCATTGCTTGCTCCTGATGGGATCGAACGGCCGCGCGCAGCACGGCCCTTGCGTTGGATAACGAAAAGCCCGGCGGGAAAATTAGCCGGCCAGCGCCGCGCCGAGGGCGCGGGCGAAACGCCGGGCCACCTCGTCGATCTGTTCGGCGCCGATGATCAGCGGCGGCAGGAAGCGCACCACGCTGCCGTGGCGGCCGCCCAGTTCGAGGATCAGGCCGCGCCTCAGGCACTCGCGCTGGACCCGCGAGGCCAGGGCGCCGTCGGTCGGCGGATGACCGAGGGCATCCGCCTCGCCCTGCGGGTCGACGATCTCGACCCCGAGCATCAGCCCCCGACCGCGGATATCGCCCAGTTGCGGATAGTCGCGCTGGAGGATGCGCAGGTGCTCGGCCAGGCGCTCGCCCATGGCCGCCGCGTGGGCCGCCAGGTCGTGTTCCTTCAGGTAGCGCATCACCGCCGAACCGGCGGCCATGGCCATCTGGTTGCCACGGAAGGTGCCGGCGTGGGCGCCGGGCTGCCATTTGTCCAGCCATTCGCGGTAGACCACCACCGCCAGCGGCAGGCTGCCGCCGATGGCCTTGGACAGCACCACCACGTCGGGGACGATGCCGGCGTGCTCGAAGGCGAACATCCTGCCGGTACGGGCGAAGCCGCTCTGGATCTCGTCGACGATCAGCGCCACCCCGGCCTGCTCGGTGATCCGCCGCAAGCCGCGCAGCCAGTCGAGATCGGCCGGGACCACGCCGCCCTCGCCCTGAACCACCTCGACGATCACCGCCGCCGGCAACTGCACGCCGCCTTCCGGATCGTTCAGCAGGTTCTCCAGGTAGTGCAGGTTCGCCTTGACCCCCGCCTCGCCGCCGAGACCGAACGGGCAACGGTAATCGTAGGGATACGGCAGGAACTGCACGCCCGTGCTGAGCACCGCGCCCAGCGGCTTCTTCGGTCCGAGATTGCCCATCAGCCCCAGCGCGCCCTGGCTCATGCCGTGGTAGCCGCCCTGGAACGACAGGATGGTGCTGCGCCCGGTGGCGGTGCGTACCAGTTTCAGCGCGGCTTCCACCGCGTCGGTGCCGGTCGGGCCGCAGAACTGGATCTTCGCCTCGGCGGCCAGCGCCGGCGGCAGCAGGCCGAACAGGTCCTGGACGAACTGGTCCTTCACCGGGGTGGTCAGGTCGAGGGTGTGCAGCGGCAGCTCGTCGGCCAGAACCTGGCGGATCGCCTCGATCACCACCGGATGGTTGTGCCCCAGCGCCAGGGTGCCGGCGCCGGCCAGGCAATCGATGAAGGTACGCCCCTCGACGTCCTCCACCAGCAGCCCCCTGGCCTTCTTCAGCGCCAGCGGAATCCGCCGCGGATAGCTGCGCGCGTTGGACTCCTGGCGGCTTTGCCGTTCCAGCAAGGGCGACTGGGAGAACTCGTAGAGCGTTTCGCCCTCCGCCGGGGTGGCGCGGAGCGGCTGGTCTTCGATGACGCTGGTGGCGACGTGCATGTCTTCAACCCTCAAGGCGTGGTGGTGTTCCACTGGCAACCGGCGATCCGGCCGCCAGGGGCGGCATTCGCGGATCGGATGCACAGGAGACGCAGGAGGGACGCACGGATTTACTGCGCCGGACCGCAGCACCGAGCCCGGACCGCCAGCTTCGGCCCGGACACCGTCGAGCAGGCCGCTAGTCGGTGCCCGCGGCGCTCACCCGCCAGATCGCGTTGCCGACGTCGTCGGCGATCAGCAACGCCCCGTCGGCCGCCTGCGCCAACCCCACCGGCGCGCCGAACAACTGCTTCTCGTCCGCGGAGACGAACCCGGTCACCACCGGCTGCGGCGCACCGGCGGGCTTGCCGTCGGCGAACGGCACATGGACCACCTGGAAGCCGCTGACCGGCGAGCGGTTCCAACTGCCGTGCTCGCTGACGAAGGCGCCGTTGCGATAGCGCTCGGGCAACTCGTCGCCGGTGTAGAAGAACAGGCCCAGCGCGGCCACGTGGGAACCCAGCGCGTAGTCGGGGACGATGGCCTTCGCCACCAGGTCGGGACGCTGCGGCTTCACCCGCGAATCCAGGTGCTGGCCGAAGTAGCTGTAGGGCCAGCCGTAGAAGCCGCCCTCCCGTACCGAAGTCAGGTAGTCCGGGACCAGGTCGTTGCCGATCTCGTCGCGCTCGTTGACGATGGTCCACAGCTTGCCGGAGACCGGTTCCCACTGCAGGCCGGTCGGGTTGCGCAGGCCGGAGGCGTAGATGCGGCTGCCGCGGCTGGCGACGTCCACCTCGAGAATCGCCGCGCGACGGTATTCGATCGCCGCGCCGTTCTCGGTGATGTTGCTGTTCGAACCGACGCCCACGTAGAGCTTGCGCCCGTCGGGACTGGCTAGCAGCGCCTTGGTCCAGTGGTGGTTGATGGTGTCCGGCAGGTCGGTGAACTCCATCCCCGGGTCGGCGACCCGGGTTTCACCCGGCACGTAGCGGTAGCGCATGATGTTCCCGGTATTGGCGACATACAGGTAATCCCCCACCCGCTGCACGCCGAACGGCGAGTCCAGCCCTTCCAGGAACACGTACTTCTGCCACTGGCCTCCGGCGCCGGCTCGGCGCAGCAGGGTGATGCGGTTGCCGCCCTTGCCGGCCTTGCCGGACTTCCCCTTGACCATCCCCGCGATGAGTTGCTTCGGCGTGGTCACCGGCGCGGTGCCGGGCGAGTTGGCCTCCACCACCAGCACATCGCCGTTGGGCAAGACCAGCAACTGGCGAGGGTGTTGCAGGCCATCGGCGATCTTCTCGATCTTCAGGCCCTGGGCCACCGTCGGCTTGGCCTCTCCCGACCAGCCCACGCCTTCCGGTACCTTCATCGGCGGCAGAAGGAAGTGCTTCGGTTCCGGAAGCGCCGGATTGGCGCCGGTCTGCTGCTGCGGATCGTTCTGCGACCCCTGGTTGCAGCCGGCCAGGACCAGGCCGAGGGCAAGCGCGACGGGGCGCAGCGAGTGGAGGCTAGCCATGCGCCACCTCCTCCGCGGATACCGCCAGGAGCGCCTCTCCCAGCGCCAGCAGCAGCACCGTCGCGATCGACAGCCATAGCCCGGCCGGCATCACCGCATAGGCGTCGCGGCTGTGCACGAAGGCATTGAAGATGGCCAGGACGATACCGGCGAACTTCAGCAAGGAGGAAACCCTGGCCGCCGCGACGACCGCCGCGCGCCGCAGCAGCCATACGCGGCACAGGTCGACGACGCAGGGCAGGATGGCGAACAGCAGGCCGAGACTGATCAGCCAGGCCGCGCTCTTGCCCCACATCACCTCCGCCGTGGCGAAATAGGTGGCGTCGAAGACCAGGGCAGCGACGAAGAAACCGAAGGGAACCGGGTTGAGGACGTTGTAGAAGGCGTCCAGCGGTCTGAAGCGTAGTGCGGTGGCCATTGCGAAACACTCCTCTCGGGAAACGCAGGCTTCCCGACGTGAAGGGACGGGCAGGAGATTCGAACCGCCGAGGCCCTGCGCAAGGCGCGGGCAGCGGGGAACGGCACGGCGAAACGGCGACTGGGGGGCTCGCGCCCCTTCTGCGACGGACCTGCGCGAAGCGCTGGAGTTCATCTGCAAGGACCTGTCGGAAGCGATAGGTACGCTGGCGATCCTTCCGATGGAACTTCGTGCGCCGCGACTCACCGAAACAGGGGTAGCGCCCTTCCCGGCCCTTCCGCCGGGTTGCCGCGCCGCCCCAGGCGCACCCCGCCGGCGACCGATCCGCGCCCGGCGTTTGCCGAAGAGGAGACAGCCGATGCCTGATCGAACCGCTCTGCCCCGCGCCATGCTCGCAGCCTGGGTCCTGCTCCTCCAGGGCGGCGGTGGCGAGTACCCGCTGCAGGACGGCTTCGGCTGCTCCAACGGCGTGACCCTGCAACTGCTCCGACTCTACGGCCCGGGCGCCGGTCGCTGAGCCTCAGCCCGGCGCCGGGTACTGGCGCTGCGCGGCGTCGGCGAAGCCTGCGGCGAGAAAGTCGATCAGCGCGCGGACCGAAGGCAACAGCCCGCGCCGCGAGGGGAACATTGCCACCACCATGCCTTCCACCGGCGTCCACTCCGGCAGCACCCGCACCAGCCGGCGCTCGGCCAGGTCGCGACTGACCACGCAGAGCGGCAGGCCGCCGATCCCGACGCCCTCCAGCACCGCCTGGCGCAAGGTGCCGAGGTCGTCGCTGAGCAGTTGCGGGCGCAGGTTGAGGGCCGCGCTGCTGCCATCCGCGCCGACCAGCCGCAGGCTGCCGTCCAGGCGCGAACGCTCCCAGCCGACGTAGGGCATCGCCGACAGGTCGGCCGGCAGCTCCGGCGGGCGGTAGCGGGCCAGCAGCTCCGGGCTGGCCACCAGCACCTGCGGGCTGCGTGCCAGCACCTTCATCACCAGGTCGCTGTCCTCCAGCGGCGGGAAACGCAGCGACAGCGAGATGTCGTAGCCTTCGGCGATCACGTCGACCCGGCGATTGAAGGTCTTCACATACAGCTCGACGTTCGGATACTGCGCCATGAAGCGCGCCAGCATCGGCGCCAGTTCGAAGTGCAGCAGCGGCGTCGAGCAGGTCAGGCGGACCATTCCGCACGGCTCCGAGCGGTTCTGTTCGATGACGTCCTCGGCAGCCTCCGCTTCCACCGTCATCGCCACGCAATGACGGTAGTAGGCCTGGCCGATCTCGGTCACCTGGAATTGCCGCGTCGAGCGCTGCACCAGGCGTACGCCCAGGCGCGCCTCGAGCTGCGCGACCTTGCGGCTGATGGTCGACTTGGGAATCCCCAGCACCCGCCCGGCGGGGGCGAAGCCACCGTGCTCGACCACCTTGGCATAGATGAAAAGCGCGTTCAGATCGAACACCAGCTCACCACTCATCGTTCCACCTGCGAGACTCTGAGACTTGATTTGCGGACTACCGGTTCCCACTCCCGGGAACTAGCGTATCGCTCCATCGACTCAATCGAGGAGCACCGACGTGAAAAAGGTCCTGGGAATCTACGGCAACGCCAACCGCCACTGGGTGGGCGACGGATTCCCCGTTCGTTCGCTCTTTTCCTACAACACACTGGGCCAGCATATCAGCCCGTTCCTCTTGCTGGACTACGCCGGGCCTGCTGATTTCCCCCCCGCACAGCAGCGCCGCGGCGTAGGCCAGCATCCTCATCGCGGCTTCGAGACGGTGACCATCGTCTACCAGGGCGAGGTCGAGCACCACGACTCCACCGGCGCCGGCGGACGCATAGGGCCGGGGGATGTGCAGTGGATGACGGCGGCCTCCGGGATCCTCCACGAGGAGTACCACTCGGAACGCTTCCGTAGCACAGGTGGAACGCTGGAAATGGTCCAGCTATGGGTCAACCTGCCCTCCAGCGACAAGATGAACCCGCCGCGCTACCAGACCCTGCTGGATGCCGACATTCCCCGCGTCGGCCTGCCCGACAGGGCCGGCGAACTGCGGGTGATCGCCGGACGCTACGGGCGCCACCAGGGGCCGGCGCTGACCCACTCGCCGCTGGCGGTCTGGGACGTGCAGCTGAAGGCCGGCAAGCACCTCGCCCTCGACCTGCCCAAGGGACATACCTGCGCCGTGGTGGTCCTGCGCGGCACCCTCGCGGTCGGCGACGAGATCGTTCGCGAAGCCCAGGTCGCCCTGCTCGACCGCGACGACCCGCGGCTGGAACTGGAAGCCAACAACGACGTGCAGTTGCTGGTCCTCAGCGGCGAGCCGCTGGACGAGCCGATCATCGGCTATGGCCCCTTCGTGATGAGCAGCCGCGAGGAAATCGACCAGGCCATCGAGGACTTCGAGAACGGGCGCTTCATCCGCGCCCACTGAAGTCCGCTGCCCCTACGACATGGCCCGTGCAGGAAGCGCGGGCCCGGCCGGGCTTTGCCCGAAACTCACGGACGACCACCCTGCAAGAGGAAATGGAAATGAGCGCTCCCGCCAACTTCAACGGCCAGACCCCGAAGATCGATCCGGCCAACGCCGCCATGTTGCTGATCGACCACCAGAGCGGCCTGTTCCAGACGGTCAAGGACATGCCGATGACCGAACTGCGCGCCAACGCCACCACCCTGGCCAAGGTCGCCACCCTGGCGAAGATCCCGGTGATCACCACCGCCTCGGTACCGCAGGGCCCCAACGGCCCGCTGATCCCGGAGATCCACGAGGCCGCGCCGCACGCCCAGTACGTCGCGCGCAAGGGTGAGATCAATGCCTGGGACAACCCGGAATTCGTCGCCGCGGTGAAGGCCACCGGCAAGAAGCAACTGATCATCGCCGGCACCATCACCAGCGTGTGCATGGCCTTCCCCAGCATCGCCGCGGTACACGACGGCTACCAGGTGTTCGCGGTGATCGACGCCTCCGGCACCTACTCCAAGATGGCCCAGGAAGTCACCCTGGCACGGGTGGTCCAGGCCGGCGTGGTGCCGATGGACACCGCCGCGGTCTGCTCGGAAATCCAGCGCACCTGGAACCGCGACGACGCTGTGCAGTTCGCCGAGGCCTACAGCGCGGTCTTCCCGCACTACCAACTGCTGATCGAGAGCTACGCCAAGGCCCAGGCCGTGGTCAACAACCACGAGCAACTGGACTCGCAGCGCAAGTGATCCATGGGAAGGAAGGGGCGGCATGCCCCTTCCTTCCCGAGCGGGTGCTTGGTGGACAGCAACGACTACGGACCGGACCCATGCCTGATTCCTCCATGAAGCGCGGGGCTACGCTCTGCCTTGCCCTTGCCATAGGTCCGAGCTCAACCCTCGCCGACGACTCCCTGGGCCATCGCGACAACATCAGCACCGGCCTGAACCAGCGGCAGAAAGCCGAAATGAAGGTGCCGCCGGGCTTCGTCGAAGGCTCGACGCTGAACGGTTTCATCCGCAACTACTATTTCGCCCGCGACAACCACGACACCCCGTCCCGCCGCGACCAGCGCGAATGGGCCCAGGGCCTGATGCTGTCGTTCCGCTCCGGCTATACCGACACGCCGATAGGCATCGGCCTGGATGCGCATGCCTTCTACGGCCTGCGCCTGGACGGCGGTGGCGGCAGCGGCGGTGCCGGCGTGCTGCCGCTGGACTCCGCCGGTCGCCCCGCCGACAGCTTCTCCGCCGCCGGCGCGGCCCTCAAGCTGCGCGGCCTGGACAGCCTGCTGAAGATCGGCGACCAGTTGCTGGAGAACCCGGTGATCGCCAGCGGCGTCAGTCGCATGGTGCCGCAGAGCTACCGTGGCGTGACCCTGAAGAACTACCATTTCCGCGCGTTCGAACTGGACGCCGGCTTCGTCGAAGCCACCCGCCTGCGCAACCAGAGCGGCCATAGTCATCTCACCAGCGGCTACGGCAACGGCACCAAGGGCGGTATCGCCGCCGACCGCGAAAGCCCGCACATCGCCTGGCTGGGCGCCAGCTACAGCCCCCCCGGCGGCAGCCTGGCGACGCTCTACAGCGGGCGCCTGGCGGATATCTGGAACCAGCACTACCTCGGCCTCAGCCAGCCGTGGCGGCTTTCCAGCCAATTGACCCTGACGCCCTGGCTGCATTACTACAAGACCCGCGACCAGGGCCGCAGCCAGCTCGGCCGGATCGACAACGACCTCTACAACGCCGGCCTGACCCTGGCCGGCGGCGGCCAGTCGCTGAGCCTCAGCCTGCAAAAGGTCGATGGCGACACCCCGTTCGACTTCATCGCGCAGAACGACCGGACCTTCCTCTACGAAAGCAACGCCATGCAGTACGCCGACTTCAACGGCCCCGGCGAGCGCTCGTGGAAGATCCAGTACCAGGCCAGCCTGGCCTTCCTCGCCGCCCCGGACTGGCAGTTCGGCGCCGCCTACGGCCGTGGCCAGGCCGACCTGACCCGGGTCGACCCGAACAGCGCGGGCTACGGCTACCTCTACAACCCCAATGGCAAGAACGCCCAGCACTGGGAGCGCGACCTGTCGCTGCGCTACGCCTTCCCCGCCGGCCCGGCCAAGGGCCTCAGCGTGACCCTGCGCTGGGCCACCCACCGCCCCGGCGAAGGCTACACCGCCCCCGGCAACACCCGCGGCAACTCCAGCTCCGACGAATACCGGGTGGTGGTCGACTACCCGATCAGGTTGCTCTGAACCCACGGAACCAGAAAAAAGAGAAACTCCCTCATGCGTGCAGCCCTGCTACCCACCTTCGGCGCGCTCTCCGCCGCACTCTGCCTGGAGGCCCGCGCCGACGCCGTCGCGCTGCCACCGCTGGCGCTCGGCAACGCCAGCTTCATGGACGGCGTCAGCCGTCCCGGCATGCTCTTCGAACTGCCCCTGCAATACGTTCGGGCGAACAACGCCAGCGATGCCGGCGGGCATTCGGTTCCCGGTCGGCAACGGGTTCGTGGCACCACGCTGTTGCCGCACTTCGCCTACCTCAGCCAGAACACCCTGCTCGGCGCCCACTACGGCGCCGAAGTGCTGCTGCCGCTGGTGCGCCTGGACCTCGATATCGACGGCGGCCCGGACGGCCGGCGCACCCGCCAGGGCGACCTGATCGTCAGCCCGCTGATGCTGCAATGGGGCCCCGCTACGCTGTTCGGCCGCCCCTACTGGCAGCGCCTGAACTTCGTCTTCTCCCTGCCCACCGGCGACTACGACAAGGACGCCGCGATCAACACCGGCAGCAACACCTGGATCTTCAACCCGCACTACGCCTTCACCTGGGAACTGGGCGAGCGCCTGGAACTCAGCGGCCGCCTGCACTACGCCTGGATCAGCCGCAACGACGACCCCTCGCCGCGCCTGGGCGCAAACGACGTACAGCCGGGCCAGGCGCTGCACGCGAACTTCTCGATCTCCTACGCGCTGGACCCGCACTGGCGGATCGGCCTGGCCGGCTACCAGTTGAAACAGATCAGCGCCGACCGCATCGACGGCCACCGGCAGGCCGACTCGCGCGAGCAGGTCTTCGGCATAGGCCCGGGGGTGATGTACAGCCAGGGCAGGCAAACGCTGTTCGCCAACCTCTACGCCGAAAGCGGCGCGCGCAACCGCAGCGAAGGCAACCAACTGACCCTGCGCTACCTGCTGGCGTTCTGAATCGGCGGATAACGCCCTGGAAACGCCGACACCTCCCCGGGTCCGTAGGGCGAATAACCGCTCGCGGTTATCCGCCGCTTAACCGCGACATCGGCGGATGACGCCCATGGCGTTATTCGCCCTACGCACCCCGAAAACACCGGAAAGCGTCCAGGTCCGTAGGGCGAATAACCGCTCGCGGTTATCCGCCGCTTAACCGCGACATCGG
>OMGS01000260.1_pt1 | contig 38991 bp, 35 predicted proteins | sample 1646081 | NCBI WGS metagenome assembly OMGS01 (sample SAMN05578591, study PRJEB25193) | human gut metagenome | biome: Human Microbiome; feature: human-associated habitat; material: feces | host: Homo sapiens | place: USA:Birmingham | reverse complement strand
ATGCTCTCCCAGCTGAGCTAATCACCCTTCACTCTCGAAGTGGGGCGCATTCTACCGACCGAAAAACCTAAGTCAATGCCCTGATTGAATTTTTTTTGAAATTTCGGCGATCGCCTGTCGGCGCGGTTGGCGCCGGGGCCCAGGCCGGGCCCAGCCACGGGCCGCTCACTCGACCCGCAGGCTCAGGCGCGCCGAGACCCGGCCGTCGACCTGGCGGTCCAGGCCGGCCTCCGCCACCTGCACGCCCTGCCCGTTCAACTGCTCCAGCCAGGGCAGCAGCTTGGCGAATGGCGCCGGCTGCAGGGCCACCTGCACGGCGCCCTCGCCTTCGTTGTCGAGGCGCTCGACACTCAGTCCGGCCTGGGCCGCCGAAGCCGTGACCATGCCCTGCAGCGCCGCCGGGTCGATCTGCGCCTGCGGCGCCGCGGCATCAGCCTGGCGCACGTTGGGCGCCTGCTGCTGGATGTAGGCATGCAGCGCGCGCTGTTCGGTGAAGTACTGCCGCGCCGACTGCAAATGGCGCTCGGCCGGGCGCCACAGCGCCAGGTAGAGCATCACCAGCAGGAGGAACGCGCCGAGCCAGAGCAGCGCCAGGCGGTCCCGCGCCGGCAGCCCGCGCCAGCGGATCGCCAGCTGCGAGGTTTCCGCCTGGGCCCTGAGGCGCTCGTGGAATTGCGTCATCACCTTCATCTCAACCTCCTATCACCAGGCGCGCGCTGACCGTCGAGCCATCGCGGCTGGCCGAACCCAGCTGCACCGCCAGCCCGGACTCGCTGAGACGCGAACGCAGCCGTTCCAGCACGTCGAAACCGGGAGCCCGCACCTGGAGGGCGACGTCGCCGCGAGCGGCGCTGAAGTCCAGTTGCTCGACGCTCACCGTCGGCTCGCCGCCGATCACCGTGGCGGCCTGGCCAAGCAGGCCGAGCAACTGGCCCTCGCCGCCGCTGCTGGCGCTGTCGGCCAGGTGCTGGTCGAACTGCGCGCGCAGGTTGATCAGCTTGCGGTCCTCGGGAAACAACTGGCGGTAGAGCTCTGCGCTCTGCGCCGCGTAGCGGTCGCCTTCGCGCTGCAACTGCCAGGCCTGGACCAGGGTGAAGCCCCATTGCAACACCAGCCACAGCCCGACCAACCCCAGCAGCGGCCGCCAGCGGCGCCACTGGCTGCTCTGCTGGCGCGCGGCGAACTCGGCCTGGGCCAGGTCGGTGCCCAGCGGCTGCTCGCTCAGCCAGACGTGCGGATTGCCCGCCAGGGGCTGGACTTCCACTCCCTCCGGGGGCGCCACCTCCTGCGCGGCGAAGGCCCGCTGCGGCGGCGGGCAACTGTCGCGCAGTACCGGCCAATCCTCGCTGCCGCAGGCCAGGCGTACGGCGCCGCTGCCGCCGAGCAACCAGCGCTCTTCCAGCCAGAACAGGCAACTGCCCTCGCCCGGCAGGCAATCAGCATCGACATGCAGCGAAGCCGGCGCCTTGCCCGCGCCCTCGGCCAGCGCCAGCCAGGCGGCAAGCCAGGTGCGCTGCACGGCGAATACCCGGTGGCGGCCGTCGGCCAGCGCCGACCCAAGGGCAAGGTGCATCTGCTCGACATCGTCGGCCAGTTGTTCCTCCACCGCGAACGGCAGCGACTGGCGCAACCAGCGCGCCTTCTGTGTAGGCAGGTTCACCGCGCAGGCGGTCACCGCCTCCACCGGCAGGTACAGCCGCCAGGGCGCGCGGATCTCCGCCAGCGCCTGGGCAAACGGCGCGCGCCGGCACTCGCCATCCTGCACCCACCATACCGCCAGTTCCCCATCGGCCCCCGCCGTGCTGGCGGGCGGCAGGAACAGCGCACTCACTCCACTCATCGCTCGTCCTTCTTCCAATCGTCGCCGCCCGTCGACGGGATGGGCAGGCCGCCCTGCCCCATGTCGCGGGCCATCACGCGTATCTTGCCGTCCTTGCCCCGCTGCAAGGTACTCACCAACACCTGCCGGCGGTCGCCCAGGCTGACCTCGCTGATCACCTGGAAGTAGCGGGTGCCGACGGCATAACTGACGTTTCCGGTCTTCGAACCCAACTGGGTCAGATGCTTGGTGAAATCGTCCTTGCTCTGGAAACCTTCCCGACCGCGGGCGTCCACGATGTTTTCCGCCTGTCCCGGATCGATCTCGAACATGGCGGCCAGCACCGGCACGCTGGCAGTGTTCACGTTCAGCGGCGCATCTTCGGGCAAGGCGCTGACGAACGGCAGCAGGCGTCGATAGTCGGCTTCCGACAATTTCAGCAGGCGCAGCTCGGACACGTCCTTGAAACTGCGGTTGGCGGCGCGGTAGGCCGGCGCCTCCAGCAGGTACTGGTTGTCCTCGGCGCCTTGCTCGCCCTGCGGATTCTGGTCGGCGTCGAGCCAGTCGGCCAGCCGGTCCGGCAAGCCCTGGACGATCTCTTCCTTCATCCCCAGGGTGGCCAGCAGGCGCCGGAACTGCTTCACCGAGTCCGGCTTGACCTTGCGCTTGCGCACCAGTCCGTTGAGGTTGAAACGCCCGCTGGGGTCCTCGATCCGCACCCGCAGCTCGCCGCCGTCGTCCAGCTTGAACGGCGTCATCGGTCGCGCCCAGGCCTCGCCCAGGTGGTCCACCGGCTCGCGGGTATTCTCGCCGCCCTGGCGCAGGTCGCGGCGCAGCACCGCTTCCGCCAGGCGTTCGCCGCCCAGCGCATAGTGCCAGGCCTGGCGCACATGCAACTGGTTGGCGCTGCTGCGTATCGCCAACTGCTGGCGGATGATCAGCCCGGCGCAGACGATGGTCACCACCGCCACCACCAGCAGCACGGTGATCAGCGCGACGCCGTTCTGCCCGCGCCTCATTCCGGCGCCCTCGGCATGCCTTCCGGCGGCTGCGGCACCCCGCCCTCGCCGTTCTCGCCATTCTCGCCGCCCGGCTGGCCCTGCGGCTGGTCCTGCTTGAGCGGCGGATCGAGCAGACGCCAGACGCGCACCAGCTTGCCGTAGTGGCGGTGCTCCAGGGTCATCTCCACCGCCAGCGGCAGGCTTTCCAGGCGTTCCTCCTCGCTGCCTTCGTCGGTCGGCCAGTGGCCCTGCCAGTTGTGCTCCTTGTCGAGGAAGCGCCAGCTCAGCGCGGCAACCCCGTCCAGCACCTGCTGCACCCGTGGCTTGCTGTCCTGGGCGCGGTCCAGAACCAGCCAGTAGCGGCGTTCGAGGGTCTCCCCGGACAGCGACCAGCGCACCCGCTGCAGGCGCGAGCGCGCCTGGCCGAGCGGGTTGCGCCAGCCGCCACGGGTGAATTCGACGATCTGGTCGTTCTCGCCCTCGCTGAGGAAGGCGCCACGGTTATCGCCCAGTTCGTCGCGTACCGGACGTTCGACCGCCTGGGTCAGGTCGCGCTCCAGGGCGCCCATCGCCCGCACCAGCTCGCGCATGCGCTGCTCCTGCACGCGAGTCGCCTGGTCGGTCTGCATCACGCTGTCGAACATGCGGTAGGTGGCCAGGGCCAGCAGGGCGAAGATGGCGATGGCGATCAGCAGCTCGAGCAGGGTGAAGCCCCGCTGTAGCCTCATGGCTGGCTCCCGAGGAAACCGACGAGGCGCGCCGCGGCGCGTTCCTCGATGCTGCCACGCTCGCGGCCGAGGGGCTTCGCCGCGACCCAGACGATCACCCGCCGCATATCCTGCTCGGCGGTGCTGTCGACCTGGGTGCGCCACTCCCAGCGACGCCCGGCGAACTCCAGCTCGCCCTGGTTGCGGCCGCTGGAGGGCGGCGTCTGTTCCAGTTGCAATTCGTTGAGACGGTTGTCGGCGATCCACATCGCCAGGGTCTTGTCTTCCAGCCGCGAGGCGTTCTGCAGGCTGCGCGCGCTGGCACTGAGCACGCTGGCCGCGACCATGGCGAAAATCGCCAGGGCCACCAGCACTTCCAGCAGGGTGAAACCACGCGCGCGCTTCATCGCCGCGCCACCTCGACCCGTGGCAGGCGGAAACCGTCGCTGCTCAGCGACAACGCCCGCCCCTCGGGTCCGCGCTCGGCCAGGCGCAGGCGGAACGGACTGAGTTCGCCACTGGAGAGGATCAGCAATTGCGGCTGGTCGGTGCCTTTCTTCTGCTCCTTCTCGCCCTTGCTGCCGGCCAGCACCAGCGGCTGGCCGTCCAGCTCGAAGGTCAGCTCCGCCCACTCCGGCAGGCGGTGGCTGTCGCGCGCCACCGGCAACCAGCGCGCCTTCGCTTCGTCGTAGCGCAGTACCTGGTAGGCATCGCGCTCCAGGCGCAGGCCGTACTCGCGGTTGTCCAGCACGGCCTCGTCGGTCAGCACGCCGATCAGCCCGGCGAGCCGCTCGGCCTCGCTGTCCAGCTCCCGCGAGGTGCTGGCGAAGCCGGTGCTGAGCACCGCCAGGCCGATCAGCACGCTGATGATGACCATCACCACCATCAGCTCGATGAGGGTGAAGCCGCGCGAAGCCCGCATGTCCGGTCAGTTGTCCCAGTTGCCGATGTCGGCGTCGTTGTCGCTGCCGCCTTCCTTGCCGTCGGCGCCCAGCGAATACAGGTCGAACGGGCCCTTGGTGCCCGGCGCCAGGTACTGGTAGGGATTGCCCCACGGATCGACCGGCAGCTTCTTCAGGTAGCCGTCCTTGTTCCAGTTCTTCGGCTGCGGATTGCCGGTGGGCTTCTTCACCAGCGCCTCGAGGCCCTGCTGGGTGCTCGGATAGGCGAAGTTGTCCAGCTTGTACATGTCCAGCGCGGCAGCGATGGCCTTGATGTCGCCCTTGGCCACGGTGACCTTGGCCTGGTCGGGACGGCTCATCACCTGCGGCACCACCAGGGCGGCGAGGATGCCGAGGATTACCACCACGACCATGATTTCGATCAGGGTGAAGCCCGACTGTTGGCGACGCTGCAATGGGCGGCTCTGATTCACGCGATTACCCCACGAGTTGGTTGAGAGAAAGGATCGGAAGAAGAATGGCCAGGACGATGACCAGCACCACCGCGCCCATGAATATCAGCATGAACGGTTCGAACAGGCCGACCATCAGGCCGATCTGCGCCGCCAGGTCGTTCTCCTGGTTGCGCGCGGTGCGCGCCAGCATCTGGTCCAGCTCGCCGGAGCGCTCGCCGCTGGCGATCATGTGCAGCATCATCGGCGGGAACTGTCCGGTGGCTTCCAGCGAGCGGGTCAGGCTGGCGCCCTCGCGGACCTTCTGCGCGGCCTTGACCACTTCGTTGCGGATGATCCGGTTGGCGATCACCTCGGCGGCGATCGCCAGCGCCTCCACCAGCGGCACGCCGCTGCGGGTGAGGATCGCCAGGGTCGAGGCGAAGCGCGCGGTGTCGGTGGAACGCACCAGCCGACCGACCAGCGGCACGCGCAGCAGGAAGCCATGCCAGCGCTCGCGAAAGGCATCCTTGCGCAGCGCGTAGCGGAAGCCGATCACCCCGCCGATCGCCGCGACGAAGGCCAACGCGCCCCAGGCCTTGACCCAGTCGCTGACGCCGATCAGCACGCGGGTCAACAGCGGCAGGGTCTGCCCGCTGTCGATGAACACCCGGACCACGTCGGGCACCACGTAGCCCAGCAGGAAGCCGACGATGGCCAGCGAAGCGACCATCAGGATCACCGGATAGAGCAGCGCCAGCTGGATCTTCTGCCGCGACTGCTGGCGCTGCTCGGTGTAGTCGGCAAGTTGCTCCAGCACCGGGCCGAGGTGCCCGGCATGCTCGCCGGCAGCCACAGTCGCCCGGTAAAGCTCGGGAAAGGCGGTGGGAAACTCGCGCAGGCTGCCGGCCAGGCTATGGCCTTCGAGGACCTTGGCGCGCACCGCGAGAAGCATCGACTGGATGCGCTGCGAGGTGGACTGCGCCGCGGCGGCGCGCAGCGCCTCCTCGATCGGCAACGCGGCCTGGACCAGGGTCGCCAGTTGCCGGGTCACCAATGCCAGGTCGCGCGCGGACAGTCCGCGGGCGAACGTCAGGCGCCCGCCCTGCCCGCTCTGCTCGCGGGTACGGGTGGGCTTCACGTCGAGCGGCGCCAATTGGCGCTCGCGCAGCAACTGGCGGACCTGGCGCGCGCTGTCCGCCTCCAGCACGCCCTTCTGCTGGCGACCGCTGGGGTCGAGGGCGAGGTATTCGAAGGCGGCCATTATTCTTCCCGGGTCACGCGCAGGACTTCCTCGACCGTAGTGACGCCTTCCAGCACCTTGCGCCGACCGTCGTCGCGGATGCTCGGTCCGCTGGTGCGGGCATGCCGGGTCATTTCCTGCTCGGAGGATTCGTTGTGGATCAACGAGCGCATGTGGTCGTCGAACACCACCAGTTCATAGATACCGGTACGCCCGCGATAGCCATGCTGGTGGCACTCGCCGCAGCCGCGGGCGCGATGCAGGGTCGGCGGCGCGGCGGGATCGACGCCGAGCAGCGCGCACTCGGCCTCGTCGGCGCGGTAGGGCTCCTTGCACGCCGGGCAGAGCACCCGCACCAGGCGCTGGGCCAGCACGCCAAGCATGGAGGAGGACAGCAGGAACGGCTCGATGCCCATGTCCACCAGGCGGGTGATCGCGCCGATGGCGCTGTTGGTGTGCAGGGTCGAGAGCACCAGGTGGCCGGTCAGCGAAGCCTGCACCGCGATCTCGGCGGTCTCCCGGTCGCGGATCTCGCCGACCATCACCACGTCCGGGTCCTGCCGGAGGATCGCCCGCAGGCCGCGGGCGAAGGTCATGTCGACCTTGGCGTTGACCTGGGTCTGGCCGATGCCCTCCAGGTGATATTCGATCGGATCCTCGACGGTGAGGATGTTCCGCGTGCGGTCGTTGAGCGTGGTCAGGCTGGCGTACAGGGTGGTGGTCTTGCCCGAGCCGGTGGGGCCGGTGACCAGCAGGATGCCGTGCGGCTTGCGCACCGTTTCGTCCATCAGCTTGCGGTCGCGCGCGCTCATGCCCAGGTGCTGCAGGTTCAGGCGCCCGGCCTGCTTGTCGAGCAGACGCAGCACCACCCGTTCGCCGTTGGCCGAGGGCAGGGTCGAGACGCGGATGTCCACCTCGCGCCCGCCGACCCGCAGGGAAATCCGCCCATCCTGGGGAATACGCTTCTCGGCGATGTCCAGCCGCGCCATGACCTTGATCCGCGATACCAGCAGGGCCGCCAGCTCGCGCTTGGGCTCCAGCACCTCGCGCAGCACGCCGTCGACGCGGAAGCGCACCACCAGGCGTTTCTCGAAGGTTTCCAGGTGGATGTCCGAGGCGTTCTCGCGGATCGCCTCGCCGAGGATCGCGTTGATCAGGCGTATGATCGGCGCGTCGTCCTCCTGCTCCATCAGGTCCTCGGTTTCCGGGACCTGGTCGGCCAGCGCGGCGAGGTCCAGGCTGCCGCCGAGGTCCTCGGCGAGCTGCATGGCCGCCGAGGAGTCGTGCTGGTAGGAGGCCGCCAGGGCCTGGTTGAAGGCGTCCTCGCCGAGCGCCTTGAGCGGCAGGCGGCGGCCGGCGAAGCGCTGCGCCTCGGCGATCGCCGCCAGCTCCACCTGCGGCCGGCAGGCCAGCCAGTACTGCTCCTCCAGGCACAGGAACAGCAGGCCCTGGCGCTTGGCGAAGCTGAACGGCAGACGCCGTGGCGGTGCGGCCGGCGCGGCGATGTCGGGTAATGGGGCTGTCATCATGGATGCCTTATAGCGGTAACCTTACAGAAGTATCTTGGTCGTATATGACCACTGAACGGTTACCGTCAGTATTGTTAGTTGTTAGTCGTTTTGTGCGGCCGATCCCGAGTTCCTCTTGCAGAAGTATCCTGGCGAGCCGTTATCTTAAGCACAAGCGTGCCTGGCCCGGCCAGTCACACCTATTGATAGAAGTAGGTAGCCTACTGGCAACGAACTGCTATGATCCCTCGGCGATCTTCAGACATAACGATAAAGACCAGGAGTGATGTATTGCCTTTCTCCGGCGCCTCTTCCCGCTGGCTGCAGCGGTACGCCCCGGCCCTTCTGGCTGTTGCCCTGATCATCGCCATGAGCATCAGCCTCGCCTGGCAGGCGGCCGGCTGGTTGCGCCTGCAACGCAGCCCGGTAGCCGTCGCCGCCTCGCCGGTCAGCCACGAGTCGATCCGCAGCGATCCGACCCGCCTGGCGCGCCTCTTCGGCACCAGCGCCCAGGACCCCAACGCCCCGCCACCGGCCACCAACCTCGACCTGGTGCTCAAGGGCAGCTTCGTCCAGAGCGATCCCAAGCTGTCCAGCGCGATCATCCAGCGCCAGGGCGACAAGCCGCACCGCTACGCGGTCGGCGGCGAGATCAGCGACGGCGTGAAGCTGCACGCGGTCTACCGCGACCGCGTCGAACTGCAGCGCGGCGGGCGCCTGGAAAGCCTGCCCTTCCCGCACCGTTCCGGGGGACTGCTGGCCAGCGCGGACGACATTACAAGCGAGAACGACTCGATCGAACAACTGCAAAGCCTGCAGGATGAGAACGCTGCAGCATTGCGCGAGCGCCTGGACGCCTTGCGCCAGCAGATGGAAGCCACGCCCATCGCAGAACCCGCCGAAGAAGACTCGAGCGAGCCCACGACCACGCCTACGGAAAGCGACTGACCCGATGTCCCAGCCTTTGCTCCGCGCCCTGTTTGCCCCTTCCAGTCGTTCGTACGTTCCCGCCGTCCTTCTCAGCCTGGCCCTCGGCATCCAGGCGGCGCACGCCGAAAACAGCGGCGGGAACGCCTTCGTCCCCGCCGGCAACCAGCAGGAGGCGCACTGGACGATCAACCTCAAGGATGCCGACATCCGCGAATTCATCGACCAGATTTCCGAAATCACCGGCGAGACCTTCGTCGTCGACCCGCGGGTCAAGGGCCAGGTCAGCGTGGTCTCCAAGGCCCAGCTCTCGTTGAGCGAGGTCTACCAGTTGTTCCTCTCGGTGATGAGCACCCACGGCTTCACCGTGGTTGCCCAGGGCGACCAGGCGCGCATCGTGCCCAACGCCGAGGCCAAGACCGAGGCCGGCGGCGGCCAGAGCGCGCCGGATCGCCTGGAGACGCGGGTGATCCAGGTGCAGCAGAGCCCGGTATCGGAACTCATCCCGCTGATCCGTCCGCTGGTCCCACAATATGGCCACCTCGCCGCGGTGCCCTCGGCCAACGCGCTGATCATCAGCGACCGCAGCGCCAATATCGCGCGAATCGAAGACGTGATCCGCCAGCTCGACCAGAAGGGCAGCCACGACTACAGCGTGATCAACCTGCGCTACGGCTGGGTGATGGACGCCGCCGAGGTGCTCAACAACGCCATGAGCCGCGGCCAGGCCAAGGGCGCGGCGGGCGCCCAGGTGATCGCCGACGCGCGCACCAACCGCCTGATCATCCTCGGCCCGCCGCAGGCGCGCGCCAAGCTGGTGCAACTGGCGCAATCGCTGGACACCCCGACCGCGCGCTCGGCCAATACCCGGGTGATCCGCCTGCGCCACAACGACGCCAAGACCCTCGCGGAAACCCTCGGCCAGATTTCCGAAGGCATGAAGAACAACGGCGGCCAGGGCGGCGAACAGACCGGCGGCGGCCGACCGAGCAACATCCTCATCCGTGCCGACGAAAGCACCAACGCCCTGGTCCTGCTGGCCGACCCGGACACGGTCAACGCTCTCGAAGACATCGTTCGCCAGCTCGACGTGCCGCGTGCCCAGGTATTGGTGGAAGCGGCCATCGTCGAGATCTCCGGCGACATCCAGGATGCCGTCGGCGTGCAATGGGCGATCAACAAGGGCGGCATGGGCGGAACCAAGACCAACTTCGCCAATACCGGACTGTCCATCGGCACCCTGCTGCAATCGCTCGAGAGCAACAAGGCACCGGAATCCATCCCCGACGGCGCCATCGTCGGCATCGGCAGCAGCAGCTTCGGCGCGCTGGTCACCGCGCTCTCGGCCAACACCAAGAGCAACCTGCTGTCGACCCCGAGCCTGTTGACCCTGGACAACCAGAAAGCGGAGATTCTGGTCGGCCAGAACGTACCGTTCCAGACCGGCTCCTACACCACCAACAGCGAAGGTTCGAGCAACCCGTTCACCACCGTGGAGCGCAAGGATATCGGCGTCAGCCTCAAGGTCACTCCGCACATCAACGACGGCGCGGCCCTGCGCCTGGAGATCGAGCAGGAGATCTCGGCCCTGCTGCCCAACGCCCAGCAGCGCAACAATACCGACCTGATCACCAGCAAGCGCTCGATCAAGAGCACCATCCTCGCCGAGAACGGCCAGGTGATCGTGATCGGCGGCCTGATCCAGGACGACGTTTCCCAAGCCGAGTCGAAGGTTCCCCTGCTCGGGGACATCCCATTGCTCGGTCGCCTGTTCCGTTCCACCAAGGACACCCACACCAAGCGCAACCTGATGGTCTTCCTGCGTCCTACGGTGGTCCGCGACAGCGCCGGTCTCGCCGCGCTCTCGGGCAAGAAATACAGCGACATCCGGGTCATCGACGGCACTCGCGGCCCGGAGGGACGACCCAGCATCCTGCCGACCAACGCCAACCAGTTGTTCGATGGACAGGCCGTCGATCTGCGCGAACTGAAGACGGAATAACGGCGCCATACCGGCAAGGCGGCCTCATACGAAAAAAAGGCGCTGCTCCTTTCGGAACAGCGCCTTTTCCGCATCTCCCCACCAACTCAGTCGAGGTAGATCATTTTCCGGGTCATGCCGCCATCGACCAGGAATTCCTGGCCGGTGACGAAACCGGCGTCCTCGGAGAGCAGCCAGGCCACCAGCGACGCGACATCCTCCACCGTTCCGACCCGGCCGACCAGGTGCTGGTCGTGGTCCAGCTCGGTCAGCGGCGCAGCCTCGCGCTCGGCGGCCTCGCGGGTATCGATCCAGCCGGGGCTGAGCGCATTGACACGGATATCCGGGCCCAGGCTGGCGGCCAGGGCATGGGTCAGCGCCAGCAACCCGCCCTTGCTCGCGGCGTAGGCCTCGGAGTCAGGCTCCGACTGGTGGGCACGAGTCGAGGCGATGTTGACGATGGCGCCATTGTGCGCGCGCAGATAAGGCGTGCAGTACTTGGCCAGCAGCATCGGACCGGTCAGGTTGACCGCCAGGGTCCGGGTCCACTCGCCGAGACTCAGCGCCTCCAGCGGCGTATTGCGCGGATTGGCGATGGCGGCGTTGCAGACCAGGCCGTCGAGGCGGCCGAACTGACCGAGCACCTCGGCCACGCTCATCGCCACCTGGCCCTCCTGGGCCACGTCCATGGCCACGAACCAGGCGTGCTCGCCCAGCGCCTCGGCCACCCTGGCCCCGCGTTCACGGTCGTTGTCGGCAAGCACTACCTGCCAGCCCTCGGCGATCAGCCAGGCACTGATGCCCAGGCCAATGCCCCGGGCCGCCCCGGTGACCAGGGCGACCTTGCCGTTGCCTCGCAGGTTGGGTTCGATCACAGCGCGGCCAGCCCCCGAGCCATGTCGGCCTTGAGGTCGTCGAGGTCTTCCAGGCCGACCGCGACCCGGATCAGGCTGTCGCCGATCCCGGCGCGCGCGCGGTCCTCGGGGGACAGTCGACCGTGGGAGGTGGTCGCCGGGTGGGCGATGGTGGTCTTGGTGTCGCCCAGGTTGGTGGTGATCGAGACCATCCGGGTAGCGTCGATGAAGCGCCAGGCGGCATCGCGCCCGCCCTTCACGTCGAAGCTGACGACCGCGCCGAAGCCGCTCTGCTGGCGCCGGGCCAACTCATGCTGAGGATGGCTCTGCAAGCCCGCGTAGTAGACCCGCTCGATGCCCGGCTGGCGCTCCAGCCATTCGGCCAGAGCCAGTGCACTGGCGCTGTGCGCCTGCATGCGGATACGCAGGGTTTCCAGGCCCTTGAGGAACAGCCAGGCGTTGAACGGGCTGAGGGTCGGCCCGGCGGTGCGGAGGAAGCCGACCACTTCCTTCATCTGCTCGCCGCGACCGGCGACCACCCCGCCCATGCCCCGGCCCTGGCCGTCGATGTACTTGGTCGCGGAGTGGATCACCACGTCCGCACCGAGCTTCAGCGGCTGTTGCAGGGCCGGCGTGCAGAAGCAGTTGTCCACCGCCAGCAGCGCACCCTTGGCGTGGGCGATCTCGGCCAGCGCGGCGATATCCACCAGCTCGGCCAGCGGGTTGGATGGCGACTCGACGAAGAACAGCTTGGTATTCGGCTTGCACGCCGCCTCCCAGGCCGCGAGATCGCTCAACGGCGGATAGTCGACCTGGATACCGAAGCGCTTGAAGTACTTGTCGAACAGGCTGATGGTCGAGCCGAACACGCTGCGCGAGACCAGCACGTGGTCGCCGGAGCTGCACAGGCTCATCACCAGGGCGAGGATCGCCGACATGCCCGACGCCGTGGCCACCGCCTGCTCGGCTCCTTCGAGGGCGGCGATGCGCTCCTCGAAGGTGCGTACCGTGGGGTTGGTGTAGCGCGAATAGACGTTGCCCGGCACTTCGCCGGCGAACCGCGCGGCCGCGTCGGCGGCGGTGCGGAAGACGTAGCTGGAAGTGGTGAACAACGCCTCGCCGTGCTCGCCCTCCGGCGTCCGCCGTTGCCCGGCGCGAACCGCCAGGGTGTCGAAGGCCGCGCCTTCCAGGTCGCTGTCGAGACGCCCGGCATCCCAGTCCTGAGTCATGCCGCTCTCCCCTTTGTCAGTCGTTGTACAGATCGATGATCGCGCTGACCGCCTGGCTCTTGGCCTTGGTCGCATCGTTGCGCGCCTGTTCGATCCGGTTCAGGTAGGCCTCGTTGACGTCGCCGGTCACGTACTCGCCGTCGAACACGGCGCAGTCGAAGTGATCGATCTTGATCTTGCCGCCGCCGACCGCGTCGATCAGGTCGGGCAGGTCCTGGTAGACCAGCCAGTCGGCGCCGATCAGCTTGCTGACGTCCTCGGTGCTGCGATTGTGCGCGATCAGCTCGTGCGCACTCGGCATGTCGATGCCGTAGACGTTGGGGTAGCGCACGGCCGGCGCGGCGGAGCAGAAGTAGACGTTCTTCGCCCCGGCCTCGCGGGCCATCTGGATGATCTGCTTGCAGGTGGTGCCGCGGACGATGGAGTCATCCACCAGCATCACGTTCTTGCCGCGGAACTCCAGCTCGATGGCGTTGAGCTTCTGCCGCACGGATTTCTTCCGCGCCGCCTGGCCGGGCATGATGAAGGTGCGGCCGATGTAGCGGTTCTTGACGAAGCCCTCGCGGAACTTCACGCCGAGCCGGTTGGCCAGTTCCAGCGCCGCGGTGCGGCTGGTGTCCGGGATCGGGATGACCACATCGATGTCGTGGTCGGGACGCTCGCGGAGGATCTTGTCGGCAAGCTTCTCGCCCATGCGCAGGCGCGCCTTGTACACCGAGATGCCGTCCATGATCGAATCCGGACGCGCCAAGTAGACGTGCTCGAAGATGCACGGCGCGTACTTCGGCGCCTTCGCGCACTGGCGGGTATAGAGCTTGCCTTCCTCGGTGATGTACACCGCCTCGCCCGGCGCCAGGTCGCGGATCAGGGTGAAGCCGAGTACGTCCAGGGCCACGCTCTCGGAGGCGATCATGTATTCGACGCCATTCTCGGTATGCCGCTGGCCGAAGACGATCGGACGGATCGCATTGGGGTCGCGGAAACCGACGATGCCATGGCCGGTGATCATCGCCACCACCGCGTAGCCGCCGACGCAACGGTCGTGCACGCAGGAAACCGCGGCGAAGATGTCCTCCTCGGTGGGCTGCAGCTTGTTGCGCACCGCCAGCTCGTGGGCGAACACGTTGAGCAGCACTTCCGAATCGGAGTTGGTGTTCACGTGACGCAGGTCGGATTCGTAGATTTCCTTGGCCAACTGCTCGACATTGGTCAGGTTGCCGTTGTGCGCCAGGGTGATGCCGTAGGGCGAGTTGACGTAGAACGGCTGCGCTTCCGCCGAGCTGGAGCTGCCGGCGGTCGGGTAACGCACATGGCCGATGCCGACGCTGCCGATCAGGCGCTGCATGTGGCGCTGCTGGAAGACGTCGCGGACCAGGCCGTTGTCCTTGCGCAGGTACAGCTTATCGTCATGGCAGGTGACGATACCGGCAGCGTCCTGGCCGCGATGTTGGAGGACGGTGAGCGCGTCATACAGCGCCTGATTGACGTTCGACTTGCCCACGATACCGACGATGCCACACATGTGACGCAACCCCTACTTGGCTCAAGCTGGAAAGATGGGAAGCGCGATCGGTCCGTCCCGGACCATCGAGCTGACCAGGGCCTGTGGGCCGCTGGCTCCCGCGAATCGGCGACCTTCGCCGCCGACTGGCTCGCGGCACGTCCTGTGCCGCCGGCGCCGCGCCATCGACGCGCCGCCCTGGAAAACCGCGGGACCCGGCCTCGGCCAGTGTCCCGCCAAAATCACTGGCTGGGAAGCAGCCCGCCGATGCCGCTCGGCGGCGTTATCGGCGCGGCCGGCAACCACTGGCCGGCGAAACCGAGAATGAAGTTCTTCGACCAGTCGGCAACCATCAGGAAATGCGGCATCAGCACCGACTGCTGCCACCAAGGGTCCTGCTGTACCGGGGCCAGGCTGAGCAGGCCGACCAGCAGCACGACCAGCAGTACGCCGCGCGCACCGCCGAAGACCATGCCGAGGAAGCGGTCGGTGCCGGAGAGGCCGGTGACCCGGATCAGTTCGCCGATGAGGTAGTTGACCAGCGCCCCGAGCAGCAGGGTCGCGATGAACAGCAGCGCGCAGGCTGCGATGATGCGGGCCGAGGGGGTCTGGATGTACTCGCCCAGGTGCTGCGCCAGCGCCCCGCCGAACATCCAGGCCACCGCGCCGGCGACTATCCAGGTAAGCAGGGACAAGGCTTCCTTGACGAAGCCGCGACTCAGACTGATCAGGCTGGAAACGACGATGATGGCGACCATCGTCCAATCGACCCAGGTAAATGCCACTATGCAGCCCACAAGCAGAAAAGGCGCTGCATTTTAGCAGAGCGCGCCCGCGACGGTAAGCCGCGGGTCGCGGTCAACCGCGTTCCGGCTGGAAGCGCACGACGAAGCCGTTGAGCTTCTGCTGCTTGCTCAACTGGTCGCGCAGGCGATCCGCCTCGGCGCGCTGGATCACCGGCCCGACGAAGACCCGGTTCATCCCGTCGAAGCTGCGGATGTAGGCGTTGTAGCCCTGGGAGCGCAGGGTCTTCTGCAATTCCTCGGCGCGCGCCCGGTTGGACAGGCTGGCAAGCTGTACCGACCAGCTCTGCGGCAGGTTGTTGGCGTCCAGGCGCTTCTCCGCGGGCGGCGGGCTCGGCGGCGCAGCGGGCGGTTGCGGCTGGCTTGGCGGCAGGCTGGCGGCCGACGGCTGGGTGGCCGGCGGGGTCGCCGGCAGGCCGCCGATCGCCTGGCTGGGCTGGCCGGCGGCGGCCGGGGAGCCTTCCTCGACGATCTCGGGAGCGATGCCTTCCTCGCCGGGCTGCAGTTCCGGCACCTCGGTCGGCTGCACCTCGACACTGGGCATGGCCGGCGATTGCGGGCGCGGCGGCGCTTCCACCACGACCTGGCGCGACTCGTCTTCGCGGGTGAACAGCATCGGCAGGAAGATCACCGCCAGGGCGATCAGCACCAACGCCCCGACGATGCGCTGCTTCAGCCCTCTTTCCAGCAAGGCCATGATTTACTCCCCCTTATCCGTTCTACGGGCCAGCCATTCCAGGCCTTCGGCCACGCTATAGAACGATCCGAACAGCAGAATGACATCATCCGTGGTAGCCTTGGCGCACTGCGCGTCCAGGGCGGCGGCGATATCCGCATGGCTGCTCGCCGGAACCTGGCGCAGGATCAGCGCCGCCTCCAGCTCCGCGGCCGGCCGCGAACGCGGAGTCGGCAACGGTGCAACGGCCCAATCCTGCACCAAGCCGGTCAAGGGTTCCAGTACGCCATCCAGGTCTTTGTCCGCCAGCAGGCCGAAGACCGCCAGGTAGCGCCCTCGTGGCGCTGCGGCACGCAGGCGTTGCGCCAGGTACTGGGCGGCCTGGGGATTGTGCCCGACGTCCAGCAGGAGCTGGCGTGGCTGGCCGTTCCAGGACAGGTCGCGGCGATCGAGGCGACCGGTCACCCGGATCCGCCGCAGCGCCTCGGCCAGGCGCTCCGCCTGCCAGGGCAACTCGAGCAACGCGTAGGCCTGCAGGGCCAGCGCGGCGTTTTCCATGGGCAACCCGAGCAACGGCAGATCGTGCAGCGCCAGCGCCTGGCCGTCCGCGGCCAGCCCGCGCCAGTGCCAGCCATGATCGGCGAGCGCCAGGTCGTAGTCGCGACCGCGCAGGTAAAGCGGTGCCCCCAGCGCAGCCACCTGCTCCAGCAATGGCTGCGGGGGATCGAGATCGCCGCACAGGGCCGGTTTGCCGGCGCGCAGGATACCGGCTTTCTCGAAAGCCACGCTTTCGCGGGTATCGCCCAGCCAGTCCGCATGGTCCAGGCCGATGCTGGTGATCAGCGCCAGGTCGGCGTCGATCAGGTTGACCGCATCCAGGCGCCCGCCAAGGCCGACTTCCAGCACCGCGAAGTCCAGCCCGGCGCGCTCGAACAGCCAGAAGGCGGCCAGCGTGCCCATTTCGAAATAGGTCAGGGAAATCTCGCCACGTGCGGCCTCCACCGCGGAGAAGGCGTCGCACAGTTGCGCATCGCCGGCCTCGATGCCGTCGATCCGCACCCGCTCGTTGTAGCGCAGCAGGTGCGGCGAGCTGTAGACCCCGACCGACAACCCCTGCTCACGCAGCAGTTCGGCGAGCAGGGCGCAGGTGGAGCCCTTGCCGTTGGTCCCGGTAACGGTGACCACGCGTTTCGCCGGCCTTCCCAGGCCGAGCCGGCGCGCTACCTCGCGGGAACGCTCCAGGCCCATGTCGATGGCCGTCGGATGGAGTTGTTCGAGATAGCTCAGCCAATCGGCCAGGGAACGCTGGGTCATGCGGATACGGGGCTCGGCGAATGAGTGAAGGCCGACAGCAGATTGGCCAGGCGCGGCCGCAACTCGGCACGATGCACGATCATGTCGATGGCGCCATGCTCGAGGAGGAACTCGCTACGCTGGAAGCCTTCCGGCAGCTTCTCGCGGACGGTCTGCTCGATCACGCGGGGACCGGCGAAGCCGATCAGCGCTTTGGGTTCGCCGACGATCACGTCGCCGAGCATCGCCAGGCTGGCGGAAACGCCGCCGTAGACCGGGTCGGTCAATACCGAGACGAACGGGATGCCTTCTTCGCGCAGGCGCGCCAGGACCGCCGAGGTCTTGGCCATCTGCATCAGCGAGATCAGCGCTTCCTGCATGCGCGCGCCGCCGGAGGCGGAGAAGCAGATCAGCGGGCAGCGCTTCTCCAGGGCGACGTTGGCTGCGCGAACGAAGCGCTCGCCGACGATGGCGCCCATCGAACCGCCCATGAAGGAGAACTCGAAGGCGCAGGCGACCACCGGCATGCCCTGCAGCTTGCCGCTCATGGCGATCAGCGCGTCCTTCTCGCCAGTGTCCTTCTGTGCCGCGGCGAGGCGATCCTTGTACTTCTTGCTGTCGCGGAATTTCAGGCGGTCCACCGGCTCGAGGTCGGCACCCAGCTCCTCGCGACCGTCCTCATCGAGGAAGATGTCCAGGCGGGTACGCGCGTTGATGCGCATGTGGTGATCGCACTTCGGGCAGACATCCAGGGTCTTTTCCAGCTCCGGACGGTACAGCACGGCTTCGCAGGACGGGCATTTGTGCCACAGGCCTTCCGGTACCGAACTCTTCTGGGACTCGGAACGCATGATGGAAGGGATCAGCTTGTCTACCAGCCAGTTGCTCATGCTCTTTGTTCTCCAGTGCAAGGTCGGGATGGCCGCACCGATCCGGTGACGGCGTCCCTGAGCAAATTCATCTTCGTGACCGCCGGCAGCGGTGGGCCCCACGGCTGCGAAACGTTTCGCGGCCTGTCCCATCCCCCGCCTGCGCGGTCACCTGGGCGATACCCGGCGAGCGGCTATCGCGAAATATCTGGCCTCCCTATCGGCGGCCGGGCGTTGTCGCGGAAACGGCGACACGCTAGTGGACGGCGGCGGGCCGCCCGTCGTCACATCATGTCTCGTCGCGGCGCCGCGAACGCACCGCGTCCACGAACGCGCGGACCCTCGCCGCATCCTTGATTCCCTTGCTCGCCTCGACGCCACCGCTGACGTCCACCGCGTAGGGCTTGACCTGCTCGACTGCCCTGCCGACGTTATCCGGCGTCAGACCGCCGGCCAGCACCAGGGGTTTGCCCAGGTCGGTCGGCACCAGCGACCAGTCGAACGCCGCCCCCGTGCCGCCGGGCACGCCTTCCACATAGGTATCCAGGAGAATCCCGGCAGCTCCCGGATATGCCGCCGCGCGCCCGACGATGTCGTCGCCGGGCTTCACCCGCAGGGCCTTCAGGTAGGGTCGCCGATGTCCCTCGCAGTCCTCGGCGCGCTCGTCGCCATGGAATTGCAGCAGGTCCAGCGGCACCGCATCGAGAATCTCGCCCAGTTCGCAGCGGCTGGCGTTGACGAACAGGCCGACGCTGGTCACGAACGGCGGCAGGGCACGAACGATCTCCCGCGCCCGATGGATATCCACCGCCCGCGGGCTCTTCGCATAGAACACCAGGCCGATGGCATCGGCGCCCGCCGCGGCAGCGGCCAGGGCGTCCTCGACTCGGGTGATACCGCAGATCTTGATGCGAACGGCTGGCAACGACGGAGAATCCTCGGCGAGTGAGCGACGAACCGCCGGACGGCCGGTCCGGCGGGAACTCTCGATGGTAGCAAAAGCCCGATTCGACGTCAGCCGACGATATCGGGCAATCCGGAAAGGAAATGCGGCCCCAGGTAGCGCTCGGGCAACTCGAACTCCCCGGGGTACTCCACCCGCACCAGATAGAGTCCGTAGGGGTGAGCGGTGACCCCACCGGCGCGCCGGTCGCGCGCCTCGAGCACCTCCTTCGCCCATTCGATCGGCCGCTCGCCGGCACCGATGGTCATCAGGACGCCAGCGATGTTGCGCACCATATGGTGAAGGAAAGCGTTACCGCGGATGTCCAGCACGATCAACCGACCATGCTCCAGCAAGCGCATGTGATGCATGGTCTTGACCGGCGACTTGGCCTGGCACTGCACCGCCCGGAACGAGGTGAAGTCATGGGTGCCGACCAGTACCTGGGCCGCCTCGCGCATCCGCCCGATATCCAGCGGCCGATGGTTCCAGGTGACCTCCTCGGCCAGGTGCGCCGGGCGGATCGGATCGTTGTAGATGGCGTAGCGATAGCGCCGGGCCATGGCCGAGAAGCGCGCGTGGAAATGCGCCGGCATCACCCTCGCCCAGGTCACACTGATATCCGCGGGCAGGTTGGCGTTGGTGCCCATCACCCATGCTTTCAACGGGCGCTCCACCGCGGTGTCGAAATGCACCACCTGGCCGCTGGCATGAACGGCAGCGTCGGTACGGCCGGCGCAGATCACCCCGACCGGCTCGGCGGCAACCTTCGACAAGGCGCGCTCCAGCGCTTCCTGCACGGAAGGCACGCCGGCTTCCTGGCGCTGCCAGCCACGATAGCGGGAGCCCTTGTACTCGATGCCGAGGGCGATTCTGGAAACGCCAGCGGCAGCCGATTCGGCTGCCGCTGGCGGAACAACATCGTTCATGAGGGTCGCTTCATTTCCGGATCAGGCCAGGCGCTCCAGCAACTCGCGGGCTTCCGCCTGCTGGCTGTCGTTACCTTCGGCCAGGACTTCGTCGAGGATATCGCGCGCGCCTTCGCTATCGCCCATGTCGATGTAGGCGCGAGCCAGATCCAGCTTGGTCGCCGCTTCGTCGGCACCGGAGAGGAAGTCGAAGTCATCGTCGGCGTCTCCGTCCAGGGCGGAGGCGACCGCTGCATCTTCGGCGGAGAAACTCGGCGTCGCGCTCTTCGGCTCGTCAAGGTTGCTGGCCAACTCGTCCAACTGCGCACTCACCTCGTCCAACTGGGCGGCGAAACTGTCCTCGCCCTTCTCCGGAGCGGCCGGCTCCGTCGGCTCGTCGGCCAGCGACAGGTCGAAGTCGTCCGGCAGGGACAACGCCGGCTCTTCGGCAGCCTCGGTATCGAGGGTGAATTCGTTGTCGGCGGGCGCCGCGGCGGGCACTTCGTCGTTCAGCGAAAGCAGGAAGTCGTCGTCCGAAAGCTTGTCTTCCGGCGCATCGAGATCCAGGGAGAAATCGCCCAGGTCGTCATGCTTGGGTTGGCTCGGAGTCTCTGCCAACTCCGCGAAATCCAGGCCGAAGTCGAGATCGTCGACAGGCTTGTCCGCCGCGGTCGAGGCCGCCAGGTCCAGATCGCTGTCCAGGGTCAGGTCGTCCAGCGCCCCGCTGTCGGACTTGAGGTCGGCCTGCACGTCGTCGCCGTCCAGGTCGTCCAGGCTCAGGTCGAAGGCGTCGTCGAGATCCTGTCCTGCCGCATCCGGCTTGGCCGCGTGACCGCTGTCGTCGAGCGACAGATCGTCGAGGCTGAAGCTATCCAGCTCGTCCTGCGCCAGCTTGGCGCCGGCCAGGCCGGCAACCGCGGCGACCGCGACCATTGCCGGATAGCGCGACTTGAGCTGCTCGACCTGCGGCTGTGCGCCGCCAATTTCGCGCAGCTCGTTTTCCTGGCGAGCGAAACCTTCGCGATCGCCCATCTCGGCATAGACTTCCATCAGCTTGAGGCGCAGGTCGGTGCGCTGCGGCTCGTCGTAGATGGCGTTCTGCAACAGTTCGGCGGCCTGGTTGAAACGCCCGTAGGCGATATAGATGTCGGCCTCGCCCAGCGCATCGGAAGTCTGCGCGGTGGTCTTCTCGACCTGCGGAGCGACGGCTGCGACCTGCGGCTCAGGCTCGTCGAGGGTCAGGTCGTCGAAGCCGTCCTTTCCCAGGTCCAGCGCATCCTCCTGTTCCTCGCCGGTATCCGCGGCGAAAGCCTGGGCTTCTTCCTTCTCTTTCTGCGCATTGCGCCGCGACAGGATCATCAGCAGCACCAGCAACGCCAGCAGTGCGCTACCGCCGATCACCGCCAACCACAGCGGGTTGGCCAGCAGTTCGTCGAGGAAGCTCGGTGCCGGCTGCTCTGCCGCCTGTACCGGAGCGGGCGCCGGAACGGCAGGTGCCGGAGGCTTCTCGGCAGCTGGCGCGGGCGGCGGCGCCACCGGAGGCTGCGCCGGAGCGGCGGGTGCTTCTCCGGCTGGAGCAGGAGTCGGCGCTGCCGCAGCAGGAGTCCCGAGCTGAGCCGGCGCCTGCGCGGCCGCATTGGGCTGGGACGCATCCGGCAGGGCTGCGTTCGGCTGGGCTGCGCCCTGGCCTTCGGCGCCCAACTGCCCTTGCAGCTTGGCCAACTGGGCGTCCTTCAGCTGGATCAACTTCTGCAGCTTGTCCAACTGGCTCTGCAGATCCTGCATGCGACTCTGCAGTTCTTCGTTCTCGCGGCGAGTGCTGTCGAGGCTTTCCTTGGTCACCGCCAGGGTATCGGCGATCGCCTTGCTGTCGCCCTTTCCGCCCTTGTCGGCACCCTTGCTGGCCTTGCCCTCGCCAGACACCAGGCGCAGATTGTCCGTGGCGTCGACCTTGGATGGCGCCGACCCGGCGGCATTGCGCTGGGTCGCATCCAACTGCCTGGCGCCAGCGCTGCCCGCGGCCGGATTGCGGCTGCCGCGCCAGCTCTGGTTCTGCGCCTGCACCTGGGACAGCGCCTCGCGCGGCGAGCGCTCCAGCATCTGCTGTTCGGTGGGAATGCGCAGGACCTGGCCGCTCTTCAGCCGGTTGATGTTGCCATCGACGAAGGCGCCCGGATTCAGCTCCTGGAACGCGAGCATCGCCTGGGGTACGGAAACGCGATCGGTACGGTTGCGCTGGGCGATCTCCCAGAGCGTGTCGTTGGAAACGGTGCGATAGGTGTCGCTGCCTGCCGGCGCGGTGGTACGCACCGGAGCCGGAGCCTGCGGGGCTCGCGGGGCGCCGGTCGCGCGCGGCGCGCTGACCGGCGCTTGCGGAGCGCTTGCCGCGGCCTGCGGGGAGTACAGCGGCGGATCCAGCAGGACGGTGTACTCGCGCAGCAGGCGGCCGTTCGGCCAGAGCACCTGGACCAGGAAGTTCAGGTAGGGCTCCTGCACCGGCTTCGACGAGGTCACGCGAATGACGCTCTTGCCGTTGGGCTTCACCACCGGCGTGAACTTCAGGTCGGTGAGGTAGTACAGGCGATCGACGCCCGCCTTGCTGAACTCTTCCGGCGACGCCAGGCTCGGGATCACCTCGCCCGAACCCAGGTCACGAACTTCGAGCAGCTCGATCTCGGCATCCAACGGTTGGTTCAACGCCGACTTCAGGGTGATTTCCCCCAGTCCCAATCCATGCGCCATGCCGGAAGTCAGGACCGAGGCCGCCGCGATTGCCCGAACCAGTGTACGAAGCCGAACCATAGTGTAATCCCTTGGTTTTAATATCTTTTCTCGTTTCACGAGAGGGAGTGCGTCGGTGCTTGCTGTCCGCTCGCCCAGCCATGCATGGACGGACGCTCCCCGGCAGCAGCGGATCGAACCAGTATTAACAAGCTCGAATAATTCTACAAATCTGTGGGTAAGTATCTTTTACAGATAGTGTTTTATCAACAACTCACCCAGGAGCACGGCATTCAGCGCGGCACCTTTTCGCACATTATCAGACACAATCCACAAATTGACCTGACAGGGATCAGCCTGCCCCGCCCTCACCCGGCCGACATAGGTCTCGTCCTGGCCGAGGGCATCGCCGACCACCGTCGGATAATCGCCCTCGCCGACCCATTCGATACCTTTCGTCGCATCGAGGACCCGCGTCACCGCGGCCAGGTCCACCGGTTCCGCGCACTGCAGGGTCACGCTGAGGCTATCGCCGAAGAATACCGGCGCCTGGATGCAGGTAACGTTCAACGGTCCGATACGCTCGCCAAGCAAGGCCTGCACCTCCGCGAAGATGCGCCGCTCGATCGCGCTGTGTCCCTCGGCATCCACCGCTCCGACCTGCGCGAGCAGGTTGAAGGCGATCTGGCGGTCGAAGAGACGCGGCTCCAGGGGGCGCGCATTGAGCAGTTCGGCGGTCTGCCGGGCGAGTTCCTTGACCCCTTCGCGCCCCAGGCTGGAGACGGAGAGGCAGGCTGTCAGGTTCAGTTGCCGGCAATCCAGCGTGGCCAGGAGTGGCGCCAGCACTTCGCACAGTTCGGCGGCTACGGCGCAAGGACTGGACAAAAGGAACGGCGCCGCTTGGGAGGCCAGGCGTTCGGCATTCACCGAAACCATGACCGGCGGTGCGACGCTCGGTTCCAGGGCGCCGCTCAGGTCGATCACCGAACAACCCGCCGCGCGGGCGCGCTCGGCATGGGCACGCGACACCTCGGCTGCCGCGGCGAAGAAGGCCAGGCCGACACTGGAAAAATCGAAGCTATCGACATCGCCGACGCGCAGGCTGCTTTCGGCGAAACCCATGCGCTGCCCGGCCGACTCGGCGCTGGCCAGCAGGTGCAGACGATGAAGCGGGAAGTCGCGTTCGTCGAGGAGACCGACCAGAGCCTCGCCAACCGATCCGGTGGCGCCTACGACTGCGACATTGAGGGGCTGGGACATGGGAAAAGCCTCGGCGGTCTGCGAAATAGGCGTGGCACTTTACTTGCCCACCTTCGCCCAGGCAATCGAGGCGCCGCCCATTGCGGGCGGCACCGGATCGATCAGCGCTCCAGCAGGATGCGCAGCATGCGCCGCAGCGGCTCGGCAGCGCCCCACAGCAACTGGTCGCCGACGGTGAAGGCGCCGAGATACTGGGAGCCCATGTTCAGCTTGCGCAGGCGCCCGACCGGAACGCTCAGGGTGCCGGTGACGGCGGCCGGGGTCAGCTCGCGCACGCTTACCTCGCGGTGGTTCGGCACCAGCTTGACCCAGGGATTGTGCTGGCTGATCAGGCCCTCGATGTCGGTCAGCGGCACATCCTTGTTCAACTTGATGGTCAGCGCCTGGCTGTGGCAACGCATGGCGCCGACGCGCACGCAGATACCGTCGACCGGGATCGGGTTCTTGAAGCGGGCAAGGATCTTGTTGGTCTCCGCCTGGGCCTTCCACTCTTCGCGGCTCTGCCCGTTGGGCAGTTCCTTGTCGATCCAGGGGATCAGGCTGCCGCCCAGCGGCGCGCCGAAATGCTCGGTGGGGAAGGCTTCGCTGCGCAGGGTCTCCGCCACCTTGCGGTCGATGTCGAGGATCGCGCTGGCCGGGTTGGCCAGGTCATCCGCCACCGATGCATGGGCGGCGCCCATCTGCTTGAGCAGTTCACGCATGTTCTGCGCGCCGGCGCCGGAGGCGGCCTGGTAGGTCATGGCACTCATCCACTCGACCAGGCCGGCGTCGAACAGCCCGCCCAGGGCCATCAGCATCAGGCTGACGGTGCAGTTGCCGCCGATGTAGTTGCGGGTGCCGGCGTCCAGAGCCTGATCGATGACCTTGCGGTTGACCGGGTCGAGGACGATCACCGCGTCGTCTTCCATGCGCAGACTGGAGGCGGCATCGATCCAGTAGCCCTGCCAGCCGGCCTCGCGCAGCTTGGGGAATACTTCGCTGGTGTAGTCGCCGCCCTGGCAGGTCAGGATCACGTCGAGGGTCTTCAGCTCGTCGATGCTGTAGGCGTCCTTCAGCGGAGCGATGTCCTTGCCCACTTCCGGGCCCTGGCCACCGACGTTCGACGTGGTGAAGAACACCGGCTCGATCAGGTCGAAGTCCCGCTCTTCCAGCATTCGCTGCATGAGTACGGAACCCACCATCCCGCGCCAACCGATCAGACCTACACGCTTCATCGCAACTACACCTATATGAGAGAAGTGAGCTGGCCGGCAGCCATCATGGCGCCGGCCAAGCCCGTCAGATTACAGATTCTTGAGTGCCGCGACTACGGCATCGCCCATTTCCCGGGTGCCGACCTTGCGGCAGCCTTCGGACCAGATGTCGCCGGTGCGCAGCCCTTGGTCGAGGACCTTGCTCACCGCCTGCTCGATGGCGTCGGCGGCGGTCGCCTGGCTGAAGCTGTAGCGCAACATCATCGAGACCGAGAGGATGGTCGCCAACGGGTTGGCGATGCCCTGACCGGCGATGTCCGGGGCGGAACCGTGGCAGGGTTCGTACATGCCCTTGTTGTTCGCGTCGAGCGAGGCAGAAGGCAGCATGCCGATGGAACCGGTCAGCATGGAAGCCTCATCCGACAGGATGTCGCCGAACATGTTGTCGGTGACCATCACGTCGAACTGCTTGGGCGCGCGCACCAGTTGCATGGCGGCGTTATCCACGTACATATGGGAAAGCTCGACGTCCGGGTAGTCCTTCGCCACCTCTTCCACCACTTCCCGCCACAGTTGGCTGGAGGCGAGGACGTTGGCCTTGTCCACCGAGCAGAGCCTGTTGTTGCGTACGCGGGCCATGTCGAAACCGACGCGGGCGATACGACGGATTTCGCTCTCGCTGTACGGCAGGGTGTCGTAGGCCTGGCGCTCGCCGTTCTCCAGCACGCGCTGCTCGCGGGGCTGGCCGAAGTAGATGCCGCCGGTCAGTTCGCGGACGATGAGGATGTCCAGCCCGGCGACCACTTCCGGCTTCAGGCTGGAGGCCGCGGCCAGTTGCGGATAGAGGATGGCCGGACGCAGGTTGGCGAACAGGCCCAGTTGCGAGCGAATCTTCAGCAGACCGCGCTCGGGACGGATATCGCGTTCGATCCTGTCCCATTTCGGCCCCCCTACCGCGCCCAGCAGCACCGCATCGGCCTGGCGCGCGCGCTGCAGGGTCTGGTCGGCCAGCGGCACGCCGTGCTTGTCGATGGCCGCGCCACCGATGACGTCCTCGGCCAGTTCGAAGCCGAGCTGGAACCTGTCGTTGGCCAGTTCCAGCACCTTGACCGCTTCCGCCATGATTTCCGGGCCGATACCGTCACCGGGGAGAACCAGGATCTGCTTGCTCATAACACCCTCTTGTCCTTCATTCATTGAACGGCGGGCATGCGCCGCCGCGATCGAACCGTCACTCCCGACGCAGCCACAGCACCAGCACGTCGGTGCTGAACGAGCCGTCGTCGGCAATCTCGAAATACTCCCTGACTTCCTCGCCCACCGCCAGCTGCAGGCTGCGGATCGCCTGGCGGAACACCTCCGGCGTACGCATCCGCTCGACCCACGACTGGAACTCCAGGCGCAGGCGCTGGCGCCGGCTTCCGGTTACCAGCAAGCCCGCCTCGCCGCTCAGGCGCGCCCACTCGGCCGGCGAGTAGTTGCGCACATGGCTGGTGTCGCGGAGCAGCTCGACGGTCTGCAGGAAGGTGTCCGGCAAGGCCTGCCCGGGCGCCGCCACGTCGACGAAGATCGCCACCCCGCCGGGCTTGAGCACCCGCCGCACCTCGCGCAGGGCCAGGCCGACGTCGCGCCAGTGATGGGTGGAATAGCGACTGAAGACGAAATCGAACTCGCCGTCGGCGAAGGGCAGGCTCTCCGCCTTGCCCTGTTCGGTACGGATGTTCGCCATGCCCCGTTCCGCGGCGCTCTGCGCCACCACGGCGAGCATCTCGGCGGAAAGATCGTAGGCCACCACCTCCCCTGCCAGGGCGGCGACCTGGAAGCTCACGTGGCCGGCGCCGCAGCCCAGGTCGAGGACCCGCGCTTCCGGGCGCCCGGCCAGGGCGTCGCGCAGCAAGGCGAATTCCTCGCCCTGGGCATGCACGGCGCTGCTCAGGTAGGCCGAAGCCTGGGCGCCGAACTGGCGCTGGACAACGTCATCGTGGTCGCTCATGAACCTACTCCGGGAGAAAAACCGGGCGCACCCTACCCAGGATGCGCCCGGCAAGGGGACTCGCGTGGCGCTCAGCGGAACAGCCAGGGCTGCTGCTGGCGGTAGCCGTCCTCGAAGGCACGGATCGCATCGGCGTCCTGCAGCGTCAGGCCGATGTCGTCGAGGCCGTTGAGCAGGCAATGCTTGCGGAACGGGTCGACCTCGAAACCCAGCACCTTGCCATCAGGACGGGTAACGGTCTGCGCCGCCAGGTCGATGGACAACTGGTAGCCTTCGTTCGCCTCGACCTGGCGGAACAGTTCGTCCACCTCGGCCTCGGGCAGGATGATCGGCAGCAAGCCGTTCTTGAAACTGTTGTTGAAGAAGATGTCGGCATAGCTCGGTGCGATCACCGTGCGGAAACCGTACTCGTCCAGCGCCCAGGGCGCGTGCTCGCGGGACGAGCCGCAGCCGAAGTTCTCCCGCGCCAGCAGTACGCTGGCGCCCTGGTAGCGCGGCTGGTTGAGGACGAAGTCCGGGTTCAGCGGACGCTTCGAGTTGTCCTGTCCCGGCTGCCCGACATCCAGGTAGCGCCATTCGTCGAACAGGTTGGGGCCGAAGCCGGTGCGCTTGATCGACTTGAGGAATTGCTTGGGAATGATCTGATCGGTATCGACGTTGGCGCGATCCAGCGGAGCGACGAGACCGGTCGTCTGGGTATAGGGTTTCATCTCGGTTCTCCTCAGGCGAGCAATTCGCGGACATCGATGAAGCGGCCGTTGACGGCCGCGGCGGCGGCCATCGCCGGGCTGACCAGGTGGGTACGGCCACCGGCGCCCTGACGGCCCTCGAAGTTGCGGTTGGAGGTCGAGGCGCAGTGTTCGCCGCTCTCCAGCCGGTCCGGGTTCATCGCCAGGCACATGGAACAGCCCGGCTCGCGCCATTCGAAGCCGGCCTCGATGAAGATCCGGTCCAGGCCTTCCTTCTCGGCCTGCTCCTTGACCAACCCGGAACCCGGCACCACCAACGCCTGCTTGATGGTCGCGGCGACCTTGCGGCCCCTGGCCACTTCGGCGGCGGCACGCAGGTCCTCGATCCGCGAGTTGGTGCAGGAACCGATGAATACCCGGTCCAGCTGGATGTCGGTGATCGCCTGGTTCGGCCGCAGGCCCATGTATTTCAAGGCGCGCTCGATCGAACCGCGCTTGATCGGGTCGCTCTCGCGGGCCGGGTCCGGCACGTTCTGGTCCACGGCCAGGACCATTTCCGGCGACGTGCCCCAGCTGACCTGCGGCTTGATCTGCGCGGCGTCCAGCTCGACCACGGTATCGAAGCGGGCATCGGCGTCCGACACCAGCCCCTGCCAGCAGGCGACGGCCTGGTCCCATTGCTCGGCGCTCGGCGCGAAGGGCCGGCCCTTCACGTAGTCGATGGTCTTCTGGTCGACGGCGACCAGGCCGACGCGGGCGCCCGCCTCGATCGACATGTTGCAGATGGTCATCCGCCCTTCGATGGACAGGTCGCGGATGGCGCTGCCGGCGAACTCGATGGCGTGGCCGTTGCCGCCGGCGGTGCCGATCCTGCCGATCACCGCGAGGACGATATCCTTCGCCGTGACGCCGGCCGGCAGCCTGCCTTCGACCTTGACCAGCATGTTCTTCATCTTCTTCGCCACCAGGCACTGGGTCGCCAGCACATGCTCGACCTCGGAAGTGCCGATGCCGTGGGCCAGCGCGCCGAAGGCGCCGTGGGTGGAAGTGTGCGAGTCGCCGCAGACCACGGTCATCCCCGGGAGGGTCGCGCCCTGCTCCGGACCGACCACATGGACGATGCCCTGGCGCACGTCGTTCATCTTGAATTCGGTGATGCCGAAGTCGTCGCAGTTCTCGTCGAGGGTCTGCACCTGCAGGCGCGAGACCTCGTCGGCGATGGCGGCGATGCCGCCCTTGCGCTCGGTGCGGGTGGTCGGCACGTTGTGGTCCGGGGTGGCGATGTTGGCGTCGATCCGCCACGGCTTGCGCCCGGCCAGGCGAAGACCCTCGAAGGCCTGCGGCGAGGTCACTTCGTGCAGGATATGGCGGTCGATGTAGATCAGCGCCGAACCGTCGTCGCGCTGCTTGACCAGGTGCATGTCCCAGAGTTTGTCGTAGAGGGTCTTGCCGGCCATCGGGATTTCCTCATCAGCTTATTTCTATGCCCACAGGGCTTGTGAGGATGATCCTATGGCTTGTCTACGAATAACTCAAATTCATATTTTTCATCCAAAGCATTCCCAACAGGAATCCATTGGCGCTAAGCTCCGGGCAGCCGAAACCAGCGGAGGCCCGCAATGGACCTGAACAGCCTCAACACCTTCATCGCCATTGCCGAGACCGGCAGCTTCTCCGAAGCCGGCGAGCGCCTGCACCTGACCCAACCGGCGGTGAGCAAGCGCATCGCCGCCCTCGAACAGCAGCTCAATGCCCGGCTGTTCGACCGGGTCGGCCGCGAGGTCAACCTCACCGAGGCCGGGCGCGCCCTGCTGCCGCGCGCCTACCAGTTGCTCAACGTGCTCGACGACACCCGCCGGGCGCTGAACAACCTCGCCGGCGAGGTCAGCGGCCGGCTGGTCCTGGCCACCAGCCACCACATCGGCCTGCATCGCCTGCCGCCGCTGCTGCGCGCCTTCACCCGGGCGCATCCGCAGGTGGCGCTGGATATCCAGTTCCTGGATTCGGAAGTGGCCTACGAGGAGATCCTTCATGGCCGTGCGGAACTGGCGGTGATCACCCTGGCCCCGGAAACCGCCGAACCGGTGCGCGCAGTCCCGGTGTGGGACGACCCGCTGGACTTCGTCGCCGCCCCGGAGCACCCGCTGGCCCGACAGGGCACGGTGTTCCTCGCCGACGTCGCCAAGCACCCCGCGGTATTCCCCGGCGGCAACACCTTCACCCACCACATCGTGCGGCGCATGTTCGAAGCCGAAGGGCTGACGCCGAACATCGCCATGAGCACCAACTACCTGGAGACCATCAAGATGATGGTCTCCATCGGCCTGGCCTGGAGCGTGCTGCCGCGGACCATGCTCGACGACCAGGTGGTGCGCCTGCCGCTACAGGACATCCAGCTCAGCCGCCAGCTCGGCTACATCCTGCACACCGAGCGGACCCTGTCGAACGCCGCGCGCGCCTTCATGCGCCTGCTCGACGAACAGGCATTCGGCAACGGCACTCCAGCGGCCTGAAGCGATTCAGGTCGAACGCCACGGGTAGGCCCTCCCCTCTTCGCCGTCCGCGGCCAGCGCTCACCCGACCTGCATGCCAATGCCCTCGCGACTCAGCCCTCGCCGACCCACGCCTGCACCTCGACCTCCACGTCGACCCCCAGCGCCAGCCCGGCGGTCACCGTCGAGCGTACCGGCAAGGCCCCCTGCACATGACGCTGGTAGACCTCGTTGAAACCGGCGAAGTGGGCCATGTCCGACAGCCAGACGGTGACCTTCACCAGTTGGTCGAAACGCGCGCCACAGCTCTCCAGGGTCTCGCCGATGCGTGCCATCACCGCTTCGGTCTGGGTCTGGATATCGCCACGTACCACCTCGCCGCTCGGACTCATCGGCACCTGTCCGGAAAGAAACAGGAAGCCGCCGGCCCGCACCGCGCGGGAAAAGGGAAACGGCAGGCTGCTGGGGTAACGCTGGATGTCATCGCTCATCTGGATTGCCTCCTGTGGATGAAGCGCTAGGAAGAAAAGCTTTCGGCCGCGGAATCGGCGTATTCATGTAGCACTGCGATCAACCCTGGCTCATATCGACGCGCTCCGCCAGAAAGTCCAGGAACGCCCGCACGCGCAGCGGCAGATAGCCGCCCTGGCCGACGTAGACGGCGTGGACTTCCTCCAGGTCGCCCGGGTTGTATGCCTCGAGCACGGGAATCAGGCGCCCGGCGGCTATGTCCTCGCGCACCTGGAACGCGGCCAGCCGCGCCAGGCCCAGGCCGGCCACGGCCAGACGGCGCAGCGCCTCGCCATCGCTGGCCTGGGCGTTGCCCGACAACGGCACCACGAGTTCCTCGCCGGCGTCCCGCAGCGGCCAGCCGGAGCGCGTTCGCACATAGTTGGCGCCGAGGCGGTTGTGCCCCAGCAGCGCCTGCGGCGTGGCCGGCATGCCATGCCGGGCCAGGTAGGCCGGCGCACCGACGATCAGCATGCGCGTGCTCCCCAGCTTGCGCGCCACCAGGCTCGAGCTTTTCAGCGGCCCCGCGCGCACGGCCACGTCGGTGCGCTGCTCGAGGATGTCGACGACCTCATCGGTCAGCACGATATCCAGCGTCACCTCGGGATGCTGCGCGAGGAACTCGGGCACCAGCGGCAGCAGGAAATGATGTCCGAAAGGCACGTTGGCGTTGACTCGCAAGCGCCCGCGCGGCGCCGCGTTTTCGCTCGCACACCGCTCGGCTTCCTCCAGGTCGGCCAGGATACGCACCCCGCGCTCGTAGAACGTGCATCCCTCGGGCGTCAGTTGCAATTGACGGGTGGAGCGGTTCAGCAAGCGGGTTCCCAGGCGCTGTTCGAGCCGGGTGATCAGCTTGCTGACTGCCGAGGGCGTCATGCCGCAACGTCGAGCGGCGGCGGAAAAGCCCCCCGACTCGACAACCCGGGCAAACACCTCCAGTTCGCCGGAACGGTTGACTTCAAGCCGGGCCATGGCGCCCTGCCTGATGATTTCGCTTCATAAATGATGTTCCCCGCTACGGTCTATTTCCCTTAAATCTTTGAATTCATCATCAGCTACAGGATAACCACTGAATTCAACGACATGAAACGACCCATCGAAAGACTTCCCGCCGCGACCTCCAGCGCAACCCGGGCCTTCGCGCTCGCGACGAGCCTGTTGTACGCCTGCGCCGCGCCGGCCGCTTCCTGGACCGCCAGCTGGCAGGCCAGCCCGCAGCCGGTCTGGGCTGAGGACTTCCTGTTTCCCAGCAACGTGCCGGCCGAACTGCACGACCAGACGGTGCGGCAACTGGCGCGAATCAGCCTGGGAGGAACACGCGTGCGCATCGTCCTGGCAAATACCTATGGAAAGCGCCCGATCCGGATCGGCCGGGCCACCCTGGCCAAACCCGGTTCCGAGCGCGCCGCGGTCGCCACCGGCAGCCTGCATGACGTGACCTTTGGCGGACGCCGGACGGCGACCATCGCGCCCGGCGCCACGCTACTCAGCGATCCGGTGGCGATGCCGGTGGCCGCGCTCTCGCAGGTGCTGGTGAGTCTCTACCTGCCGGCCGCCACGCCCATGGAAACCTTCCACTGGGACGGCCGCCAGACGGGCTGGATCGTCGCCGGCGAGCAGACCCAAAGCCACGCATTGCAGCTGGACACGGCGGACAGCCAGAGCACCACCGCGCGCCTACTGTTGACAGGTATCCTGGTCGAAACCGAAACGGCAACGCGGACGCTGGTGACGCTCGGCGACTCGATCACCGACGGAGCCAGCGCCAGCCTCGACCGGAACAGCCGTTGGCCGGACTTCCTCGCCGAACGCCTGGCCCCGCATGGCGTCGCCGTGGCCAATGCGGGGATTTCCGGCGCCCGCCTGCTGAGCGACGGCATGGGCGCGAACGCGCTGGCACGTCTGGACCGCGACGTACTGGCCCAGCCAGGCGCAAGCAGCATGGTGGTGATGCTCGGCATCAACGACATTGCCTGGCCCGGTACCGTTTTCGCCCGGAATGCCGCACCGCCCACCCTGGAAGCGCTGATCGCCGGCTACCGGCAATTGATCGAACAGGCGCACAACCGGGGTATCCGGGTCGTCGGCGCGACCCTCACGCCGTTCGAGGGCGCACTGCCCGGCACGCCGTTGAGCGATTATTACCATCCCGCCAAGGAAGCCCTGCGCAGGCAGGTTAACGAGTGGATCCGTCATGCCGGCGCCTTCGATGCGGTGATCGACTTCGACGCGGCATTGCGCGATCCGGAGCAGCCGTCGCGGCTCGCCGCGCGCTACGACTCCGGCGACCATCTGCACCCCAGCGACGAAGGCAACCGGGCGATGGCCGCCGCCGTCGACCTCGACGTCCTGCTGGACGAGGTGCCTGACGGCAAACCGACAGAGCCCCGGGCCGATAGCACAACGAGATGAAAAAAGGCGCCCGAAGGCGCCTTTTTTCGATCACCGCTGACGGTTACTGGTTGTCCAGTGCCGGGCGCTGGCCATTGATGGCGATACGCTTCGGCTTGGCTTCTTCCGGAACCAGCCGGACCAGGTCGATGTTCAGCAGGCCGTTGGCCAGCGAAGCCGCCTTGACCTCGATATGGTCGGCGAGGCGGAACGACAGCTTGAAGGCGCGCTGGGCGATGCCCTGGTGCAGGTAGGTCACGTTGTCCGTGGACTTCTCGCGCTTGCCGCCACTGACGGTCAGCACGCCGCGCTCGACCTGCAGGTCCAGGTCTTCTTCCTGGAAGCCGGCGGCGGCGATGACGATGCGATACTCGTCGTCACCGTGCTTTTCGACGTTGTAGGGCGGGTAGGTACTCCCGGCCTCATTGCGCAGGGCCGACTCGAACAGATCGTTGAAGCGATCGAAGCCTACGGAATGACGGAACAGCGGGGCGAGGGAAAAAGCGTTGCTCATTGCGAATCTCCTGAATTATCAGCAAGTACTCTGGTGCGGAACCCGTCTTCGGCATCCCGCACGAACTAGATAGGGATCATCGGAAGTATTTCAAGAGCCTTGAGAACGACCGTTCGTCGTGCTCAGATCGAAACTCATCCTTTCGAGAACCGTCGCTATGGAACGCGCAATCCCGACCTTCCCCTGCCGCGATCTGGACAGCGCCAGCGCCTTCTACCAGTCCCTCGGCTTCCACCTTGGCGCTCGCTATCCGACCTACGCCATCCTCCAGCGCGGCGCCCTGGAGCTGCACCTGTCGCTGTTCGAAGCGCTCGAACCGAAGACCAATTGCAGCGCTGCCTACCTGCGCCTGGAGGACGCCCAGGCGCTGCATCGCCAGGCCGCGGCCCTCGGCCTGGGCGGCCAGGGGATTCCACGCATCACGGCCCTGGAAGACCAACCCTGGGGCATGCGCGAATTCGCCCTGGTCGATCCCGATGGCAACCTGCTGCGGGTCGGCCAGGAGCTCGATGCGACGCCAGAGCAGCACCGGGTTCGCCTGGCCAGCGCCGACGACGTCCCCGCGGTGGCCGCGCTCTGGCAAGCCAATGTCCGCGAAGCCGGGGAAACCCTGGATGCCGGCGACCAGCAGGCGATCCAGGCACTGCTCCTGGCCGCCTCGCGCAACCGCTTGCTCTGGCTGGCGGAGGCCCAGCAGCATCCCCGCGGTTTCGTCCTCGCCCACCTGTGGCAGATCGAGGACGGTCAGGCACGGGTGGGAGAGATCGCAGAGCTCTACGTACTGCCGCAGGCCCGCCGCCAGGGCCTGGCCCGGGAACTGGTGGGCAGTGCCGAGGAGGCCCTGCGCTCGCGCGGCGCCGGCCTGATCCGCGCGCAATCGGCCCTTGACGCGCCGCTGTCCAACCTGTTCTGGCAGGGCCTGGGCTGGGACGCCGACTACCTGACCTTCACTCGCTACTGACCTGGGGAGCATCATCATGCGCAACGTCATGCTGATCACCGGAGCCAGCCGCGGCATCGGCGCCGCCACCGCTCTGCTCGCCGCCGAGCGCGGCTATGCGGTCGTCCTCAACTATCTGCGCAACCGCGAGGCCGCCGAAGCGCTGCGCCAGCGCATCGAGCGCCAGGGCGGCGAAGCCCTGGCGGTGGCGGCCGACGTAGCCGAGGAAGGCGATGTCGAGCGGCTGTTCGCCGCCATCGACGAACGTTTCGGCCGCCTCGACGTGCTGGTCAACAACGCCGGCATGCTGGAAGCGCAGACGCGCCTGGAAAACATCGACGCGGCGCGCCTGCACAGGGTATTCGCGACCAACGTGACCGGCAGCTTCCTCTGCGCCCGCGAGGCAGTGAAGCGCCTGTCAACCCGCCACGGCGGGCGCGGCGGCAGCATCGTCAACGTATCCTCGATGGCCTCGCGGCTGGGATCGCCCAACGAATACATCGACTATGCCGCCGCCAAGGGCGCCATCGACAGCATGACCATCGGGCTGGCCAGGGAAGTGGCGGCGGAGGGTATCCGGGTCAACGCGGTGCGGCCCGGACTGATCGATACCGAGATCCACGCCAGCGGCGGCGAGCCCGGCCGTATCGAACGCCTGAAGGGCGGCATACCGCTAGGACGCGGCGGCACGGCGGAGGAAGTCGCGCGGGCGATTCTCTGGCTGGCGTCGGACGAAGCCAGCTACAGCACCGGCACCTTCATCGATGTCAGCGGCGGCCGCTAGGCCTGCTACGCAAGCTAGGCCGCCTGGCTGAACGACACCTGCAACAGCCGGTCGATGATTTCGCAATCGCTTTCCCGGCGAATCCGCGCGAACAGCTCGACGGCTTCGGGATAGGTGCGCGTGAGCATGCCCAGCCACTGCTTGAGACGCCCCGGGGCATAGCGCGGGGCGAGCTTGCGCCGGGCCTGTAGCCAGAAGTCGCGCAGCAGCGGCAACAGCTCGCTCCAGGGCATCTCGCGGATTTCGCCGCCATCGCGCCAGGCGGCGATCTGCCGAGCCAGGCCAGGACGCGAGACCAGGCCGCGACCGAGCATGATGTCCTCCACCCCGCTGACCTCGCGACAACGCAGGTAGTCGTCGAGCGTCCACACTTCGCCGTTGGCGAACACCGGCACGCGCACCGCCTCGGCCACCCGCGCCACCCATTCCCAGTGCGCCGGCGGCCTGTAGCCATCGACCTTGGTCCGGGCATGCACCACTACATGGGCCGAGCCGCCGTCGGCCAGGGCCCGCGCACAATCCAGGGCGCCGTCGGGACTGTCGTAGCCCAGGCGCATCTTCGAGGTCACCGCAATCTCGCTCGGCACCGCGCGACGCACGGCGGCGACGATGTCGTGCATCAGCTTCGGCTCCTTGAGCAATACCGCGCCGCCGCGCGAGCGGTTCACGGTCTTGGCCGGACAACCGAAGTTCAGGTCGATCACCGGGGCACCCAGCTCACAGGCGAACGCGGCGTTATCCGCCAGACACGCAGGATCGGAGCCGAGCAACTGCACACGCATCGGCGTCCCGGCGCGGGTCCGGCTGCCGTCGCGCAGCTCCGGCGCCAGCTTGTGGAAAGCCGTGGCCGGCAGTAGGCGATCGGTGATGCGGATGAATTCGGTGACGCACCAATCGATGCCGCCGACGCGGGTCAGCACGTCGCGGAGGATTTCATCCACCAGACCTTCCATCGGCGCCAGGGCGATTTGCACGAACCACTACCTCGAAAATGACAGGCGGCGGATTCTAGAGAATCCGCCGCCCGGAACAAAGTGCGAATGCCTGCCGGCCGACGCGCGACGGGTCAGGCCCCGGCGAGCAGAGCCTGGCCATAGCCGTCGATGAACTCCGCCGGCATCCGCTTCGGCTTGCCGCTGGACAGTTCGATGCAGACGAAGGTGGTCTGCGCCCGCAGCAGCGTGGCGCCATCCGCCGGGCGTACCAACTGGAAGCGCCGGTTCATCCGCAGGCGCTGGTCGGACTCGACGATCCAGGTCGCCAATTGCAGTTCGTCGCCCTCGTAGGCCGCGGCCAGGTAGTCGATCTCGTGGCGCAGCACCGCCATCGCCCGGTCCAGCCGGCGGTACTCGGCCAGGTCCAGGCCCAGCCGCTGCGAGTGGCGCCAGGCGCAGCGCTCCAGCCAACTGACGTAGACGGCGTTGTTCGCGTGGCCGAGCCCGTCGATGTCCTCGGCGAGGACCCTGAGGTCGATCACGAACGGATCGGCGTAGTCCCAATTCATCAATGCTGCTCCAGGCTGCCGGCCAGTTCGCGCGCTTCCCTGGCCAGTTGTGTGATCTGATCCCAGGCCCGCGCCCGGATCAGGCTCGGCGGCGCCAACCAGGTGCCGCCGACACAGGCGACATTGGGCAGGCGGAGGAAATTCAGCAGGTTGTCCAGGTTCACCCCGCCGGTCGGGCAGAAGCGGATGCCGGTGAACGGCCCCTTCAGGCTTTTCAGCATTTTCACGCTGGCAGTGCCATCGGCCGGGAACAGCTTCAGCGAGCGATAACCGTACTCCAGCGCCAGCAACACTTCCGAAGGCGTCATCACCCCGGGTAGGTATGGCAAGCCGGCATCCTCCGCGGCGGCGGCAAGACGCGGCGTGCATCCGGGGCTGACGGCGAACTGTGCGCCTGCGTCGCGCGCCTCGAGAAACTGCTCGGTGTGGATCAGGGTACCCGCCCCCAGCAGGACCTCGGGCACCTCGCGATGGATGGCGGCGATCGCGTCCAGCGCCTGCGGCGTGCGCAGCGTCACTTCCAGCACCGTGACGCCGCCCGCATACAACGCGCGCGCCAGGTCGGGCGCCAGCGCCACGTCCTCGATCACCAGCACCGGCAATACCGGGCTGGCCTGCTGCAGGACCCGATCCAGCGGCAATGTCATGGGCACTCCTCGATTCGAAACGGTTCGCCCCGCCGGATCGCTCCGCGCGGGCCACAGCGCTTTTTACCGAAGAACCGAGGTCAGGACAACGACAACCCCTCTGCTACGCGCCTCAGGAAGCGCTCGCCGTCTTTTCCACGCGCCGGCAAGCGCGCATCGCCGGGCGCTCCTCGAGCAGCGCCAGCAGCGACTCGCTCAGCCTGCGCTCGCCGAGCAGTCGGTGGTGGCCGCCGCCCGGCAGACGCAGCAAGCGACTGGCCGGCCAGGCGGCATGGATGCGCTCGGCATTTTCCACCGCTACGCGCGTGTCGTCGTCGGCATGCACCACCAGCCCGGGCATTTCCAGACGGTAACGCGCCACATCCAGGCACGCCGCGGATATGCCAGCCTGACGCTCGACCAGGCGGATGAAATGCGAGCGAGCCAGGGCCGGCAAACCGACGAAACGAGCGAACAGGCGCAACTGTTCGAGAATCCGCGACGGCGCCGAGACCGTCACCAGCGCTTCGCTGCGCAGCCCCATCTGGGCCGCCAGCAACGCCGCCGCGCCACCCAGGGAATGACCGACCACCGCACGCAGCGGCGGCAACTCGCCAGCGGCCTCCAGCAAGGCATGGGCGAACAGCACCACGTTCGCCTCCCTGCCCGGCGAGCGGCCATGGGCCGGCGCATCGAGGGCATACACCGAATAACCCGCGCCGACCAGTTGCTCGATCAGATGGGCGAACTGTGTCGGCCTGCCGGCCCAGCCATGCAGCAGCAGGACTGCCGGCCCCTCGCCCCAGCGCAACACCGACAGCCCGAAGCGCAGAGTGACGCGCTCCGAACTGGCCAGCAGCGGCAGCTCCCAATCCTTCGGCGGCCACTCTCCAGGCACCATGAACGTCCGACGCATACGCTCGGCCGTCCAACGCGGCGCGATGCGGCCGATCGTCCCGTTGAAACCGCGAATCCAGGTCAGGCTGCTCATCTAGCACCTCCTCAGTTCACCGCCTGCTTGGCGGCACGCAGAACCCGGTCGGACAGCTCCCCCGGCCCCAATGCCCGGGCCAGCGCCAAACCGCCAATCATCAACACCAGGTCGGCCAGGGCTACGTCGGTTTCCTCGGGACTTTCCGCCAGGCTGGCGACCATGATCTCGACATGTCTGCTCAAGACCTCGCGAAACCCCTCCGGCAGGCGCGCCACCTCGGCTAGGGTCGCCGGCAGCGGACAACCGGCGTCGACCTGTGCGTCCCGATGCTTGCGCGACAGGTAGAAGGCGGCCGCCAAGGCACGACGCTCCTTTCCCGACAATCCGGGATCGAGTTCGCCGAGCAGTTCGCGGCGCTTGCCGAGCAATTGCTCGAACGCCTCGAGCATCAGCGCATCCTTGCTCTGGAAGTGGGCATAGAAGCCGCCGACGGTGAGCCCCGCCGCGCCCATCACTTCCCCGACGCTAGGTTCGACGGCGCCCCGCTCGAGCAGGGCCTGGGTGGCGGCACCGAGGATGCGGGCACGGGTCTGGGTTTTCTTGTCGCTCATGACGATCTCCGAAAATATTATGGATGAAATATTATATGCATAATAAAAATCGGCAAGCGTACGGCCGGGCCGTCTGTCAGGAAATTCGAAAAGGGAAAAAACAAAAGGGCCATTCCAATTCGGAATGGCCCTATAGAGCCCCGCAGAGCGGGAAAAAGTGGCGTCCCCTAGGGGACTCGAACCCCTGTTACCGCCGTGAAAGGGCGGTGTCCTAGGCCACTAGACGAAGGGGAC
>OMGS01000256.1_pt1 | contig 40168 bp, 36 predicted proteins | sample 1646081 | NCBI WGS metagenome assembly OMGS01 (sample SAMN05578591, study PRJEB25193) | human gut metagenome | biome: Human Microbiome; feature: human-associated habitat; material: feces | host: Homo sapiens | place: USA:Birmingham | reverse complement strand
CGTACAGCTTCTTCCTTGAAGGAGGGCAAATAAGTCGTCTTCTTTCCGTTTGCCATGCAAGCCCCCATCAGGGTTCTAAAGTTTGAGCCTAGAGGGGCTTTTTTACTTTGTCTACCTTGATGGGGGCATATCACTATGCGGGTGGTTTTGATTTGCGACACTTCGTTGACTTGCACCCCCTTTTGGAGGCAACCTTGGGCATTCGCCCCATGGTTTGAAGCCTCCGCACGCTGGAGCCGCGTCAAACGACACATGTCGCAAAGCCGTAAAGGCTTGCGCGCCGCCGCGGGCGGAGTGACATCTTACTGGTCTGAAAAGGAGTTGCCGCATGGCATTTTTCGCCGCCCGTGACGCTGAAACCACGCTCGCTTGCCCCCGCTGCGGAGCGCGCCTGCACATCGCCCGCACCTGCCACGAAGCCTACATGCGTTGTCCGGCCTGCAAGGCGCAATTCCCGCTCAACGACTATATCAACCAGGCGGATGAAGTCATGGAACGCTTTCTCGAAAACGTCTATTGCGACCGGATTTGAGCCGTTTCAAAAAGGCTTGTGTCACTTCTCACGAAGTGAGCCTGACGCGGGCAGAGGGCAAAAAGCCCACTAATCACTGCTTCCTTATATTCCGTCCGGCAGCCATGCCGCTGGCCCAGGCCCAGTGCAGGTTATAACCGCCCAGCAGGCCGGTCACATCCAGCAATTCCCCCACGATGTACAGGTTCGGGCACAGCAAACTGGTCATGCTCCGTGGGTCCACCTCGCGGGTGTCCACGCCTCCGGCGCAAACTTCGGCCTTTTTCAGGCCCGCCGTGCCGTCGGGCGTTATCATGCGGGCCTGCACGGCCTCCGCAATCCGGCTGCGCGCGGCGCGGGACAGCTCGGCGATTTTGCGGCGGGCCAGAGGAGAGGGCAGCAGGGCGTCCGCCAGTCGTTGCGGCAGATGGCGGGCCAGCAGGGCGCGCGGGGTCTGGCGTCCGGCTTCGGGCGCATCCAGCAGCGCCGCCACATCCCGACCGGGCAGGAAATCCAGCCGCATGGGCGCGCCCGGCCGCCAGAACAGCGAGGCTTTCAGCGCCGCCGGGCCGCTCAGGCCGTCATGGGTGAAAAGCAGGTCGTCTTCCCATGTATGCTCGGGCCATGCGCGCTCCAATCCCACGTTCGAAACGGTCCGCTCCTGATTGCCTGCCTCCGGCAAACTGATCCGCACCGGCAGGCTGATGCCGGAAAGCTCCAACAGGGCCGCGCTGTCGGGATCATCGGCGGGCAGGCGCAACGGAACCAGAGCCGGGCGCGGCGGAATGACCGTATGTCCCAGGCTCTGGGCCAGCCTGTAGCCGGAGCCGCTGCCGCCCGCCTGCGGCCAGGCCGGGCTGCCCAGCGCCAGTACCAGGGTTTTGCCGCGCCAAAGCGCGCCCCCGGCCTCCACGCTGAAGCCCTCGCCGTCGTGGCTGACGCTGGTTACGGTCGCGCCGCAGACCAGACGGCACCCGCGATCCCGGCAGTCGCGGACCAGGGCCTGAACCAGGCGCTGAGCCGGAACGGTCAGAAATAATTGGCCGTGGGTGCGTTCTTCCACGGGCAGATTCCAGGCGCGCACCAGGGACAGCATGTCCTCAGGCCTGAAGGCGGCCAGAACCGGGACGCAGAAGGTGCCGTCGCGGTGCGAGTGGTAGTCCCGCGGCGTGATTCCGCGATTGGTGAAATTGGCCTTGCCGCCGCCGCTGACCGCCAGCTTGCGGCCCGGCACGGCGGCCCGCTCCAGCAGCACGACGCGCAGGCCGCGTCCGGCCGCCTCCCGCGCGCAGAACAATCCGGCCGCCCCCGCCCCCAAAATGAGCACATCCGCCTGTTCGCACGCATCCGTCCGGCGTGCGGGCCTGACTTCGCCGCGCCGGGGAGCGGCATTTGACAGTTTTTCACGGCGAAGGCTAGAATCATATTTTGCGCACATGGCGCAAGCGTACACGAGGCCTTTGCCCATGCCAATACTTCCTTCCCGCTATACGGCCCCGCCGGGCCTTGCCAACGCTCACCTGAACACCATCTGGCCGGTGCTTTTCCGCCCCCGGCCCCGCTTGCCAGCCGATTTGCGGCGCATCCGCATCGACACGCCGGACGGCGATTTTCTGGATCTGGATCTGCACCCCTGCGCTTCGGGCGCGCCGCGTGGGCTGGCCGTCCTTTCCCACGGCCTGGAAGGCAACAGCCGCCGCAAGTATATTCTGGGGCTGGCGCGGCTGCTGACGGCACGCGGTTTTCAGGTGCTGGCCTGGAATATGCGTTCTTGCTCCGGCGAACCCAACCGCACCGACCGCCTCTATCACATGGGCGAAACCGGCGACCTGGGCACGGTGGTCCGCTATGCGGAGTCCTTTGACTTGCCCATTCTGCTGGCTGGTTTCAGCATGGGCGGCAATCAGATCTGCCGCTATCTGGGGCGGGGGCCGGTGTCGCCGCTGGTACGCGCGGCGGTGGCCGTGTCCGTGCCCTGTGATCTGGCGGGCGCTGCCCCGGTCATGGACGGGCCGTCCTGCCGCCTGTACATGACCTACTTTCTGCGCACCATGCGCCGCAAAGTACGGGAAAAGGCGGCTCGCTTCCCGCACTATCCTTCCGTGGAAGGCCTGGAGCGCATCCGCACCTTCGCGGAATTCGACGAGCGCTTTACCGCGCCGGTTTATGGCTTTGCCTCGGCGCGCGACTACTGGGAGAAAAACAGCGTGCTGGCCGATCTGCCTGCGGTTCGTATTCCTCTCTATCTGTTGATGGCCGCCGACGACCCTTTTTGTTCCCCCTCCTGTTATCCTTGGGACGCGGCGCGGGAAAACAGCTCCCTGCGTCTGGAAGTGGCCCCGCACGGCGGCCACGTGGGCTTTGTGCCGTGGGGAAAGCCCTACTACAGCGAGCAGCGGGTTCTGGAGTTCATGGAAGAGATCTGGAATTGAGCCGCGGGGCTTGCTTTCGGTTCGGACGGGCCTATCTAGAATGGCAGAGCATGTGCATTTCGAAGAGGCGGGATGCTTTGGCGGCATGAGCTGACGCCCGCGCCTGAAGGCAAGGAGACAAATGCTGTTTCCACTGTATGCTTCAAGAATATATGCAGGAGGCCCTAGCATGGAAAAATATCTCAAAAATCTGGATTACGCGGCAGCGCTGCCCCTGGCGCAGCAGGTGGACTATCTGCCGGGGCAGGTCATCAGCAAGACCCTGGCACAGAACAGCGCCTTTGGCCTGACGCTTTTCGCCATCGACAAGGGCGAGGAAATCAGCGCCCACCGCTCCACGGGCGACGCGCTGGTCATTGCCCTGGACGGCACGGGCGAAATCACTATTGATGACACGAAGCATATGCTGCATGCCGGGGACTGCATTGTCATGCCCGCCGGGCATCCGCACGCCGTGCGCGCCCCCGAGGCGTTCAAAATGCTGCTGGTTGTGGTCTTTCCACCGGAAAGCGCCACGGATTAAGCGTCATTTCCGGCCTGGGGGCCATGGGCGGCTCCTCCTGTGAGGGCTGTCCCTTGCCTTGAGGCTTTGTTTTCGGCAGCCAGTTTTTTCTTGGTCAGGGCCGTGGCCGGGGCCGTGAGCGGATCTTCCGGCCAGGGATGTTTGGGGTAGCGGCCCCGCATTTCCGCGCGCACGGCCTGGTAGCCGTTACGCCAGAAATGGGCCAGATCACGCGTAACCTGCAGGGGACGCCCCGCCGGGGAGTTCAGCCGCAAGGTCAGTGCGATCCGGCCGCGCGCGATGCGCGGGCTTTCCTCACAGCCGAAAAGCTCTTGCAGTTTGGCGGCCAGCCAGGGGCCGCCTTCCTCTCCGTAAACAATGGGCCGCATTGCGCCTGAGGGCACCTGCCAGCTGTCGGGAGCTTCCTGCTCCAGCCGCCGGGCCAGAGCATAGGGCAATTGCGCCCGCAGGGCCTCCAGCAGGCGGCCGGACGTTAACCGGCGCAGCGCGGTGCAGTCTATAAGGTAAGGAGCCAGCCAGGTTTCAGGGTGCCCCAGCAGGGCGGCATCGCTCAGATCCGGCCAGGGGTCGCCGTCCAACTCGCGCAGCAGACTTACCCGCGCCCGCCATTGGCGGATTTCGTCGTTCCAGGGCAGACGGGCCAATATCTGCGGGCCGCCTTGGTGTATGAACTCACACAGGGCCTCGGCGCATGTCCCGGCGTCGGGGCGGGGCAGCGGTTCGTCCCGCAGCAGCAGACTGCCCAGAGTTTGACGGCGGCGGGCCAGTACCGCGCCGTCGTCCGAAACGCTGACGCTGTCCTCGGTGCTGATCTGCGAGCCGAAGAGTTCTTCCAGTTGCTGGCGGTTGAGCTGAGCGGCCAGACGGATGCGCCCGCGCGAACCGTCGCCGGATACGGCGGCCACGGCCAGAAATTCGCAACGGGCCAGGGCGTCGCTCACGGGCAATTGCGCGGCCCGGCCGGAACGCAGCAGAAATGAAGCCATGGCTTGTCCCCCGGCTTGTCCGGGCTGGGGGGCGGGAAGACGCTGGGCCAGCCATTCGGGCCAGGCCAGGGCCAGCAGCGGCCCCAAGGCGTCCTGATCCGCCAGGGCGGTCTCGAAAATTTTTTGCCGGACGTTTAGCAGACCGGCCAAACGCCGGGCCCAGCGGCGCGGGCGCGTCTTTTCCGGCACATCGCGGCCCCGGCAAAGCCAGTCCAGGCGGCAGGCCAGATCGCTGCTTGTTTCGCCGTTGCCTTCCCGTCCCGCGCGCGGCAGCGGGTCGCGCTCTTCCAGGAGGGCGGCCAGACAGCAGGCCAGGGCCCCGTGCCCGCGTTCTTTGCCGTGGAGCAGCAATCGGGCCAGGCGCGGGCTTGCGGGCAGCGCGGCCATGTTCCGGCCCAGGGCGGTGGCGCGGCCCTGGGCGTCCAGCGCGCCCAGATCACACAGGGTCTGCCGGGCCACGGCCAGCCCGGCGGCGGGCGGCTGATCCAGCCAGGCCAGGGAGGACACTCCGTCCGGTCCTCCTGTTCCCCAGACCGCCAGCTGCAGCAGCAGGCCGCTCAGATCGGCATCCAGAATTTCGGGCCGGATCTGCGGGCGCATGCCGTTTTCCTCTTCTTTGGCCCAGAGGCGGCAGCAGATGCCCGGTTCCGTACGCCCAGCCCGCCCCGCGCGCTGGGCCGCTCCGTCCAGGGAGACACGGTCGGTGACTAGGCGGCTGAGGCCGCAGGAGGGATCAAAACGCGCGCTGCGCGCCAAGCCCGCGTCCACCACCAGGCGCACGCCTTCAATGGTCAGGGATGTTTCGGCAATGGCTGTGGCCAGCACCACCTTGCGCGTGCCGGGCCGGGCCGGAGCAATGGCCGCGTCCTGTTCGCGGGCGGAGAGATTGCCGTACAGCGGGCAGAGACGCGCGTCCGGCGGCAAACGGCTTTTCAGCAGGGCTGCCACCTGCCGGATTTCGCCCGCACCGGGCAGAAAGGCCAGCAGGCTGCCGGGTTCCTCACGCAGCAGTTGCAGGATTACCGCGGCTGTATGACGCCAGAGTTCGGGGCCAAAGGACGTGCCCATGCCGCGCAAGGGCAGTCGGCGCGTTTCCACCGGAAAGCTGCGCCCTGCACAGCTCAGACTGGGGCAATTCCCCAGCAGCCGAGCCACGGCCTGCACGTCCAGCGTGGCGGACATGACCAGCAGGCGCAGGTCGGGCCGCAGGGCGGCCCGGCTTTCCAGGCAAAGGGCCAGGCCCAGATCGGCCTGAAGCGAGCGCTCGTGGAATTCGTCGAAAATCACGCAGGCTGCCTCGGGCAGTTCCGGGTCGGCCTGCAACAGGCGCGTCAGTACGCCCTCGGTAATGACTTCAATGCGGGTGTCCGGGCCGATGACACTTTCCTCGCGCATGCGCCAGCCCACGGTGTGCCCCGGTTCCTCGCCGAGCAGGCGGGCCATGTAGCGGCCCAGAGCCCGTGCGGCCACGCGGCGCGGTTCCAGCAGCAAAATCTTGCGGCCTGCCAGCCAAGGCGCGCCCAGCAGCCAGAGGGGCATGCGGCTGCTCTTGCCCGCGCCGGGCGGGGCACTGAGCACCAGGCTGCCGCCGCTCTCCAGGAGGCGCAGCAGCTCGGGGCGCAGTTCGTCCACGGGACAGGGGGGCCAGGGAGGGCAGGGCGGACAAGAACGGCGGGATGGCTCTTGCGAAGCGGGCGGGGTGGGTGCGGAAGGTATCTGGCTCATGGGCGATGTGTAAAAAAGTTGCGCCGGTGCGGCAAAACAAACCGGCATCCTGTTTTTTTCACTGGCAATTCAGCGCGCGTCAGTGTATTGACACCTGAAAAGCTCTGTAACGCGGGGAAGAGACCATGGAGCTAAATACAAGCGGCATTATCGGCCAAAGCACCACGCTGGCCGAAGTCTTCAAAATTCTCGGCAAAGTGGCCCCCACGGACAGTACTGTGCTTGTAACCGGCGAATCCGGAACAGGCAAGGAATTGCTGGTGCGCGCCCTGCACGCCAACAGCCGCCGCGCCGACAAGCCCTTTGTGCCCATCAATTGCGGGGCCATCCCCAAGGAATTGTTGGAAAGCGAACTTTTCGGGCATGAAAAGGGCGCCTTCACCCATGCCATCCGCTCCAGGCCGGGCCGCTTTGAACTGGCTGACGGGGGCACCATTTTTCTGGATGAAATCGGCGAGATGGAGCTGAGTCTTCAGGTCAAGATTCTGCGCGTGCTCCAGGAAAAGGAAATTGAACGCGTGGGCGGCAGCGGTTGCAAAAAGGTGGATGTGCGCATTGTGGCGGCCACCAACCGTGACCTGGAAGCCGAAGTGGAGGCCGGTCACTTCCGTGAGGACCTTTATTACCGTCTGAACGTGATTCCCCTGCATCTGCCTCCCCTGCGCGAGCGCGGTGGCGACGTGTTGCTGCTGGCGCGGCATTTCCTGGATCATTTCTGCCGTAAGAAATGCCGCCCGACTCTGGCCCTCGCGCCGGATACCCGCCGCGTTCTGGCGGCTTATGCCTGGCCCGGCAATGTGCGCGAGCTGGAAAATTTTATGGAGCGCCTGAGCATCCTGGTGGACGGCGCGGTGGTGCAGCCCTCGGACCTGCCGCGCAAGATCCTGGACCAGGTGGGCGATGTGTCGGCTCTGCCGGAAGTGGAAGAGCAGGGCGCGCCCGAGGATGCCGCCTTATCACCGCAACTTGCTCCGTCCACGCAATCGCTGCCGGGCGCGCCGCTCCCTGCGGAGCCCGGGCACGTACCGGCCCGATCCGGGGAATTTGTCTGGCCGGATCTGGGCGTGTTGGAAACCCATGGGCTGAATCTCAAGGATTTTCTGGACGCCGTGGAAAGCCGCCTGATCGACGAGGCGCTGAGACGGGCCGAGGGCGTGAAGAACCAGGCTGCGGAATATCTGGGCATCAAGCGCACCACCCTCATTGAAAAGCTCAAAAAGCGCAATCCCTGATGCCGATGGCGCGAAAGAGCTTCTTTTCCGCCATGCGCAGGCATATCTTTTGCATAAAACGGGGCGGATGTCTGATCCGTCATATTTTACTGCCATAGCCAGTGAATAGAATCCCGAGCGCCGGAATGTCCCGGTCTCATAGCGCCGTTGTGCAGGGTGCGTTCCGCCGCTTTTTGCCGTGGCTCTGCCTGCTGTTGGGCGTGTGCCTGCTCCGGCCGGAGCAGGCGTGGGCCATGCTCTGGCAATGGCTGCCCGGCGCGGATGCCGGACGGCTGATCCTGGTGCTGGACAGCCCCGGCCAGGCCCGCAGCGTGACGCGCACCGGCGCTGCGGATCTGGAGCTGCTGCTGAACAGCCCGGCCCATTCTTTGCGCCAAGCCGGGGTTGCCCCTGAGCCCGGCGCGTTGCTGCAAGCTCTGGCGCTCGACAACGGGCGGCTGCGCATCCGCCTTTCCCCGCGCGTCGTCAATTACGTGCTGACCCGCCCCGCGCCTGACAGGGTGGCTATGGAATTCTTTGCCGCCCCGGCTGCGGGGGATCCGACGAATACGCCTGCCCAGGCCGCCGCTCCGGTCGCGGCCCCGGTCGACACGCGGGCGCGGCTTTCTACGGGCTTGGCAAACGCCGGGAACACGGTAATTCTTCCGGTCGGGCAGATTCCTTCTGATCTTTTGCGCCGCCAGTTAAGCGGATTACGCGCTTTGCCGTATTCCCGGCTGGCGGATCGGGCTGTGCCGACGCCTTTGGCCGCGCCTGTTGCGGTTGAGCAGCGATCCATACCGGATTTTTCCCCGTCCGGGGCCGAAAGCGGAGGCTTCTGGTCCGCACCGGCCTATGCCGCTGAGGTTCCGGAAAACAACGGCCCCAAAGAGTTGGGCGACAGGGGGATGATGCTCTCCCGCCAGGATCTGCTCGGCAAGGTCAATACCGGCGGCCCGGAAGACTGGCCCGAAGCCGGCGGCCTCTCCACGGCTACATTGCCGGAATCCGGTAAGAGCGCCTCTGCATCCGCCGGAAATAATGAAAACAGGACAGAGGCCCGTCCCGGCAGGGCCGACGGTAACGCGGCTCCGACGCAGAACGTTGAGGCGGCGCAACCCACTGCCGCGCCTGGGGCTCCCGCGCAAGAAAGCGGTGAGACCGCGCCACCCGTTGCCTCTGAAACGTCCTCCGCCCCCGTTGTGGAGCGGAAGGCTGCGGACGATGCCGTGGCTGCCACCCCCGAAGCGCAGACCCCCCAGGCCGCCCAAATCGGTCAGGACGGACAGGATGCGCCGGTTCCGCAGAACACTGTTTCGCGGGAGAGCCGGGAAAAAGCCCCGGACGCGCCTTTGGTACAGGATAAAGGGCCGGAGGCTTCCGGCGCGGTGAACAAGAGGGCCGTGGGCCTGCCTGTGGGCGAAAACAAGGACGAGAAAAAAGGCGCGGCTGCGGAAAAGCCCCGGGAAGTCATCTACGTGGATGAGCAGGGCAATCCCGTGCCCAAGCCGCCGGAGCCCGATAAAATGCTGGCCGAGGCCGAACGCCTGATCAGCGAGAACAAATTTGACGAAGCCCTGCCGCAGCTGGAGAAAATCCGCGCGCTGACCGACATCACGCCTGAAATGCGGGAAAAGGTGCTCTATTATATCAGCGACTGCCTCTGGGCGCGCTATGCCGATAACCCTCTGGCGGGTTATGAGGCTATTGTTTCTTCCACCAACGAAGCCATGAACGCCGACCTGCGTTCGCCCCGCGTACCCGATGCCCTGCTGCGTCTGGGTCTTGCCAACGTCAATGTGGGCAATCTGGTGGACGCGGGCGGCTATATTGTGGCCCTGCTCCGGCGTTATCCTGATTATCCCGGTGTGGCGCAGGGCTTCACGGCCCTGGGGCAGGCGCAGCTCAAGCGGAAGCTCAATGCCGAAGCGGAGCAGTCCTTTTCCATAGTGCTGGACAAATATCCCGAATCCTCCCAATTGCAGGCCGCCTCCGTGGGCTTGGCACAGGCGTTTTTCAATCAGAAAAAACACGACCAGGCCCAGATCATTCTGGATTTCATCAGCAAGCGCTGGCCGCGTTACTATATTGGCGAGCCCTCCTTCCTGCTGTTGCAGGCCGGTAATGATGAGACCCTGCAAAGGATCGACACGGCGCTGGATCTCTATTGGCTCTACATCAACCTGGAGCCCGGCCGCCAAGGCAACGACTCGATTCTGCTTAAGATGGGCGACACCTATCTGCGCCAGGGCAATGCCACCGCCGCTGACTTTATTTATCACGAGCTGGAGCGCCGTTTCGCAGCCTCGCCCGCAGCCTCCACGGCCCGGCTGCGTCTTGCGGAAAAGGGCATTTACGAATCGCCCATCACTTATGAGGAAATGAGCAAGGTCTTCGCCAAGGGTGGGGAGCCGCCGCTGTGGCAGACCTACGCGGCGCTGGCCGAATCCTCCAAAACGGCCCCGGACGCCGTGCTGGCCCGGCTCAAGCAGGCCATGTGGCTGTACTGGGACAAACAGTATACCGAGGCCATGGGCAAAGCGGCGGATTTCATCGACGGCTACCCCGAACATCCCGACGTGCCCCAGGCCCGTGAAATCATCTGGCGGGCTTTTCAGAAGGAACTGGCCAATTCCCTGGCTGAACAGAATTACGGCCGTATTCTGATCCTGTGGAACGGCTTTCCCCTGGTGCGTGAGCGCTACGGCGCGCCGGACCCGCGTTTGCGCTACGCCCTGGCCCAGGGCTGGCTGGAGCGCGGCAATGAGCAGAAGGCCTTTGAGCTGCTGGGGGAGTTTTTGAAGTCTCCCATGGACCCGCAGTACGGCGAAGCGGCCTTTACGGAATTTTTCAACCGTTATCTCAAGGCCGGGGCCTGGGACAAGGTTCTGGACCTGGGCAAGCTGGTTTCCACCTGGGATATGAAGCCCCAGTTGCGCAAGCAACTGGATTACGCACTGGCTCTCTCCGCTCAGAATCTGAATCTGACCGGACCGGCGTTGGCCATGTGGCAACAATTGGCGGCGCGTCCCGATATTCCGCTCTACCAGCGGGCCTATGCCACCTATTTTCTGGCCCGTGACGCGGAAAACCGCAAGGATATCAAAAGCTCCTACGAGCTCAACCGCAAGGTTATTGACCTATTCACCCAGCTGCAGGATGAGCGCTCCGACAAGGCCGATCCGCAGCGTATTAAGGACGCGGTGGCCGCGCTGATGGATATTTGCGAGGTGGGCAACCGCATCCCCGAGGCCCTGCAATGGGTGAACCGTTACAATGATTTTGTGCCGGAAAATTCGCCGGAATATCCGGGTCTGCGCTTCCGGGAGGCGCGCCTTTACCGCAAACTGGGCAATTCCAGCCGCGCCCAGGCCCTGCTGGAGGACCTTGCCCGACGTTTCCCCGACTCGCCCTTCGCCAAGGCTGCGGCCGCCGAACTGCGTACCTTTGAGGTTTCGCGCGACCTGCAGAACTACATGCCGGGGGGCGCCCTCGCGCCGCAACAACAGCCCTCCCAAGCGCAACAGCCGGCACAACAATAGAGCAGGTTACCTTTTGAGATTGTACAATCTCAAAAGGTTGAAACTGAGCCCTCCGGCAGGCCGGCGCATGTACATTACGCTTGCACCTATCTCTGCTGTCGCCATCCATAAGGCGGCATAGCCGCCAACGGCTGACGTTCGCGTCGGGCGGCTGTCTTCGCGGCCGCCGGGGCAATTTACTCTGAAATTCTCCGATTCCCGCGCTTCCTTTCTTTTCTGCCGCCGTAATGGCGTTCTTTCGGCCGTATCCGGCCATTCGTTCCACTGTTCTCATAATAGTGATTGCCAGTCGCCGGGCCTTGGCATATGTTTGTAGTGGATAAGAAACAGTTACCCGGCGTCTGGCCGGATTAACGGTGGAACGCCGATCTTGAGGAGCATTGCGCAATGGCGATAAAACACATGCGTCTTTTCTGTGTGGCGGCTCTGGTGTTGCTGATGACCGGCTGTAATGCCGCGCAACAACGCGGCATGCTGGGTTCAGCGTATGTTTCCACAACCCGCCCGGCTATTTCCTTGGAGGCTAAAAATATGCCGCTGCTCACGGCAGGGCAGGGCTCGGTCAATCTGACCTGGAGCGGCATGATGGGCGGTCTGCCCATTCGAGTATGGCTTGCCGTTTACGGAACCGGCGACATCAGCCCCATGGCTGTGGTGGCCCAGGCCGAAGTGCCGCAGGGCTGGTACTGGGACGGCATCATGCGCCGCCCGTTCAGCGTGGATGAAGGCGTGGAGGTTTTCGACGGCGTGGGATATCAGGCCTGCACCTATATTGTGGATAACGGCCATGACCCCTTCGGGGCTCTGGTGGCCGACAAGACGACGACAGGACAGCCCGTGCGCTGGCTGGCGCGGGGCTTTGCGGCCCGCTATAATTTCAATGACGACAAAATCATTATGGAATATCGCGAACCGCTTCCCGCCGGTATTGAATCTCTTTCGGCCTTGCCTCTGGGTGCCGCCGATACGCTCAGAGCCTTTGAGCAACGGGCTCGGGAAACGTTCAGCGTGGGGCCCGTGCCCTCCGACCTTTCCCAGCTGCGCCAGGGCTATGCCCAAGGCGTGCAATGGCAGTACATGGATGAAAATTTCCTGGGCACCGTGTCAAAGTATGATTTTTTTAACGCCAATTGATCCGCTTCTGAATGGATGAAAAATGGCTGTAGCAACCCCAACAGAGCACAATACAATTGACGTGTTGAAAAACTGCGTGTATGGGTAAAAAACCATATAGTATGTGGGGGCTAAAGCTGTCCTGGGGCACGGCTCTGCATGTTAAGGCACCGTGCGTCGCGCTGAAAACAGAAGACATACCAAGAAGGGGTTAGGTAATGGACGATTATTTAAAAGAAGCGCTGGAAATAACCCGTGCGCAGGCCGGTGTACGGATCATGACCGAAGAGGAAATCGCGGCCTTTATTCAGAAGGTGGCGATGGGCATCCGTGCCGTGGCCGAAGGCGAAGCTCCTGTGGAGCTGGACAGCGCGGAAATGGCTCAAGAAGCCCGCAAGTCGGTAAAAGAAAAATCCGTTACCTGCCTTGAATGTGGAAAGAGCTTTAAAATCCTGACCAAGCGGCATCTGGCCAGCCACGGCATGGATACCGCCGAGTACAGGGAAAAGTGGGGCTTCAAGAAAGATGCGCCTCTTGTTTGCAAAGCCCTGCAACGCGAGCGTCGCAAAAAGATGAAAGATATGAAGCTGTGGGAAAAGCGGCGTAAAGTTAAATAAAACGGAAAAAAAGCCCGCTGTATGGCGGGCTTTTCCATATCCGCTGTTGCGCCGGATGCGGTCGCGTATGCCGAAGTGCCTTTTATTGTTGTCTGACCCGTGGCTGATCGCGGTTAAAGCGTAATTTGTTCTGTACGGCGTCGGCCGTTGATGTCTGTGCCGCGTGTGAACAAACAGCGGCGCGGCTTTCTTTTTAGCGTATTTACTACGTAAAATGCTCGTTTCCGGCGAGCAAAGCCCGCCGCCGCGCATTTCGCGGCAAGAATTTCAAGGTCCTTATGCTCTCTCCGGCGCATGCCGGAGAGAGCACTTTCATGAATTCCGAAGGTTGGTACGATGAATATGTTTCCGGCGGCAACGCCCGCCCAGGCTCAGGCTCTTTTGTCTTTGCCCGCTGCCCGGCTTTTCGAACAGGCCGGGCGTTTGCGCGAGGCGGTCTTCGGGCGCAAGGTGGATCTTTGCGCCATCATCAACGCCCGCAGCGGCAACTGCGCCATGGACTGCCGCTTCTGTTCCCAGAGTCGGCACAATCACACGCCCATAGCTGTTTTCGATCTTTTACCGGACGAAACGCTTCGGGAACGCATTCTGGAATTGGCCGCTCTGCCCGTAAACCATATCGGCATCGTCACCAGCGGTGCCGCGCTCAGCGAAGCGGAGCTGGCGCGACTGCGCGCCGTGCTGGCCGCCTTGCCTGACAATGTGCGGCCCCGCGTCTGCGCCTCGCTGGGACGGCTGAACTCGGCCCAGCTCGAACAATTGGCCCAGGCCGGACTCACGCGCTATCACCACAATCTGGAAACGGCACAAGGCCATTACCCGCGCGTCTGCACCACTCAGACCTGGGAACAGCGTCGAGACACTGTGGCCCACGCCATGCGCGCCGGTCTGACAGCCTGTACCGGCGGCCTGTTCGGCCTGGGTGAGAGCTGGGAAGAGCGCATTGCCTTTGCTTTCAGTCTCAAGGCCCTGGGCGTACGCAATGTGCCCATGAATTTTCTGCATCCCCATCCGGAAACGCCTTTGGCCGGTCAGCAGCCGCTCTCCGCTGACGAGGCCCTGCGGATCATTGCCTTGTTCCGCCATATTCTGCCTGAAGCCACGCTGCGGATCTGCGGAGGGCGGCCCACGACGCTGGGGGCACGGCAGCATGAAATTTTCGCCGCCGGAGCCAATGCCCTGATGACCGGCGATTATCTCACCACCCACGGGCAGGGCATTGAAGAGGATTTGGCCATGATCGCGGCTCAGGGCCTGGAGGCGGGCGGTGATGCGTGATGCGGAATCCGGACGGGATGCGGTCCGTCGCCCTTTGTGCGCCGTTTTTGTCAGCGGCACCGGGACGGATGTGGGCAAAACCGTTGTCACGGCGGCCCTGTTGCGGGCTCTGCGCCTGGCGGGCGTGGCGGCTCAGGCTGTAAAGCCTGTGCAGACCGGCGTGCGCGCCGGGGAGGAATACGCCGCGTCTCAAGCCGACGCGCCGGTGTACGCGGCGGCTGTGGCCGATCTGCCGCCCCTGCCGGGGCTGGCTCCGGCGGCGGTGCTGCGTTGTTTTTCCCTGCCTGCCTCGCCCCATCTGGCTGCCGCGCGTGAGGGCGCGCGCCTGGATGTGGCGGGTCTGGCCCGGACCATCCTGAATCATTGGGAAAGCCTGGACGGAGCGGCGGATATCCTGCTGCTGGAAGGCGCGGGCGGCCTGTGCGTGCCGCTCAATGAGAGCGAGGACATGCTGGATCTGATGTCCGATCTGGATCTGCCTGTGCTGCTGGTGGGCGGCAACGGACTGGGAGCGCTGAATCATAGCTTGCTTTCCCTGGCCTCTCTGCGCGACAAGGGGCTGTCGCTGTGTGCCCTGGCCCTGATTCCCACGCGTCCCACTGCCGCGGATGCGCCGGATGACGACGAAGCCTGTATTCTGGCTGACAATCCCCAAATTCTGCGCACGAGGCTGGCTCAAGCCGGTTGCGGCGCGCCCGTGCTGGAACTGCCCCGCCTGGAACGACTGGACGGCGCGGGCTGGCAAATCCTGGCCTCTGGCCTGGCTCCGCTGGTTGAAGAACTGCGCCGCCTGGCGGAGCAAGGGCGCGGTCCTCAGGTTCCGGATTTGGTGGTACGCGACCATAGCGCTGTCTGGCATCCCTATGCCTCGGCCGTGCATTTGCCGCCCCTTTGCGCGGTTCGGCGCAGCCACGGCAATCGCATTGTCCTGGCCGACGGGCGGGAATTGATCGACGGCATGTCCTCCTGGTGGGCGGCGGCGCATGGCTACAATCATCCCCGGCTGCTGGCGGCGCTGCGGGCCCAGGCCGGACGCATGCCGCACGTGATGTTCGGCGGGTTGACGCATGTTCCGGCGGTGGATCTGGCCGAACGCCTGCTGCGCCGCATGCCCCAAGGTCTGGAGCGTGTTTTTTTTGCCGATTCCGGTTCCGTGGCAGTGGAAGTGGCCCTGAAGATGGCCCTTCAATATCAGCAGGGCAGGGGAGAGACTCGGCGTACGCGTTTCCTGACACCGCGCGGCGGTTATCACGGCGACACTCTGGGGGCCATGTCGGTCTGTGACCCGGTTACGGGCATGCACAGCCTGTTTGCGGGCCTGTTGCCGCAACAGATCTTCATGGAACGGCCGTCCTGCCGTTTTGACGCGCCTTTTGATCCGGCCTGTCTGGACGACGCCCGCTGTCAGCTGGAACGGCACGGCGAAGAAATTGCGGCCGTGATTCTGGAGCCCGTGGTGCAGGGCGCGGGCGGCATGTGGTTTTACCACCCGGACTATCTGCGAGCTTTGGCGGACCTCTGCCGTAAGGCTGGCGCGCTGCTGATTTTTGACGAGATCGCCACGGGCTTCGGCCGCACCGGCAGATTTTTCGCCGCTGAATGGGCCGGAATCACGCCGGATATTCTTTGCTGCGGCAAGGCCCTGACTGGCGGCATGCTCACCCTGGCGGCCACGGCCTGCACCGGGGAAGTCGCGCAAGGCATCTGCCGGGAAGGCCTGGTCTTTATGCACGGGCCCACCTTTATGGCCAATGCCCTGGCCTGCGCCGTGGCCGGGGCCGCCTTGGACATTTTGGATGAAAACCGTTGGCAGACGCAGGTGGCCGGGCTGGAAACGGCCATGCGCCGGGGACTGGAACCCTGCCGCCGCGTGCCCGGCGTGGAGGATGTGCGGGTGCTGGGCGGCATCGGCGTGGTGGAAACGAAGCAGCCCGTGAATACGGCGGCCCTCCAGAATTGCTTTGTGGAGCAGGGCGTCTGGATCAGACCGTTCAACCGCCTTATTTACCTCATGCCGCCCTATGTGAGCCCGATTGAGGATGTCGCCCGGCTCTGCGAGGCTGTGGAGACGGCTCTGCGCCGGGGCGTGCATTGCGCATGAAGTTAGGGCCGTTCACGCATGAAACGCGCCGACTGCTTTGCGCGGTAGCCGTTAGCAGGCAGAGCCTGCTAACGGACAGAGACAGTAGTTTCCTTGGCTGTCTGTCCACGTAACTAATTGCTGTCGCCGTCCGTAGCTGCGTTGCTGTCTTTATCCGTACAGCTCACAAATTCGCCTGCGGCTAAAGCTCCCGCGCCGACCGTTGCGGCGCAGGATGCAGACAAATCCTTGTCGCGAAATGCGAGTAGGCGGCCTTTTCTCGCCGTAAACGAGCATTTCAAGTGTTAACTGTTCCAGACGACTGTTATTCGGCGGGAGGCGGCGGCACCGGCAGGCCCCGGAAGATGAGCCGCGTGGCTGTGGCGTCGGCCAGTTCAGCCACGTCCATGAGTTTTTCCAGCAGTTCCAGCAGATAAAAACGGTCGTTCTCGCAACCGTCCTTGAAATCCGCTTCCAGTTCGCCGGAACGCATGTAGGTTTCCAATTCTTCCAGATCGTTGACTGTCAACATGTTGCATCCTTTTGTTTCGCCGCCAAGTCGGCCAGGCAGCGCTCGGTCAGAGCGTCGGCCATGTCTTCCACTGCGGCGATTTCTTCCCTGCTGATGTCGTCGTAATGGATGCCCGCGCTCACGCAGACAACGCACTTCAAAACGTCGGCCATACGCCGGGCCATGCGTCGGGCCAGTTGGTCCTCCCTATGGCCGGGTAGAACAAATAAAGCTGTTTCAGAGGCCTTGTCCGGCGCGGCCAGAGCAACTGCTCCCAAGTGCGCCGCGCCGCCGCTCAGAATTACCTGGAGATCGCGTCCCAGGTGCTGGACGCGCAATTCCAGTTTCAGCCGTCCCCGTTGCAGACAAAAATGCATATCCGCTCCTTCAGGCGATCTTTTGGCAGGATGGGGCAGAATGGTTGTTATGGCAAGCCGGAGAAACTTGTCCGATAATGCGCCGAAATTATTGCCCGGTGATCTGACACAGATGAAATGTTCCCCAAAAGAGGACCCACAGGGCGAGCGGCAGGGCATTGGAGGAACGGCCCGATTCCTCTACTGTTTTTCACGGGGCCTCTCACGATTGAACCGCCTCAGGCGGGATCAGGCGGGCACACTCCCGGCAGCGCCGCCGCAACTCCAGCGCATTGGCATTTATGTCGATGTGCGCCGTGGAGCAGTCATAATCCCGGAGCGCCTCGGTACATTCTTCTTCCGTCAGCGGCGAGTTGTGCGCATAGCCTCGTCGCTCCATTTCCCGGACCAGTTCGCCATGCCGTTTGTACATCCGGCACGGGTCGATCAGGCCGCCAGACAGAAAGCCGGTGATGGATTTCCCTTTCTTCAGGGTGCCGAGAAGCATGTGCAGTTCCACATGTTCTCCCAAAAGGTGCTTCCGGCACATATGTGACGGCGGCACCAGCCACATCCGCATCGTCGGTCTCCTTGTTCACGTTATTGAGCCGTTACGGGGCTGTTATTATTGTTTGTAAGCATTTGAGGCCGCTTGCCAAGTCATTCGTATTGACCGGCTGAAAGGCCTGAGGTTTTCCCCGTCTGGACAAGGCGCAGCGGGCAACGTATATATAAAAGAACGATAATCTTCGGTTTCATATGGGAAAAATATTGCGGTTTTTCCTTGTAGTTCCCAGGGCTGAGGCGGCTTGGCGGCCGTCTGTTTCAGGCTCACGTGTTCCAGCAGGAGCAGGCGGCGCGCATGCCCATATTTTTCCAGTCTGACAAGCCGTTGAAACGGCGCGGCGGGGCTTTTGCCCAGGCCGTGGCCGTTGTGTGCTTTCTGCTGGCAGCGGGCGTTTACGGCTTTGCCGCGGATATCGCGCCTGGAGTTGTTCCGGGCGGCGACAGCGCTGTTTCAGAGCGTCCCAAGGTGCTGGATCAGGTGGACGAGTCCGCCTTCAGCGTCGTGCCGCCGTCGCTCCCCAAAGATGAATCTGCCTCCTTGCCCGACGGAATGCCGGACGTCGCGCCGTCAGTGACGCCGTCTCCCGATGCCGCTGCCCAGGTCGTTCAGAGCCCTCCAGATTCCACCTCCCCCGATAGTGACGGATATTCTCCCGCACAAGCCCGACGCCCCGTTTCCGCTGATACAGTGGGGGCGCCGCCCGCTGTTCTGCCCGAAAAGGACGATTTGCCTTCTGCGGCAGCTGCGGAACCTCCGGTCGCGTCTTCCGCATCTGCCGCGTCGAAAATCAAACTGTTCGGCACGGTAGAATTCAAGCGGCCGCTTTCATCGCTGCCCGCCTGGCTGGATCTGCTCAAGCGCAATCAGGTTGATCCCATTTTTCTGCCGGAAAAACATTTCAACAAGAAGATGACTTGGGCGCAGTTCAAGGAGAAAGCCAAGGGTAAAAATGCCATGGATCTTCTGCGCTACGTCAATTCTTTCTGGAACACCTGGCCGTACCGTGAGGACATAGACAATTGGGGCCAGGAAGATTATTGGGAGATCCCTGCGGAATTTCTGAAGAAATCCGGCGACTGCGAAGATTATTCAATCATCAAATATTTTACGCTTAAGGAATTGGGCATTCCGCCCGAAACAATGCGTATAGTGGTGGTGCGCGATACGATCCGCAATATGGCCCATGCCGTGCTGGTGGTGTATATGAACAACGACGCCTATGTGCTCGACAGCCTGAGCAACGCCGTTTTGTCCCATACGCGCTTCAGCCACTACAGCCCGCAATATTCGGTCAATGAATTCGGGCGCTGGGCGCATCTCAAAGGCCGCAAGCTGAAATAAGGTGAACTGATATGGAAATGCAGGAAATGAACGCGCAGGCCGTAGCCAGGCAGTACCGCATGAAAAAGACCGTCGTGGTGAGCGTGGGCCTGTTGCTCTTTGTGCTGGTGGCCGCCGTGGCCTTTGTGCTCTGCAATTTCCAGCTCAAGTATACCACCCAGGAGATTCTGAGCAAGCAGCGTGACATCCAGCAGGCCTGGGTGGACAAGTCGCTGGAATCCGTCCGCGCCTGGCGCAACAAACTTGTGGAGCAGGCGCGTTTCATCAGTTCGGCGGAAATGTTCCGCCTGTTCGCTGCGGATGTGCGCGGTCTGGGGCCCGAGGGGCTGGCCCGGCTCTCCGCTTCCGACGCGGCCCGGAGCGAGAATGAGGCCCTGCGCTCCATGGCCGAGCAGCTCTCCTATATGCAGGATATCCTGCAGGATTTCGTGCGCCGCAGGGGCTGGACGGCCGCCCGCGTGGTGGCTCCGGACGGGACTTCACTGGTGGCCCCGGCACAGGCCGCATCTCTCAGCCCGGCGCAGATCGCGCTGGTGCGCCGCGCTGATACGGCCAGGGCCCTGGCTTTCGGCCCTGTGCGCAATCTGGGCGACGGTCTGGTCATGGACATGGTTGATCCGCTGTATGAGGTGCTGGGCGAGGGTGACCCCAAACCTGTGGCCTTTCTGCTGCTCACCGTGCCCGTGGAAAAAGCCATGATCGGTTTTCTGACCCAGAGCCCGGAGCAGCATGAGGATTTCCAGCCGCGCATTTGGGATCGGGGCCCCGAAGGCCTGGAGGTAGTGCTGTTGCGTGACGGCAAAGCCGTCCTTGTACCGGCCGCCTTTCAGCCGGGAAATGACCTGAATCTGCCTTTTATGCGTCGCAACGCCCTGGCAGGCGGTGGAGAAGTCTACTCCCTGGGCGCCAAACTCACGGACCTGGACTGGTGCTTGGTCGTGGAGGTGCCCGCCTCTCTGGTGGATTCCCAACTGGAAGGACAGGCCACCCAGATTTACGGCCTGGGCGTGCTGGGCAGTCTGGGTGTCGCCCTGTTGCTGGCTTTTGTCTGGGCCAGCATGATCAGCCGGTCGCACCGGGCCACGGCCCGCCATTTCCAGCATCTGTATACGGTGATTCGCCAGCAGAAGCTGATGCTGGACAGCATCAATGCCTCGCTGCAGGCCGGGCTCTTGCTGGTGGACGGCCAGGGCCGTGTGCAGGTCTGCAATCCGGCATTTTGCCAGATCGCGGCCCGAAACGAAGAGGACATGGCTAACGCGGCCCTGGCAGACGTGCTGCCGCAAAAGGCCGCATCTGATTTACTCCAAGGTATGGAGCGCGTGAGCGGCAGCGGCCGGATGGACAGCATTGAAATTTCTCTGGACCGGCCTGACGGCGCGCGCCTCTACCGCGTGACGCTTTTTCCCTTTGAGGACAATCAGGAAGACGGGGCAAAGGTCAAGGGCGGCTGCGTGGGAATTTTCCAGGATATCACGGAATTCCGCCGTCGGGCCGAGGCCGCGCGCGAACGTCAGGCCAACAGCATTGCCGCCCTGGTACGGGCCATTGAAAGCGTGGACGTGAATCTGATCGGCCATTCGCAAAAAATGGAGCGGGTTTCGGGATTATTGTCCGCCAGCATGGGGTTGCCGGACAAGGACAGGGAAACCCTGCGCTTGGCCGCGCGGCTCTCTCAGGTGGGCAAGATCTTTGTGCCGCATCATCTTCTGACCAAGAAAGGCAAGCTCACACCCGAGGAACAGCAGGAAGTCCTGCGCGCACCGGAATATGCCTACAAAGCACTGCACGATCTGCAATTCGGCCTGCCGGTGCCCGAAGCCGTTTATCAGATGGGTGAACGCGTGGACGGCACGGGCCAGCCCCGGCACCTCAAGGGCGAAGAAATCGTGGCTAATGCCCGTATTCTGGCGGTGGTCAACGCTTTCTGCGCCATGGTCAGCGCGCGTTCCTACCGGGCGGGCATGAGCCCGGATGAGGCGGTGCGCCTGCTTTCCCAGGATCCCGGCTTTGATCCCGCTGTGGTGGCGGCGCTGGCACAATTGCCGACGGATGCCGTGCAACGGGCCATTGAAACGCCTGTGGCGGATGATGGGCAGGAAAGCGGCGGGCCGGTGGATGAAAGGAGCGAGTCGCAAATCGATCCCGCACGGCATTGGAGGGGAGCATAAGCCGTTATGGATGACAGGCAAATGCCTCCCGTACCCCTTTCCGAGGGCGCTGAAACGGTGGACGTGGCGGTCAATATTTTCGCCAAACCGTTTCAAACCGCACTCTCGCTGCTGTCGCTGCTCAAGCACAGCGGAGAGCATGTGGGGGTGATCTGGCTGCAGTTTGAGCCGTACGGTTCACGGCACGATATCATCAGTCCGTATTATATTGGCCGGTATCTGCGAGAGGAGTTGGGCGAGCGCTGTCAGGTATTCCAGCCGAATTTTTGGCTGGCACGCGAAGCTGTAGATCCCACCCGGCTTGACGATCCGGACTACCGGCTGGGCATCCGTTATCAATATGCCATTGAGCACAGCCGGAGTCGCAAGCTCTTTCTGATGCACAACGACGTGCTGGTGCTGCGCGATATTCTTGGCGACATGCTGCGGGAAATGGGCGGCGCTTTCGCTGTGGGAGCCGTGGGGCAATGTTGGAACTGTCCGGCACGGTGTGAGGAACTCACGCGCGAGGTTATGGGCCACGGCGCATGCGGCCCGTTGCGGTATACGGAATTCAGGCCGGAGTATGAGGCCTTGTGCCGTCTTTATGCCCTGGCGCGACAGCGCGGTATTTTTGTGCGGTCGTATGATGAGGGATTCGCAGGCATGTTTGACAGCCAGCCCTGGCCCCTGCCGGAATGCCGGGTCAGCGAATGGGCCTGCCTGCTGGATCTGGAAAAGATCCGTCCGTTCTGCACGCCATGGGGTCCGGCCCTCACGCCGGGAGCATTTCGCCGTTGCGGCACGGAAAACCTTGATACGGGCGTGGCCTGGTTCAGGGATATGCACGCTCTCGGGCTGCGCGCCCGGCATTTCGAGCTTACGCGATACCTGAAACACTGGGTGGGCACGGGCAACAAAACTCCTCGGCGCTATGCGCTGGCCGAGTTAAATGCCCTGGAGTTGCTGCAACGCCAATATCCCCAGTATCTCCAATGGCTGACGGAACAAAGTGGAGAGATTTTTCTCAGTCAAGCTGAAGCTGAATAGGCTGCTGTCTCCGGGCTGTCTGCTCTATTGCCATTCATGCTTCTATAACTTAGGGTAAAAAATAGTGTAATGAAACTATGCTCTTTATTTTTAGTGCCGTAACAGCGGGTTCTTATGAAGCAACAAATTCGAATTTCCATCATTATGGCAACCTACAATGCGGCCGCTCAGCTTGAACGCACATTGCGCTCAGTGGAAAGGCAGTGCTACCCCCATTGGGAAATCATTGTGCAGGACGGCGGATCAACAGATGGCACGCTGGAAATCCTTGAAAGTCATCGCGCTTCTGTTTCTTGGGTTTCCGAGCCGGACCGGGGCATTTATGACGCCTGGAATAAAGCTGTGGCCAGGGCCGGCGGAGACTGGGCACTTTTTCTCGGCGCTGACGATTTTCTGATGAATGACAATGTGCTTGCGCAATGCGTCCATTTTTTGAAAAAATTTGATGACGACATCGTTTTCGCCTATGGCGTGCTACTGATGGGTGCCAACGGCAATGTAAGCGGTATCCTGAACAGAAGCCGACATGAGGTCTTTTCCCTTTTTATCAGTGATATGGGGCTTCCGTTTCCCGCAACATTTATTAGGATGAATTTTCTGAAGACTCATCATTTTGACACAGTTTATAAAATTGCTGGTGATTTTGCGTTTTGTGCGGAGCATATTCGACTCGACAATTTGGCGCGCCTGCCGGTCTGCGTCAGTTTTTTTGAACTGACCGGTGTAAGTAGCTGTGAGAATTCACGGAAACAGCTACTCAGGGAGCGCCTACGGATTTTGAAAACTAAGGTGGAACCGCGGATTGAAGAATTTACTGCGGCCCTGATGGGAACGGCCGAAAGTTCAGATGGGGAGTATGAGTTTATGGAATAGCTCGCCATAGTCAAGATTCCTAAAAAATATGCACAGATAAAGAAAACAATTTTATAATTAGGCGGTAAAAATGTATAATATAGATATAAATTCTTTGTATGCGGTAATAATAAAAAGTGAATACATAAAAAAGACAGGATGGTTATCTAGTATTCTTCAAGAAAAAGTTATCGATGCGGAAGGGGATCCTATCCCATGGTTCACATATCCTGCTATAGACCTTTTGAATGAAAGGGTGAAATCGTCTTTCACTGTTTTTGAATACGGATGTGGATTTGGAACACTTTGGTGGGCCAATAGGGTAAAGCGTATCACTATAGTCGAGCATAATATCGATTGGTATAGAAAAATGAGTGCAGTATTTCCTAAAAATGTAAGAGGGATTTTTCGTGAACTCGAGTACGGAGGAGATTATTCAAAAACAATAGAAGATCTTTTGCCAATAAAGTTTGATGTCATTGTTATTGATGGACGAGACAGGATAAATTGTTGTAAACATGCTATAAAATGTTTATCTGACAGTGGAATTATTATTCTAGATAATTCAAATCGAAAGGAATATGTTGTTGGACGCCAATTTCTTAAAGAAAATGGTTTTCGTGAATTACAGCTCTTTGGCCTCACACCGATGATAACGGATGAAAATTCGACATCGTTTTTTTATAAAGAAAAAAACTGTCTTGATCTTTAACATAGCAATTTATATATCATTTGATGCAAATTGTTCTACAGCTAATGTTGAAAACAGATATGTCTATCAACGAGATAACATATTATAGATAAAGAATAATAAGAATGACGAGTGGTTGCTCATTTAGATAAAACACGCCTTTTTGGCGCTTGCATCCACGCCGTCGCGACCAGATCCTGTCAGGCAAGATTGTCCCGCCCTGGCGAGCTCCCTTGGTTCTAATGTGTCGTGGATGCACAGGGTATTGCCCGCATTGTGGTCTTTCCCTTGAGGAATAGCAGCTCAACTGCAAGAGTGAAAAAACAGTCAGGCCCAAAACAAAGTACGTATAGAGGAAAAATTTTTCGTGACACAGCTAGAAATTATTACGCAACCTCTCAGAATTATGCAAGTGGATGATTTTTATCCTGGTTACCTGGATACTTTTTATAAAACTCATCATGGCCTATCATTGAGAGACAGTGTTGAACAAGGTAAGGCTTTGTTTAACGATGCTTTTAGTGCAATTCATGCTGTAGTTCCTTATCTGCAAGGCGACGACCTCATTGCCGAATATTTCGTATCCGGTGCAAAGTTTCTTCAGATGGCTTGGTCCAAGGAGCACGGCATTACATTTCCGGCTAATGATAGTTGGGAAATGGAAATGGTGCGCCGCAGAATAGAAGTATTTCGTCCTGATGTTCTTTATTTGGCTAATCCTATAACATATGATGCACGTTTTTTGAGTACACTCACTCATAAGCCCCGACTTATACTAGGTTGGAGGGCAGCAGATATTCCTTGCAGCACAGATTGGAATGGCTACGATGTCATTTTGTCTGGCCTTCCTCGTTTACTTGCTTTAGCTAAAGCTTTGGGGGCAGTGGACGGCGTATTGTTTGCACCCGGCATGCCAATTTGGATTGCAGAAACCGTGGCTGACATTTCACAAGATACTGATGTTTGTTTTGTGGGCAGTATCTCTCCTTCTCAACATGTCAACCGGCGTGCACTGCTTGACATTGTGGCTAGGGCTGCCGCCAAATATGGCTTCTCATTGGCCTTGCATCTTTTTTGTCATCCGTCGTTGATTACACCCGCGATGCGACCATTTTTACGTCAGCCAGTTTTTGGAATGGAAATGCATAGGGCTCTGCGTAGGGGACGTATTGTCCTTGATGATAGAGCTAATCATGGCTTTGTTCTTCCTGATGGGACTAAAAAAATAGATTTGGGAGGAAGTGACACGATCAATATGCGCCTTTTTGAAGGAACAGGTGGCGGATCTCTGTTATTGACGGAGTCTCTTGAAGGATTGTCAAGATTTTTTGAACCAGAACAAGAGATAATCACTTATCGTGACCCTATTGAACTTGTCCAGCGTATTCTTTATTTTTTACAAAAACCGGAGGCCCGTAGCGCTATTGCTTCCGCTGGTCAGCGACGCTGTTTGACAGACCATAGCATGGTAAATTGCTCTCGACGGTTTCTTGAGATTATTCGAGATCATCTGTCATAACAAATTTTATAGATCAATTTAATATAGGATATAGGGGACAGTTATATGGGATTGTTGCCACAAAGAATCAAGAGAAAAGTAGGTTTTTCAAGTCCACAAGATGCATTTATGCATTTAAATATTTTATTAAAACATGGTGATATAATACATTTTTTTGATGCAATTGAAGAAGCTATCGAATATTATCCTTCATATGCAATGACATTTTTGGTGCCTGCATATGAAGTTATGAATGAACTAGAGAATAAAAGCCGCTACGAGCAGTATCAGTCTAGGATTTTTGAGTTTCCTATCAGAGCTGGTGATAAGGTTTTAGATATGGGGAGCGGGCATTTGCCTTTTCCCCTTGCAACGCATCTAGCGGATATCTCGCTGAATAATGACGATATCGGTCGAGCTGGTATACCCCTGAAGCATGTAGACGGAAAACCGATATATGAGTGTAGTGTTGAACATACCCCTTTTGCTGACAAGGAATTTGACTTCGTTTATTGTTCGCATGTCTTGGAACATGCAGAAAATCCTGAGGCTGCATGCAATGAGCTAATGCGTATTGGAAAACGAGGTTATATAGAAACGCCAACAAGAGCAAAAGATTTCTTTTTGGTTATGGCTGAGATTTCTCATCATAAAAATTATGTTGAACTTGAAGATGGTGTTTTGACTTTTAGACGCTACAAAAATGATGAAATCAAGGGTATCGGTTATAATATCCTTTTGCAAATGTGTTGCAATCCAAAAACAGACAGAGAAAAGGCATTTTCAACTCTTCTTAATATATATCCATCGCGTGTAAATACTATGCTGCTTTGGGAGGATAAGTTTGATTTTAAAGTGTTAATCTAGATTGTGAAATGACGATATATATATTTTTTATCGTTTATATTATATGCGGAATAAATATATGAAAAAAATTGCTTTTGCATGTACTGGTGAAGATATTTATTCATTAATTCCTGTTATTAATTTACTGAAGTATAAAACTAATATAAAGCCAATAATTTGTTATCCAGGAAATATATTTATATCTGAGCAAAAATACGCTTCTTTAGAAAAATATAAACGAATTGCAAATTGTGGAGAAATATTGCCAAAAAATATTTTGGACGGCATTGATATACTAGATTGTGATTTTTTATATAAGTCTGCTCCAGACCTTTTAGTGTTTACGGCTCCATTCTTTATAAATAAAAATAGATTAACTAGGGAAAAATTGAAGCACCTAGGTATTCAAACAGCTTATTTTCCTTACGCAACAGAATTTTTGGGAGCAGGTTATGATCAATGGATTGTCAACCTTCCCCATGTGCATGATGTTGACATATTGTTTGCATCTTCCCCTTTGGCTGTAGATAATTATAAAAAAAATTCAAAATACTTTATTAACTCATTATATTGTGTTGGTAATCCAGAATTAGACATATTATTCAACAATAAATTTAGAGATGGAACGAGTTATTGGGAATTAAAAAAATTTACTAATGAACATTTTTGCTTTTTATATGCCCCACATTGGTCCATCGATAAAGAGCCATTCTGGTCTTCATGGTTAACATTGTCTCCGGTATTGTATAAATTTTTTAAGGAACGTCCTGCGCTACGTTTGATTTTACGCCCGCATCCTCTTATGTTGTCATGTACCGCAGAAATGACGATAGAATTACGTTTGCAGGTATACCGACGACTTGAGGAATTGTTGTCTTTGCCAAATATTTTCCTTGATAAAAGCGCATCCAGTTTGACTGCAATTGCTTTAAGTGACTGTCTCATCTCTGACTGTTCTTCTATCATTCAGAAATATTGGCCAACATGTAAGCCAATAATTGTTTCTGAAGTAGATTATGGTTTGGCGAATCATATTGTTAGGCTCTGCCTAGAGATGTTTTCCGATCCTGATGAACTTCCTGCCGCTATGCTGTCATATGCTTATGGTGATGATTCGCGTAAAAAATTGCGTCAAAAATATAGTTTACTATTTGCAGGGCCTTTTGATGGCAAGTGTGCTCAACGCATGGCGAATCTTCTCTCTTCTCATGTTTTAGAAAAGGAGTAAGCAATGAGAGCTGTTTTATTATGTGCTGGCGAGGGGCGGCGCTGCCGCCCAGTGACTCTTTTTCGCCCGAAGCCGCTGATTCCTGTTAAGGGCGCGCCGTTGATAGAACATCAACTCCACTTCCTGCATGAGCACCATGTCCGGGATGTGACCATTATCACGGGCCATTGCGCGGAGCAGTTTGCATATCTGGAAAAACTATACGGGGTGCGGCTACGTCATAACCCTGATTTTATGGCAGCCAATAATAGCAGTTCATTACGACTAGCTGTCGATCTGCTGGATGATTGCCTTGTGCTGGATGGTGATTTGTTTTTTCTTCAGGACTGGATGGTCGCTCTCCATCCTGGTGTGTCGCAGTTTGTGGTGCAACCGACGACCCAGGGGGTGGAATGGGAAGTCAGCACTGAAAAAAGCTCGGCGGGGCTCAGGCTTCGCGGCGTTAATAAATGGAGTCCGTGTGGCGATGGCTTGGTAGGTGTTTCATATTGGACTGGTGAAGCCGCCCGTTTGCTTGCCCAGGAACTGGGCACCTGTTCGCCGGAAGATTATTGGGAAGATGCGGCCTTGCGTATCCTTGACCGAACACCAATATATGTAACGCCTCTCTCTGCTTTTGTTCAGGAAATCGATACGTTGCTGGATGCCCGAAATTTCGGCCTGCTTGATGACGATGGCATTGCGAGTCTTTGCAGTATGGGTATGGCACCACAAAAGCTTAAAGGGCTGACAAACAGCACATATTGTATTCAGGCTGAAGACGGTAGCCGCCATGTACTGCGTATTCCAGGGAAGGGGACAGAGTTTTTTATTGATCGTGCGATGGAACCTGCCATTCTTTCTTTGATCAAAAATGACGCCGTTACACCATCAACATTTTTTTATAATGATGGCTTCAAAATCAGCACTTTTCTGAACAGGCATCGCGTCAGCGATGGATATGATATGGATGATGCCTTTTTTAAACGCCTTGCTGCTCTGTTAAGTATGCTTCATGCGAAGATCTGGAATCAGAATTTAAAGATACGTCCTCTGTTTATTCGTCAAGAAATGGCAAAGTATGAAGAGAGAGAGAGAGAGAGAGAGAGAGGATTAACAATCGTTCCTCTGTGATTCCTTCGAATTTTCCCATTTTTTCTGCGGATGCGAAGCGGAGACTTTCAGTCTGGGCAGAGACCTTCGACCAAGGACCGTGTGTGCTTTGCCATCGGGATCTGCTTTTGGAAAACATCCTGGTGGCGGGAGAAGCAGGGTGTGACATGCAGCTTATTGATTTTGAATACGCGGGCTTTACCCATCCTTTATGGGATACCGCCAGTTTTATTTTAGAGGCCGAGCTGACGGGGGAGACACGTCACCGTTTTTTTGAAATAAGCGCCCCTGCTTTCAATCAGGAAATCTTGTTGCGTATGGAAATCCTGGTGGACTATATCTGGGGACTTTGGGGTTATGTCAATGGCTACTGTGAATATGGCGAAAAACGTCTTCAGCGGGCCAAAAACAGGCTTGAGATATGTAGTGTGGATTGAGAAAAGTATGTTTCAGCGTATGTTACATCTACTGTGCTGTACATACTTGGCCAATGATGCGAACTAGTTGCCTTTTGAAATGTAAAATATTATATAATTTTGTTCTGGACAGTCCTTTTTCTTTTAGTTCCAGGCAGAGCGCGTTATCAGTCCACAGGAGGCGCATGGCCTCGGCTATGCATTCGGGTGCGTCTGGTCTGAAATACAGCGCCGCGTTGCCGCATTGCTCCGGCATGCCGTAAATGCCTGAAACAGCCATCGGGCAGCCCAGAGCCATGGCCTCAAGCGGCGGAATGTTGGTGGGGCCGAAAAAGGTTGGCATAACAAGCGCCCGTGCATGACGATAGCACCATGCCAACTCTTCCGCCGGAAGATAGCCGGGCAGAATGAAATGCTGCCCTAGACCTTCGCTATTGAGAATCGCCATGAAGGGTTCATAGCCGTTTTGTTTTGTGTTGCCCGCCGCCACTACCACAAGATCGGGAATCTCGATTTTGAGTTGGGCGACTGCCTGAGCCAGTCCTACATGGTTTTTATGCAACCAGAACTGGGCGGGATAGAACAGAAATTTTTCCGGCAGGTAGCATTCGGGGCGGCGCGGCACGCATTGGGTGACTTCATCGAATGCCGCGAAGGGCAGGATTTTGAGCCGTTCCTCGCGGACTTCAGGGTAGCATTCGCGTACATGGCAAAGTCCCGTGCGTGAATCCACAAGGATGGCATCACAACGTGAAATCATGTTTCGGAACAGACTTTCTCGAGCCGCAATTTCCGTCGGCGTCCCAACTTCCGGAAAATGTGGTTCATATCTGTGCATAAGATCGTGAATGACGCCAATGTGGCGCGCGTCTTTCACATAGCGAGGGCAACCCATTTGAGGGGAGATCACCATATGCGGACGAAAAGCGTCTATGGCCGCGTCCTCAGAAAATGGAAGTAGTGAAGCGAGCAGAGAGGCCCGTTGCGCATCATCGTCTTCCCTGATGTGCTGCAGCGTCTCAAGAACTTTTTTGGCTACGGGGATAAACTGCGGGGGGAACTTATATGCGCCAAGGATATGTTCTATGAAGTTCAAGCGCAGGCATAAGGCCCTCCATTCCTCGTCGCCTGCATGCCAGACCTGAACATCGAAGAGATCAGGATCAAGCCCGGCAAGAGCCTCGACGAAGGCCTTAGCGTATTGGAAAGAGCCACCCCAAAAGCTCCGGGTTTGAGAGTAGACTGCGATGCGTGTTTTCATAGCGGATTTTTGGGTGGTGTTTTCCCCAGCAGCATCCAGGCAGCCCAATCCTCATCAGTAGGAGCTTGTCCTTTGAGCCAACCGCCTTCGGCCAGGACGGCAAAGCCGGTGCCTCGGGCGAGGTCGTGCAATTCCTCTGGATACCAGCAGCGCATGGGGTGATCTTCGCTGAAGGTGAAAACGTCGCCGCCCTCCTTGTGGGTCAGGGTCATATCATAGTGTACGGTGATGATATCATGCTCTAGATCCGGTACTGGCGTGGCTTCCCGTCTGACATGAATTTCTTCGTTTTCCATAACTTTGATGCGGTGTTCAGGGTGAATCTTGAACACGCAGGGGGCGTGCCAAAAGTCAAAAAGAAAAAGCCCGTCCGGTTCCAGATGTTCCCGCGCGGTCACTAAAAGAGCACGGGCGTCTTCGTCACGGTTTTGATAGCTCATGACGTGAAACAGGCTGGTGACTACGTCGAAAGTTTTGCCCAGCCGTATGGTGCGGACGTCGCCTTCATGGAGCACGGGAAGATCGGCAGGCGAGGGCCGTACGGCCGAAAGCATCCGGCGACCCATGTCGAGCATCGTCTCCGAGATGTCCACCCCTTCCACGGTAAGCCCCTTCCTGGCCAGCTCCAGAGCATGGCGACCTGTGCCGCATCCGAGGTCAAGTAGGCTGTGGAGCACGCGATTGTCATGGGTCAGCAACCCCAGTACAAAATCCGTTTCTTCCGCGTAATTTTTGTCCTGGTACAGCAAGTTATAGTACTTGGCGTAATCTCCGAACATGGTTTTGACGTCCTTGTTATGCGCGGAATGCGCGGATGGCCGCACAGACGCGATCAATATCCGCTTCTGTCAGCCCGCTGCCGCTGGGAAGATAGAAACCGTTGTCCGCCAGATAGTCAGAAATCGGGTATGGCCCCACACAATCACAGCCATATCGCTTCAAAGCGGGCTGGCGGTGCATGCCGTTGAAGAAAAGTCGCGTGTCGATTCCCTGTTGCAGCAGATGGGCGATGAGTTCATCTCTTCCCTTGCCATAATTGGGGGACAGGGCGATGCCGTTCATCCAGAAGACGCCTGCGGCGTCTGACTGCTGTCGCTGAAGGCGGACACCGGGGATAGTGGCGAGCCGCTCGCGGTACATATGGCCGTGTTCCACCCTTAGGCGCCGGTATTCCTCCGCTTTTTCCGTTTGGGCAAGGCCGATGGCGGCGTGCAGGTTGCTCATGCGGTAGTTGAATCCCAGGTCTTCGTGTAGGTAGGCCCGTGGGGCATTCAGGGGGAAACAGACATTCTTATAGTAGCGGCAGGCGTCGGCAAGCGCATCGTCACTGGTGACAACCATACCGCCTTCGCCAGTGGTGATGTTTTTATTGGCAAAAAAACTGAAGCCAGCGATACGTGAGAGCGCGCCCGCCTTGCGGCCCTGAAAAGTCGCGCCGTGGGCTTCCGCTGCGTCTTCCATGAGAGCGACGTTGTAACGGGAGGCGATTTCCTCCAGCGCGGTCATGTCGCAGGGGTTGCCGAAAATATGCACGGCCATGATGGCTTTTGTGCGTGGCGTGATCAATTTTTCCACTTCACGGGGCGAAATATTCCAGGTGTCCGCGTCGGCATCAGCGAATACGGGAATGGCACCGGTGCCGCAAACGGCAAGGGCAGAGGAGATCATAGTGAAATCAGGAATAATCACCTCATCCCCTTTGCCCACGCCCAAGACCGTCAGGGCAAGATGCAGGGCCACAGTGCCGTTGCATACGGCAATGCCGTGCCGTACGCCGCAATAGTCTGCAAAAGCCTGCTCAAAAGCTGACACGTATGAACCCGAGGAGGAAATCCAGCCGCTTACCACCGCATCGGTGACATATTTGAGCTCGTTGCCCGCGAGAAGCGGTTCGCAAACAGGGAGAAAGTCATTCATGAGCATTGCTCCTCACTAGCGGACCGTCTTGCGGCACAAAACGTGTTTTGTCCATGTCACCGGCGTACGGTCCTTGCTTGACTTCAACCATTTCACTTTGTTCCAGCATATGGAAACCATGTCCGCCGTGAGCCAGCAAAGCGACATCTCCGGGCAGCAGCTCACAGCTACCGAGATGGTTCCGTGTGCCAGGCGCATAGAGATCAAGTCGGACGCGCCCGGAACGGATAAACAGAGTTTCCTGCGTCCATTCCACTTTGCGGGAGACTGGATTATGATCATGCGGAGGAATATCGTATCCTGTGGGGCGATTCATGTAACCGAGTTGTTGAGAGAATGTGCTCGGAGTAAAAAATTTAATATCCTTATTTTTGTAAAAAGTTCGCAAAAGTACTGCAAGCACGGTTTCATCATAAAGAAGATACTCTAGACCCTGTTCGGGACATTCATGATGAAAACCTTTTTTCTGTAAACCTGTGCAATGCGGTGCGTGCTCAGTCATATATAATTCCATAGGCATTGTTTAGAGGGTGCCGATATTTTTACGGTAACAAGTTTTAAGCAATGTTTATGCCGAAGTGATGTTTGCCGGGGGAAAGGACAGGGCCATTTTCTGGAGGGAATAGTATCATGGCTGAGCATGTCGATTAGGAGACTGGTAGGGTAATCTTTTTTTGACTGTTGCCGCCATCTGCTGGTAATCGCAGCACAGTCGTGAAAAAATATTTTTTTGTTTGGCATCCAATAAGCCGGTACTTAGAGCGGCAAGCTGTGGGTGGCGAGTTGCAAGAAAGCCGACCGCTTTTCCAAGCGGGCGGCTGGAAAGGCCGACAAAGCCTTTAGCGTATAAAAAATACTCCCCGGCGAAGTAGCGTTCTGCCAGAACCAGATGGGTATCTTCTGTTTCCTCCTGCGTCGCGAGCGCAGCGGCTTTCAGCATGGCTTTGGCCGATTCATCCAGCAGTTTTCGAGCAAAATCCGGAGCACTTCGGCACAAGCCATAGGCGCTCCCCAATGTTCCAGCTGCTTGCGCCAGCCAGCCATAAAATTTTCCGGCACGAGGGAAATCCGGTTTGTTTTCCAGCAGCATGCTGATTTTGAAGCGAATCGCTGCGTCATAAGCCAATTGTTGGGTTCGTGAGTCGGACAAACTCCCATCGTGCTTTCGATAAATGACTAGTCCCTCAGGATTGGGACCGATGCATTTGCCCAAAGCGGCACAGCGCAGCCAGTAATCCTGGTCTTCGCAGGCCCGAAGGTCAGCATCGAAGAATCCCAACTCCTGCGCGGCGTTGGCGCGCAGCATGAAAGTATGTATCGGTGAAATATTACTGTGGCATAGGTGCATGTCCAGATGGGCGCATTTGAGAGGCCATAAATAACTTTCTGCCTGACCGTCTTTATTTTCAAAGACCTGGAGGCTCAGGCAGACGCTGACGTCCAATTCAGGATGAGCGGCGAAGTTCTCTATATGGCTTGACAGTGTTTCGGCTGTCAGCAAGTCGTCCGCATCTAGGAAAACAAGATAGTCACCTCGCGCGATCCGGATACCGCTGTTGCGGGCTGCGGAGGGGCCCTGATTTTCCTGATAAACATACTGGATGGACGAACCCAGACGTTGAGCCACATCAGCAGTGTCGTCCGTGGAACCGTCGTCCACGACAATGATTTCTACTGCCAGCCCGTCTTTTTTCTGACCTAGCACGCTTTTAACGGCGTCAGGAAGAAATCGGCCGTAATTATATGTGGGAATGATGACTGAAATGAGGGGGAGTCTGTTTGTCATCTTCGCTCCGTTCAATGATATTTGGGACAATCGGCAAAGGCAAGTCCTTCCCGGTCTTTGGCGGAGACGACAAGTTCTTTGGCGAGTAATGGCCATGTAATGCCGGGAACTGGATCATCCCAGCGCAGACAGTATTCGTCATCAGGCGCGTAATACGTTGTGCACTTGTATATGAATTCCGCCTCTGAGCTCAGCACCAGAAAGCCGTGCGCAAAGCCGGGCGGTACCCAGAGCATATGGTGATTCACATCATCCAGCAGGGCGGCGAAACTCTTGCCGAACGTGGGAGAGGAAACACGCAGATCCACAGCCACATCATAGACTTGCCCTCGAATCGCCCGCACAAGTTTTCCTTGAGGCTGCCGAAGCTGATAGTGCATGCCGCGCAGGACGCCTTGCCGGGACTTGCTGTGGTTGTCCTGGACAAAAGCATGCGGGCCGCATTGGGCCTCAAATTCATTCTGGCGAAAAGTTTCCATAAAGAAACCGCGTTCGTCGCCGTGGACAGCTGGGATCATCAGCACTGGACCGTTAGGGGCCAACCTCTTGAATTCCATGTTTTTTCCTTCAGCGTGTCCGCAGCAGGCGCAACAGATATTGCCCGTAACCGGTTTTGGCAAAAAAACGTCCGGCCTGTTCCATGGCCGCGTCGTCTATCCAGCCCTGCCGCCAGGCGATTTCTTCCAGGCAGGCGACCTTGAGCCCCTGGCGTTCTTCAATGGTCTGGACATAGGCAGAGGCTTCCAGAAGGCTGGTGTGTGTGCCTGTATCCAGCCATGCAAAGCCGCGTCCCAGTTTTTCCACGCGCAGTTGGCCGCGTTCAAGATAGGCTTGGTTGACACTGGTGATTTCCAGCTCGCCGCGCGCCGAGGGAAGGATATCCTTGGCGATGTCCACTACAACGTGGTCGTAAAAATACAGTCCGGTGACGGCAAAAGGCGACAGGGGCTTGGTCGGCTTCTCCACGATAGCCATGGCTTTGCCCGCATCGTCAAAGCTCACCACGCCGAAGCGTTCGGGGTCTTTGACCATATAGCCGAAAATGGTGGCTCCATGCCGCTGGGAAGCGGCGCGCAAAAGTTTTTCGGTGAAATGCTGGCCGTGAAAGATATTGTCGCCCAGAATCAGGCAAACCGGCGACGACTCCAGAAAGCGCTCGCCGATAAGAAAGGCCTGAGCAATGCCTGCGGGTTCGGGCTGCACGGCGTAACTCAGGCTCAGTCCGAAACGGGAACCGTCTCCCAGCAGGCGCTGGTATTGGGGCAGGTCCAAAGGTGTGGAAATGACCAGTATTTCCCTGATGCCCGCCAGCATGAGCACGGACAGGGGATAATAGATCATGGGCTTGTCGTAAATGGGCAGAAGCTGTTTGGACACGCCCAAGGTAATGGGGTGCAGGCGCGTGCCCGTGCCGCCGGCCAGAACAATGCCTTTGTAGTCCATGCCTCTTCCCTTCCTCAGACCTGGGTTCCCAGGCGTTCGCAACGGTAACTGCCGTCCAGCACGGGCCGCCACCAAGCTTCATTGTCGAGATACCAGCACACGGTTTTGCGCAGGCCGGTGGCAAAACTTTCGCGCGGCCGCCAGCCCAGCTCCGCGGCGATCTTGGAGGCGTCAATGGCATAGCGCCCGTCATGGCCGGGACGGTCGCGCACAAAGCGGATAAGATCCGCATAGCGGCTGACTCCCGCCGGTTTCTGAGGCACCATTTCTTCCAGAAGTCCACAAATGGCGCGCACCACGTCGATATTCCTTTTTTCGCAGTGCCCACCCACGGCATACGTTTCGCCCACACGCCCGCGCGCCAGCACCAGGAGCAGGGCGCGCACGTGATCCTCCACATGGAGCCAGTCGCGGATCTGGCCGCCGTCGCCATACACAGGCAGCTCCCGCCCGGCCAGGGCATTGAGAATGGTCAGAGGAATCAATTTTTCCGGAAATTGGCGCGGCCCGTAATTATTGGAGCAATTGGTCACCAGAGTTGGCAGGCCGTAAGTGCGCTGCCAGGCCCGCACCAGATGGTCCGAAGCCGCTTTGCTGGCCGAATAGGGCGAACTGGGCGCATAGGGCGTCTCTTCAGTGAAGGAGCCCTGGCCGCCGTTCAGGTCGCCGAAAACCTCATCTGTGGAAATATGATGGAAACGAAAATCCCGAGCCTTGGGGGAACCCGAGGCAGTCAGGCTTTTCCAGTAACGACGGGCCTCTTCCAGCAGGACAAAGGTGCCGTGCACGTTGGTTTCCAGAAAGGCCGCCGGGCTGTCAATGGAGCGGTCCACATGGCTTTCCGCCGCCAGATGCATGACCGCGTCCGGCTCAAAAATTTCGAAGGCCGCGCGCATGGCCGCAGCATCCGCGATGTCGGCCTGGATGAAATTATAACGCGGATTGTCCGCCACATCGGCCAGGGAGGCCGGATTGCCGGAGTAGGTGAGCTTGTCCACATTGACCACGCGCCAAGCGCTGGCCGAAAGCACCTCGCGGACTACAGCCGAGCCGATGAAGCCCGCGCCGCCCGTAACCAGAAGAGTATGTGCCATCAATTCATCCTGTGGGGCAGAAGCATAGTGATATGTCCGAAGTAATAGCAAAATCCGTTCCGCAAGGCAAAGGTCGCCGCGTACCCCGTAGCCTTTTGTTATGCACAAGTGCAAGGCCGTAAATTTTTTATTTAACTATAATAAATAATAAGGTATTTTTAGGACATGCGCCTCTTGTCAACAGGCGCGGATGGGGATACTTCAAAAGAAGTATAAGGTAATATATGAAAAAGCTGTTGCCCCTGACCTTCTTTTTGTTTCCGCTGTTCTTTTTCGGCGGCGGCTTTTTGACAATACAGAGCGGCGGAAAAAGCATTTGGAGCCATAACCATGACAGAGTCGGTCATCAAGGAGATGCTGGCCAAGATTGACGTACAGATAAACGGATCCCGACCTTGGGATATTCAAATACATAACCATCGCCTTTGGGGCCGGGTCATCCGTCAGGGCAGCCTGGGCCTCGGCGAAGCCTATATGGAAGGCTGGTGGGACTGCCAAGCCCTGGACCAGCTCTTTTACCGGATTATGCGCGGCGACCTGGAAAAGCATTTCCGGCTGACACTGCCGGTCTTGCTGGGCATTGCCGCCTATGCCTTGCGTAATTTGCAAAGCGTGGCCCGCGCCCGCATGGTGGCCAGAGGGCATTATGACTTTGACAACGAGATGTTTGAAGCCATGCTCGACCCATTCATGCAGTATAGCTGCGGTTATTGGGAACACGCCGACAGCCTGGAGCGGGCCCAGCAGGATAAAATGGAGCTGATCTGCCGCAAATTGCAGTTAAAGCCGGGTATGCGCGTCCTGGACATCGGCTGCGGCTGGGGCGGCCTGGGTCGCTATATGGCACTGCAGTATGGTGTGCATGTGACGGGCGTCACGGTTTCCTGGGCTCAGGCCCAATATGCCGAGAGCCACAGCCAGGGCCTGGATGTGGAGTGGCTGCTGAAAGACTATCGTTCCCTGATCGGGAAGTATGAGCGCGTTGTTTCCGTGGGCATGTTCGAGCATGTGGGCCACAAAAACTATGCCGTGTTCATGGATTCGGCCCATCATCTGCTCCGTGAGGACGGCCTTTTTCTGCTGCACACCATCGGCGCCAATCAGAAACGCCTTTCCGTGGACCCGTGGATTGAAAAATATATCTTCCGCAACGGCATCCTGCCCAGCATTGCCGAGATCGGTAATGCCATTGCCGGACGTTTTGTCATGGAAGACTGGCACAATTTCGGGGCCGATTACGACAAGACTCTGATGGCCTGGGCCGAGAACTTCAGACGAGGACGGGAAGAGGGAAAATTCTCTTGCTCGGAAAGCGTGTTTCGTATGTTTCATTACTATTTGCTGAGTTGCGCCGGGGCGTTCCGCGCGCGGGATCTGCAATTGTGGCAGATCGTACTCAGCCCGCACGGGGCTGTGGGAGGATATCGTCGGCCCTGAAGCCGCAATGCCATGCCGAAAGCAAATCATATGGAAAAGGCCGCGCGACGGTTGCGCATTATGGAAGGCGACATCACCCGCCAAGCAGTGGATGTCGTTGTCAATGCCGCCAATGAAGGTCTGCTGGGTGGAGGCGGCGTGGACGGAGACATTCACCGTGCCGCCGGACCGGAACTCCTGGCCGTCTGCCGTCCTCTGGACGGTTGTCCCACGGGCGAGGCCAAAGTCACGCCCAGCTTTCGCCTTCCCGCGCGCTATGTCATCCACACAGTGGGCCCGGTCTGGCGGGGCGGCACGCACGGCGAAGCGCGTCTGTTGGCCTCGGCATACCGACGCTCTCTGGAAGAGGCCGTGGCCGTCAAGGCGCGGGTTGTGGCCTTTCCGGCCATTGCCACCGGTGTTTACGGCTATCCGGCACGGGAGGCGGCTCATATCGCCGTGGCCACGGTGCTGGATTTCCTGCGCGATCACCCGGAACCGGACGAGGTGCGGCTGGTTTGTTTTTCCCCGGCTTCCCGTATGGCCCATGAGGAAGCGCTACGGGAATGCCTCGGCATATGTAGCGATTCATCTTTGTAAAACATTGACGGCAAAGCCCCCGTTCGGATTTCGGACGGGGGCTTTGTCGCGTTTAGAGCCTTTCAAGTAGAATGTCGGCTATGACAGGCCGAGCAGTTGCGGCAGGAATGTGGAAAGCCGGGGGAAGAGCACAATGACGGCCAGGGCCAGCAATGCCGCGAAAATCAGCGGCAGGGCCGGTTTGCTGATCTGCTCCATGCTCAGGCCGCTGATGTTGGCCCCCACATACAGATTGACCGCCACGGGCGGCGTGACCTGTCCCACGGCCAGGTTGACCGTCATCATGATGCCGAACCAGATGGGGTCCCAGTGAAAGTGGGCCATGATGGGCAGCATGAAGGGCAGAAAAACGTAATAAATGGAGATGGCGTCCAGCAGCATGCCTGCCAGTAGCAGGATGATGTTGATCATCAGCAGCACAACCCACTGGTTGTCCGAAAGGGAGAGCAGCACGGCCGAACCTTTTTCCACCAGGCCCACGGTGGAGGCCACCCAGGAATAAAGGCCCGCGCAGGTCACCACAATCATGACCACGGCCGTGGCCCGCATGCTGGCGGAAAAAATTTCGAACAGCATGTTCAGGCTGTTGATGGTGCGATAAATGAACACGCCCACGAACAGGCCATAGAACACGGCCACAGCCGCGGCCTCGGTGGGCGTGAACACGCCGCCGTAAATGCCGCCGAGAATGACCACAGGCGTCATTATGCCCCAGAAGGCCTCGCGCAAGGCCTTACCCACCGGCTGGCCGTGCTTTTCGCCCCGGTAGCCCTTTTTGCGCGAAATGATCAGCACCGCGCCCATGATGAACAGGGCCACAATGACGCCGGGGATAAAGCCCGCCGCGAACAGCGCCGGTACCGAGACATTGGCCACGCCGCCGTAGACGATGAAGGCGATGCTTGGCGGAATGACGATGGCCAGACCCGAGGTCACGGAAACCGTGGCCGCGGCAAAGGCTTTGTCATAGCCCGCCATGGCCATGCCGGGGATCAGGATCAGGCCCAGCGCGGCCACGGTGGCCGGGCCGGAGCCGCTTACCGCTCCCCAGAAGGTGGCCACGGCCACGGTAGCCACGGCAAGGCCGCCGGTCATGGAGCCGGTCAGGGCTTCCATCAGGGCTACGATGCGCGCCGCGATGCCCGCGCGCTCCATGATATAGCCCGCCAGGATGAAGAAGGGGATGGCCAGGAGGGGAAATTTGGCGATGCCCGCGAAAAAGTTGTAGGAGAGCATGCTGAAGCCCATGTCCCACTTCCAGACGACCACCAGGGCCGCAAAGCCCAGGGAAAGGGCGATGGGCACCCTGAGCAGCAGGGGGATCAGAAAGAGCGTGAGCAGCCAGAACGCGGGGTCCTGAAACAAGGTTGTTTCCATGACGACCCCCTCTAGTAGTTGCCCGAGCGCAGATCGGCGCAGGACCGTTGCAGCATGCGGAAAATAATCAGCAGGGAAAAGAGCGGCGTGGCGATAGTGTACCACCAGACCGGAATGCCCAGGGACTCGGAAATGGATTCCAGATCGTACTCGTCCAGCACTTCCAGCGTGCCGGTCCAGCACAGCGCCCCGAAAAAGGCGATGCAGAGCAGCATGCCGAGCCAGTAGCAGATCCGGCGCGCGTTGCGCGGCAGTGCGTCATAGAGTAGGTTCATGCCCAGGTGGCTCCCTTCCCGGAAAGAGCGCGCCGTGCCCAGCAGCACCACCCAGACAAAAAAATTGACGGTCAGCTCCTCGGTCCAGGCGAAGGAAAAAGACGTGCAGTAGCGCACGATCACATTGATGAAGGCGATGCTCACCATGACCGCCAGCAACAGCGAACCGAGAAGTTCCTCAAAGCGCGTATCCAGAAAACGCAACATCCTGCTCTCCGCATTCCGGCGCGGATGCCGGAGCAAAGGCCCGTTCGCCAACAGGCGCTGAGCTTCGGCATCCGCCCGATTCTTTAGAGCATTTTCACTTTGAAATTGCTCTAACGCCGCACACGGTGCGGCGCGCCGCGAAGACCGACCCGACGGGCGGCCCGTAGGGCCGTGC
>OMGS01000251.1_pt1 | contig 40862 bp, 50 predicted proteins | sample 1646081 | NCBI WGS metagenome assembly OMGS01 (sample SAMN05578591, study PRJEB25193) | human gut metagenome | biome: Human Microbiome; feature: human-associated habitat; material: feces | host: Homo sapiens | place: USA:Birmingham | reverse complement strand
CGCCAGATGACGCAGCCAGCACACAAAAGGCTGGTTTTGACGGATCATCACGGCAGATAAGGGACCTGCAAAACCTGAAATTAGATGCGTCTGCCCTGGGGTCGGGCATTGCCCCAATGGACAGTCAGCGGAGGAAACGTCCGCCGAAGGGAACCCCTCTATTCTTGCCAAGACGGCCGAACGCGGCTATTTCCTTGGAAAAAAGGAAGCATATGGACTGGTCGCGGAAACGCTGTGTCGTCCTGGACATGGACGGCACGGTTTATCTTGGGCATATCCCCATCAAGGGCGCTGTCGGTTTTATTCAAAATCACTGGCGAGATCTGGATTTTTTCTTTCTCAGCAACAATACCTCCAAATCGCCGCAGACCTATGTGGACAAGCTCAACGGCATGGGCATTCCGGCGCGCGGGGAATTGTTGCTCTCACCGGTGACGCCCCTGGTGGATTTTTTACGGGCGCGCGGCATCAGCCGGGCCTATCCTGTGGGCAACACTGATTTTCAACAGGATCTGCGTCAACGCATGCCCGAACTTCAACAGGTGGAAGAGGACGCGCAGGCCGTGATTCTGGCCTATGACACGGAGCTGACCTACCACAAGCTGGCCCGTTCAGCCTTGTTGTTGCAAAAACCTGAAACCCTGTTTCTGGCTACCCATCCGGACTTGGTCTGTCCCTCTCCGGAGGGGCCGTTGCCTGATGTGGGCAGCATGATTGAACTCTACGCCACGGCCACGGGCCGCCGCCCGCAGCATATTTTCGGCAAACCCGACCCGACCGTGCTGGCCCCTCTGCTGCGGCGCTACGCCAAAGAGGAAATGGTTATGGTGGGCGACCGCCTGAGCACGGACAAGAAACTGGCTGAAAACGCGGGCATTGATTTCATTCTGGTGCTCAGCGGCGAGGCCACGCGCGAAGACCTGGCAAAGGAGGAGCGTCAGCCCACTCTGGTGCTGGAGGATCTCGGGCAGGCCGAGAGGGATTGGCGCTGAATGCCCACCGTTCGGAAGCCGTTTGGAAAATCGAAAGCCGCCCCTGTGCAGGGGCGGCTTTTCTGTGCGAGCTCGCGGCGGCTTATTTCCCGCCCATGAGCCAGTCGAGCGGAATGAGCGAGAGTTTGGGGAAGAAGAGCAGCAGGAAGAGCATGACCACTTCCACCAGAATGAAGGGGACCAGGTTACGGATCAGCTGGGTGATCTTGATGTTGCCGATGCCGCACACCACATAAAGCACTGTGCCCACGGGCGGCGTGATCACGCCGATGCCCAGGTTCAGGATGAAAAGCAGACCGAAATAGTAGGGGTCGATACCGGCCTGGGTGATGAGCGGATAGAACACCGGCGCGAAGATCAGGATGTTGGGCGTAAGGTCCATGACCATGCCGATGAGGAAAAGAAAGACGTTGATGCACAACAGCAGCAGAACGGGGCTGTCGATGAGCGGCGAAAAGAGCGCCGTCATCTGATTGGGAATCTGGGCGATGGTGATGAACCAACCCACGGCCGTGGCCGTGGCCACGATGAGCATGACCACCGAAGTGGTTGTGGCCGCCCGCGCGCTGACGCGCAGCAGCTCGCGGAAGGAAAGCTCGCGGTAGTAAAGCACGCAGACCACAATGGCGTAAATGGCCGCGAAGGCGCCGCCTTCGGTGGGTGTGAAAACGCCGAAGCGGATGCCGCCCAGCAGGAGCACGGGCATGAGGAAGGCGGGCGTGGAGTCGATCAGGATCTTCCACTTTTCCTCACGGGTGAAGGTGATGGTTTCGTTGTAGCCGTCCTTGCGCACCACAAAGAACCAGACCACCATCAGCGCGAGACCGATTAAAATGCCCGGGACTAGGCCGATCATGAACAGTTTGGTGATGGAAAGGCCGCTGATGGTGGCGCCGAGCAGGATGAAGTTGGTGCTGGGGGGAATAATGGGGCCCAGAATGGCACCGGAGGCGATAACGGCCCCGGCGCGTCCCGGCTTGTAGCCCACTTCCTTCATCATGGGCAGCAAAAGACCGCCCAGAGCGGCGGCCTCGCCCACGGAGCTGCCCATGAGACCCGCGAAAATGATGCTGGCCACCACAGCCGCATAGCCCAGGCCGCCGCGCACCCGGCCGATCATCAGCTGGGCCAGTTGCACCACGCGTTTGGAAAGTCCGCCCGCGGCCATGATTTCACCGGCAAAGACAAAGAAGGGGATGGCCATCAGCGGGTAGTTGTTGGCCCCGTCCAGCATGCTGCCGGGAATGATCATGGCGTCCCACATGCCGGAGTGCCACATGAGCACCATGGCGCAGAGCACCAGCACCAGGCAGATGGGAATGCCGAAGGCCAGGAAGAAGAATAGGGTGCCGAGAAAGATGAAAAGTTCCACGTTCTCCCCCTATGCCTTGGTGAAAGAGGATGCCGGACGACGGATGAGAGCCACGAGGTCGCGCACCTGCATGATCAGGGCCGCGAAGGCCATGATGGGCAATGTGCCGTTGATCAGGGCCATGTTCACATTGGTGGCCACGGAATAGGTGTCCACGGTCTGGAGCACGTTGATCACGCCGCCGTAGAGCAGGAGGCCCATGGCGACCATGCCCAGGAGCGTGGCGGCGATGTCCACGTATTTGCGGGGTGCGCCGTGCAGCAGGTCCACGAACATGTCCACGGCAATGTGCTTTTTGTGGTAAAAAGCCTCAATGGCCCCGAAGAACGTGATGTAGATGAAGAGAAAGCGCGCCCATTCCTCGCTGGGGGGATAGCTGGAGGAAAAGACGTAGCGCAGAAAAGCGTTGTAAAAGACCAGACCGATCATGCCGAGGAAGATGACGGCGCAAAAAATCTCAAAAAGCAGCCGGCCGAGGGGTTCGGACTGCGCTTTGCCGTGATCCGCATGCGGATCACACGGCTTGTCGGCGTCCGGGACAGACGCCGATGGAAGGTTTTGCTGTGTCTCGTCGTGCATACTGACCTCTGCGGGAACAATGCCCTGACGGAATATGGACTTGTGCGGAAAATTTTAGAGGCTGTCGTCACGAGCGTCTTTTCGGTTATCTCCGCGTTGAAATTCGCCTTTTATTCCGGTCGAGTACCAGCAGAGTACACTCCCTTCATAAAAGGCTCTTTCTCCCTGATATAACACGAAAATCCATCTCATGACGACACCCTCTAGTGCTGCGGGGCCTTCCCGCCGAGCGCGTTGCGCGACGGGCCGGAAGCCTTACGCCCCCGGCCCGCGTTACATCGTGCTGATCTTGTTACTTGGCCTGGCGATAGCTGGCGGCGCTGTCCAGGATTTCCTGGGCATTGGGCACCGTGTCGTAAAAGAGCTTCCAGCTGCGCTTGCCGGCTTCCGCCATGTAGTCGTGGAATTCCTTGCTGGGCGTGGTGATGTGGCCATTGGCGGCGATGATGGTCTGCTTGGCTTTTTCGTCGCCCGCAGCCACCATCTTCCAGATGTCGTCGGCGGAGCGCTTGGCGGCTTCGTCAACCCACTTGCGGTCCTGTTCGGGCAGGGACTTGTAGAATTTCTCGTTGATGTACAAGGAATGGATCACCAGGATATGGCCGGTGAGGGTGATTTCAGGGGTAATCTCATACATCTTCAGGCTCACGATGTCGGCCAGCGGGCTGTCGCCGCCGTCGATGACGCCCTGGTCAAGCGCGCCGGGCACTTCGGCAAAGGGCATGGGCTGGCCGCTGATGCCGCATTCCTTGGCGAAATTGGTGTACAGGGGGATGTTGGGCACGCGCATGCGCAGGCCCTTGAGGTCGGCGATGGTTTTCACCGGCTTTTTGGTGTAAAAATGGCGGAAACCAAGGGGAAAGGCGTTGAGGGTGCGCAGGCCCGATTTTTCGGTGAAGCCCTGGTTGATCAGCTCAAAGGTCTTGCCTTCCATGGCACGGCGGGCATGGTCCAGATCGTCGTAGAGCATGGGCGTTTCCAGCATGGCCATGGCCGGATGCAGTGCCGAGGTCTGCGTGCCGGTGGCGCACATCTGAATAATGCCCTTACGGGTGGCGGCGATGTAGGCGTCTTCCTTGCCGAGCTGGCTGTTGGGGAAGACCTGCACTTCATATTTGCCGTTGGAAAGTTCCGCCAGATATTTGCCGAACTGATGCATGCCGATGGTTTCCGGCTCGCCTTCCGGCTTCATGCCCGCGATTTTGATCACGGTTTTGGCATCGGCCGACGGCGCCATGCCCAGCGCCATGCCGCAGATGAGGCCGAATGCCACAAAGAGCGCAATAATGCGTTTCATCAGAGATCCTCCTGTTGGTTTGGAATCCTTATCTGTTCTCGTACATATCCCGCGCTGGCCGTCAGCGGCGCTTTACGTCGCCCGGCGGGCGTGCGTCATGACACAACCGTGCCGCTACAGCCGCCAAACCGGCGGCGTCCGGCACCTTCCGTCCGGGCACGGCGATGGGCATGCCCCCATGCCGTCCTCGATGCACCCGTTATCCGGCGTTATCCGCTTGGGTAAAACTTACTTGACGTGGCCGATAAAATTCAATGTTTTTTTTCACAAAATTTTGCTTGGGCCGGAAATGCGCGTCCCGCGCGGTTCGGAGCTGATCGCGGGACGGCTTGGTTCAGGCGGATTTTCCTGCCATGCCGCGCGGCAAGACGACGGACGGCAGAAACGCAGCGTCCCTGCCCATGAGAGGCAAGACCTTGGGGGCATACTTATTTTTCGGAGGTGAGGATTTGCCGATACCGAGCGTGCCTGTGCGGCGACAGATAGTCTGAAACACGGGAATACCGAAATTTTGTGAAAGATAGGGAAAGATAGGGAAACGGGAAGGCTTGATGGGCGCGGGCTTGCGGATGTCAATAGCCTGAAAAATGCTCAGAGGCGAGAAAGTGCCGCGCGACGCTTAGTTTGAATCAAAACGGGCGTTGCGCCATTTAGTTTGAAACACGGGAATGTATAAAAAAGTGGCACGAGTGGGGTTTTTGTATGTCACAATATCTTTCTATTTGTCAGGCTGTAGCCAAAGTTGACGAGGCCGCTGGATATGCTCAAGAACCTTAACAACCTCGTATTCTGTCTTGAGGCCGTCCTTGGCGTAGGTAGCGCGAGAAACTAATTTAACCTTTAACAAATCACCCTTTGCGAAATATGTACCTTCGTTAATACCATGTAAGAAAGATTTATCCGTAATTTTAACATTAAAAACAGCGCTACCGTCCGAAAGTCGCCATTTATTATCCTCTTTAAAACTCAAGCTAACTATCGAAAGAACACTTTCGCGGGGTGTTTCATCAACTGGAATATCCTGTGGTTCTATTGCTGGGAGTTGATAGTATTCAACATCAGCAGATGTTACTAAAACTTCACGCTCTCCCCGCTGTTCCACACTGAAAGAATCAATTCCATCCTGTTTTAATGGCTCTATGCTTTTTGCAACTGCTTCCCGAACTCCGGAATCTGCAAACAATTTTGACACTTCCGAGGACACTGTAATATCTTCTTCGTGTCCCGGAGCGTACTCAAATGTTATGCTTACATTATTATTCTCAAGTTTTTTAACGCTCTTGGGTTTTTTACCGCGCGACCGCTTTATCAACGCGTAGAGTCCGTATCCGGCGGCAGCTGTACCTGCAACTATGTCCTTTGGTGTAAAGCCAAGGGCGTTAAGAATTTCCAGAGTATCCCGGATGTCACTTCCGGGCGCTAGAAAGCTCTTTACCGCTTGATAGCAGCTTTGCACAGTTTCAAAGTTAATACCAAAGCAACCGGATTGAAATGCTTTAACGTGAATACTGACAGTGGCCCTATCGCCATTAAGGACGCGATTGGCCTGTTCCAGCACATCACCCAGCGCCAAGAGAGCTGGCGCAAGGTCGCGGACGTCCATTTGGCTACCGCGCAGGGCCTCTCCGTCGTAGACCACGGTAAATTGCGCGTTACTCGTAGGCATATTCTCTCCAGCGGTCTCAATATATCGAACGGCTTTGGGATTAGCACATCCAAAATCGGGCGCATAGATCCCGCTTTGTGTCAGAAGTGGCACGAGCGGGGCTTATTTTTTGCGTTCAAGCAAGAGGGCGATCACCCGGATCAGGTTCTTCCATGTCCGGTTTAATGGCGCGCTCTTCATAACGGGCCAGACGCTCACGGTATTCGCCGTTTTCCTTCCATAGCTGGCGGTTTTCCAACACCAAGTCATCGCGCTGAGCTTCCACGCTTTCCAATTTGCTTTCGAGCTTTTCCAGCTTGGCTTCGAGCCGGGCGCAACGTGGGCAAGTCACCTGTGGCACGGGTTCTGGGGCGGTCGAAGCTGTTGACAGGACTGCGGGTAGAAGTTGTTCAGCGGGATCGTCTAGGTGCATAGGCCCACTGCCGAAAAGGAGCCACTGTGAGTTGACACCAAAAACGGAGCATATATTTGCACAAATACTAATATCGGGTTCAGACTCACCACGTTCATAACGCCCTAAAGTATTTTTGTGGAGCCCTAGCCTGTCTGCAAATTCAGCCTGAGTTAGCCTTCCTCGCACGGCCTTTATACGCTCGGCGGTGTTCAAGTTCTCACTCCAAACTTTAACAGAAGTTTAACACCTCCCGCCTTCTATACCACATTGAAATATAAGGATAAAATATAAATCCTCATTTTTTTAACTTTAACACCATTTTTTGTATTTACAAAACACAATAAATGGGTCAAAACACTCTTGCGGGCGGTTAATGATTCACTCAGCAAGTTAATCCTACCAGCCGCCCCGCACCAAGGTCAACGTCCACGCCTACGTCAGATTTGGACACGGCAAAGGAAACCTTATGCGTCAGGCCTCCCTCTTTGATCACTGCGCCCCGCTTGCCAGCGCCATGCCCGCCATCAAGGCGGCCATGCGCGCGGTGGCGGGCGCGCCGGAGGGAGACGGCTGCCGCAAGGCGCTGCCCGACAAGCTCAACGCGGTGGCCGGAGCCAGCGGGGTGCGGCTGACGGCGGGCAATGTCCGGTCCATCAGCAAAGACACCCTGGACAAGTGGTTGTCGCCCTCGGATGAAAGCCATCCTCCGTCCATCCTGGCCGTGCTGGCCTTTTATCTGGCCACGGAGGACCCGGCCCCGCTCAAGGCCATGCTCAGAAGCGTGGGGCTGGATCTGATGACCGAGGAAGACCGGCGTTTCAGGGATCTGGGCAAGCTGGACGCGGAGATGCGAGCCGCGCGCAAGCGCAAGAAGTTACTGGAGGCCAGTCTGTAATGAATAACGTTGCCGGAAGCACCATTACCCGCGCCACATGCGGCGAGCGCCGCTGCTTTTACAGCTGGCGCATCCATGAGGCCCTGGCCCGGCGCGGAACCAGTTCCGCCGGTCTGGCGCGGGAGCTGGGCATATCCACTGCGGCCATGAGTCGGACGATTACGGGAAAGAGCCACAGCCCGCGCATTCTGGACGCCCTGCGGGATATGGGCGTGCCGGAGAAGTATCTTTTCGACCCCCGGCGGATGGCCGGGAAGGAGGCGGCGTAGATGGAAGGCGCAACTATCACCGACGAAAGACGGAAATGTCCTGAGAACATAAAGCAAGAGATATCAACACAAGACATTCTCACAGATGTTGCTCACGTGGAATGGGAAACGGCTATAAGAGCTATCAGCCATGCTTTAAAGAAAAAGGCTGCGGAAAGAGGTGTTGATATATCAATTCTCTTAGATGGTGTTGCCATAGACCTTAATTAAATTGATTAATATTCCCCCAAGGATCTTCTCCTGGGAATGGCCACAATTTAGTCGGACGCAGAGCAACGGCGAATTCCGCTCTTCACACCTCGGGCGGGACGCACCCCGGCGCGGCACATGAAGCCGGGGAAAATTTGGAGATGAAGGCATGAAGGACGCTTATACTTCTCAGGTGATAGCCAACATATTGGAACGACCAGTGCAGTCTATCATCCGAACAGCCCGCCGCGAAGGCTGGCAGTCGCGCCCGCGCGCGGGACGCGGCGGCGGTCATGAGTGGCTGGTGTCCTCCATGCCGGAAAAGACGCGCCTGGCCCTGGCGGCGCGCGTCTGCACATCTCAACATCAGCCGGAACCGTGCCGCCTCTCCACGGCCTCCGGCACGGCCGCCCCTGAAATGAGTCCCGTCAATGAGCGCCGCGGAGCGCCGGGCGAAGCGGGGGCGGCCCCCTCTTTACTCTCTCTTGCCGGAGCGGCCAAAAAGCGCGCCGAGGCCCGCGCGGCGGTGGTGCTGGCGGCGCGGATGTTTACGGTAAACGCCCGCCTTGCCTATACGCGGGCGCTGGACGCCTTTGCGCGGCGCTACAATGCCGGTGAAATCAGCGTGGAACCCTGGGTGCGCGAGGCATTGCCGCGGATCTGCCGCAGCTCGCTGATGCGCTGGGACGCGCGGGCGAAGAAGGAAGGCGCGGCCTCTCTGGCCGGAAATTACGGGCGGCACCGCAAGGGCAGGGGCGTGATCGACAGCCAGGAGATGGTGGAAAACATCATCCTGGGCATGTTCGCAAGGAATCCGCACGCCAGCGCGCGGGTCATTCATGAACAGATGCAGGCCCTGGCGCACAAGGGCGCGCAGATCGAAATTCCCTCCCTGCGCCGGGTCCAGGCCTGGCTGGCTGAATGGAAACGACAGAACGAGTCAGTAGCGATTTTCATCACGGCTCCAGACCGCTGGCGCGGCAGACTCCAGTCGGCCGCGGGCGACGCTTATGAGCTGATAACAAAATATAACCAACGCTGGGAATACGACGGCACTCCGGCGGACCTGATGCTCAACGACGGCAAACGCTACACCATTGTGGGCATCATCAATGTTTACAGCCGCGAGCTCAAGCTGGAAGTGGCCGAGCGCAGCACGGGGCGGACGGTGGCGAACCTGACGCGGCGCTGCCTGCTGGACTGGGGTGTGCCGGATGAGGCCGTGACAGACAACGGCAAGGAATTTGTGGGCGCGTACATACAGGGCGTCTTCGTTGGCTTGGGCATCATGCCCACCATTCTGCCGCCTTTCAGGCCGGAGCTTAAACCCGCCATTGAGCGCGTCTTCCACACCTTTTCCCATCACCTTCTGCCGATCTACCCCTGTTATCTGGGCCACAATGTGGCGACGCGCCAGGAAATCCGCGAGCGCGAAACATTCGCCAAGCGCCTGATGAACCGCAACAAGCCGCAGGAACTGAGCATGGCCGCCAGTCCTGAAGATCTGCAAAAGTTCTGCGACGAGTGGACGGACAACGTGTACCGCCACAAGCCGCACGGCGGCCTCAAGGGCAAGCTCAAGGGCATGACCCCCTGGGAGGTCCGCCAGGCGTGGGACGGCGAAGTGCGGCGCATCACGCCGGAGCAGGAGCGCGCTCTGGACGTGCTGCTCATGGACTGCGGCTGGCGGAAGATTACCAAGGAGGGCGTCCGTATGGACCGCATGCGCTACGCCCACGCGGCCCTCGGCCCGTATATCGGGCAGCGCGCACAGGTGCGCGTTGACCCCGCTGACCGGACGCGCGCCTGGATATTCAGAGAGGACGAAAACGACGTGCTTCAGTTTGCTTGTCAGGCCGTGGAAATCACCGGCCTGGCCGCCGAGGAGCGTGCCGGGCTCGCCAGAGACATGCGGCGCAGCCAGCGGGCCTATGTGCTCGGTGAAAAGCGCAGGCTGGACAAGGCCGCCGAAGCCGCAAACGCCAAAAACGCGCATCAAGACATTATGGATATGTTCCGGGATCGCGCGGCAGTCATTGAGGCCAATACGGAGCCCGCCGGGCATGAGGTTGTGGCGCATGAAAGCCCGGCGCTCGCCTCGGCGGCCGAAGCCGCAAGTATTGTGAACAGGGTCGCGCCCGTGCATGGCGGGGCCACGGCCGATGCCGCGCGCGCCCTGGCGCAGGAGGCGATAGCCCAGGAAGACGGAATTACGGACTGGCTGCCCGCCACTCGGCAGAAGAAATACGAACTTTATTGCGAGCTGCGGGAAAGGGCGCAACGTGGTGAGGAGCTCCCGCCCAGGCAGCGGGAATGGATGGAAATTTTTTCAGGCAGCAACATCTGCAAGGGCTTCGCCATGCTGGAGCCTCTGCGCTCCCGTGCCGTTAACGAATAGCCCCGAAAAAAAGGACGTGCCCGCACACGTCATCGGACACGCCCTGTACAAAGGAGGTTTTATAATGGTTGCAATACCCACAAATGTCAATCTGTCCGGCAAAGCGCCGCTGGCCAACGTGGGGCTGACCCTGGGCGCGCTGAGCGGGGCCATGAAACGCCCGGCGCATCTGCCCGGCATTGTGGTGCTGTACGGGCCTTCCGGCCTGGGCAAAAGCACGGCGGCCACCGTCGCCACCGTGCAGCTGCAAGCCTACTACGTGCAGGCCAAGTCCTCATGGACGCGCAAGGCCGTGTATCAGTCCATTCTCAAGGTCATGGGCATCGTGCCCGAGAAAACCATTTACGAGATGGAAGAACAGGTTGCCGGGCAGCTCGCCGCCAGCCGCCGCCCGCTGATCGTGGATGAATGCGATCACCTGGTGGCCAAGGGCAGCATTGAGATTGTGCGGGATATTTACGAGGCCAGCGGCGCGGCCATCCTGCTGATCGGCGAGGAACATCTGCCCGCCAGTCTGTCCCGCTGGGAGCGCATTCACAATCGAGTACTGGAATGGGTGCCCGCGCAATACGCTGACATGGATGACGCCCGCGCCCTGCGCGACCTCTATTGCGACCGCGTGGCCGTGGCGGACGATCTGCTGGCACATATCCACGGGGGCAGCAAGGGCGTGGCCCGGCGTATCTGCGTCAATCTTGAGCGGGCGCAGCAGGCCGGTCTGGAACTGGGCCGCAAGGAAATTGATCTGGCCGCCTGGGGCAAGCGTGACCTGTACACGGGCGATGCCCCGGTGAGGACACGCTGATGAGCGCCCGACGGAAAGCCCGTCTTGTCCCTGCGGGCAGGCTGACCACCAGGGAAAAACTCTGGGCGGCCATGCGCGAGCTGAAACACTTCACTGTGCCGGAACTGGCACGCGCCGCCGGAGTGGACCGCCATGCCTACAACATCAGAGATTATCTTCTGGGACTGGTCCGTGCGGACATCCTTTTCGCGGAACCTCCCGCCTCGCCCGGTTGCTTCACGGTATATCGCCTGCAGCGCGACCTGGGCGTGGACGCGCCCCGCGTGCGCCGGGACGGCACCGTGCCGCCGGAAAACGCGCAGAACCGCATGTGGCGCGCCATGAAGGTGCTGCGCGTCTTCAGCGTGCGGGACCTGGTGGTGCATGCGGCCCTGCCGGAAGCGCCCATAGCGCCCGGCGCGGCGCTCAGATACTGCCAGTGGCTTGCGCGCGGCGGCTATCTCACGCCTCTGCCCCGCGAAAAAGGCGATGTGGCCCGTTATCGCTTCATCCGCGACACCGGGGCCAAGGCCCCGCAAATCCTGCGCGTCAAACAACTCTTTGACGCCAATACCGGCGAAATCGTGGTCGGGCAGGACATCCAGAGCGCCCTGGACGACGCGGAAGGCGCGTCATGCTGAGGCAAGGCAATGTGGACAAGGCCCGCGCGGCCTGGGGCGCGGATTTGCCCGAATGGGTGCTGCGCCTGGCCGAAGCCTGCGACGCGCACGGCGTGCGCGGAACGGCGGCCAAGCTCAGGACAAGCCCGGCCCTGCTGAGTCTTGCCATCAATCATAAACACCATTCCAGTTACGGCTTTGTGGAGCAGCGCACGCGCGCCATGCTCATGGCCGAAATTCTGGAATGTCCGGCCCTGGGGCTGATCAGCGCGGCGCAGTGCCGCGAGGAACAGCGGAAACCGTTTACATCCGTGAACCCTCTGGCCGTGGCTGTTTACCGGGCCTGCCGCAACGGCTGCCGCCACTATCTGTCAAAGGAGAAAAACCATGCTGCATGAGGAATTGCAAAGCATCCGCTCGGCTCTCGGCGAGGTGATGGGCAGACTGGACCCGGACAACGCGGACCTGGTGCGCCGGTGTCGCCGGAATCTGGACGCTGCGGCGGATCAAGCCAGGGAGCTGGAAAAACGGCTGATCCCGGACAGCGCGGTCCGGCTGATGGACCGCCCGCCGCTGAGCGCGGAGCAGGCCTCCGGCGGGTGCGCGTAATGGCCCGGCACAAGCCTGATCCCCTGATTGTGGCCAGTCTGGAGGAGGCCACGGCGGCCGTGGGCGAGATCGCCGCCCTGGACCGCAAGGTGCAGGCCATTGAGGCCGACATGCAGGCGGAAATCGACGCGGCAAAGGCTGCGGCCAAAGCGCGGGCGGAGGGCTTGCGGATACGCCGCAAGGAGCTGGCCGACGCCGTGGGCGTGTTCGCCAAGCTGAACAAGGGCACGCTCTTCCGTGAGGCCCGGACCCTGGATCTGGGCTATGGCAAGATCGGCTTTCGGCTCTCCACGCCCTCCATTGTGCTGGAGCGCGGCGTCACTGAGGCCATGAGTCTGGACAAACTGCGCGAGCTGGGGCTGACCGACGGCATCCGTCTCAAGGAGGAGCTGGCCAGGGACGTGCTGCTGGGCTGGCCGGACGAGCGTCTTGCCCTGGCGGGTGTGAAGCGCCAGCAGCGTGATGCGTTTTTCATCGATACCGCAAAGGAAAAACTGCCGGAGGAGGCGTGAGCGAATGCAACACACAATAGAGATAAGGAAACACAAGAGCCAGGCCAGGCTTCTGGAAGCCTTGGCGAAGCAACTGGAAGGCACGGACCGTTTTTTCTTCATCGGCGCGCGGATAGACGCCGAAGGCAAGGCTGCTCCCATGTTTTTTACCGGGCCGGGCATGGGGCCTGTCGGCGCGATGATCGGCGCTCTTACTCCAAAGTTTGTCGAAGCGCTGATTGAAATTGTTGAGGAAAAGCTCGCGGAGATGGAATCCTCCGCATCGCCCACAATCCATTAGGAGAACGTTATGAATAAGGCTGAACTGATTGCTAAACAGGAAATGAGCGAGGGACGTTGTGAGAAGAAACTCTGATGCGCAAGAAGAATACAGAGTAACGGTGTACGCCTGGGGAACCGTATCCAGAACCGTGCTCGCCGGCTCTCAGGAAGAAGCGAGACACATTGTGGAAAAGATGCTGTTCCAGCCGGATAAACAGACGCCGCAATCAAAAATGCTCTGCGCGTTTGAATGGGACATTCCGCGATTCAACATCTTCGGCAAGCGTAGGGATGATCCGTCAATGATCGACACGGACTGAATGCGAAACCGCCCCTGCGCGGGGCGGTCTGCCGGACGTGGCGGTCCGGCCTGTCTCTGCTGTCGGTATCCGTAAGGGCGGCTTTGCCGCCCAACGGCTACCGCGACGAGCAGCCAATAAAAAAAGGGGGGCCGAAGCCCCCCCAAATGAAAGAGGTTACTCCGTGTTTTTCAACGTCTCAGCGCAAGCTCCAAGTATGAAGCCTACCCCTTCGCAGTCTTTGGTAGAGAATTGTATCCCCGCGCCCGAAGGGAGGGAACAGAGAAGAGTCTCAAGCGCGGAGAGGACCGAACGCACGACATCGACACGATCCTCCAGCATATCTGTTTTATCTCTGAACCGCATGCTACACCCCCAGGGCCGTGGCGCGGAGCAGAAGCTTGCGCAGGTACTGGCGGCTGATGCCCAGGCAGCGGGCCGCGTCGGCCTTGGTCAGGCCTTTTTCAAGATACCCCTTGGCGCGGGTGACGAGGCGCAAGCCGTCGCGCCGTTCGGCCAGCCGCTTGCCCTCCTTCATGCCGGAGAGGTAGGCCGCCTGCCGCTCCAGCTTGGCGGCGGGCAGGGCCAGGGCCTCGTCCCGGCCTTGGGCATAGCCCGCCTGTCGGGCCAGTTCCAGAGCCTGCGCGGCCCGTTCACGCCGCAGACGGCGCAGCAACAGGGCCACGCGGGCGCGGAATTTCTTGGCCTCATTGGTGCGGGCCAGCATGGAGAGGATATAGACGCCTTCTTCGGAAAAGGCGCGTGTTTCCCGCAGCTTACCGTCAACCGTCATCAATTTGATGATGGTTGCGTAGTGCTTCAATTCGCTCTGGTTGCGTTGATAGAGATTGCTGATGGAGTGGGCGGGATTGCTGTAGCCCAGATGCCTGCCCACCTCTTCGGCGGTAAACAGGATTTCGCCGTTTTCTTCAATGAAATTAAGCTCTTTTCCCTTGTCAAAGACCGCAAGGTCGGATACAGTGTTTACAACCATAATTCCCTCCATGTTAGGGAGTTTAGGTTAGGCGTTGTCGGGTATTCGCCGTACCCGGCAACGCTGTTTCTATTTTTTCTCCTCATCCCAACCGGGAAAGGCTTTCTCAAGGGCAATAAGAAGCAGCGCCTTGATCGTCCTTTTTTCCCGCGCCGCAAGCTCTTTCAAGTTGCGGTGTTCCTCCTCCGATACGCGAATCGAAAGTTGTTTCGCATATTTTTCTGGGGAGGCTTTGACCATTCCACCTCCTTTTTTCTAGAAATTTGTAGAAATTTTAGAGATCAGTCAAGAAAAATTTCCAAACTAAGCGTCGCGTCCGCTGAAAATCGGGCCGCATGAACGGGGTCCCCATGTCCGACAAGCGCAAAATCACCGCCTCCTGCCTGCTGAAAATTCATGGCCGCGCCGTGCGCGTGCAGCTTTCCCCGGCCACCATCTACGGCGGACCGGAAGGATATTTCCGCGTGCGCGTCAACAGAGTCTGGCGCAACGGGCATGACGGCAATCCCCTCTTTGCGGACCGGGCTGCTCTGGCCGCGCTGCTGGCCGACGCGCTGTGCGGCGTGCCGCTGCTGGACGCGCCCGCCCCGGATCTGCCCTGCGACGCGCGCGTATGCGTAAACATCCGGCGGGGAGAGGATGTTTACGAAACGGCCGAGGGCTGGACGTACTCAATGCCCATCCGGGCCGATGACGGCCGGTGGTATGTCTTGGTCAGCGCGCAGGGACGCCGCTTCTTCGCCAACTGCGCGGATGTGCGCCTGCTGCCGCCCGCCGCCCAGCCGGGCCGCGTGCGCCGTAACGGGAGGCGCTGATGGCCGCCCGCGTTATCAATTTCCGCACTGGTCGGGAACTGGAACGATCGACCCCGGCCGGGCCCGTCCCGCGCGTTTCCACACCTGCCCCGGCTCCGGCCAAGAGGAAGCGTGGCGCACAGTGCGATGAGCAGCGCCGCTCTGCGGTTGATGCCCGTAATGGGCTCGGGGACTCGCCCAACGGGCACGGCCCTGACGGGCCGCCATCCGGTCGCAGGGCCCTGCTGGCGAAAATCCATGTGGCCAAGAAGCAGCTCGGCCTGACGGAAGAGGAATACCGCGCCCTGCTGGACGGCCATTTCGGCGCGGCCAGCGCCGCCGACTTGGGGCTGACCGATCTCAAGCGCCTGGTGCTGGTCCTGGCCGGCTACGGCTTCAAGCCCTCCAAAGGCCACGCCCGGCGGGGCGCAACGCGCAAAAAGACCATTCCGGCCACGCTGGAACAGGACGATCTGGGCCGGGAACCCCTGATGAAAAAAATTGAGGCGCAACTTGCTGAAAAGGGCCGCGCGGAAGGCACGGACGTGCCCTGGGGCTATGCCGTGGCCATTCTCAAACGCCAGTCCGGCGGCGTCACGCGCTGCTTTGAGCACGCCACGCCCGAGCAGTTGCGCGGGGTCATTGCCGCCCTGACCCGCGACGCCCGGAGAAACGGGCGGAGGGCCTACTGATGTCCACCACCTGGATCAGCTACGGGGAGTTGGCCGATATTGTCGGCTTTGACGCGGCCTCCGTGCTGACGCGCCTGCGCGGCGGCGTCTCACTCTACATTCCCGTGCGCGCCGCTCCGGAAGCCGAATTAGCCCCCATCATCGGCCTGCCCGCCCTGCGTTCCCTGTGCGCGGCCTACGGCGGCACAAGCATCACCGTGCCCAACGGACGCAGGGAAGCCCCCAAAAAGACGGACGCGCTTGCCTTACTTGACATGGGCTGTTCGCCGGGGGATATTGCCCTGCAACTGGGCCTGACGGAACGTTATGTGCGGCATCTTGCCGCCACAGCCAGGCCCAGGGCGCGACAGCTTTCTCTTTTCTAAAAAACTTTCCCCTGAAATTGTTCAGGGTATTTCTTCGGACCCTCCCACGGCATACCAGCCGCAGGAGGGTTTTTCATGTCCGCTCTTTTCAGCATCCCCACAACGCCCCTGATTGCCCAGCTCAAGCGCCAGGAAGGCTTCCGTGCCGTGCCCTATCTCTGTACGGCCAGGGCCTGCACCATCGGCTACGGCACCAACCTTCAGGCCCATCCGCAATACATCCCGTATCCCGATCTGGAATGTGCCGCCCGTTCCGGCCGCCTGAAGGGCCTGCTCTTGCGCAACGCCCTGCGGGCGCGCGGCATGCGCTGGGACAAGGAGCAGGCCGCGACCGCCCTGCATGAGGAAGTGAACGCCTGCAAGCGGCAGCTGGCGGCGCGCTGCCCGGAATTCGTGCGCCTGGCCGAGATCGGGGAAATCCCCCGCGCCGAGGTCCTGCTGAACATGGCCTTCAACATGGGCGTGGACGGTTTGCTCCGCTTCAAGAACACCCTGGCCATGCTGCGCGCGGCCATTGAGGATCACGCCTCCTATGCCCGCGTGGCCGACGGCATGCTCAATTCCCTGTGGGCCAACCAGGTCGGCCGACGCGCCGATGAGCTGGCCCGCCAGATGCGCACCGGGGCATATCTATGAGCGACCGGATGGCGGGGCGTGAGCCCCGTGCCCGTTGTGACGAAGGAAACTACGGGCATCGACCGCAGAGAGGCGCCCGCGCGGCCCTGGCTGACGCCCTGCAATGCCAGGACGGGGGCTGGTCCTGCATGCGGATTACCACCCTGCTGATCTGCGTGGTGGTGCTGGGTATGTGGGTGGCCTTCTGCTTCATTGAGGGCCGCTTTGTGCCCATCAGCTGGGAAATGGTGACGCTGGTGGCGGGCTCCCAGGGAGCCAAGGCCGCGCAACTGCGCTTTGAGCTGGGGCGCGGCGGATTGTACGGGGCGGGCCGCGATCCTTCCGAGGGGGAGGGGTTGCGATGAGGGTATTTGTCCTGGTGCTGATCGGCGTACTGGTCATCGTCGGCGCTTTCGCCGTGCAACACATGCGCCTCCAGCGGGCCGAATCCAGCATTACCCTGCTGGAAAAGGATCTGGCCGCCGCCCGCAAGGAGGCCGCCGCCTGGAAGCTGACGGCGGACCAGGCCCGCGCCGGGCAGACTGCCCTGGCCGAACAGGCCCAGGCCTGCCTTGACCGGGAAAGCGCGGCCCAGGCTGACGCGGACCAGTGGCAGGCCATTTTGACGGAAATGCGAACCCGTGACCTCAGCGACGCGGAAAAAACAGGAGTGCCGGACGATGCAACGCGCCGCGCTTTGCTTACTGATCTTGACCGGCCTCTATAGGGTGCTGCTGTCCATAGTCATAGCCTTCTGCGTGGCAACGGCTCTGGTCGGCTGCGCCGGCCGAGCCGAGCCCACGCCGGAACCGGTCCCGGTTATGATCCGGCCCGCGCGCTGCGCCCGACCCGCCAAGCCTGATTTGCCCAGACTCTCCGGCCTGAAGTTTTTGGAGTCGCGTGAGGGGTACGCCCGCCTCAAACTGCGTGACACGCGCCTGCGGGCCTATCTGGCCGGGCTGGAAGACGCGCTGGATTGCTATGAGAAGCAATTGCCGCGGGAGGGCGGCCGATAATGGAAAACCTCCCCTCTTTGCTCTGGGATCATCTGCCCGGCATTTTACAGGGCGTTACCACGGCTTTGGTGGTCTGGGGCTGGTGGAGCCTGAAGCGCGTTTTTGTGACCAGGTCGGACTTCGAGACACGCCAGGCCGCCGTCAGCGCCCGCCTGGACGCCATTGAAGACCGCCAGTACAGCCGGACAACAGCCTTGCAGCAGATCGACTTCAAACTGGACGCTCTGCCCACGTCCGATGAGGTGCGGGGCCTTGCCATCTCCCTCAAGGAAATGGAGGGCGATCTCAAGGGCATCCGGGCGCAGGTGGAGGGTCTCTCCCACGCCACGGCCCGGCTGGAGCGGGCTGTGGATATGTTTACAGAATCACACATGGAGAAAAATTGATGAGCCACAACGAGGAATTCCAGAGAAAGGCCGCCGAGGACCGCCGCCTGGTTATTCTGCGTTTCCTGGATGAGGAAGACGACGGCCTGATGAGCGTCAGCCTGATGCAGGACGCTCTGGCCATGATGGCCCACCGGGTGTCCCGCGCGCGGGTGCTGGAGGACGCGGCGTACCTTGAAAAGCTGGGCCTGCTCAAAATCGAATACATGGGCGATGTGCCGCTGTTGAGGCTGACGGCCAGGGGTGAGGAAACCGCCAGGGGGCTGGCCACGGCTCCGGGCGTCAAGCGGCCCCGGCGCGGGGAGTAGCTCGCTATGGGCCGCAAAAGCACGGTGCTGCGCCTGCCGCCGGATACACGCAAAAAGCTGGATCAGGCGCTCATGGACGGGCGCATGACCCTGGACGAGCTGCATGCTTTCATATCCTCCCATTGTGGTGACGGCGAAGCGCCGTCCAGGGCGGCCATCTGGCGCTACTCCAACAATTTCAAGGAAGTGGCGCGGGCCATGCGCGAGAACCGCGAAATGGCCCGGATGCTGGCCCAGGAACTCGGTCCGGAAAGTGTGGAAGGCGACCAGGGCCGCCAGCTCATTGAGATGCTGCGCGGCCTGATCAACCGTTTTGTGGTGATGCAGACGGTTAACCCCGGCGCCAAGGTGGACTTGGGCGAGGTCCAGAAGACGGCCCGCTCCCTGCGCGATCTTTCCCAGGCAATGCGGCTTGAGCAGGATTTTGCCCGCAAAATTCGTGAGGATGCCCAACGCGATGCCGAAAAGAAGATGGAAAAGGCTGTGGATGCGGTGACGGCCGCGCCGGGCGGCGTAGCCCTCACCCCCGCCGAGATGCGCGAGCGCCTGCTGGCGGCCTATCGAGGAGACGCCTGATGCCCGTGCCCATCTCCGCTGTCGATGCCCGTAAGCCTTGCCCGCTCGCCAACTGGCACGACGCTGCCGCGTCGCCATCCGGTCGAGTTCTCTATCCCTATCAGCGGCGCTGGCTGGAAGACGATTCCCGTTTCAAGATCGGCATGATGAGCCGCCAGATCGGCAAGACCTTCACCACCACACTGGAAATCGCCCTGGACATGGTGGCCGCCGAAATGGAAGGCCGCCGCACGCGCTGGGTCATTCTTTCGCGCGGCGAGCGTCAGGCACGGGAGGCCATGGAGGAAGGCGTCAAGTTGCATTTGCACGCCATGGGCGCGGCTTTTCAGGGGGCGGAAGATGTTTTTCATCTGGAGGACCGCACCACGGTGCGCGCCCTGGAAGTGAGCATGGCCCACGGCTCCCGCGTGACGGCCTTGCCCGCCAATCCGGACACGGCGCGCGGCTTCAGCGCCAACGTCTTTCTTGACGAGTTCGCCTTTCATGCCGATTCCCGCGCCATCTGGAAGGCGCTCTTCCCTGTTGTATCCCGTCCCGGCCTCAAGTTGCGGATAGTCTCCACGCCCAACGGTAAGGGCAACAAGTTTTACGAGCTGATGACCGCCGACGGCGACACTGGCTGGTCCAGGCATACGGTGGATATTTATCAGGCCGTGGCCGAAGGCCTGCCGCGCGATATTGAGGAGCTGAAAGCTGGTTGCGGCGATCCGGATACCTGGGCGCAGGAATACGAGCTGCAATGGCTGGACGAGGCCAGCGCCTGGCTGTCCTTTGACCTGATCAACGCCGCCGAGCATGACCGCGCGGGCATCCCGGAAAACTACACGGGCGGGCCTGTTTACATCGGTGTGGACATCGGCCGCCGCCATGACCTCTTTGTCATCTGGGTTGTGGAAGAAGTGGGTGACGTGCTCTGGACCAGGGAGATCATTGAGTGGCGGGGCGCGACCTTCGCCGAACAGGACGCGCTGCTGGATGATGTTTTTGCCAGTTACCGGGTTTTGCGCTGCTGCATGGACCAGACCGGCATGGGCGAAAAGCCCGTGGAAGACGCGCAAAGCCGTCACGGTTCCAGCCGGGTGGAGGGCGTGCTGTTCACCGGCCCCAACAAGCTGGCCCTGGCCACTGTCGGCAAACAGGCCTTTGAGGACCGCCGCATCCGCATTCCCATGAGCAATCAACCCTTGCGCACGGATCTGCACAAGCTGCAAAGAGTTTCCGGCCCCACGGGGAGCCCTCGCTTTGTGGCGGAATCCGACTCGGGCGGCCATGCCGACCGGGCCTGGGCCTGTTTTCTGGCGGTCAATGCCGCCATCTCCCCCCATATGGAATACGGCTACGCCCCGGCGTGCCCGGAAGCGGGCGGACTCTACCGCGGCCCCCACCGCATGCGCATGCGGCCGGACTTTGACGACGAGGACTTCCCGGCCCGCTCTGCCGCGGGCTTCGGGCGAGGAGCATGGTAAACAATGGCAAATCTCTATGATGCGTATGGAGCGCCAGTCGTTGCGACGCAGGAAGCTACGAATGGCGACAGCATCGCTAATGTCATCCGGCGGGACACACTCAAAGAAGAGCTGGCCGGCCCAAGCGTCACCGGCGTGCGCTCGCCGCTCTCCGGGCACCCGGCCCAGGGCATCACGCCCGAGGGAATCACGGCCCTGCTGCTTGCCGCCGAGCAGGGAGATGAGCAGGCCTATCTGGAGCTGGCCGAGGAGATGGAAGAGAAGGATCTCCATTACCGGGCCGTGCTGGCTACCCGCAAATTGCAGGTGTCCGGGCTGGAAATCACGGTGGAGGCCGCCAGCGACAACAAGGCGGATGTGCGCGCGGCGGACCTGGTGCGCGAGAGCCTGGACACGATCCGGCCCGCGCTCTTCGATATCCTTGACGCCGTGGGCAAGGGGTTTTCCGTCAGTGAAATTTTCTGGGAAACCGAGGGCAGCCGGTGGCGGCCCAGCCGCATAGAATGGCGCGACCCGCGCTGGTTCGGCTTTGAGGCGACCACCGGGCGCGGGCCGTATCTGCGCGGGGACTCCGGCCTGCTGGAGCCCCTGGCCCCGGCGAAATTCATTGCCCATACCTGCAAGAGCAAGTCCGGCCTGTCCATTCGCGGCGGGCTGGCCCGCGCGGCGGCCTGGGCCTGGCTGTTCAAGAATTTCGATCTGAAGTCCTGGGTGCTCTTCGCCGAGGTTTACGGGCATCCTTTGCGCGTGGGCAAATACGGCGCGAGCGCCACGGAGAGCGACAAGCAGACCCTTTTGCGGGCCGTGCGCAACATTTCGGCGGACCATGCGGCCATTGTGCCGGATTCCATGCTGCTGGAGTTCATCGACGCCAAGGCCCAGGGCAACGCCCAGGTTTTCGAGAAACTGGCCGAATACCTGGACCGCCAGATATCCAAGCTGGTGCTGGGCCAGACCGGCACTACGGACACGGGCAGTCGGGTGGGCACGGCCGACGCGCATGAGCGGGTGCGCTCGGATATCGAGCAGTCCGACGCGGCCCAGCTGGCCGCCACGCTGAACCGCGATCTGGTGCGGCCCCTGGTGCAACTCAATATGCCGGTCAAGGCATATCCCCAGCTCAAGATATTCCGGCCCGAGCAGGAGGATCTGGAGCGGATGACGGCCGCGTTGTCCGCCCTTGTGCCCTTGGGCCTCAAGGTGGGCATGAGCGAGGTGCGCGACCGGCTGGGCTATCCGGACCCGGACGCCGGGGAGGAATGTCTTGCGGCTTCCGTTGCGCCAAGCATCCCTTCTTCCGCCCCGGAAAAAGACGCCCCGCGGGCGGAAAAGAAAGAAAACGCCTCCCGCCCCGCGGTTGGCGGCGTCAGCGCCGGCGCCCATTCCGCAAACCCGCCCGCGGCTCTGCTGTCGCCATCCGTCGTAAGCCCCGCTGACGGGGCAACGGCTGAAGCAAGCCCGGCTGCTGACAGCGGGGATGGGGAAGAACGGGACTGGATAGACAATCTGGCTGATGAGGAGCTGGACGGCTGGCGGCCGCTGGCCGAGCCCCTGGCGCAACCGGTGCTTGATCTGGCGCGGCGTTGCTCTTCTTTTGATGAGTTTGAGGCCGGGCTGGCCCAACTGGCCGCCAGTCTGGACCCCACGGAGCTGGCGCTGGCCCTGGGTCGCTCTATGTTCCTGGCTCGATATATGGCGGAAACGGGAGAAGGTGATGGCACTCCGTAATTGGGTCAAAAGGCATCCGCGCGCTGTTCTGCTTGTGCTGTACGCGATAGTTCCGTTGATTTTTGTCCAGGTGCTCTGGGACAGTCTGTGCGCACTGGGGGAAGGTGCGCGCGAATCGTGGGCGGACAACTGGCGCGAGTTCCGCGCCACGCGGGAAGATGTTCAGGAGAAGGTCAAGAAGATCCGCCATGCCTGATTCAGTCAAAAAGCCCGCCTTTCCCTCCATTCCCGACGATGAGGCTATTGCGGCGCTCAGGCGGCGCGGCCTCAATTTCATCCCCTCCGGGCACTGGACCGAGGTCTGGCAGCAGGCCCACCAGACCGGCTTCACCGTGGCGCAGTCGGCGGGCTTTGACATCCTGAAGGATATTTATACCGCCGTGGCGAAGGTGCAGGAAGAGGGTTGGATCTTCAGCCGCTTCCGGAAAGAACTGACGCCCATCCTCCAGGGCAAGGGCTGGTGGGGCAAAACCGAGCGCGTCGATCCCCTGACGGGAGAGGTGCGGGAAGTCCAATTGGGCAGTCCGCGCCGCCTGCGCACCATTTTTGACGTCAATCTGCGCGTGTCCGCCGCCCAGGGCGACTGGCAACGCCAGCAGTCCGTCAAGGACGCCCGGCCCTATCTGCGCTATGTGGCCCTGCTGGACAACCGCACCCGGCCTTTGCATCGCCGCTGGCACGGCACCATCCTGCCGCAGGATCACCCCTGGTGGGAGACGCATTACCCGCCCAACGGCTGGCGCTGCCGCTGCAAGGCCATGAGCGTGAGCGCGGACGATCTGGAAGCCGAGGGCTGGACCATCAGCGAGGCCCCGGACGAAGGGGAAACGCCCTGGGTCAATCCCCGCACCGGGGAAATGCTCATGGTGCCGCGCGGCGTGGACCCCGGCTGGGCCTACAATCCGGGCAAGGTGGATCAGGCGGCGCATGCGGCCCGCCTGGCTATGGACAAACTGGCGGACCTGCCGCCGGCGCTGGGGGCCGAGGCCGTGGCCGCCCTGGCCTTTGCCTTTCCGCAGGTGGAACGCGAACTTGCGGAATGGATTGAGAGCGTGGCCCGGCAAGCCGAAACCGGGGACTTCAGGGCTACAGGCGCGCGGCGCGTGGTGGGGGCTTTCGGTAATGATGTACTGGGCTTTTTACAGACAAGGAGCATCACGCCCGCCACCGCGGCCATCAGCATCGGAGACGGGGATATTTTGCATGCCCTGCGTACAGCTAAGAAAGAACCCCTACCCGTGGAAGTGTGGAAGCGCCTGCCGTCGTTACTAACGGTCCCGGCAGCGGTCTATTGGGATCTGCTGAATCCTGGCCTGATCTATGTTCTGGACGAGCCGGAAGGGTCAGGGAAGATTGTCGTACTCGTAGATTACGCTACGCGCGTTGAGCGCAAGCGCGTACTGACCAATGTGGTGCGAACAGGGCGGCGGATTGAAAGTTTGGAAGAATTCGACAATCCCGGACGATATGTACGGGTCAGGTAGGTCCGTATCCGGTGGGGGTGCGCCCCTTCCCTCACACCATCAACCGCTGCCAGGGCGGAGTATGGCTGCCAGTGCGACTTAACGGCAGGCCTCCCGGATACGGCTCTTGCCCTCAACATAGCCCGCTGCCGGCAAAAGTCAAATTTTGATTCTGCGCTCCGTTTTTTCCGTCACCCATACCCACGCCCGGAAAAAGTTTTTCCGCGTCTCGTAAACACGCCGTAAACGGCCTAAATCGCGTCTCGCGATTCATTAAGCCCCAGGCAACGGCTCCGCAGCAGGCTGTCGCTATCCGTAGCGATGCTGTCTTGATCCGTAACACGGCTTCACCGTGAACGGCTCAAGCAAGCCGCTACGCGGCAACGGCTGCCGCCAGTGGAAAGCAGGCTTTCTCCCCCGGCGGATACCCGATTCCCCCTGAACAATATCAGGGTATTTCCTTTTCTCCCGCGCCTGTAGAACAGGCGCATGGATACCGCGAAACTTCTTTCCAGTCACTCCACGGCGCTGCCCGCGCCCTCTTCGGAGGCGTCTGGCGCGCCGAATTGGATTCAGCTTCTGCCTCCCCGCACGTTTTCCGGCCGGGACGGCCGGGGGCCGTACCGTATGGATGATCCGGAAGCCGTCATAGCCGCCACGCGGGAATATTTCGGCAATGCGGACATCCCGCTGGACTACAACCACCAGACCGAGCATGCGGCCGAAAACGGCAAGCCCGCTCCGGCAGCCGGCTGGATCAAGAAACTTGAGGGCAGCAGTTTTTACGGCCTCTGGGGGCGGGTGGAATGGACCGAGGCCGGCGCGCGGGCCGTGGCCGCCAAGGAGTTTCGCTACGTCTCCCCGGTGTTCTATCACGACAAGGACGGCCGGGTGCTGATGATCCGGTCCGCCGCCCTGACCAATCTTCCCAACCTCGATCTCAAGGCTCTCAGCGCCGCACAGCACGGCGCGGACAACAATGACGCCCGTTTGGGCGCAAAGGAGTACTACATGAATTTCAAAGAGGCTATGGCGCAGTCCCTGGGTCTTTCCCTGGACGCCGGCGAGGCGGAGATCATTGCCGCCGCGCAGTCCATGCGTGACGCCGTTACCCAGACCGGCAAGACCCTGAATGCTTCCGAGGGCCTGGCGGGCCTGATTCGCGCGGCCCATGAGGTTGCCGCCAAAGCGGCACGCGCCGACAAACCGGACCCGGCCAGGTTTGTGCCCATGAGCATGCACGAGTCCGTCAGCCAGGAGCTGGCCGCGCTCAAGGCCGAGCAGGCCAAAGCCGGCGCCGAGTCGCTGGTCAGGGCGGCCCAGGACGCGGGCAAGCTGACTCCGGCCATGACGGCCTGGGGAACGAACTATGCGACCGAAAACCCCGAAGGCTTCAAGGCCTGGATGGAAACGGCCCCGGATCTGCGGCCCGGCGGGGGCAAGGGTTCCGGCACGTCCGCCGCGCCGCCGGACAGGGGGGCTTTATCCCTCAACGAAACGGAAAAGGCCGTGTGCGCGGCCTTCGGCCTGAGCGAAGACGAATTTCAAAAGGCGGGGGTGTGATATGGCCGCTTTAACCGCGGACAGGAATACCAGACGCCGCGACGGCGATCTTTTCAGTTTCGAGGCGGCCAAGGCGATCTATGCCGGGGCCCTGGTGGCGATCAACGCCGACGGCAAGGCCGTGCCGGCCACGGCCACGGGCACGGTCTGCGCGGGCGTGGCCCAGCACCAGGCCGGGGCCGGGGAGACGGTGCTGGTGCGGCGCGGCGTGTTCAACTTTGAGGACGGGGCCGATGACGCGGCCCTGACCCGCGCGGACATCGGGGCCACGGCCTATGTGGCCGACGACCAGACCGTGAAAAAGGCCGCGGGAACTCCGGCCGCGCCCGCGGCCGGCATCGTTGTGGATGTGGACGCCGAGGGCGTCTGGGTAAGGATTTAAGGAGCAGCAGCATGGTTATCAACAAAACTTCCCTGGACGCACTGTTCAAGGCGTTCAACATGTCTTTTCAGAGCGGCCTGGGCATGGCTGAAAGCCAGTATGACAAGGTCAGCATGACCATTCCCTCGGCCACGGCGGCCAATACCTATCCCTGGCTGGGCAAGCTCCCCAGCATGCGGGAATGGCTGGGCGACCGTGTGATCGAGAATCTTTCCCTGCACGATTACACCATCAAGAACAAGGCGTTCGAGCAGACCGTGGGCGTCAGGGGCTCGGATATCGAGGATGACCAGTACGGCGTCTATCAGCCCCTGTTCCAGGATCTGGGCAATCAGGCGGCCATCCATCCCAACCAGCTTGTGTTCACGGCTTTGGCGGGCGGACACGAGAATCCCTGCTTCGACAAGAAGCCCTTCTTCGCCAAAGACCACCCCGTGGGCGAAACCACGGCCTCCAACCTGCTGGCCCCGTCCTCCAATCCCAAGACGCCCTGGTATCTGCTCTGCACCCGGCGGCCCATCCGGCCGCTGATTTTCCAGCGCCGCAAACCCTACAACCTGCGCCGCCTGGACCGTCCGGAAGATGAAAACGTCTTCATGCGCGACGAATACCTCTACGGCGTGGATGCCCGCGTCAACGTGGGCTACGGCCTCTGGCAGACGGCGGTGCGCTGCACCAAGGATCTGGACGCCGCGTCATATGCCGAGGCCCGCGCGCTCATGAGTTCCTACCGCAACGAGGCGGGCACGCCCCTGGGTCTTGTGCCCAACCTCCTTGTGGTGCCGCCCACCCTGGAATCCGCCGCGCGCAAGGTGGTGGTGGCGGCCACGGCGGCCAATGGAGCCACCAACGAATGGGCGGGCAGCGCCGAGCTGCTGGTCTCGCCCTGGCTGGCGTAGGGGCTTCGCGTGACCTACGCCACTGAAGAAGATATGCGCATCCGCTTCGGCGAGGAAACGCTGGCCCAGCTCTGCCCGCCGGACCTGCCGGCGACCGAATGGCGGGGCGCAAGCCCCGTGCCCGTTGCGACGGAGGAAGCTACGGGCATCGACAGCAGCGATGTCCCCGGCGGGCCGGAAGGGTCGGGCGGGCCAAGCCTGGCCGCGGCCCTTGCCGACGCCACGGAGCTGATCGACTCCTACGCGGCGGCCAGGTACCGGGTGCCTCTGGAGCCGGTTCCGGCTCCGGTCAGGCGCTGGTGCGCGGATATCGCCCGCTGGTTTCTGGACCGGGCGCGCACGGACGAGGCCATCCGCAAGGCCTATGAGGACGCCATTGCCGGGCTCAAGGACATGGCGCGCGGGGTCATCGTCTTCCAGTGCCAGGGCATCGCCAGCGAGGATACGCCCAACGGCCAGGTGGCCATGAGCGGGCCGAAGCGCATGTTTTCCATGCAGTCAATGAAGGGCTACTAGGCATGAAAATCAGCGTTGAGTGCGGAAAAATCACTATCCGACCTTCGGATACGGTGGCGCGCCTTACCCGCTCGCTGGCGCGGGTCCACCGGGAGCTGGGGCAGGAATACCAGCTCCTGGTGCAAAAGGGCTTTGAGGCCGAGCAAAGCCCGGCGGGCGCGGGCTGGCAGGCGCTGTCTCCGGCCACGGTGAAAAAGCGCGGCAGCGCGCACCCCATTCTGCGGGTCTCTGGCCGGCTGGCCCGGACGCATTTGCGTGCCGACGCCGAGGAAGCCGTGGTGGGCAGCAACCTGGTTTATGCGGCCATCCATCAGTACGGCGGGGAGATCAAGCGCAAGGGCGGCACGTTGAGGCTGCATTTCAAAAAGTTTCAGCGCGGCCCGCGCAAGGGGCGGACGCTCTTCAGCAAATCCGGCAAGGCCACCTACGGCATGAAGGCCGCTGTCGGCCCGTACAGTATCCGCATTCCGGCCCGGCCCTGGCTGTTCGACCCGGACGGCTCCATCCCGGCCGCCTGGAGGGAGCGCCTGGAGGCCATTGTGAAAAAGTATCTGGAGAGAGACGCCCATGCCTAGCCTGACCGATGTGCGCGACGCGGCCGCCGCCCTGCTGGCCGCGGGAATTCCCGAAGCCGTCCGGGTGGAAGCCTTTGCGGGCGAGCTGGATATGGCCTCCGTAGCCAGAAAGAATGTGAGCCACTCTGACGCGGGTTCGCTTTTCGTGGCCGTGGGCGAAGCGGAGAACGCGGCCGATCCGGACAGTCTGGATTTTGACATGGCCGCCGCTTTCGCGGTCTTCGCCGTGGCCCGGCATGCTTCCAGGCCCGCCCATGCCGAGGCCGCGGCCCTTGGTCTGGCCCAGAAGGCCGCCAGGCTGATTCACGGGGCCACCTTCGGACTTGCGGGCCTTTCCCCGGCGCGGGTGCTCTCCATCGCGCCCGTCACGGACGAGGATCTGGAGAAGAACAATTTCAGCGTCTGGAGTGTGGTCTGGACGCAGCGCGTCATCATGGAGGCCATATGACCCTTCACGAGGCCCTGAAGGCCGCCGCTGTGGAAGCGGCCGCCGCTTTTGCCCTGCCCCTGGGCTGGGAGGGCCAGGTGTTTACGCCTCCGGCCGGGCCGCATCTGCGGGGCAGGATTGTTTACGAGGATGAAAAGGCCGCGGCCTGCGGCGGTAACGCCCCGACACGCATTGACGGCAGCCTGGAAATCACGGCCGTGACCCTGGCGGGATCGGGCGACAGCGACGCCGTGGCCCTGGCCCGGCGGGTCGCCGCATTTTTCCCGCGCGGCCGCGGGCTTGACTGCGACAGCGAAGAGGGTTCCGGCGAGGCCGTCTTTGCCGCGCCCGCGGTCCTGGCCGTCAAAAGCGACGGCGCGCGGATGCATGCGACGGCCCGCATGTCTTTCTATGCCATACTTTTCAGATAGGACGTAAAAATGGACAAGATAGCCAACGCTTCGCGCCATGCGCTCGCCTATGTGCGGGAAGAAACGCGCGGCGTCACTCCGGCCGATCCGGCCATGAAATACCTTCGGCACACGAGCTGCAACCTCAATCTCACCCGCGACGCCTTCACCAGCGCGGAACTGCGGCGCGACCGCCAGATCAGCGACGTGCGTACCCTGGCCAACAAGATTACCGGCACTATCGGCATTGAGCCGTCCTTCGGGGAGTTCGACGAGCTGCTGGAAGGCTGCCTGGCCGGCACCTGGAAAAATGACGAGCTGGCCTGCGGCGTGGAAGAGCGCTCCTTCACTTTTGAGCGCCGCTTTACGGACATCGGGCAGTACATCCGCTACCGGGGCTGCTTTCTGAACAAGTTCTCCCTGTCCATCAAGCCCAACGCCATGGTCACCGGCTCCTTCGAGATCATCGGCCTGTCCGGCGAAACGGCGGACGAGCCCCTGGTCGCGTCTCCCGCGCCCTCCCTGACGTATCTGCAGTATGACTCGTTTTCCGGGGAACTCAGAAGTAACAGCAAGCTCATGGCCGTGGTCACGGGCATTGATCTTTCCCTGGATAACGGCATTCAGCCGCAATTCGTGATTTTCCAGCGCGATGCGCCCTTTGCGAGCTGGGGCAACTCCAACGTCACCGGCACCATGACCGCCTTTTTCCAGAACGCCGCCCTGATTCGGGAATTTCTGGATGAAAGTCCCGCCGCGCTCCAGTTCACGCTGGGTAAACCCGGCGATAACCAGTACGTCTGCATGTTGCCCAAAATCCGCTACACCGGCGCGGAAAACAATATGGACGCGGACGGCCCCCTGTCCATTTCCATGCCGTTTTCCGCCATGCTGGACCCGGTCACGGGCACCAATTTTATTATCCGGCGCGTCAAGGCGGCCGCCGCCGATACGACGCCGCCCGCGCTGCTTTCCTCCGTCCCTGCGGACGGGGCCACGGATGTGGATGTGAATACGGCCATTGCCCTGACGTTCACTGAGCCGGTCAAGGCGGGCACGGGCAATATCACCGTCAGCGACGGCGTGGACGATACGCGCGCCGTCAGCGTGGCCGATGCCGAATTCAGCGGCGCGACGGTCACGGTGACGCCGGACGCCCCGCTTGATGCCGGTACGGCCTATCATGTCAAAGTCGATTCCACGGCCATTCTTGATGTCTCGGGCAACGCTTTTGCGGGCATTGCCGACGACAGCACTCTCGCCTTCACCACCAGAGCCTGAAAAGGAGAACTTTCATGCCCGACAAAGAAAACAGCCCCGTTCTTGACCTCGCCTCCTTGGACACCGCCGCTCTCTGCGAGCAGGGCGCGGAACTGGAACTGACCCACCCGGCCACGGGCGCGCCCCTGGGCGTCTACCTGACCCTGGCCGGCGTGGACTCCAAAACCTGGCGCAAGGCCACGGCGGCCTTGGCAGAGAAGCGCCTGGGCAAGCGAGGCAAGGTCTCCGCCGAGGAGGTCCAGGCAGGCGGCATTGAAATCCTGGCCCATTGCACCTTGTCCTGGCGAAGCGGGGTTGATCCCATTGTGCGGATCGGCGGCGAGGAAACGCCCTGCAATGTGGATAATGCCCGCGCCCTGTATGGGCGCTTCCCCTGGATTTTCGAGCAGGCGGACCGTTTCGCTTCGGACCGGGGCTCGTACCTGCGGGACTGACCGAGGCCCTGGCCCGCGCGGTTACGGCGCAGATGAAGCTCGGCATGGGCGATATGCTCGCCCATGCCGGGCAGTACGCGGCCCAGACCGGTCTCTCCCTGGAGGACGTGCTGGAGCGCTTCGGCCTGGAGCGGCCGGAGATACCGGAAGGCTGGGAACACCTCTGGCAATGGTTCTGGGAACTTTCCGCCGGGCGGGGCCATAACGGTTTCGGGCCGCTTCCCCTGGCCTGGCCGGATATCGCGGCCTGGGCGCAAACCAGCGGCATTGACCTCCAGCCGTGGCAGGCGGCGGTTTTTAAGGCGATGGACGCGGCCTGGCTGAAAGAGGCCGCAAAACAGACAAAAGACAAGTAGGCAGCAATGGCATCCACGGACGTTTCCATTAAGATCAGGGTTGACGGCTCACAAAAAGCCGTCACGGATCTTGCCGCCGTGGACGCCCGGATTGACCGGACCGCCGCGTCCGCGCAAAAGGGCGCGGCGGCTTTCGGGCAGCTCGGCAAAACCTCCGGCACGGTATGGGCCGAGCGCTTGGCGGGGACGTTCAGGGACACGGGCGTTTCCATAAACGCCGCTTCCTGCCAGGTGGAAAATCTCTCCGCGCGCATGCAGCGCGTGGCGCGGGACAGGGCCTTCCGGCAACTGGCCGATGACGCCGGGCTTTCCGCCGTCCAGGTGGCGCGCTTGCGCGGGGGCATGGGAGACGCGCGCGGGGCCGTCTCTTCCCTGGCCTCCGCCGTGGGCGCGGCAAAACTGGCCCTTGTCGCCTGGGGTGCGGCCATTGTTTACACCGGTAACGCGGCCCTGGAGGCGGCGCTACGAATGGACCGTCTGGACAAGGCCTACGCCAGTATCACGGGCAGTGCCCAGGCGGCGCGCGGGCAGTTGTCCTTTTTTCAGGATACGGCGGACCGCCTGGGCCTGCAATTCCAGAGCACGGCACTGAGCGCCAAGACGTTTTTCGCTGCGGGCAAGGGCTCCTCCCTGGAGCCGCAGCTCAATACGATTTTTGAGGCCGTTTCCTCGGCCGGGGCCGCTCTCTCCATGACCCAGGACGATATTCAGGGCGCGTTCCTGGCGCTGGGGCAGATGATCAGTAAGGGCAAGGTTCAGGCCGAGGAACTGCGCGGGCAGTTGGGCGAGCGCCTGCCCGGCGCGTTTCAGATGGCGGCGCGCGCCATGAGCATGACCACGGCCGAGCTGGACAAGTTCATGGCCGACGGCAAGTTGACCGCCGAGGATCTGCTGCCGCGCCTGGCGAAAGTGCTGCGTGACGAATACGGCGCGGCCGCCGAGGCCGCGGCCCAGGGTATGCAGGGCGCGGTAAACCGGCTCTCCACCGAGTGGGAGCTGTTCAAGTCCGGCCTGATCGACTCCGAGGCGGCCGTGGCCGGTATCAATGCGGCGCGCGGGGCCATAGGCTCTTTGCGCGAGACCTTTGACGCCCTGGCCGCGCATAGGGATCTGCTCAAGTCCCTGCTGGCCGGGGTTGGAGCGGCGGCGGGCACGGCACTGATCCTCAAATTCAGCGCCGCGCTGCTGGGCGCGGACACCGCCGTGGGCATATTGGCCACGCGCCTGACCATCCTGCTCCCGCTGCTGACCAATCCGTGGGCCCTGGCCCTGGCCGCCGTGGGCGCGGCCGCCGCCGGGCTTGTCTATTACGCGCAGCAGGCGGACGCCACGGAACAAGCCCAGCAGGCCCTCAATACGGCCCAGCGCGAGGCAGTGGAAATCAACCGGGATCTGGCGGGTGCAAGCAAGGCGTCCGCCGATGAGCTGGGCCGGCAGACCCAGCGGGCGCAAGCCAATATCGATAACCTTGTCGGCAAGATGGAGGGCCTGCTGACGGATCTGGCCAGGCCGCTCCCCTCCGGCAACTGGCTTGACAATGCGATGGGCCTGGAGCGCTCCGAGAGTTCGCTGAACAGCTACGAGCGGCGGCTCGTGGAACTGCGCCGGGAGGCGGGAGAAACAGCGGATTTCCGGCAGCTTCAGGAGCGGCTCAAGGACCTGGCCCTGGAGGCGGAAAACGACGGCCGGATGACCGACGCCCTGCGCAAGGCCATTGAGGACACCCGGCGCGTGGCAAGCCTCGGCATCAAGCTCAATGTGGAGATGACGGGCTTTGCCGAAACCATGCAAAAGCTCGCCAGGTTCTCCTGGTACAGGAATGTCCTGGGCGATGCCGTTCTGTCCTTCACCGATCCCGACTTCCAGGAGAAGCGGGACGCCGCGAATCAGAAATTTCTCAGCGAAACCGCATCCGCCTATGCCAAAACCAAGCCCGGCAAGCGGGAAACGCTGCTTGAAGAGCAATCCCGCCTGCGGGGGGAAATGGCGTCGCTGGCCACGCGCGGGCTTTCCGCCGGGCAATTGGACCAAGCCCGCGCGCAGCTCTCCGCCTTGCTGACCAAAAACCAGGATGATCTGAAGAAGCTGGACGGCAAGGGCGGCTCCTCAAAAATAGAATCCGCCGCTCGTAAGTGGGAAGACTTCGCCCGTCAAATCGACGTGCTCAACGGCTCCACCAGCAAGGCCGACGCGGGCCTTGAAAAGACGCTTGAGGCCATTGACCAGACAGGCAAGGCCGCCGGAAAATCCTCCGCCGAGATCGCGGCCATGCGCGAAGCCTACGCCCAGGCTTTCGACAATAAGACCATCAAGGATCTGAATAAAGAGCTTTTGCAGGCCGAGGGCAACACGCGCGCTCTGCGCGAGTTGGAGCAGGTGGAAAAGACCAGCGCCTTCAGTGCCCGGCTGGCCGAGGTCAAGAGCCTGTCCCAGGAGGAAAAAGACCTGTTGCTGGGCCGGTACAAGGTCGCCGTCGCGAAACAGGAAAGCTACAAGGATTTGCAGACGGGCGTGCGTTTTCTTGAGGAGATGGCCGCTTTGGGAGGCGAGTACGGCCTTGCGGTCGAGCGGCAAAACCTTTTGCTGGCCAAGCAGGCCGATCTTTACCGCGATACGCTTCCGGCCTCCCTCCAACCCTGCATTGACGAATGGGAGCGCCTGCAACGGCTCCAGAAATCCCGCTCCGGCTGGGACGGCCTGGAGCGCGGCCTGCGTAAATTCGGCGCGGAATACGGCGACATGGCCGCCCAGGTGGAAGGCTTTACCACCCAGATGGGTACGACTATTTCCGATACCCTGGCCGAGGCCTTCATGAAGGGCAAATTCAGTGCGGCGGACTTTTTCAATTCGCTCATCGGCTATGCGGCGCAGGCCGCCAGCAATGCCTTCATCGGGCAGATTTTCGGCGGCATCGGCGGGCTGTTTGGCGGGAGCGGATATGCTTCCAGCGCGACAAGCCTGGTCAACATGATTCCGGGGGTCGCTTTCGCCACCGGCGGCGTGGCCGCGCCGTCGGGCCTGCCGCGCTCCGGCGGCCTGCTGACCTCCCCGACATTTTTTAATGACGGCATGAGCCGGGCCTATGCCTCGGGCGGCCTGTCCGTGGCCGGGGAAGCCGGGCCGGAAGTCTTCATGCCCGCAGCGCGCATGAGCGACGGCAACTACGGCGTGCGGGTGGACATGAGCGCGGTGTCCGCGCAGTTGCGGGCCGGTCTGTCCGGTATGTCCGGTACGGCCGCGCCCAACATTTCCATCAAGGTGATCAACCAGACCAGCAGCCAGGCGGAGGCCGAAGCGCAGGCCCGGCCGGACGGCCAGGGCGGCTTTACCCTGGATATCCTGTTGACCCAGGTTGAGCAGGGGCTGGTGGCACGGGCCAAATCCGGGCGGTCATCCCTGATGCAGTATCAGGAAAAAGCCTACGGCCTGAGCCGCGCGAGCGTCCTGACCAGGGGAAGGGGGCGGGCATGAGTATCGAACTGCCTGACCACGGCCTGAGCACCCAGGAGCTGCTGCAGCGGGCCGTGCTGGAGTCCTACGCCAGCGCGGTGCAGGAAACCATCCTGCTGTACACTCTGGAGTTCAATCACAAATCCTTTGTCCAGCCCGCCAGGGTGGCGCGCTGGAGCGCGGCCTGCGCCACGCCGGAGAAATTTCTCTGTAAACTGGAAGACGACGCGCCCTACGATCCCGGCCAAGTGGTGGAATTCATCGGCCTGCCCTTTGAGGTGAAGTTTCCGGACAAGACGGAAGACAATGTGGGGCAATTCCAGTTTCAGGTTCAGGGCGTGGGATTTGAGCTGGACGCTGATCTGGAGGAGGCGGCGCTTTCCGGCGGCAAGATCACGGCCATTTTGCGTATCTACGTCAAGGGCGAAGAGCTGGAAGGCCCGGCGGAAGTCTGGCCGGGCATCAACGTCAAAAGCCCGGCCATTGACGCGACCACGGGCGACGTCACGGCCTCGGGCAGTCTCTTTGACTGGCTGAACCGCACCTTTGGCTACAACTACACGCCGGGCAAGTACCCGGCCCTGGGCAAATGAATATGCGTATCCATCTGCCCGGCAACTGGTGGCTGTCCTATCTGGGCAAGCCCTGGGCCGCCGATCCCAACCCGCCCGCCTCCTACAACTGCGGGGAGCTGGTGCGCGCCGTGCATCGCGATATGCTGGACATCGACACCCCGGCCATCCCGGTGGCCGACGCGGGCAGCCGCCTGCAATGCGTCCGCGCCATGCAACCTGGTTTGTTCGGTCTGCTGCCCTTGCCGGGAGACGCCGCCCCGCGCGCCCTGGACGTGGCCTTTCTGGGCCGCCGCACATACCTGGCCCATTGCGGCCTGGCCGTGGAAACCGATGAGGGCCTGCGCGTGCTGCACTGCCCGGAGGCAGCCTGCGGCGTGGCCCTGGACAGCCTCATGGAATTGCGCGTGGCGGGTTTCCCGTCTGTACGCTGGTTCAGGCACCGGAACATGGACGAGGCCTTGAGGTCCAGGGGGTGGGCGCATGATTAGCGTCGCTCATGTGCTGCCCGACGGAAGCGTTAAAGAGTCCTTTGAGATGGCCGACGGCATGACCCTGGAACAGGCCGCACGCACCATCTGCCCGGACAGCGGGGGCAAGTTCCCGGCTCCGGTCATCGCCATTGTGGGCAGCAAGCCCGCCGTGCGCGAGCTGGGGGACTGGGATTACCCATTGGGCGACGGCGCGCTCGTCCAATTCCGCCAGCTCGCCATGGGCGGCGGGGGCGGGGGCGGCTCCAATCCGCTGCAGATGGTCTTGCAGATCGCCATCATCGCTCTGGCCGTGGCCACGTCTGTTTTTTTGGGGCCTGGAGCATTCGGCATCGCGGGGCTTGGATTGAATTCTTTTGTCGCGAGCCTGGCCGGCGCGGGCGTCATGATTCTCGGCACCATGCTCATGGGGCAGCTCTCCCCCCAGAATTTGCCGCAGGGACAACTCAGCGCCAATGCCGCGGCCGCCGCCAGCCCGACCTATTCCATAAACGCCTCGGGCAATCAGGCGCGCCTCTATCAGCCGGAGCCCGAAGGCTTCGGCCGCATGAAGATCGTGCCCGATTTTGCGGCCGACACCTGGACGCAGTATGTGGGCAATGACCAGATCGGCTATTTTGTTTACGGAATCGGACGCGGCCGCTACGAGGTGGAAAGCCTGCAATTCGGCGAAAGCGTCTTCTGGCGTGACGGCGCGCTGGTGGAAGACTCTCCCTACGAGATCCAGGATATCCAGTTTGTGGAACCGGGCCAGGCCGTGACCATCTTTCCGGACAACGTGATCACCTCGGACGAAGTGAGCGGGCAGGAGCTGTTTGCGCCCAACGATGCGGAGTTTGACGGCTCCATCGGCCCCTACACCACGAACCCGCCGGGAACCAAAACAAACAAGCTGCTTTTCGACTTTGTGTTACAGAATGGCGTTGGCCACTATGACGATCAGGGCAATCTCAATAATTACACGGTGTCCTGGAAAATCCGTTACCAAGCCATAGACGACATCGGCAATCCGGCTTCCGAATGGGCCACCCTGGATGAAATCACCGTGACCAACGGCACTCTGACGCCGCAGCGCATGACCTACGCTTATGATGTGGCCGATGGACGGTATCAGTGTGATATTATTCGTACCTCCAACACCACAGGAGACGGCCGGACGCTGGACACCCTGATCTGGGGAGCCATGCGGGCCATGCTGCCCGGCACATACGCCTATCCCATCTCGTGCATTGCATTTTCCGTCAGGGCCAACAACGCCTTGACGCAAAACGCCAGCATGCGGTTTTCCGTCATCGCCACGCGCAAGCTGCCGCTCTATGACCGGGCCACAAAAACGTGGAGCGACGAAACGCCCACCCGCTCCTGGGCGGCAGCCGTGGCCCATGTCTGCAAATGCGAGTGGGGTGGGAGGGTTTCCGATGCCAATATCGACCTGGACGCCCTCTGGGCCATCGACGAAAAGCTCCAGGCCAGGGGCTGGCAGTACGATTCCTATATCGACGGGGCCTATCTGGTCTGGCCGCTGCTTGTGGAGATGTGCCAGAGCCAGTGCGTCATCCCCCGTTTCGTCGGCCCGGTGCTCTCCTTTGTCATGGACGCCGCTGACAGGCCGCCGGTTTTCGCGCTCACGCCCCGCAACATCGTCCGCAATTCTTTTTTCGTCACCTACGCGACATGGAGCGATGAAACGCCGGATGACGTGACCGTGGAATATCTGGACGCGGATTACGGCTACCAGCAGCGGGACGTGACCGCCACCTTGCCGGAATCCGAGAGCCGGGAGCCGTCCGGCCTGAACATCCTCGGCATCACCAGCCGCGAGCACGCGCACAAGGTGGCCGTGGCCTATGCCGCGCATAACCGCTGGCAGCGCGTGATTGTGGAGTGCCAGGTGGAGGCCCTGGGCCGCATTATCAACCGGGGCGACGTCTGCACAGTGGCCCACCCGCGCTTCAGGAATACGGCGGCCGGAGCCGTGGCGTCCTGGGATGAAAGCGGGCTGAAAATCGGCCTTAAACGGGATATGGGCCGGACCGGCGCTGATACGGATGAAGGCGATAGATATATCGCCCTGACCAGACAGGACGGCTCCATCTGGGGGCCGTGCAAACTGGCGGCGCTGGATGACGCGGCGGCGATTCTGGACAGTGCGGATTATGCTACCCTGCTTTTGCAGGGCCAGGGCAATCCCTTTGAATGGCTTACGTCCGGCGTGGACCGCCTGCCCACCACCTGGACCCTGTACACGTCGCGGATCTACCAGCGGCTGGTGGTGGTGGATTCCGTCACCACGCAGGATTTTTTGCACTATTCCCTCAAGTTGCTCAATTACGATGATCGCATCTACCAGTATGGCGACATAGAAACGCCGCCCTGGCAGGGACGCGGCCAGCTTCCCGTGGTTGAAACCCTTGACGCTCCCGAAAATCTTCGGGGCGTCATCAAGGCCCCGGAAACGGTAATACTGGTCTGGACGTCGGTTCCGGGAGCGTCCTGGTATGAGGTGGAAACGTCCGCTACGGGAGAGAACTGGGTCAACCTCGGCCGCTCCAACGTCACGCGGATGACCGCCACGGTTGCGCCCGGCGTCATTTACGCCCGCGTGCGCGCGGCCTCCGATACCCTGCAAAGCGGCTGGGTCGTATGGGATGGTGATACGAGCATTCCGACGCCGGACGCCCCGGCACCTGTCCTTGATGGCGAGTATGCGGGCGCGAGCGCCACAATCTCCTGGGAGCCGGTGGAACACGCCGAAGGCTATGCCGTGGCTCTCAAAAGCGGCGGCCAAACTCTATATACCAGCCGCGTGGCGTCCGGGCCGTTTGAAGTGACGCCGGAAATTCAGGAGGGCGGTCCGTACCGCAGCCTGGGATGCACGGTCAGCGCGGTGGGCGCGGCGGGGACTTCACCGGAAGCGACGGTCGCGCTTTCCGATCCGGCTCCGGAGGCACCGGAAGCCGCCGAAGTTATCATGGGCGAATCCGGAGTGACGCTGCAATCGGTGACGCCGGACGAGGCCCCGGACAAAACCGGCTATGTTATCGTGCGCGGCGATACGTCGGACTTCACGGCGGCTCAGGCGGCCGAACTGCGGCAGACGGCGGCATTGCCCCATGTCTGGGGCGGTCTCACGGCCGGAACATACTACTTTCGCGTTGCCGTAAAGGACGCCTTTTTCGACCTCGCCCGCAATCCGCTGGGCCTGAACTGGAGCCCGGTGCTGGCGGTGGAAATACCTGGAGGCGGCGATGGGTAACGAGATGTTCAAATGGCCCGACTGGATGCCTCTGGCGCAGCAGTCCGGCTATGGTTACGAGCCCGCGGACAGACGCACACGCACGGACACGGAAGTGGGCAGCATACTCCGGGTCAATTTCGATACGGATGAAACCACGCTGAACTGTACGCTGGTCCTGACGCAATTTCAGGCGGCCTGGCTGGAGGCTTTTGAGCGCGGAGCCCTGCACCAGGGCGCGCAGTGGTTTGAGATGCCCATCCAGACCGGCGGCTGCATTGAATGGCACACGGTGCGCTTCGCGTCCCGGCCCAAGGTCGCGGGCGTCAACGCGCTCTATACCACCTACACGTTGCAGCTTGACCTGGAAAAGCGCGAGCTGGCCATGGGCGACGAGCTGGCTGAACTGCTGGTGTGCGTCGCGCCCGAGGACTTGATAGAGGCGGTGGATACCGTGAAGGCTTTTGTGGGCGCGCTTCCAGCGCTGCGAGTTCCCGATTTCTGGATTTACGGCTGTCTGCACAGGAGGTTGGAGTATGAGTACGGGCTGCGGTGACATCGCCAAGCTGCTTGAGGCGGCGCACGCCCTCGTCGTGTACCGCGACACCATTGATAAATGGCTTAACGGCACGGAAACCGAGGATGTAACCCTGGGCGGCGTGTCCGTGCCCACCCTGCGCAAGATGATCGCCACCATCGACGAGCGGGAAAGCCGCGCGGCGCAGGAGGTCATTGATGAGGGCGTCAGCGCTGTTGTCGCCATCAAAAATTCCCTGCTGGAGCTGGCCGAAGAGGTCAGCGGCAAGGTGGAAAACATTGTGGGCATCACGGCCACGGCTACAATCCTGCCGGAGGGCGCGGCCCCCACCGCGGTCTATGACCGGGACACCGGCGCACTGGTGCTGGGCATCCCTGCCGGGGCGACGGGGAAGACGGGCCCGGCCGGACCCTCGGGGCAAGCGCCGGCGGCGGATGTTATTGACTGCGGCGGCGCGTCCGGAGCGCGCCTGACGATTCTTGACGGCGGATCAGCCGTAACCGCATGGGAGTAGATATGCCTTTGTTTCAGATGAGATTCCGGCGGGATACCACCGCCAACTGGCAAGCCGCCAATCCCATCCTGCTGGATGGCGAGGTCGGCTACGAGCGCACGGAAAACGGTCTGCTGCTCACCAAGATGGGTGACGGCGTCATGGGCGCGGACGGAATCATTACGGGCACGCCCTGGAACAATTTGCCCTATGTCTCCGGCCCGGCCGGACCGGCTCCGGAACACGAGTGGCAGCAAACCAGTTTGCGCCTCAAAAATCCGGACGGAAGCTGGGGCGAGGCCGTGCAGTTGAAAGGCGATATCGGCCCGATTGGGCCCGGGGGGCCTCCCGGCCCGGAGGGCACATCCACTCCCGCCACGTCTTCGGCTTTGGGCGGCGTCATGCCGCGCGCGGGCTTGGCGGTGGATACTGAAGGCTTTCTGGATCAGGATCTCGCATGGAGCGGGAGGCAGTGCTATCTGACGCCCATTATCGTGTTGCACAACGGCGCCGCATATAAGTGGCTGGCGGTAAACGGGCTTGGCACCGATGCCGGGGTCAAAGAGCCCGGCGCGTCCGGCAGTGAAAATTTCTGGAAAAGTCTGGCTGCGGAGGCTCTTGAGGAAGTGCGGAGCATCATTGAGGAACAGGAGTTTCTCCGCAAGCTCAGGATCGGCGCGCCCAAGTTTCATCGGTCTACCGTGCTGCCGGATAATCACGCTTGGCCGGACGGTTCATTCATCTCGTTTACAGACTGGCCGGAGTTCGGTGAGGTCTATGAGCAGGGCGGCTTTACCGGCCTTGTCATGCCCTGGAATGCCGATTCAGCCACTCAGGCGGCCAACCTTGGCAAGTTCAGGCCAAACAGCGCTAACCCCACGGGATTATACCTTCCTCTCCACGGCGGCCAGTTTTTCCGAAATTGGGCGCTGGGGCAAGGCGCGGATGCGGGCGCGTGGGGAAGAGATGAAATTCGCAACATTACGGGCCAGCTTGGTGTGGATTCTTTTAACGCGAGCAATTCTGGAGCATTCTCCTCAAGCAACGGGGCGCAGCGCACGTGCAGCGGCGGAACAGGAAATCCCGATTGTACCATATTTAACGCTTCCAACATTGTCCCCACCGGCCCGATGAACGTGCCTCAACACATCTGGCAGCCGGTGGCCCTTTACCTCGGGATGCCTAAATAGAAGATGATGGGTTGCCAGATGTGCGGGGGCACGTTCATAGGGCCGGTGGGCACGACATTGGAGAGAGAAAACCTTGGACATGGATTTTGGCCCGAGGGGAAGTTAGCATTATAACCAACGGTAACTTTCTTCGAGTTATCGGGTGCCCAAACGCCATCTCCCGTATGGTGGTATCCCTGAATAACAGACCCATCAGGGAAAACGCCGAAGTGTCCCTCCGCGTTACGACATTCATCCCGGCCCCAAGCGCCCGCCGCCCCATCGGCCCCGAGCGCCCAATTTCGGAAAGGCGAAGTGCAAAACAATAACCCTCAACCATCCAAGGAGATACTATGAGCACCACCATGTACACATTCGACCTGCGCACCGGCGCGCTTACCGGCTCCCGCCCCGCTCAGGTTGTGGGCGGTAAGGAGTTGACCGTCTGCGCTGGGGCTACGCCCGTGGCTCCGCCCGCAGACATCCCGACCGGGCACGCGGCCCGCTGGACGGGCAGTGCCTGGGAGGTAGT
>OMGS01000250.1_pt1 | contig 40876 bp, 34 predicted proteins | sample 1646081 | NCBI WGS metagenome assembly OMGS01 (sample SAMN05578591, study PRJEB25193) | human gut metagenome | biome: Human Microbiome; feature: human-associated habitat; material: feces | host: Homo sapiens | place: USA:Birmingham | reverse complement strand
TGCGGCGGCGCGCAACCCCTTGCGGGTTTGCGACATGTGTCGCTTGACGCGACACTAAGAGCCCAATCGCAGCACAGGAGAGCATATGCCGACCCCCATTCTACACAAGGAAAGCCTGATCCCGGGCAAAACCAGCAAACTGGTCCTGCACGCGCCGCACATCGCCCAAAAAGCGCATCCGGGACATTTCGTCATGTTGCGCATGAGCCCCACGGGCGAACGCATCCCCCTGACCATCGCCGATACGGATGCGGCCAACGGCACCATCACCATCGTCTATCTGGTCCTGGGCAAAAGCACGGCCCTGCTGGAAACCCTCAAGGAAGGCGACGCCATTCCGGACGTCTGCGGTCCGCTGGGCCACCCCACGCACATTGAAAAACGCGGCACTGTGATCTGCGTGGGCGGCGGCACGGGCATCGCGGCCATGCACCACATCGCCAAGGGCCACTCCCGCGCGGGCAACCGGGTGGTGGGCATCATCGGCGCGCGCAGCAAGGACCTGCTGCTCTTTGAAAAAGAGCTCTCCTCCTTTGCCGACGAACTGCTGATCTCCACCGACGACGGCAGCTACGGCCACAAGGGCCTGGTCACGGATCTGCTGCGCGACCGCCTGGAAAAGGACAAGACCGTCTTTGAGGTGGTGGCCGTGGGCCCGGTGCCCATGATGGCCGCCGTGGCCGACACTACCCGCCCCTTCGGCGTGAAGACCACGGTCAGCCTCAATCCCATCATGGTGGACGGCATCGGCATGTGCGGCGCCTGTCGCGTAAGCGTGGGCGGCAAAACAAAATTCGCCTGTGTGGACGGGCCGGAATTCGACGGGCATGAAGTGGACTTCCCCGAACTGCGCCGCCGCCTTTCCGCCTACCGCGACCAGGAAAGAATCTCCTTCGACTCTTACAACGGGTGCGCTCATGGAAACTAAGAAAGCCAAAAAACCGCTGGCCCCCAGGGTGGAGATGCCCTGTCAGCCCGCCGAAGTGCGGCGCTCCAATTTTAAGGAAGTGGCCTTGGGCTACACCAGGGAAATGGCCATGGAGGAAGCCTCACGCTGCCTTCAGTGCAAAAAGCCGCTCTGCGTTTCGGGCTGTCCCGTGGAAGTGCCCATTCGCGACTTCATCGGCGAGGTGGCGCGCGGCAACATGGACGCGGCCTACCGGATCATCAAATCCACCAACAGCCTGCCCGCGGTCTGCGGCCGCGTCTGTCCGCAGGAAAACCAGTGCGAGGGCAAGTGCATCCTGAAGGCCAAGGGCCAGCCCATCGCCATCGGGCGGCTGGAACGCTTTGTGGCCGACACCTACATCGCCACCACGGCCTGTGAGCAGGTCACGGGCACCAATGCCTGCGCCGTGCCCCAGTGCGGCAAAAAAGTGGCCTGCATCGGTTCCGGCCCCTCTTCCCTGACCTGCGCGGGCGTCTGCGCGGCAGCGGGCATCAAGGTGGACGTTTTCGAAGCTCTGCACGAGCCGGGCGGCGTGCTGATTTACGGCATCCCGGCCTTCCGCCTGCCCAAGAATGTGGTGGCTACGGAAATCAACGGGCTGAGCCAGGCGGGCGTGGATTTTCACATGAACTATGTGGGCGGCCGCACCCTGGACGTGGCCGAACTGCGCAAGGAATACGACGCCGTGTTCATCGGCGTGGGCGCGGGCCTGCCGGTCTTTCTGGGCGTGCCCGGCGAAAACCTGGTGGGCGTGTTCTCGGCCAACGAATACCTCACCCGCGTGAACCTGGGCCGGGCCTACGATTTCCCCAAGCAGGACACCCCGGCCTTCCCCGGTAAAAACGTGACCGTTTTCGGCGCGGGCAACGTGGCCATGGACGCGGCCCGCACAGCCCTGCGCATGGGCGCGGAAAACGTCTACATCGTCTATCGTCGCACCAAGGCGGAAATGCCCGCCCGCCGCGAGGAAATCGAACACGCCGAGGAAGAGGGCGTGCAGTTCGCCATGCTGGCCTCTCCCCTGCGTTTCAACGGCGACGCCGAAATGCGCCTGCAATCCGTGACCCTGCAAAAGATGGAGCTGGGCGAACCCGACGCCTCTGGACGCCGCCGTCCGGTGCCCGTGGAAGGCGAAGTCTACGATCTGCCCACGGATCTGGCTATCGTGGCTCTGGGTACCCGTTCCAATCCCATTCTTCTGGACGCCACGCCCGACCTGGAGCAGAACAAGTGGGGCTACATCCAGACCAATGAGGAAACCGGCGAAACCTCCATTCCCAACGTCTTTGCCGGCGGCGACATCGTCACCGGCGCGGCCACGGTCATTCTGGCCATGGGCGCGGGGCGGCGGGCCGGGCAGGAAATCGTCAAGAGGCTGCTTGCCTGACGCCATGTTCTTTTGCCCGCCGACTGTGTCAGGCCGCGCGGCCCGGCGCGGGCGCGTGCCTGCCTTGCCGACGGACAAAATTCCTATGGTGTCATGGGAGAGGAGCTTGCCTCCTCTCCCATAAATTTTTATCTTTTTCCGGCAAGCCGCGCACCTGGGACAGCCGAACATGATAACAGTCGATCTGCACACCCACACCAAATACTCGCACGGGGCGAACTCGCCCGCCGAGATGTACGCTTCGGCCCTGGACAAGGGACTGACCCTGCTGGGCTTTTCCGAGCACTCGCCCCGCCCGCTGGGTTTCGACTACCTGCACGAGTACCGCGAGCAGCTCACCCGCCATCTGCCGGACTACGCGCGCGAGGTGCTCGCGCTCAAGGCCGCGCCGTGTGAGGGGGGCCATGGCCCCTGTCGCGTGTTGTTCGGCATGGAAATGGACTGGCTGGACGGGCAGGAAGACTACACCCGCGCCGCGTGCACGGCCTATGACTTCGACTATCTGCTGGGCAGCGTGCACTTTCTCGGGCGCTGGGGCTTTGACGACGGCGTGGAGCCCTGGAAAAGCGCCTCCCAGGAAGAATGCGAAAGCCGCTATACGGCCTATTTCACGGCCTGGGAAGCCATGATCCGCTCGGGCCTGTTCAATATCGCGGCCCACCCGGACCTGATCAAAATTTTCTCCGTGGAGCAATTCCACATCTGGCTCGCCAAAGCGGAGAGCGCGGCGCAAATCCGCCGCTGCCTCACGGCCCTGCGCGACGCGGGCATGGCCATGGAAATCTCCTCGGCCGGGCTGCGCAAGGCCTGTCGCGAAATCTATCCGGCCCCGCCCATCATGGCCCTGGCCGCCGAGCTGGGCCTGCCCGTCAGCTTCGCCTCGGACGCCCACGGCGTGGACGACGTGGCCCACGGCTTCGCTCGGCTGGCCTCCTACGCCAAAGCGTTCGGCTTCAGGGAACATGTGTTTTTCGACAAGGGGCGCATGACGACCCTCCCCCTGTAGAGGGTGTCGTCATGAGCGTCTTTTCGGTTATCTCCGCGTCAGACTTCGCCCGCTTTTTCAGTCGAGTACCAAAAGAGTACATTCCTTCAAAGCGGGCTCGTCTTCCTTGATATAACACGAAAATCCATCTCATGACGACACCCTCTAGAGCAGTTCAAGTGTTACATGCTCTCACCACAACACCGACACGAGCCATGTCCCAATTCCAGCCCAGACCGTCTCTGCCCGACGCCGCCACGAGGCCCCAAGGTATCCCCCTGGTCACGGTGGACGGCGTCAGCCTGTTTCTGCCCGGCGATCCCCGCCAGGAAATGGTACTACACCATATCGACTGGCGAGTGGAACGCGGGCGGCACTGTGCCCTGCTGGGCCCCAACGGCTCGGGCAAATCCACCTTGCTGCGCCTGCTGCGCGGCGAACTCTGGCCCGCAAGCGGCCATATTTACTGGCATACCGAGGAGGGCGCGGAGGAATCTCCCCTGGCCGGGCGTTCCATGACCGCCCTGGTCTCCCCGGCCCAGCAGGAAAGCTACCAGCGTCAGGCCTGGGACATCACGGGCCGCGACCTACTGCTCACCGGCCTGGAGGACACCCCCCTGCCCTACAGTTGTTCCGGCATGCCCAGGGGTGACGAGCAGGCCGCCGCCGTGGAGGCCCTGGCCGCGCGCCTGAAAGCCCTGGGCCTGCTGGCCCGCAGCCTGCCCACTCTTTCGCAGGGGCAGTTGCGCCTGCTTTTGCTGGGCAGGGCCCTGCTGCGCGCTCCCGCTCTGTTATTGCTGGACGAATGCGCCGACGGCCTGGACGCGGCCCATAAAAAAGTCTTTTTTGACGTGCTGGAGGAATACGCCGACCGCTGCACCGTGATTCTTACCGCGCACCGGGCTGACGCCCTGCCGCCCTGGTGCACGGAGTGCCGCCACATTCACGCGGGCCGCCTGCTGGATGCGCCACCCCCGGCCCGCGCCCTGCCCGCCGCCCAAATGAGCAGCGCCCCGCCGGCAAAAGCAGGACGTCCGGTTTACAGCGCCACGGGCCGCATCCTGCTGGCCCTGGAAAACGTGTCGGTTTACATTGACCGCCACAAGGTACTGCACGACGTCACCTGGAGCCTGCACGAGGGCGAGCACTGGCAGATCACCGGAGCCAACGGCTCGGGCAAGTCCACCCTGCTGCGCCTGCTGGCCGGGGACGAGTTCGTGGCCGCCGGAGGTATTATCAGCCGCTGGCTGCCGGGTCAGGGCGGCCATGTGGAAATGCTGGCCGATGTACGCAAGGGCGTGCGTCTGGTATCGGACCTTTCCCAGGCGCTCTACGGTTTCGCGCTCAACGGGCTGGAATTGGTCTGCTCCGGCTTTGACAACAGCATCGGCGTATACCGGGAATTTACGGAAGCGGAACGGGACGAGGCCTTACGCGTCATGGCCGGGCTTTTCCCGGAGGGAGACGCGGCCCGCGTGGCGGAAACATCCATCCGTCGCCTCTCCAGCGGGCAGTTGCGCCGTCTGTTTCTGGCCCGCGCCCTGGTGGGGCGTCCGGACGTTCTGCTGCTGGACGAACCCTGCTCCGGCCTGGACGCGGAAAGCCGCGCCCGCTATCTGACCCTGCTGGATTGTCTGGCCGCCCCGGCGGAAACCGGGGGGCTGAGCGCGCATCTGGTTTTTGTCTCGCACCACGGGGAGGACGCCCCCCTCTGCATCAATCGCGAGGCGCGCATGGAAAACGGGCGTCTGACCGTCCTGCGCTGACCCCGTCACCTCTGCCGCGCGCCTTTTTACGCTTCAAAGCGCGACGCGCTCCAGGCCGGCAGCAATGCGCCCCTTTTTTCACAAAAATACGCCCTTTATCAGCGGGCGAATAGAAAGAACATGCCCCGAGGTCTATCTTTCGAACATATCCAGTTCGCGGCTTCGGGAGGTTCTTCATGTCCAGCGCCAATACGTCCGAGACGTTCCGGCAATACTTGTGCGACAATGTCAGAAGGCAAGGGCACAATCCCGCGCGCGTCTTCGCGGGATTTCTGCTCGCCTGGAGTCTTTTTGTCCTGTTCTGGACAATCCTTCCCCCCTTTCCCGGCCTTTCGCATGAGGGCATGACAGTGCTCGGCATCGTGCTCTGGGCTTCGACCATGTGGGTCAGCTCAGCCATGCCCGTGGGCATCACGGGCATTTCCATTCCCACATTGCTGCTCATCACCCGCGCTCTGCCCTGGGAAAACGGCAAGCCGCCCATGGCCGTCATTTTCGCCGGTTTCACCAACCATGTGATCTGGCTCTGCCTTTTCGCCTTTCTGGCGGGCGCGGCCATGCAGCTCATCAGGCTGGACCGGCGCATCGCCCTGAGCATCCTGGCCCGCCTCAAGGCCTCGTCGGTAGGGCGCATCATCTGGGGCATGTTTTTCGTCAACATTGTTCTGGGCTTTCTGGTGCCCGCGGCCAATGCCAGGGCCGCCACCCTGCTGCCTGTGGTGCAGGGCATCTGTAATCTGATGGGCGATACGCCCGAAGAACGCTCGGCCAAAAAGGCCATCGTCATCCAGTCCCTGGTCTACGGTTCCATGATCTGCGGCATGTTCATCATGACGGCCCATCTGCCCAACATGATTCTGGTGGGCATTTTCGACAAGGGCGGTTTCACGAATCTGAACTATCTCAACTGGGCTTTGCTGCAACTGCCCTACCTGGGCATGTTCGTACTGACCCAGATCTGGATTCGGCACTATTTCAAAACCTCCGGCATTCACATCGCCGGGGGCGAGGCCTCCATCAGGGAAAAAAGCCGGGCCCTCGGCCCCATGACCCTGTCTGAAAAAACCCTGCTGGCCGTCTTTCTGCTGGCGGGCGTCATGTTCATGACCGGCAAGGGCAGCTTCATTTTCGAATTGCACCGCCAGCCTCTGGGCGTCATCGGCCTGCTGGGCATGCTGCTTCTCTTCGCGCCCGGCCTGCTGCCCTGTTCGTGGAAGGCCATTCAGGAAAAGACCATCTGGGGCACCTTTCTGCTGCTGGGCGGCGCCATGACCATGACCACGGCCATGACCCAGTCCGGTCTGGCCCAATGGCTGGCCGACATCATCCACGCCCTGGTCACCGGCATGTCCTGGTGGCAGGCTGTGCTGGCCCTGATGGTCGGCACGCACGTCATCCGCCTGGGCATGCTGTCCAACGTGGCGGCCGTGGCCATGCTGGCTCCGGTGGTCTTCGCCATGGCTCCCAAGCTGGGCCTGCACCCCGTGGCCTTCACCATGCTGGTCTGCGATACGGACACCTTTGCCTACATCCTGCCCACCCAGATCACGGCGGCGGTCATCGCCTCCGGCACGGACACCTTCACTCCCGGCGACTACGCCAAGGCGGGCTGCGTTTCGGTATGCATCGCCATCGCCTACGGCCTGTGCATCATGGCCCCCTGGTACGCCCTCTGGGGCATGCCCGTCTGGGATCCGGCCGCACCCTGGCCGTTTTAGAGCATTTTCAGTTTGAAACGCGGAGCTTTTCAAACTGAAAATGCTCTAAGCTGCGCGATCAAGCGCCGGAGCGGGTACGGTACAAAGAGAAAACTGTGGGTAACGTCAAAGCTGATCTGCTGGAATATGTTCAAAGCATCCCGGCTGCGCACCGGGCCAGACAAGGAGAGAACTATGGCATACATCGCCGCCGGACGGGCTTCGGATCGCTTTCCTGAAACGCCCGCCGACATTGAAACCGTCGTCGTCGACGCCGACCTGCTGATCATCGGCGGCGGCAACGCGGGCTGCTTCGCCGCCTGGGAGGCGGCCAGGCTGGACCCCTCTCTGAAAATCGTCATCATGGAAAAAGCCGACATCATGCGTTCCGGCGCGTGCGCGGCGGGCATGGACGCCATCAACACATACATACCGGCGGACAAAAGCCCCGAAGACCTGGTGCGCTGGAGCCGCGCGCAAGTGGGCGGCGGCCCCCTGCGCGAAGATCTGGCCCTGTCCAACGCCAGAGAACTCAACGAATGCGTGGATGATCTGGAGCGCTGGGGCGTCCCCTTTCTCAAGGATGAAGACGGCAACAAACATTACCGGGGCCGCTGGGATATTTCCATTCACGGCGAGCAGCTTAAACCCATCATGGCCGAAAAGGCCATTGAAAGCGCCGACGTGTACAATCGCGTCGCCGCGACCTCGCTCATCGTGCGCGGCGGCGTCTGTCTGGGGGCTACAGGCCTGGGCGTGCGCGACGGCAGGTTCTATATTTTTCGCGCCAGGGCCACCATAGTGGCCACCGGCGGCGCGGGTACGCTGTACAAGTCCTATACGGCGGATTCCACAGACTGCGGCGCGCAAATCTGGATGTGCCCCTATTGCGTGGGCTCAGGCTACGCCATCGGCTACCGCCAGGGCGCGGAGCTCACCAGTCTGGAGCAGCGCTGGGTAGCCACCCGCACCAAGGATTTCTGCGGTCCGGTGGATACCATTTCCGTGGGCTATCACTCGCCCATCATCAACGCCAGAGGCGAACGGGTCATGAGCCGCTACAGCCATCTGGGGGGCGACGCCGCGCCGCGTTACATCCGCGCCAATGCGCCCATGGAGGAATGGCTTAACGGCCGGGGGCCGTGCTATTGCGACACCACCGTCCTTTCCCCGCAGGCCGCGCGCGAAATGATGGAGGATTATCTCAACGAGCGCCCCTCGTTCGTGCTCTTTCTGGCCAGCCGGGGCCAGGACGTCACCAAGGAGCCCATCGAAATCTACGGTTCCGATCCCTACATCGTGGGCGGGCATACCGGCAGCGGCTACTGGGTGGACATCAACCGCATGACTACCCTGCCCGGTCTGTTCGCCGCCGGGGAAACCGCCGGGGGCAATCCCAACAAGTTCGTGGGCGGCTGCGCGGCGGAAGGCAAGCTTGCCGCCAGGGGCGCCCGTGCTTATATGCAGTCCGTGCCGCCCGTCGTCGTGACGGCGGGCGACGAGGACATGCGGGCCGAAATGGCGCGCGTCTACGCCCCGCTTCTCACCCGCCGCGAGGACGGCGTGCGGCCTGTGGAGATGAAGGAACGTCTCCAGCGCCTGATGGACGAATACGCGGGCGGCGTCAGCCAGTTCTACCGCACCAACGAAGAACGCCTGGACTACGCCCTGAAGCATATCGCCATGCTCCGCAAGCAGTTTCCCCTGCTGCGCGCGCAAAGCTTCCATGATCTGATGCAGGCCCATGAAACCATGGACCGCGTGGATGTGGCCGAGGCCGTGGTGCACCATCTCAAGGCCCGCCGGGAAACCCGCTGGAACGGCTGGCAGACCCGCAGCGATTATCCGGAACGGGATGACGTCAACTTCGACTGCTTTGTGGAATCCGTGCGCAACCCCGCCAGCGGGGAAATTCGTGTTTTCACCCGCCCCTATGAACAGATTCTGCCCGGCGACAGGACGCGGGGCTGATCCGGCGCAACGCGCCGCAATAATGAGGAAATAAACATGCCGCCTCTAGTGAATGCAAGCAGATGCACGGGCTGCGCCGGGAAGGAGGAATCCTTCTGCGAAAGGGCCTGCCCCGGCGACCTCATGGCCGTTTCCCCTCAGAGCGGCAAGGCTTTCTGCCGCGCCGCCAACGAATGCTGGGACTGCATGTCCTGCATCAAGGTCTGTCCATCGGGCGCGCTGGAGCTGCGCATCCCGTACCAGATAGGCTATTTCGGCGCACGGCTGCGCCCCATCCTCGGCAGGAACAGCATTACCTGGAAATGCCGCGACATCAACGGCGTCGAAAGCACATACAGCTATCGAAACCGGACAAACTGACCCACCGCGAAGCCGCGCGGCGTCCGGCCCCTACCTCCGGGAACAGGCCGGACGCCGCGCTTGCGGGAATGCCATGTCTTTTCTGCATGTTCTACGCAAGAGCTGTTTTTTCGACGGGCTGGAGCAGGAAAAAGCCCTCTTTCTTTCCCGCGCGACCCGTTTGTGCCTGAAGAAAGGCGAACGTCTTTTCTCGCGCGGCGACCCGGGCGACGCCTGCTACTATATGGAAAAGGGACTGGTGCGGATTTTCGGCGTGGCCGGCGACGGCAAGGAACCCATGTTTTTTCTGCGTCGCACAGGCGAAATGTTCGGCCTTTCGGAAGTGCTGGAAGGCAGCCTGCGCATGGCCAATGCCCAGACCCTGATGCCCAGCGTCATCCACGTCATGGATGCCGCCGCATTCAGCGCCATGCTGGAAAGCCGCTTCAGCATGGCCCGGCGGGTGATCAATGTGCTCGGCAACCGCCTGCGCTACTGCAACGATCATATCTGTCGCCTGACATCCTCCACCGTGCGCGACCGGCTGCTGCGTCTGCTGCTCTGTCTCGTCTGCGACAACCTGCCCGCCGACGTCGCAGCGCCGGCCTGGCAGGCTCCGGTACGGGGCGATATGCCCGTTTCGCAAGAGCAGATCGCCGCCATGATCGGTTCCACCCAGCCCACGGTCAGCGGCGTTTTACAGCAGCTTCAGGCCGAGGGGCTGCTGGTGGTGCAGCGTGCCCACATTGAAGTTCTCGCGCCGCGGCGCCTGCTGGCCCTGATCGACGCTCAGGAATAAGGCGACGCGTCCCCTCAGGCGTGGCCCCCCTTTTTTCTGCCGCCCCATCGGGCCCGGATCAGTTCAATGACCACCGGCAATACGGAAATGACGATAATGGCATAGACGATGATGCCGAAATTCTCGCGCACCCAGGTGAGGTTGCCCAGGAAATAACCGGCGGACACAAGCCCGCCCACCCAGAGAATGCAGCCGGTAATATTGTAGAAAAAGAAGGTGGTTGGGTGCATCAGGGCGATGCCCGCCACAAAGGGCGCAAATGTGCGCACAATGGGCACAAAACGCGCCAGCACAATGGCTTTGCCGCCGTGCCGCTCATAAAACTGATGGGCCTTGAGCAAATGCTCTTTCTTGATCAGCCGGTTTTCGCGGGAAAAAATGGCCGGTCCCACATGCCGTCCGATGCAGTAGTTCACGGCGTCGCCCAAAATACCGGCGGCCAGCAGCACCAGCATGATCTCGCCGTAGCCCATGAGCCCCGCGCCCGCCACCACGCCGGAAGCGAACAGCAGGGAATCGCCCGGCAGAAAAGGCGTGACCACCAGGCCGGTTTCACAAAAGACGATGACGAAAAGAATTGCATAGACCCAGAGCCCGTACTGCTCCACCAGCTCAAACAGATGCACGTCAATGTGCAGCACAAAATCCAGAAAATAACTGACCATTTCCATCCGGGATGATCTCCTTGCCTGCCGGTTTCGCGGCGGGCACTCCGCCCCGTTCCGGCCCCACTCTTGTACCGCAAGCCGGCTTGTGGCACAACAACGCCTATGCCCCGATATCTCTCAGAACAGACCCCCTTTGCCCATCCGCCTCTTCTCGGCGCGTGCTCCGCCCTCGGGTGCGGACGCCAACGTCCGCCGGGGCGGCGCGCATTTTCACCATACCACATCCGGCTCTTCATTCCGCTGCTGTTTTTTCTTTTGTCGGCTGTCCCGGCAGGCAGCGCCGCGGCGGCCGATTCCTACCAGGTAGGCTTCCGCACGCTGGGACAGTGGTCGGCGGACACCAATCTGCGCCTGGACGTCAATATCTGGTATCCCAGCCTCCGGCCCCCGCGCGAACTTAATTACGCGCCCTGGACCATTGCCGCCGCGCGTAACGGCAAGCCGGTGGAGGGGCGCTTTCCCCTGCTGCTCTTGTCCCACGCGTCGCCGGGCACGCGTTTTTCCTACCATGACACAGCCGCCTGGCTGGCTTCCTGCGGCTTTGTGGTGGCCGCGCCCACCCATTCCCAAGACTGCATGGACAATATGAGCCTGCTTTTCACCTGGCGGCAGCTGGAAACCAGGGCCAAAGAACTTTCGTCCACCCTCGACCTTTTGCTGGCCGACCAGGAGCTTGCCGCCAGCATTGATAAAAACCGCATCGGCCTGCTGGGCTTCGGCACGGGGGGCACCGCCGCCCTGCTGCTGGGCGGGGCCCTGCCTGACTGCGCCTCCTGGCCGGAATACTGCGCAAAAGCCGGACGCCGGGATATGTATTGCAACCGCTGGGCCAGAGACCGAGTAAACGCCATCTGCCAAAGCCTGCCGCTGACGGAAAGCCTGGCCGATCCCCGGATCAAGGCCGTGGCCGCTGCCGCCCCCGGTTTCGGCATGCTGTTCAGCCCCGCGTCCTTCCGCTATTTTTACCCGCCGCTGCTGCTGATCGCCGCCGAAAGCGACGCCATGAACCGCCCGTCCCTGCACGCCGATGCCATTGCCCGGCTGCTGAACGGCAAGGCCCGCTATCTCAGTCTTCCGGGCGCGGATACCGGCGCGCTGATGTCTCCCTGCCCGGAGGCCCTGGCCGCTGAGCTGCCCGAACTCTGCCGCTCCGTGAGCCCGGAGGAGCGCCGGGCCATTCACCGGCACATGGATGACGCCCTCAGCGACTTTTTTCTTCATGTTCTGGGCAGCGGTAAAAATCTGCCCGTTATTCCCCCGCCGCCGGACCTGACGCCGCCGCCTCCGCCCGCGCCGCAGCTCCCCGCGCCCGCGCCGCGTCCACGGCAGCACCGCTCTCGCTGAGCCGCGTTGCGAAAGGTACCGGCGGCTTGACAACGCTAGTGCGAATCACTAGCCTCTCCACAGTACATAGATGCTTTCAAAGCCGGTTTTATACCGGACGACGGTCCGTGGGGCCAGAAAACCGCTCCCCGGGATATATATCTATCCATTTCTGACCGGGTCCGGCGACGGGCGTAGGGAAAGACGCCCTCAAAACCAGCTGGGGTTCGTATAACAGCATGAAGATACTGATCATTTGCATGCTATGCCTGCTGCCGGCACCGGCGTTTCCGGGGATGTGCGCGGCGGCTGTGGACAGCGGGGTGAAGGCCGCCGACGGCTGGGTAATCATGCCCGCCGGAGCGCGGCCCACATATATGGGCATTCATGGGGGCACCATGCCGGTCAGTTTGCTGGTATCCGGCGACGGTTCCTCCCTGCTGACCTTTGTGGGACGCACGGGCAACGATTTTCTGGATGTGCTGCGCCGCACCGATGTCCGTATGCCCAGCCTGCTCAACGCCACCGCGGCGCGGGACGCCGCCGACGGCGGACTGTTGACCGGCGGCACGGTATTGATGGCGGGCAGCGCCGCCAGCAGCATGCCGGTGATTTATCTTACAGGCGAAGGTTTCGCGCGCGCCGCGCCCTCGCCGGACCAACTTCAGCCCTTCGGTCTTTCCGACAAGCCTCTCTCCATTGAAGGGCAAGTAGCTAAGCCGGCCCATCTTTCCCCGGCAAAAAGGTACCGTCTGTTTTTTCAGCCGCAGTATCTGCAACCCCGCCGTAGCCTGAATTAGTTCAGGGCGAAGTGGAGACGGCGGGCTTTTTGCCGCCGAACTTGAGCTATTTATTTGATTTTCCAGAAATATCGTAAAACAAATAAAAACTGGATTTTTATAAAAGTTTGACTATAATCCAGCAGAATTCACCCGCACAGGAGCGAAACCATGCCCCTTTCCACATATCTGAACGATATGGAAAAACTGTACTCGGCCCGTCTGGCGCATGTTTCATCGGAGCCGACCCAATTGCTGTTCTGCCAGGGCTTGAAATTCCTCATAGAAAATGTGGCGGATTTTGACGCGTGCGTACCTGAGACCAATCCGTTCTACCAGGAATTCGTCAAGCTGCTGGGAGCGGGTATTGCCGGCGATGAAGACTGTTTCAGTCTTTTTGAATGCCTGGCCATCTTCTTCCGCCTCAGGCAGCATGAAAACCCGGACCGGGTTCTGAGCCCCATTGAGCAGCAGGTTCTGCACCATTTTGAGCATTGCGGCGAGTGGCAGCCTCAGGACAATACCCTGGTCAGCCTCTGGTATTGGTGGCGTATTCCGTCGCTGCCGGCGCACTAGAGCCTGCCGGGCATAAGCCCTCCTCACGCGGCCGGGAAAAACGCCTGGGATCATGCGCTCTTATGGCTTCTGAGCGAAATATGGCGAAAAAGCGGCCGCGTCGGGAAGGATTGCAGCGGATGCTGCTGTTTCAGGGGTACAATGCCTTAGGCGTGATACAGCCGGTCCAGCCTGAAAAAATCAGAGAAGAAAAATCTGACGACAAGCGGAGCAAGGGTCTCCTTGCGCCGCTCTGGGTATTGACATTGTTCCCAATAGGGGCGGCAGTGCCCGTTGGCGTGTAGTGCGCGGCAAAGAACACGCTGCCGTTCATGAGATTCTGAATACTCGCCGCCAAGGCAATCCCGCGCCTTTCCGCCCATGACCGCCACAGCGGCCATGCTTTCCCGGACAGATTCTTATGACAGGCGCGCTCTGGAACATCAGAAGCGCGTCTATTTTTCGCCGGTAATGCCGAACTCCACCGGCACTTTGGTATAAAAAATGCGCAGGCCTTCGGCCGCAATGCGGGCGAGCAGGCGTTCCGCCGCTTCGTCGCTGAGCGCCATGGTCACTTCCAGCGGCTGCTCGGACAGCTCGAAAAAGTTGGCCCAATGCAGCCTGCCGTCCCGTCCGTAACCGCCTTGGGCCGTGCTCATGGTCGCGCCGCTGATGCCGAGAGCCTTTGCCTCCGCCACCAGCCATTCGGCAATGCTGCGCGTGCCGTGGCTGCGGCCCTGCTGCGTGTAAAACGTCAGTTGCCAGCCCCGCATGCCCGCCTCCTTCCTCAGATGAATGTGTCTTGAGAATGAACCCATTCCCCGCGGCTTGCGCGTTCCGCCTTGCCCGCCCGCAGTGCACGTCATTCACGGGTGTTCACGCGATGTCCGTCGTAGCGCTTCAGGACCGACAGCAAAAGACGACTTGTCAGCGCCACGAGCCCAAAAGACAGCGGATCAGGGCAAAGGTGCCCATGCCCAGAAAAGTCATGGCCAGAGAACCGCAGACATGCAGCGCCACGGCTCCTCCGGCCCAGAACAATCGCCCCTGCTGAATCAGGGTCGCCACTTCCGCGGAAAAGGTGGAGAAGGTGGTCAGCGCGCCCAGAAAGCCCGTCACCACCAGTAGGCGCCATTCCGCGCCCAGCGAAGGGAAAAAGGCAAAAATGCTGAGCGCCAAGCCGATGATATAGCCCCCCAGCCAGTTGGCGGCCAGGGTCCCCAAGGGCAGGGTCGGAAAGACGGGGTTCAGCGCCAGGCCGAGCAGCCAGCGCAAGACGGCCCCGGCCGACGCGCCCACGCAGATGGCAAGCAGAGAATGGATCATGGCCGGCCCCCTCAGACTGATGGCAAACCCCGCTTGCACGGTGCTTGTGCCGCCATCGGCTCGTTTTCAGAAAAACTTGCCGGGCACCCTTCGGGCAGCTCGCGGCACGGCAACGCCGTGACCTGCTTCTGATTTTTGACCGCGTTGATGTTGTCAACGCTCCAGTGCCTGTCAAGGTTATAGAATTTTTGTTCGCCCGCAAGGAAGAGAAAACTGCTTTGAGGAAGTGTACTCTTGCCTCAGCCGTTACAGCGAAGCTGCTTACGAATAAGGACAGCAGAGATCTGGCACTCGACCGAGGCTGCCGCACGCGGCAGGAGGGCAAAAAGGCATAGCGTCGGCAAGGCCCACAGGCGTCCGGCCCCGTACGGGGCCGGACGCCTGTGGATCAGATTTTAGAACACGTTGGGATTCATGGCGATGAGCACCCAGCAGATGATGCCCACAACAACGCCGTAGAGCATGAAGGGCCAGAAGGTACGCTTGAGCACCTCGCCTTCACGGCCGGAGAGGCCCACCACGGCGCAGGCGGCCACGATGTTGTGCACGCAGATCATATTGCCCATGGCGCCGCCCACGGCCTGGGCGGCCACGATGATCTGGCGGGGCAGGTGCAGGGTGGCGGCCATGCCCCACTGGAATTCGCCGAACATCAGGTCGGAAACCGTGTTGGAACCGGTGATGAACGCGCCGAGGCCACCCACGAAAGCGGCCAGCATGGGCCAGACGCTGCCGGCGGCGGCGGCCACGGCCTGGGCCAGAGCCAAGGGCATGGAGGGCGCGCCCAGCGGGTTGGTGGCGGAGCCGCGGAAGATGGACACCAGAGCCACGGCGAAGATCAGGGCGATGGTCGGGGCCTTCATCTTGCGAAAGCTCTCGGCCCAGGCGTCCTTCACGGCGGAACCGGGCATCTTGTGCAGCAGAATGGTCAGCAGGGCCACCACGATGAAGAAGGTGCCGGGCACGTAGAGGTAATCAATGCTGGCGCTGACGCCCTTGAAGCCCAGGATGTCGATGAAGTTCAGCTTCTGGGCCGTGAGCCAGGCCTTGAGGCCCAACTGGGGAATACGGGAGATGACCAGCAGAGCGCAGATGATCACATAGGGCAACCAGGCCATGAACTGGCTCATGTGGGCCTGGAATTCGGTCTTGGTGTTCAAAGGCACGGTGCCGGACCAGGAGGGGTCCCATTCACTGTGCGGCGCGAAGCCCCAGACGTCCTTGGGCACGCAGAAGCCTTTCTTGGTGCCCCAGATCACCACGGCCAGGCCGAGCAGGCCGCCGAGCATGCTGGGGAATTCCGGCCCGAGCAGCCAGGCGCAGAGCAGATAGGGGATCAGGAAGCAGACCGCGGCGAACACGCAGTATTTCCAGGCCCGGAAGCCGATGGACCAGGACTTTTCCGCGCCGAAGAAGCGAGTCAGGAAGCCGAGCATGAAGATGGTCAGAATGATGGCCATGGGGGCGTGCATGAAAGTGGCCCACTGGCCCACGGCTTTGCAGAAACCGTCATACGTGGTGAAAGGGAGGTTGGGATTGTTGGCGACGGCTTCGGCCACGGGGCCTTTCAGGAAGCCGAAGCCCACGATGACCGGCGTGCCCACCGCGCCGAAGGTCACGGGCACGCTGTTGAAGACCAGGCAGATCACCGCGGCCGCCATGGCCGGGAAGCCCAGGGCGAGCAGCAGGGGCGCGGCCAGGGCCGCCGGTGTGCCGAAGCCCGCCGCGCCTTCGATGAACGCGCCGAACATGAAGCCGATGATGATGGCCTGGAGGCGCCGGTCACGGCTTACATTCTGCATGCCGTGCTGGATGGTCTCCATGCCCCCGCTTTTTTCCAGGGTGTACAAAATAAGAATGGCGCCGAAGACGATAATCAGCACGCCCACGGCCACCACCACGCCTTGCAGGGAAAGCGCCAGCAGATACATAACGTCCAGATTCCAGCCGATCAGGCCGCAGATCACGCAGGCGAGCCAGGCTACGGGCATGGCCCGTGTGGCGGGCCAACGCAAACCCACCATCAGGACAAGGGCCGCCACAATGGGGATGACCGCCAGTAACGCCAGCATTCCAATAGACATGAAAACCTCCCTTAGTTAACCGGGTCCGCGGGACCGGAGCAGTTGACGCACGTCATGCGTGAACTGCCCTGGGCCATTCCTCCGCCGGAAAACATCCGGCGTTTTTTCCAGGCCGATCCCGCCCCCTCCGCGCCGGCACGCGGAACAGAGCACCTTTGATACCAGTTCTTCATCGATAACGTAAAACGCTATAAAAACGCAAGGGCACGCCGCTTTTTTCTTTGCAACGGCGTGCCCTTATTTGAGGTTTTTTTCGGCGCGGCCGGGGGTTCCCGGAACGGGAGCCCCCGGCGCCCCTGCCTCCGGGGCGCGCCGCGCTAACGTTTGAGGTTTTCGGCCAGAAGTTCCGCGATGTGCTGCACTTTGACGTTAAGACCCGTCTTTTCAGCGCCGCCGCGCAGCTGCATGACGCAACCGGGGCAGTCCACCACCAGGCGGGCGGCGCGTGTTTCACGGACGTTCTTCAGCTTCTTGTCCAGCAGTTGGGCCGAGATTTCCGGGAATTTCATGGAATACGTGCCGCCGAAGCCGCAGCAGACTTCTTCCTCCTCGCAGGGCACGTACTGGGCCGCGTCCGCGATGAGTTCACGCGGGGCCTCCTTGACGCCCAGGCCCCGGCAGAGGTGGCAGGAGGCGTGGTAGGTGACCCTTTCGCCGGAATTGGTGAAGTCCTCGGGCTTGAGGCCCAGGCGGTCGCGCACGAAGGAGCTGAAGTCGATAACCTTGTCCGCGAAAATCTTGGCCTGGGGCAGGATATCCGGCTCATTCTCCAGGATTTTCGGATAGGTGTGCTTCAGATGCGACGCGCAACTGGCGCAAAGCGTGATGATGGCGTCGTACTTGCCCACGGCAAAGGCCTGAATGTTCTGCTTGGCCACGTCCACCGAGGTTTTGCGCTGGCCCATCATTTCCAGGGGCAGGCCGCAGCAGGTCTGCTCCATGGGAAATTCCACTTCCACGTTTTTGGCCGCCAGAATCTTCACGCAGGCTTCAAGCTGCTCGGGATAGACGAAATCCTGGGCGCAGCCGCTGAAGATGGCCACCCGCATGGTGGGATTCTGGGCCTTGGGCGCGATTTCCGGCCAGCGGTCGCGGAAGGACTTGTTCGCAATGGCGGGCAAGGCCTTGAAGCCATGCTTGCCCAGGAATATGGCCGGAAGATGACGCTGGAACTGCGTGCCGCCGGTAAAGGGTTTCTGGGCGTATTTGGCGAACTTGAGCAGGCTGTGGAAAAGCTTGCGGTTTTTCATCACCGAGGCCAGAAGAGCCGCCTGGGCTCCGCCGCCCTGCTCTTCCGTGACCCGGCTGCGGATCTCGCGGATCAGACGCGGCAGGTCGATGCCGCCCGCGCAGACATTGGCGCAGGATTCGCAGCCCACGCAGTTCTGGCAGAGTACCTTGGCCTTGTCCTTGCCGTGGAAGAAATAGGTCAGGATCAGGCCGATGGCGCCGATGTAGATGTAGCCCATCTTGTGGCCACCCACCAGGCGGAACACCGGACAGACGTTGGCGCAGGCGCCGCAGCGCACGCAGCGGAAAATCTGCGAGAACAGCGGGTCCTTGGCGATTTCGGTACGGCCGTTGTCCAGAAAGACCACGTGCATGATCTTTTTGTTGCCCGGCGCGGAAGCGCAGGGACCGGCCCCGCACATCCAGGTCACATAGGAGGTCAGGCGCTGGGCCGTGGCGTTGCGCGGCAGCACCAGCAGGGCGGTGAGGGCCTGGTCCAGGGTGGGGATCAGTTTGTCCAGACCGGCAATGGCCACATGTACGCGCGGCAGGGTGGTGACCATGCGGGCATTGCCCTCGTTGGTCACGGTGGACACGGCCCCGTTTTCGGCCACGGCGAAGTTGCAGCCGCTGACGCCCATGTCCGCCGCGATGAACTTGCGGCGCAACTGCACGCGGGCCACCTTGACCAGCTTCTGGACGTCGGTGTCCTGCTTTTCGCCCGTGGCCTTGGTGAAGTCGTCGGCCACCTGGTAGCGCGAAAGATGGATGGCGGGCATGACCATGTGGGAGGGGCCTTCATGGCGCAGCTGGATGATCCATTCGCCCAGGTCCGTCTCGTCCACGATCAGGCCTTCGGCCTCCAGTGCGGGATTGAGCTGGATTTCCTCGGCGGTCATGGATTTGGATTTGACCACCCGCTTGACGTCGTTTTCCTTGGCGATGCGGGCGATGATCTCATTGGCTTCCTTGGCCGTGGCCGCGCGATGCACGTGCACGCCGCGCTTTTCCGCCTGCTCCTTGAACTGCTGGTAGAGTTCCTCCATGTGCTGGCAGGCGTAGTCCTTGGCTTCGGCTATCTTGGCGATGAGGCCGCGCTCGTCCACTTCCTGGAAGACGGCTTCGCGGTTGGCCCGGTAGGACACGGCAAAGGTGTCCAGAGTGCGGCGCAGAAAATCGTCCTGCAGGGCCTCATCGATTTGCTTGCGGTAATCGGAAAGAGATTTGGGGGCTTCATGCATGGCCTCAGTCCTCCAGAAGAATGATGTGCAGTTCCAGCGGGCCGTGCACGCCCACAGCGCCCACCCGCTCGATGTCCGCGGTGCGGCTCGGGCCGGTGATCAGCGTGGTGTACGTGGCGGGCGCGGCGTTCATGCGTTCGCGCAGAAGCTGGGCAATGGAAGGAAGATCGGGATAAATGTCGGACTTGCGCAGCAGGATGACGTGGATTTCCGAGATCATGCCGGCCAGACGCACGTCCTCGTTATCCGTGTTCATCATGCAGGTGCCGCTGCCGGCCACGCCGAGCTCGGCGCGGGACAGGCCAACGTCGATGCCGGCCAGATGGTTGCGCAGGCCGTTGCGCAGGCAGGCAAAGCCCTTTTCCTCGCAGGCCAGGGCCAGGGCGGCGAAATCCTCGTCGTCAAGGTCCGGCGCGGCCACAATGCGCTGCACACGGGTGGGCACCTTGTTGGGGCCCAGCGGGCCCTGCTGCACGCCGGGCTCGTCGGCCAGCAGTTCGGCCGGGGCTTTGTTTTCACAGACATCCACCACATACTGCAGGGCCGCCGCCATGGACGGCACTTCCTGCACCACGGCGTTGACTATGGCGGCTTTGGCGCTGAAGGCCTCTACCAGTTCCGGGTTCACAGGGGGCATAGCGTACTCCTTTGAACGGCGTTAACACCTTTTGACTTGAACGGATATACAGCGTGAAGCGCGCCGGACGGCAGACGGCGGAACGTTGTTCGCATTCCACCGCCGCCGGGGGGCGATACGGAGCCTGACGCCTACTTCAGGCTTTCCGCGTAGATTTCCACCGGATGTTTGACCCGCACGGGGTCGTTGTTGTGCGAAAGCACATCCTCCAGTTGCATCATGCAGGCCGGACAGGCCGCCGCCACTACCTGCGCGCCCGTGGCAACCACATTGTCGCGCTTGCGCTGGCCGATCCGTCGTGAATAATCGTAGTGGAAAAGGTTGAAGGAACCGCCGCAGCCGCAGCAGCGGTCGGCCTCTTCCATTTCCGTGAGCTTGTAGCCGGGGTTGGCCGCGATGACCGCGCGCGGCTGCGCGGTCACGCCCAGCGATTTCTTGAGGTGACAGGAATCGTGATAGGTGACGGGCACGGCGTCGCCAGAGGCAGCCGCTGCTTCCACCTTGAGCACGTCCACCAAAAACGCGTTGATATCCATGGTCTTTTCCGCCAGTTTTTCAGCCTGTTTCTGTTCCAGGCTGCCCAGGCGTCCGGCGTAACGCGGCCAGAGCTCCTTGATGGTGGAGGTGCAGGAAGCGCAGGGGCTCAGCAAATAGTCGAAATCACCCTTGCCGAGCACTTCAAGATTGACCTTCATCTGCTTGATCATGCCCTCGGCGTCGCCGGAGGACAGCGCGGGAATGCCGCAGCAGGCAAGGCCCACGGGCATGAAGACCGCCACCTTGTGGTGACGCAGCACCTTGAGGCAGGCTTCGGCCATGTCCGTGTACATCTTGTCGCCCAGGCAACCCGGGTAAAAAGCCACTTTCAGGCCGCCTTCGGACCGGGAAGGCCGGGGCTCGTCCAGCGCGCCGTAAACGGCGTGCAGGGGCTTTTTCGCCAACGGCCGGATATGCCTGTCGCCCAGCATGAAGTTGAGCATGGGCGCGCAGACCGTGCCTTGGGCGTCGCCGGTTTTGCGAAAGATCAGGCCTTGCATGGGCGCGCCCACGCGCATGGCGAAGTTGAACAGGCCGGGCTTGGCCAGCAGAGTGCGGAAAACCATTTTCTTCACCGGGTGCAGGCCGATATAGGCGTTGACCAGCTCGCGCGCCTCCATGAAGACTTCCATGATTTTCACGCCCGGAGGGCAGGCGGCCTGGCAGGAGCCGCAGAGCAGACAGCGGCCGAGCTTGTCGGCCAGGGCCTCGGGGTCCTTGAGCAGCTCATGGGCCATATTGTTGATCAGGAAAAGCTTGCCGCGCGCCACGTCGGCTTCCTTGCCGGAGGCCCCGAACATGGGGCAGACCGACTGGCACATGCCGCACTTCATGCAGGCGGTGATCCTGTCGTCCAGCGCCATGAGGCGCTGGGCCAATTCGTGCAGATTGTTCATGAACTAAATCCCCACTAATTTAGTGGAATTGAGCAGGCCCTTGGGGTCCAGGGCGCGGCGCAGCCGCTGTGAGAACAGGATCGTGCCGCGCGAGGTTTCCTTTTCCATCCACTTGGCCTTGGCCGTGCCGATGCCGTGCTCGCCCGAGAGGGTGCCCTGGAGCCTGATGGCCGTGTCGAACATTTCGTCGATGGCCTCCTCCACCCGCTTGAACTCTTCGGCGTCGCGCTTGTCGCAAAGGAAGGTGGGGTGCAGGTTGCCGTCGCCGACATGGCCGAAGGTACCCACCTCCACCTTGTATTTGGCCGCGATGTCGTTGACGGCCTTCATCATGGCCGGGATCTGCGAACGGGGCACGGTGGCGTCTTCCAGCACGGTGGTGGGACGGCAGCGGGCCAGCACCGGCAGGGCCATGCGCCGGGCTTCCCAGAGTTTGAATTTCTCGGCCGCGTCCTTGGGCACATGCACGGCCACAGCCTTGTTTTCCTTGAGCACGCGCTCCACGGCCTCAGCGTCGTCCGCCACCTGAGCGGGGTGGCCGTCCACCTCAATGAGCAGGATGGCCGCCGCGTCGCGCGGCAGACCGGCCCTGGTGAAGTCGTCCACGCGCACGATGGTGTTGTTGTCCAGAAATTCCAAGGTACAGGGCAGCACGTGGGCCGCAATGATCCCGGCCACGGCCTCGGCGGCGTTCTGCATGTCGTCGAAGACCGCCATAAGGGCCTTGGAGGCCTTGGGCGGCGGCACCAGCTTGAGAATGGCCTGGGAAATGACGCCCAGTGTGCCCTCGGACTGGATCAGCATGCCCGCCAGATTGTAGCCGGTGACGCATTTCACCGTACGCGAGCCGGTTTTGACCACCTCGCCCGTGGCGTCGAAAAATTCGACGCCCATGAGGTAATCCTTGGTCACGCCGTACTTGAGGCCGCGCAGGCCGCCCGCGTTCTCGGCGATATTGCCGCCGATGGTGGACACGGCCTGGGAGCCCGGATCCGGCGGATAGAAGAGATTTTTCTTGGCCACGGCGGCGGCGAAGTCAGCGGTGATCACGCCCGGTTCCACCACAGCGTAGAGGTCATTGGAATTGATCTCCAGGATGCGGTTCAGGCCGGTGGTCAAGACCACCACGGTATCGCTGTGGTCCGGAATGGTGCCGCCGGACAGGTTGGTGCCCGCGCCGCGCACGGTCATGGGAATGCCGTTGTCATAAAGTTTCTTGACGCAGAGGCCCAGCTGCTCGGTGGTCGTGGGCCGGAGCACCATCGCCGGAACCACGGGTTCAAGCACCGCCGAGTCAAATGAATAACTCTGGCGGTCGGCCTCGGAAGTGAACACATTTTCCTTGCCGATCAGGTCCTCAAAATCCTTGATCAACGCCTGGCTTGCCATAGAGCCTCCTTGCACGCTCTCGCATCATCGTATCCTGAAACATTCCGCAAATGGACGATTCGCCCTTTGCGGGACGTCGGCCTTTGCCCCGGCGGAGCCGCCCCGATGTCTGATCGCGAAAATTTCGAGCCTGGTCATGCCCTCAATTTTCGCGGAATCGCCGGCGAAAAACCATGTTTTCGCCGGCTCACGGCGGCTACGCCGCCGCGATACCCTACGGGTTCTGTGTGTTTCATTTGAAAAATCAGACACTGGGAGCCTGTCCGCAACCGCCGGAACAACGGACCTTTCCGCTGTCGCATTGCCTTACGGGAACAGGCCGCGCACGGCGCGGCCCGAAAACTGTGAAAGTCCGGTCCCGGAGCGCGGAAACCGCGCCAACGCTTGGGATTCTTTGCACAATGTGACTGTATAGCCTGCTTTGTCATTTTTGCAAAGAGGACTTTCCAAAAAAATGCAGTGGTATCACCATCAACATAGCAGCAAACTTCAGCGGCGCTGGAGCCGCTCGCAATGACCCGACCTCGCCCGGCGGCCGCTGTACAGGCATGCCCGCGCGGCACGCGGCTTGCGACCGGAAGGGTCAAGGGCGCTGGATCCCGGCCAGGTTGCAAATGAAGGCGAAGGCTTTGGCGTCCACGGGTTGCACGGAAAGGCGGCTGCCCCGCTTCATCAGTTCCATGCCGGACAACTCGGGCCAGGCAGCCAACTCCTTGCGGCTCAAAGGATGCGGCAGGGCGCGTCGCAGGCGCACATCCACCATTTCCCAAATGGGCTTTTCCGGCGTGGCCTTGGGGTCGAAATGCTGATTCTCCGGGTCCTGGGCCGTGGCGTCCGGGTAGGCCGCGCGCACAATTTCCACAATGCCCACAATGCCTGGCTGCTGCCCGCTGTGGTAGAAAAATCCCAGATCGCCCACCCGCATGGCACGCATGAAGTTGCGGGCCTGATAGTTGCGCACCCCGTCCCAGGGCGAGGTCTGATCGGGAGAATTCTCCAGATCCTGCCAGGAAAAACAGCCGGGTTCCGTCTTGAAAAGCCAGTACTTCATGCCTCGCCCTTTCCCTTTAAAAAGAATTATTCTTATTTACATATGGAGCCGAACAGCCCTTTCGTCAATGCCCGTGCGGATGCAAAAACACCGCCCGTGGGCGGTGTGGATGCAAGGCGCGGCGATTTTCCGGAATCGCGATGCCTTGAAGCGGACCGGGACTCCGAAAAAACGGTTGGGGAAGCGCTGATTAATGAAGATTTCTGTCTCGATCAAGGGCGTAAGCCGTTGCCGCGTCAGCGGCTTGCTTGAGCCGTTCACGGCTACGGCTGGAGCACGGCGAACCGCGGTCGGAGGGTAAAAAGATCAGTAATCAGCGCTTCCCTTACTTTTTCGCCACCTGCCGCTGCCAGACAAAGAAATGCAGCAAGGCCATGCCGCCGTGGCCGATGAAGTACACGATTACCAGCCAGGCGAGCCACTCGTGCGTCACGCGCCAGCCATGCGCGGCGGGAGAACCGTCCCGCCAGAGCAAGAACCAGGTCAGGCCGGAAAAGGCGGTCAGCAGCAACGCGCCCAGGCCCAGGCCCTGTACGGAAGTAGCCAGGCCGCCGGGCCGGGGCGCCACGAGCCGGCCGTGCAGGCTGGCGATCAGGTCCTTGCGGATCTGATCCACGTCGCCCCAGAGATAGGGGAAAAAATATTTCAGGCCGTGCTTGCCCAGGCTGTAGGCCGCGACAATCACGCCCAGAACACACAGGCTCATCCCCTCCAGCATGTGATACCAGGCCGTCCAGGAAGCTCCGTCCGGCGTTACCCGCATCAACGTGCTGCTGCACAGCTGCAGGATGACGAAAAGAACCACCAGCGCATGCAGCACGCGCAGAAAGGGGCTCTGGAAGAAACCCATGAACCGCCACAGCAGCTCGGACTGGGTTTTGATCAGCTCTTGTATCTTCATTGTTTTCTCCCGATGGTCCTCCCTCCGGGATGCAGGGCCGTAACTCAGGCATTCGACCCGGCAGGCGCGTTCCACTCCGTGCCCCGGAACGCGCGTCATGTCTGTTAGTTACCCGCAAACGCTCAAAAACGCCATGCCCGGATTTCCCATGGGAAATCCGGGCATGAAATACAATCAGCGCCGGGAACAGACAGGCCAGAGACAGACCAGGGGCTGTTGACACTATAAAATTTTTGTTCGCCCGCAAGAAAGATAAGCCTGCTTTGAAGGAGTGTACTCTTTTGGCACTCGACTGAAAAAGCAGGTGAAACCTAACGCAGCGCGCGGGCAAAAAGGCATAGTGCCAAAGCCCCTAATGGCAGCGGATGCCGCTCAGCAGGTGCGCCATCTTCTCTTTCTTGGTGCGCAGATAGGCTTCATTTTCCGGGCAGGATTCGATTTCGATGGGCACGCGCTCCACGATTTCAATGCCGTAGCCCGAAAGCCCCACGATTTTCTTGGGATTATTGGTCAGCAGGCGGATCTTGCGGATGCCCAGATCCACCAGGATCTGCGCGCCGGTACCGTAGTCCCGCAGGTCGTCGGGGAAGCCCAGCATGCGGTTGGCCTCCACCGTATCGTAGCCCTGGTCCTGCAGGGCATAGGCCCGGATCTTGTTGGCAAGGCCGATGCCGCGCCCTTCCTGGCGCATGTAGAGGAGCACCCCGCGCCCTTCCTGTTCGATCTGGCGCAGGGCCGCGCCGAGCTGTCCCCGGCAATCGCAGCGCAACGAGCCCAGGGCATCGCCGGTCAGGCACTGGCTGTGCACGCGCACCAGCACGGGTTCCGGCCCGCTGATGTCGCCCTTGACCAGGGCCAGATGGGTGCCGGGCTCCAGTTCGCTCTCGTAGGCATAGACCGTGAAGTCGCCGTACAGACTGGGCAAATGGGCGTGCGCGTCGCAACGCACGGAAACCTGGCCGCGTTCCAAACGGTAGCGGATGATGTCTCTGACCGCCGCAATCTTGATATCGTGCTCGGCGGCGAATTTCTCCAGGTCCGGCATGCGGGCCATTGTGCCGTCGTCGCGCATGATCTCGCAGATCACGGCCGCCGGTTTGAGGCCCGCCAGGCGGGCCAGGTCCACGCTGCCCTCGGTCTGGCCGGTGCGCGACAGCACGCCCCCGGCTTTGGCCCGGAGCGGAAAAACATGGCCGGGCGAAACGATATCCTCGGGCCGGGCGTTGTCCGCCACGGCGGCCTTGATGGTGGCGGCGCGGTCAGCGGCGGAAATGCCGGTGGAAATGCCCTCGCGGGCCTCAATGGAAATCGTGAAATTGGTTCCGAAACGCGAACCGTTGCGCTGGGTCATCAGAGGCAGTTGCAGGCGGTCGGTCAGTTCCGGGGCCATGGGCAGGCAGATCAGGCCGCGCCCGAAACGGGCCATGAAATTGATGGCTTCCGGCGTGACGTGTTCGGCGGCCATGGTCAGGTCGCCCTCGTTCTCGCGGTCCTCATCGTCCACCAGAATGACCATTTTGCCCAGCCGGATGTCGGCAACGGCTTCTTCAACGCTGCACAAAGGCATGACTACATCCTTAGTAAAGTTACTGTCGTGATCGGGAGTTGGTTGCGGCAAAGGTAGGGCGGGCGCGGGCTTCTGTCAACCGGGCGCGGCTTGTCCCGCAGGGCAATCGAATGAATGCCTCAATCGTCGGATATTCATTTGCGTCCGTAAGTGAGTCTTCTTTCCTCATTCCCGCGAACGCGGCCGAGACAGTCGGCAAGTGAGCGGGGAGCTGGTTTTGCGGGAAGGCTGGCGCAAGAGTATTTTTCTTTTTCGCTCTGTCCATTCAATTGCCCAAGCTGTTTATCCCACCCGCAGGCCCACGTCCCACAGCAGGGCCGCCAGCGGCCTGCCCAACAGAAAAGGCAACACCCGCGCGGGCACGCGGCCGCGCGTGGCGCAGAGTTCGCGGAAGGCGGCATCGTAACGGACCAGCTCCGCCAGTTCGGCGCGCGCGGCTTCCCGATCTTCCTCCGCGAGCGGGGCCGGAGCGGGCGCAAGGCGGGGCCGGAAGCCCAGAGCCGACGCCAGGGCCAGAGCCTTGCCCGCAGGGCAGGCCTCGTCATGGGCTCCGGCCAGTTCCGGCCAGCAGGCGCGCGCGGCGGACGGCAGCCCCGGCCCGGCACCCGCCAAAGCCTCCGCCCAAACCTCCAGGGCGGCGCAACGGCCCAGGTTTTGCCTGTTGGCCAGCAAAGCCTCCAGGGGGGCGGTGTCCGCGCAGAGCAGAACGCGGCACTGCACGGGACGCCGGGCGTAGATGCCGCAGCCCGCGCCGTCCCTGTAGTACAGACAGCGCCAGGGGTGGCCGGGCTCGCCCGTGCCCGCCAATTTAAGCAGTTCCCTGTCCAGAGGCCGCAACACGCCGCGCGCGTCGTCACGCGCCCACTCTCCGGCCCGCAGGCAGACCAGGGCCTCCAAAGGCAAAGCCCCCTCCCCTGCCAACAGGGGGGCATCCTCGCGCATCAGCGTCGGGCCGCCGCGCAGGCAGCATTCTCCGCAACGGCGGCAGCGCGCAGCGGGCGTTTCAGGCATAGGCGTCGACATGTCAGTGCGGCAGCGGGGCAAGAAATTTCAGGGCGATGAACTGTCTGACCTCTCCCCAGGCGTGCCTGCTTTCCGGCAGGGCGTCCCCGAAAATCTGGAAAACGTGGAACAAACCGTAATAACGGGTCAGGGTGGCGTCCACGCCCGCGTCCACGGCATGCCGGTAGACGATTTCGGAGTCGCTTTCCAGAATTTCGTCCGTGCCCACCTGGATCAGCATGGGCGGAAAGCCCGTGTAGGAGGCGAAGACCGGGGAAAGATAGGGATTTTTAGGGTCTGTCTTGCCCACATAGCTCAAGATAAAGGGCAGGGTCTTGGGCATGGCCCCGTCCTTGGGCGGCATATATTCGGGATTGTTGCCGAAAATGGGATCAATATCCGCATTTTTGATGTGCGATTCGCCCGAGCCGGTCATATCCGTCCACGGCGACATGCAGACCAGGGCGCGGGGCAGCGGCCTGCCCGCGTCGCGCAGACTGAGGGTCAGGGCCAGAGCCAGATTGCCGCCCGCGCTGTCCCCCACCACCAGAATGTTTTCCGGCTTGTAGCCCTGGGCCAGCAGCCAGTTCCAGGCGTCCAGGGCGTCGTCCAGGGCCGCCGGAAAGACGTGTTTCGGGGCCAGGCGATAGTCCGGGCTGAACACGTCGGCATCCCCGGCCATGCGCGAATAGCGCACGGCCATGCCGCGGTAGATATTGGAAAGTTTCAGGATATAGGCCCCGCCGTGCAACAGCAAAACCGCCCGCTCACGGGGCTCGCCGTCCTTGTGCAGGAGTTCGGCGCCGCAGTTTTTAAGGGCCACGCGCGTGATCGTATAGCCTCGCGGGGCTTTCCAGGACGACTCGCTGTTGACGTAGTTGCGCGCCGCGCGCAGAAAGTTGTCCCCCCTGAGTCCGGGCACGCGCAGCAGAAGGCGCAGTCCGTCGCGCACCACGCCAGACTGCACGGAAAGTTTGGGGCCGTCGGCATTGAAACAGCGTGTGCTCTCGGCGGCCCCGGCCGGGGCGGCGCAGAGCAACGCCAGCAGAAGAACATATATCTTTTTCACAGTAACCTCGTGCATCATGCGCCGGAATCGGCTCTGGCCTCCGCTCCGCCGTCATGGAACCGCCCGCCGTAGTTGCGGTTCAGGCGGCGGGAGAACTTTTCCATATAATAGTAATACACCGGCGTGATGTAGAGGGTCACGATCTGCGAAAAACACAGGCCGCCCACCACGGCCAGGCCCAGAGGCCGCCGGGCCTCGGCCCCGGCCCCGATGCCGATGGCGATGGGCAGCGCGCCCATGAGCGCGGCCATGGTCGTCATCATGATGGGCCGGAAGCGCACGTGACAGCCTTCGGTAATGGCGGCCAGGGGCGTAATCGAGGGGTCGCGCCGCTGGGCCTCCAGGGCGAAGTCCAGCATCATGATGGCGTTTTTCTTGACAATGCCCAGCAGCATGATCACGCCCACAAAGCCGTAGAGATCCAGTTCCAGGCCGAACAGCCAGAGCGTCGCCAGCGCGCCGAAACCCGCCGAAGGCAGACCGGAGAGAATGGTCAGGGGATGGATGAAGCTCTCATAGAGGATGCCCAGCACCAGATAGATGACCACAATGGCCAGGATCAGCAGCCAGCCCATGCCCTGAAGAGAATTCTGAAAGGCCTGGGCCGTGCCCTGGGATTCGGCGGTCACCGAATCGGGCAGCAAAGGCCGGGCCGTGGCTTCCACTGCCCCCACGCCCTGGCTCAGAGCCACGCCGGGCCGCAGATTGTACGAGATGGTCACGGCCGGGAACTGCCCGTTGTGGTTCACGGCGATAGGTCCCACGCCGGGCGAGAGTTTGGCCAGGGTGTCCAGAGGCACCAGATCCCCGTCTTTGGAGCGCACATACAGACGGGACAGGGCCGAGCTGTCCTGCTGGAAGCGCTTCTGTAGTTCCACAAAGACCTTGTAGTCATTGGTGGGCGCGTAAATAGTGGAAATCTCGCGCGAGCCGTAGGCCGATTGCAGGGCCAGCTCAATCTGCTGCGGGCTTACGCCCAGAGCGGCGGCCCGGTTGCGGTCGATGGTCACGCGCAGCTCCGGGTTCTTGAGCTGCAGATCGCTGTTCACATCCTGGATTTCGGGCAGCTTGCGCAGGGCCTCCTCCACCTTCTGGGCGCTGTCGTAAAGGGCCGCCATGTCCGGTCCGGACAGGGTATACTGATAGAGAGCCTTGGAGGAGCGCCCGCCGATATTGATGGCCGGGGGCACGCGCACAAAAACCCGCAGGGCCGGGGAGGTGTTCAGCTCCCGCCGCAGGCGCTGGGCCACGGTCTCGATGTTCGGGCGCTGGTCATGAGGCTTGAGGTGCATGAGCAGAATGCCGTTGTTCATGCTCTGGCTGGAGCCCACAATGCCCACCACGGAGTTGAACATGGAGACATGGGGCTGTTTTTCCAGCAGGGTATCCAGCTTGTGCTGGGCCTCCACCATGCCCTGGAAGGAAACACCCTGCTCCGCTTCGGTGCTGGCGACCAGAAAGCCCATGTCCTCGGCGGGCAGAAAACCCTTGGGCATGACCACGCCCAGCCAGATGGTCAGGACCAGCAGGCCCAGGGAGGCGCCGAGCGCGGCCAGGCGATGGCGCAGCACGTAATCCAGCGAACGGGCATAACCCGCCGCCAGGCAGTCGAACATGCGTTCCAGCCTGCCGTACATGCCCTCATATCCGGCCTTGTGCTTCTGCCCGGCTTTCAGGAAATAGGCGCAGAGCATGGGCGTGAGCGTGAGCGAAACCACGCCGGAACAGAGGATGGCCGTGATGATGACCACCGCGAACTCTCGGAACAGCCGCCCCACGATGCCGCCCATGAACAGCACGGGAATGAAGACCGCCGCCAGGGAGATGGTCATGGAGACAATGGTGAAGCCGATTTCCGCCGAGCCGTCGTAAGCCGCCCTGAGGGGGTCCTTGCCCATTTCCTGGTGGCGGACGATGTTTTCCAGCATGACGATGGCGTCGTCCACCACAAAGCCCACGGCGAGCGTCAGGGCCATGAGCGAGAGATTGTCCAGGCTGTAGCCCAGCATGGCCATGACCGCGAAGGTGGAAATCACGGACATAGGCAGCGCCAGGCTGGGAATGACCGTGGCCGGGAGATTGCGCAGAAAGATGAAGATGACCAGCACCACCAGAAAAACCGTGAGCACCAGGGTGAACTTCACGTCGGCCACGGATTCGCGGATGGATTCAGAACGGTCGTAAAAAACGTCCACCTTGACCGAAGGCGGCACCTGGCGCTCCAGGGCGGGCAGCAGCTTGCGGATGGCGTCCACCACCTGCACGGTGTTGGTGCCGGGCTGGCGCTCCACGGCCAGGGTGATGCTGGGCACGCCGCCGTTGCTCCAGGAGATCTGTTTGTCCTGCTGCACGCTGTCTTCCACCGTGCCCAGATCGCGCAGGCGCACGGGAGCGCCGTTACGGTAGGCCACCACCGTGTCGCGGAAGGCCCGGGCGTTGAGCAGCTGGCCCGAGGATTTGATGGAGCTGGCCCGCTGCTCGCCCTCCAGGGAACCGGTGGGCAGCATGGAGTTGGCGGCGGCCACGGCGTCGGCCACCTCGTCGATGCCCAGCCCGCGCGAGGCCAGCTCGTCCGGGTCCAGTTGCACGCGCACGGCGTATTTCTTCTGGCCGTAAATGACCACCTGGGCCACGCCTTCCACCATGGACAGGCGCTGGCCGATGAGCGTATCCGCGTATTCGTTGAGCTGGTACAGCGGCAGGGTCGGCGAGGAAACGCGCAGATAGAGAATGGGCATGTCCGCCGGGTTGACCTTGCGGAAACTGGGGGGCGTGGTCATGCTGGTGGGCAGGCGGCGCTGGGCCAGACCGATGGCCGACTGCACGTCCAGGGCCGCCGCGTCGATATTCCTGTCCAGGGCGAACTGGATGGTGATGCGGGTACGGCCCACGGCATTGACCGAGGAAATGGAATCAATGCCCGCGATGGTGAAAAATTCCTTTTCCAGGGGCGTCGCCACGGAGGCGGCCATGGTCTCCGGGTCCGCGCCCGCCAGGTCGGCCATGACCTGGATGGTGGGAAAGTCCACGTTGGGCAGCTGGTTCACCGGCAGGGAAAGGTAGCCGGTAACGCCGAAAAAGAGCATGCCCAGCATAAGCAGGGCGGTGGCGACCGGACGGCGGATGAATACGGCGGCTATATTCATGGCTGGAGTATGCTAAGACATGAGCTGGCGCACAAGCAAAAAAACGCCCAAAGCGCAGCAGACCACGCCGATGGCCCGGCGCAGCAGCAGGGGCGACATGCGCCGGGCCGCGGCCACGCCCCGCCAGAAGCCGAACAGACAGGCCAGGGTCACGCCGGGCAGCAGGTTGTAATCCAGATAGCCCCCGGTCACATTGGCCAGGGAGCCGGACAGGGTCGCCAGCACCTGGAAAGGCATGGACAGGGCCACGGCCGTCAGCGGCGCATAGCCCACAATGATCATCCAGGGCACGGAGAGCACCCCCCCGCCCACGCCGGTGAGCCCGGCCACAAAGCCCGTGGCCGCGCCGATGCCGAACAGGCCCGCCTTTCCATGCCAGAAGAGATTGCCCTTGTCGCGGGCCGTCGGCGGCCGCAGGGCACACAGCCCGGCCAGCACAATGACCGCGCCCAGAATGTAGATCAGCGGCCCGGCGTCCAGACGGGCGTTGCACCAGGCGCCGGGCCAGCCCGCCAGACCGCCGCCGAGGACCAGGGGCAGGGCCTCGCGCCAGCGGATCAGGCCCAGCCGCCAGAACATCCAGGTGCCCAGAAGGGTCAGAAAAAACATGGCGGCCAGGGACGTGCCCATAGCCGTATGGGTTTCAAGCCCGCTCAACAGCACCAGGGCGGGCGGCACCAGCACGCCGCCCACGCCGGTGGCCCCGGTCAGAAAGCCCACAGCCAGACAAAAGGCATACAATACGGCCAGCAACATGGAGCATCCTTCAGGCAAAGAAAAAACGGAGTAAGAGGCAGGCCAGCCAGAGCGACAGGCCGCCGTAAAGGGCGCTATAGCGCATAAGCGCGCACAAGGCCAGCAGGCGGGCGCGGTCCCAGGGGGCGGCGGATTCACGCGACGGTCCCAGCCAGGGCTTGCCCACCAGTGCGCCGAAATAGACCGAAGGCCCGGCCATGCGCGCCCGGCAGAGCCAGGCGCAGGCGGTCATGGACCAGCCGGAATTGGGGCTGGGCATGCCCACCGCCTGCCGGGCCACCAGCCGGAAGCCCGGCCATGAACCGTCCCAGATCCGCGCCGCGGGCCTCAGACAGCGCAGCAGAACATCCGTCAGCCGTAAAGCCCCCACGGAAAGGCGCGCGGGAATGAAGGCCAGGCAGTCGTCGGCGCGTGCCCCGGCCCAACCCAGCCAGCGCCAGCGCTCCGTCAGATAGCCCCACATGGAATCCGTGGTGCTTACGGCCTTGTACATCCACAGGCCCACGGGACCGGCCAGCAAGAGCCAGAAAAACGGGGCCAGCAGCGCGTCGGTAAAATTTTCCGAGAGGGTGTCAGCCAGGGTCTTGCGCATCAGCGGACGGTCCATACGGCCGGTATCCCGGCTGACCAGCCAGGACAGGGCCTCGCGCGCTTCAGGCTCGGGGTATGTTTCCACCCGGCGCAACACTTCCCTACCCGTATCCAGCAGGCTGCCCATGGCCAGTCCGGCCCAGGCCAGATACACGGCCGACAGCACCCCCAGCAACGGCAGCGAAATCAGCAGCCAGACCGCCAGACCGCTCACGCCGGTCAGCAAAAACAGGCAGACCAGCCCCGCCAGCCGCCCGCGCCGTTTTTCGCCTGCCGCGCCGCCGCGCCGCATCCAGCGCCGGGCCGGGCCTTCCAGGCGGCCCAGCAGACGGCCCGCGAAACAGACCGGATGCGGCCAGGGCAAGGCGGGATCGCCCAGCCGGAGATCCAGCAGCAGGGCCACGGGGGCCAGCCACCAGCAGTCCCACACCGAGTACGGGAACAAAGACCGCAGGAGGCTCAGGTCCATTGTTCCAGCAGGCCGCTGGCGGCCAGAGCCATATACAGCACAATGCCCGCCGAGGTGGAGAGATTCAGGCTGCGTACCCCGCCCTCACGCATGGGGATGCGCACATGATGCGGCGAGGCGTCCAGCATTTCCGGCGGCAGGCCGCGCGTTTCCGGGCCGAAGATCAGGCTGTCTTCCGGCTGGAAGGCGAAATGCTGCACAGGCGCGCTGCCGTGGCGGCTCTTGGCCGAGGTCATGACCCAGCGCTCCGTCGCGGGCCTGCCGGGACGTTGCGCGAAGGCCCGCCAGTCCGGCCAGGTGAACAGGCGCACATTGGGCCAGTAGTCCAGACCGGCGCGCTTGAGATAGCGGTTTTCCAGCTTGAAGCCCAGGGGTTCGATGAGGTGCAGCTCCGTACCGGTGGCAGCGCAGAGCCGGGCCACATTGCCGGTATTGGGAGGGATTTCGGGCTCAAAAAGAACTATCCGCATGCGGGCTTCACTCCTCGGTCTCGATCCAGCGGCGGGAGCGCTCCACGGCCCGGCGCCAGTGGTGGAGCAGCTCGGCGCGCCGCTCCTCAGGCATTTTTGGCTCAAAGCGGCGGTCCAGTTGCCAGAGGGAGGCCGCTTCCTCCTCGTCCTGCCAGAAGCCCACGGCCAGACCCGCCAGGCAGGCGGCCCCCAGGGCAGTGGTTTCCGTAACCACCGGTCGTTCCACGGCCACGCCGGTGAGGTCGGCCTGGCACTGCATGAGCATATTGTTGCGGCTGGCCCCGCCGTCCACGCGCAGCAGGCTGAGATCCAGACCGGCATCCGCCCGCATGGCCTCCATGACGTCCAGCGTCTGGAGAGCGATGGCCTCAATGGCCGCCCTGGCAATGTGCCCGCGCTCCGTGCCCCTGGTCAGACCCACCAGGATGCCGCGCGCATACTGGTCCCAATGCGGAGCGCCCAGGCCCGTGAAGGCGGGCACCAGATAGACGCCGCCGTTGTCCGGCACGCTGGCGGCCAGCCCTTCCATTTCCGACGAATCCCGAATGAAGCCCAGGCCGTCGCGCAGCCACTGGACCACGGCCCCGCCCGCGAAAACGCTGCCCTCCAGGGCATAGCTTCTGCCGCGCGGCGTTTCCCAGGCCACGGTGGCCAGCAGGTTGTTCCGGCTCTCCCTGGGCCGCGCGCCGGTGTTCAGCAGCAGGAAACAGCCCGTGCCGTAAGTGTTTTTGACCATGCCCTCGTGCAGGCAGGCATTGCCGAAGGCGGCGGCCTGCTGGTCGCCCGCCGCGCCCGCCACGGGCACGGGGTGGCCGAAAAACTCGGGATGGACGCGGGCCATGAGGCTGGAGGAAGGAACAACCTCGGGCAGCATGGCGCGCGGCACGCCCAGCAGGTCCAGCAGCTCGTCGTCCCATTGGCCGGTATGAATGTTGAACAGCAAGGTGCGGCTGGCATTGGAGGGGTCGGTGAGATGCGCGCCGCGTTTGCTGAAATTCCAGATCAGCCAGGAATCCACGGTGCCGAAGAGCAGCTCGCCCGCCTCGGCCCTGGCCCGCGCGCCGGGCACGTTGTCCAGAATCCAGCCGATCTTGGTGCCGGAGAAATAGGCGTCCAGCACCAGGCCGGTCTTTTGACGGATGATTTCAGCCTTGCCTTCGGCACGCAGCCGGTCGCAGACAGCGGCGGTGCGGCGGTCCTGCCAGACGATGGCGTTATACACCGGCGCGCCGCCGGCCCGGTCCCAGACCACGGTGGTTTCCCGCTGGTTGGTGATGCCCACGGCGGCCAGCTCATGCCCCTGTACCCCGGCCTGCTTGAGGCAGTCGTGGGCCACATGGGCCTGGGTGTCGAAAATCTCGTCCGGGCTGTGCTCCACCCAGCCGGGCCGGGGATAGATCTGGGTGAATTCTTTTTGCGCCACCTGGAGCATGCGGCCCCGGCGGTCGAACAGAATGGCCCGCGAGCTGGTGGTGCCCTGGTCCAGAGCCAGGATATACGAGGCGGTCATGCGCTTTCTCCCCAAGAGCAAACTAGAGCAGATTAACTTTGAAATTTTACAAATTTCAAAGTTGGCATTCCGGCGGAAACCACGCCGTACCGTGTGCGGCGTTAGAGCAATTTCAAAGTGAAAATGCTCTAGATCTGAAACGCTTCGCTTTTCATAGGGTTCAGTCAGCCGGCGGCAGTCGTACGGCATCAGAGCATTTCAACATGGGGACATCTTGGGGAAACGCCGAGTAGTGAGGATTTTTGTTCTCTGCCAAGACAGGCGAACTGCGGGCGGAGGGAGCATATTCAAACAGATTCGACCTTCGCGTGAAGTGAGCCCGGCGCCGGCAGAGGGCAAAAAGACCAGTAATCGGCGCATCCCCTATAACCTCCCGGCAATGCCCGGCACGACCTGGCAGGCCACCCGGATGTCCTTGGAGCCGTAGCCGCTGTCGTCCAGGGTGGCGAAAAGGTCGGCCTCCAGCACTTCCACGGCCGCATCCGGCACGCCCTCGGCGGCCAGGTGGGCCGCAAGCAGTTCCCCGGCGCGGCGCTCGGCGGCGTCCAGAGTAAAGCCCCTGTTGATGCGCTCCTCCAGATCCAGGGCGGGCGCGCGCAGCAGGCCCCGGCCCGTGTCCGCGTAAATTTCCAGCCCGGCCGTGGGCAGGGTCAGGGCCGCGCCCACGGCGTTGGCCACGGCGGCGTGCGGCGGGCTGGCCACAGGCAGGCCGAAAGCCGCCGCCAGCCGCTCGCGGATGCAGTCCGCCGGGCCGCCCACCAGCCAGATCCGGTCGGGGCGGGCCTCGCGCGCGGCCTTGAGCGCGGCCAATGTGTAGATGGGCCGCGCGTTGACCGCGTCGATAAGTTCATGCGCGGCCCGCGTGACCCGCGCCAGGGCGTCGTCCACGGCCTTTTGGGCCAGGACGCGGGGTTCCAGGCCGCACAAGACCGCCAGGGCCGCCACGCCGTCGCGCGAGGCGGCCACGTTGCCCCGGTCGCCTGAGGCGCTGTTGCCGTCCAGCGCATTCAGCGCGTCCAGCAGGGTGGGCCGAACGCCGCCGAAGGCCATGGCCGGGCCTTCGCGCAGGGGGCCTGTCCGCACGCGCGTCGCCGCGCCCGTGCCCTCCACGGTGAGCAGGGAATCCCCGCCCACGCCGATGGACGTCGAGGCCAGAGCCCGTACCAGAGTGCGGCGGCCCTGCAACAACATGCCGTCACGGTCGATCACTGGCGAGCCGTCGGCGAACAGGGCCATGTCCGTGGTGGTGCCGCCCATGTCCAGCAGCAGGGAGCAGCCCCGCCCCGCTTCCGGACAGAGGGCCATGACGCCCATGACGCTGGCCGCCGGGCCGGACAAAATGGACTGCACCGGCTCGCGCCGCGAAAGGGATACCGGCACCGCGCCGCCGTCGGCCTTGAGCAGCCGGGTGGCCGCATGGATGCCCGCGTCGGCCAGGGCCGCCTCCACGGCGTCCAGAAAAGCGTTGTGCAGGCGCTGCACGGCCGCGTTGTAATAGGCCGTGGCCACCCGGCGGGGAAAATTGAGCCGTCCCGAAAGCCGGTGCCCCAGGGTGACGGGCAAGCCTGACGCTTTGGCCACTGCCGCGCCCATGACGCGCTCATGGGCCGGATTGCGCGGCGAAAATTTGCCCACGCAGGCCACGGCGGCCACGCCCGCGTCACGCCAGGCCGCCGCCTGCCGGGCCAGGCCGTCCGTTTGCAGGGGACTCACTTCCACGCCCCGGTGGTCCAGGCCGCCGGGCGCCACGCAGACATGTTCGCCCAAGGCGAAGCGCGCGGGGTTCAGGCCCGGCCCGGCGGAAAGCGCCAGCCCCACCGTGTCGGCCCGGCCCTGCACCAGGGCGTTGACCGCCAGGGTCGTGCCCAGGGTCACGCGCTCCACGGCGGCCAGGGCCGCCGCTCCGTCGCTTCCCGGCTCTCCGGCCAGAGCCGCCAGCACTTCCCGCACCGAGGCGGGCAGATCGTCATGGCGGGTTTTGACCTTGGCCGAGGCCGCCAGGCGCAGATCCGCCCCGTGGCCGGTGATCAGCACCGCGTCGGTATGGGTGCCGCCCGCGTCAATGCCCAGTACTGTGCTTGCTTTCATGCTCGCTCCGCCTGTGAAGTATGCTTGCAGTGCGCCGGAGCATACGCCATGCCGCCCCGGCGGGCCAGAGCTTTTCCACGCGCGGGACCGCGCAAACACACCTCATTTGCATATCCCCTGCCATCGTTGCATGTCGCGATTATCCGGGAAAAACAGCCTTTCGCGCGCTGCCTGCGTCATCCGCCGCTTTTTGCTGCTCACGTACCTGAGTACGTTGCGCGCAAAAAGCGGCGTTTTCCTTGGCAGCGCGCGAAAATCTTATTCTTCTCCGGATTCTTCCGACACCAGCCATCCGCCTGCGCTCCGCTCCGGCGGAGTCAAGGTGGCGTTGCCCAATTCTGAAGAGGTGAGTCATTATGAGTATCAATATATTGAATAAATTGAGTTGGGTATGACGTGGCTCGTTTTTTAGATGCGCCTGGCCTGCGCGCGGGACCGCCCCTACGGCCGCGCGCAACGCACCTGATTCAGCACCGTCAGCCGGGCCAGCATGGAGGTGAGGGCGTGCCGGATTTTGCGTTCCGTCTCGTCGGCCAGGCCGTCCTGAACTTCCGCAAAAGCCTTGCCCAGGGCCTCTTCAATATAGGCCTTGTTTTTTTCAATGATCTTCCGGCGGTTCTTTTCCGTGAGAAAGAATTTGGGCAGTTTCCGCTTCCACAAAAAATTTTTGGCCACTTTGCCCAGGCCCCAGGTGCCCGCAAAAGCCAGACTTCCGCCCAGCACGGCGGAGACGGCCTCGCCCGTGTGCGCTATGGCCCCGGCCACGGCATAGGCCGCGATGCCGGGCAGTACCGCCGTTGCCATGAAATCCATAATGTTCAGAAAGCCCAGGCGCGACACCTTGACGCTGATCGCATCGAAAAAATCCCTGCTGAGCGCCCGCGCGGGAAAGTCAACGCGCGGCACGAGAAAAACGCCGTTCCGCCGCAGCCAGGCCCGGAAACGCTGCCGCAGTTCGTACTCGATTTCCGCGCGCAGCGCTTCGCTTTTTTTCTCGATGATGGTCAGCAGCCCCGCGTCGTTCCGGATGTTGTCCGCAAAGGCCTGCTCCAGCTGCTCCACGGTTTTCCGGGTTTTCTGAGCTTCTTCCAGAACGGGCATGATGTCCCGGTCCACGATCCGTTCCGTGCACAGGCGCACGGCAAGCCGGGCGTGTTTGGCGAAAATCCCCTGCACGAACGCGCAGGCCTCGTCCGCAAAGGCTCCGGCCTTTTCCTCCAGCAGCAGCCGGACAGCGGTGTGCGACTCGGAAAGCACCGGGTAAAGGGCAAGCCCGTAGGCAATGTCCTCATAGGTGCGCCCGCTCATGCCGCAGCTCGCGGCGGGAAACACCTCTTTCACCATGTCCCTGACGAAAAACCAGCGGCTGCTGCCGCCCGTGAGAATGACCTTTGAAATATGCCGGTGATCGCGGATGGAATGCAGAATGCTCCTGAACCAGGAGAGCAGGCCGATCTGTTTGCCCCGCAGCATATCCTGGGCCTGCGGGCTCAGGCCGCCCCTGTCGGCATATTGGCCGAGCATGGCCAGCAGGCCGTCCGTGGCCGTGTAATTTTCCGCATCGCGGATGAACGCTTCGCGCGTGTAGTCATGGATATAGGCGTCTTTTCTGATTCCGTGCGCGTCGCGCCACGAGGCGTGCAGGCTGACTTTGCAATTTTCATCCCGCGCCGACGCGTCTGAAAAACGCTCCTTCTCGGCTTTGCACTGAATCCAGTGGATGTAATATTCACAGCCGGAGCCGGGCAATTCTTCCCGAAACAGCGCGTTGTCCCGGCAAAACACCTGAAACAGCAGATCGTCGAACAAACGCCCGCCGAACAGCGGGTCGCCGTCGTTCTGAAGCACGTCCATGCTTTCGAGGAGGGTGAAGTCACAGGTGCCGCCGCCGAAATCCAGAATGAGCACTTCGTTTTCGATGTCGTCAATGTCGATGGCTCCGGACTGGAGGCAGGAGATCATGGCCGCGTCCGACTCCCTGACGAAGGTGGGCCTGGGCCAGCCCGCGCGCACAAAGCATTGGGCCAGATTGAGGCCGAAATCCTCCCTGGTCCGGGATGGCGTGCCCACATAAACGCGGGTGTCCGGCTCCAGCACGCCGTCGGGCAGGGCCGCGCGCAGCTCATGCAGGAAATCCGTCATCCAGCGCATGGCCTCGGAGCCGCCGTGGACAATCTCGGGCTTGAACTGGCTGCGCAGGGTCCGCGAGGCCAGCCGGGCGCGGTTGGTGTGGTACTCGCTCTCCGCGATATTGCCGATAAGGCAGGGCTTGTCGTCCTGATAGAGAACCACCGTGGCTATGCAGCCGTTTTCATCGCTGATGCGCGGCAGCGTCACGGGCGCGGGCGCGGCGTCCCCTTTTTCCACGCCGTAGAGATAGGTATTGGTGGTTCCGAGATCAATGCCGATGATTTTCATTTGCCGCTCCCGGTCTCCCGCTGCACATAGCCCTTGACGATCTTTTCATCCGCCGCATAGGCGCGCTTGAGAATGCGGCAGCGGTCCCCGTCCCGGACCAGCCCGATCATATCGTAGAATTTTCCGTGTTCCGCGTCGTTCCAGACAAGGTATTCGTCCGTAGCGGCCCCGGGCGCGGCGGTCACATAGCCCACGGCCGCCAGCTTTTCAGTCAGAAATTTTCTGGTGTCCGGGTCAAAGGAATCCAGCATCTCAATGACGTCCAGGGCCAGAAGACAATCGCTTTTGGGGCATTTTACGGAACTCCGGTCCGGATGGACGCCGGGTTGCAGCGCGGCCAGTTCGGTCTCCAGGCGTTCCAGCTCCTCAAAAAAGGCGAGCAGGAAGCGCACCCGCTCCTCAGCCTGTTTTCGCAGGGAATGCCTGAAAGCGGTCACGTCCAGGGCGGTGACTTTTTTGGACAGAAAAACGAACAGAAAAGCGGCCCCCAGCAGCAGATACCAGCGTTTCAGCAGGCCCGGCGCGCCCCCGCTTCCAAAGACCGCCCGTTTGATCCCGGCCCAGGAGGTCAGCTGGAGCATGCCGGTCAGCAAATCCACAGTGAATTTCGCCAGGGTTCCGAGCCCCAGAAAAGCCAGCAGCCGGAAGCGCGCCTTGGGATTGGCCGACAGATATTCGGACACGTAGAACATGCCCCAGACCGTGACCACCCGGATGATGTCCCCGCCCATGCCCAGCCAGCCGAGCACTGCGGACAGAAGGCCGCCCAGCAGATAGCCGAAAAAGACGATGCCGCCCATGGACAGAAAGGAAGAGCGCTTCTGGTACAGGGATTCGGTGGAAAAGTCCGGCATGTTCCGGGCCAGCTCCCACTTGAGGTCGTCGCCCGGAATGCCGTCGCGGGCGTCGGGCCGCGTGACGGGCCGGGCGCAGAGCTCGATGAGCTCAGTCTTCAGATCATATAAAAACTGTTGATGCTGGGCGTATTCCCTGGGAAAAGAAACTATTTTTTCCACCACGCCGTCGGCCAGCCGGGCGGCGCGTTCTTCAAGTTCATGGGTTCGTTCCTGTGGTTCCATCTGTCGGGCTCCCGTAAAAATTCATGCCGCAATCCGGATTCGCGGCGTGGCCGCCGCATCTTTCAAGTTATGATAATTCCGCCTATATCCCGCGCAAGCCCCGAGGGCAATGTCCGTCGGCGGCACATCCGTTCCGGCGGGGCCGCCAGGGCAGACGCATCTAAAAAAACGCGGCCAGTGTATTTCTAATTTAATTATTTA